>Ga0129333_10003469_pt1 | contig 14771 bp, 11 predicted proteins | sample CPB6_08_DNA_FD_94474 | JGI IMG/M metagenome (GOLD analysis project Ga0129333, IMG submission 94474) | Freshwater to marine salinity gradient microbial communities from Chesapeake Bay, USA - CPBay_Sum_0.6_0.8_DNA | ecosystem: Environmental > Aquatic > Marine > Coastal | place: USA: Chesapeake...
AAGGGCCTTTGTAATAACAGTTGTATTCGTTTGCACCAGTTGTCGTTGCATCAATTTGCAGCGCACCTGCAGAAGTGATCTTGGCTAATGTTGGGATGTAGTACTGGCGTTCTCTGTTACCCCATCCACCACCAGCCGCTGCTTTACTACCATCTCCATTTTCGGATACCCAAATTGAACTATCTGGAGCAGAACCTGCAGGTAAATTGAATTCATCCTGCCAAACTTGCACGTAGTTTCGCTTAATTACGGGGATATTGATTTCACCTGAATCAGATGTGTTATCAGTAAATCCTTTAGCGCTATATTTTGCAGTTACATAAACCCGAAAACCTTCATCTATCGCTGCTGGAACATAGGTTGAAGATTTTGCTCCTGAAATTTCAATTGGACCTTTGTACCACTGAAATGTGACCTTGGCTGATTTTGGCGAATAAGAACCGGGTAACACAGTTACCTTATTGTTTGATACATCCACAATCGATACCGATGGCTTTGTATTGACTATAACTTGCCCAATTTTTCCAACAACAGATACTGCAGTTCCAAAAGATCCAATTTCTTTAAACTGGATTTTTTGATTCTTTTGCTTTGCTGTTGCCTTGAAGCTCAACTTATTTCCGCCAGGTGCTGCTTTCCCATTTACAAACCATTGATAGGTGGACTTTTGGCTAACAGACCATTTAGCAGGGATTGCAAGAAAACTTAGTCCTGAATTATCTGAATAAGTAATCTGAGGTGGCACTGTTGCAGAAACTCCTTGTGCATGAGTTCCACTAACAGTTAAAAGTGATAAGAAAATAAGAAATGCCAACAAAGTTCGCAAAGACTTCATTGGCATTTCTTATTACTCCCTTACTTAGCTACGACTTTTGATGTGTAACTCTTACCATCAATAACCACGGTTACGGTTTTAGCTCCGCCAGATACCTTCACCGGAATAACCTGCATCGCTGAAGAAAGCTTTACAGATGTTTTCTTTGCTCCAGTTACCGCGACGCTTGCTGTTTTTCCTGCAGCACCAGCAATTGCTACTGAAACAACGAAGTTCTTTCCAGATTTTGCAACAGATGAGCTGATCCCACGGTAGTAATGGAACTCAACACCTTGAGCGGCAGCTGGAGTTGTTCCTGCAATTTCAGGTACCAATGTTGCAAATGCTGAACTTGAAGTTGGCATCGCAGAGGTTGCTGATGCTGGTGCATTATTTGGTTTTGTATCTGTATTTTTCACAGTAAAGGCTGCATAACCGAAAGCATCGGTAGTTGCCTGAAGAGTTGATTTTCCACCATTTACTTTCAAATCAACAACCTTGCTAGGAACCGGGCGTCCATCATCTCCGGTTACCTTGTAGACAACAACAAGGTCTCCGCCCAATGGTGCATACGCCTGCTTAAGGTTCTTGGCTGAATTTTCTACAGAATTTGTTGCATCCAATTTTGGACTAACCAAGGTGATTGTTGGCTTAGTAGCTGGAACAACTATTGGAGCCTTCGGCTTGAAATAGTGAAATTCAGTAATCACTGAGTGATCTGCTGGCTCACTATTAACCTCTGGAAGCATCTGCGAATGAAGGCGATCTAGCTTGTCTTCGCTAAAGATTGGCTTTGATGTGAATGAATCTGGCTCTGGTTCGGCTGATGATTCAAGATCTAAATTTTTCAGTGCAAAAGTGATGTTACCGAAGGCATCAGTTAGGCGAATTACATTTGCTTGGTCAAATGGAGGTCTGTCAATGCCTTTAGTTCTTACTCCATCCACTTCGACGATTGATGCTGCTTCGCTGTAGCCCTTGTTGATGCGCAGGTTAACGCGTGTAAAGGCAAGAGGCTTTCCATTCTTGTCTTTGACGTTATAGGTCAAGTTAATTGTTGATCCAACTGGTGCAAATGAAACTTGGAAAACTAACCCTGTTCCGAACCAACCTTTTGCAACCCAGCCGTCAGCCATTTGCTGATTGACTTTTGCATCCGAAGTATTTGTCGCATCAAGGAATGGTGTTTGCAAGGTGATGACTGCATCCCTTGGCCCTCCAGTGGCAGCACTTGCACTAAAGAAAGCAACCGGAGAAACTGCGAGAATCATCGCAATGATGACTCCGATGTGTATGCGGAATTTAGACATTGATATGCCTTTCTTACCTAGGGTGGATTGTGAATTGAACATTAACCTTTTACCGCGCCGTCCATAACACCGCTTACTAAACGGCGACCGACGAAAATAAATAGAATTAGCAATGGGGCAGTTGCCAAGAAAGCACCACCCATCTGGAGTGAATAATCCAGACCGTATAACGGCTTTAATTGAGTAAGAGCTACCTGCAATGTAAATCGTTCAGGAGATTGCAAAACAATTGTTGGCCACAAGTAGTCATTCCAGGCGGCTAAAAATGCAAACAGACCGAGAACAAATGAACTCTGTCTAATGCTTGGAAGAACAATGCTCCAAAAGACACGTGGAACCGATGCTCCGTCTATGCTGGCAGCTTCAAGAATTTCATTGGGAACCTGAGCATCTATGATTTGTCGCATCCAGAAAACACCAAATGCGGTGACCAAAGCAGGGACAATCAAGGCGTATAAAGTGTTAACAAGATTTAATTTATTGGCCATGATAAACAAAGGCACAATTCCAAGTTGGCTCGGCAACATCATTGTGGCAATAATGAAGAGAATTGAAAATTGGCGTCCCTTGAAGTGAAGTTTTGCAAAAGCAAAACCTGCAATGGCAGAGAAAATGACTTGAGCTACCGCGATTGCGATGCCCACAATAAATGTATTGGTCAGCGCCTGCGTAAAGTAGACACCCTCTGCGCTTAAGACCTTACCTGCTACTTCAAGAAAGCGTGGGCCAGGCACTAGTGATGGGGGAGTTTTTGAAATTTCTGCATCAGTGTTTGATGAAACAATAAACATCCAATAAAAAGGAAATATTGAAAGAAATGTAATTAATGCCAACATCAAATAATGAAGTTTAGAGGTTTTCTGCCATTTAGGGATGTTGCGCTTCATCGGCTTCCCTCCCCTGAAATACGTCGAGTGATCACAAAGTTGATTGCCGAAATGATCAAAACAATAATGGTGATCGCGATTCCAATAGCCGCCGCGTATCCATATTTATTGTTTAAGAATGCTTGGTTATAAAGAAATAGAGTCAAGGTCAAGAATTGCTTTGTTGAACCACCTTCAGCGTTTAGCTGCTGAGGCTCGGCAAACACCTGCAATCCACCAATTGTTCCAACGATAAGGACAAATGTAATTGTATTTTTTAGTGATGGAAGCGTTACATACTTAAATTGCTGCCACTTAGATGCTCCATCCACAGATGCAGATTCGTATAGCTCATCTGGAATAGCCAACATGGAAGCAAGAAAAATCAGGGTGTTGTAACCAACCCAGCGCCAAGAAATCATGGTCGCAATTTGGATGTGACTCGGGATGATTCCCTCAATGAAATCAATGTTCTCGACACCTGGAATCAGACTTAAGATGCCGTTAATCAATCCATAATCACGACCAAATAGTTGCTGGAAAACAATGGTGATTGCGATGATAGATGTGATGTTTGGAACTAAGAGAATTGTTCTCCAAAAAGATTTTCCTTTTAATCTCTTATTGCGAAGAATCGCAGCAAGACTGATCGCAACTACAAGCTGTGGGAAAGTTGAAAGAGCCCAAATACTAAAAGTGTTACGAAGGGCAATCCAAAAATCAGAGTCTTGCAAAAGGAATGTGAAATTGTTAATCCCGTTAAATTCAGATTCACCTAGCGGATCCCACTTGAAAAATGCAATGTAGATCGAATAGATAACTGGTGCGACACCGAAAACAATAAAGATTAAGAAAAAAGGTGCAATAGCTGGATATCCCCAACGTCCATCTAGTGATGCAACACCTGGAAGTTGCTTTTTCTCTTTCTTTTTCCAAGGGGTAAGGGGCACCTTTGCGCGCCCCTTACCTTCCTTAAAAATTGTCATCGGCTAAACGCTTTAGTTCTTAAAGAGTTTATCGATGTCTGAAATAACAAGTTTGTAAGACTTGTCAGAGGTCATCTTCTTTGATGCAACACGACCTAGGCCTGCACCAAATGTAGAGTCAATCTTTCTCTGAAGTTCTCCTTCAAAGATTGGCTTTAGCTTTAAGACGCCTTTTGTGTAAATCTGTCCAACAGGTGCATTGCTAAAGAACTCATCCTTGTATTCGAGCAATGCCGCGTCATCGTATAGAACTGATGTTGAAGGGAATAATCCATAAGTTTTGAAAACCTTCAACTGCTGCTCAGGTGCCAAGTACCAAGTTAAAAAGTCATAAGCTGCTTGCTTATTCTTCGAGTAACTTGGAATCGCAAGTTGAGTACCACCCTGATTTCCTCCACCGACTGGAAGATCAGCAATATCCCACTTGCCCTTGGTATCTGGTGCTTGCTTCTTGATGTAATCCAACATCCAAGCTGGTGCCAAGATTGTTGCCATTGCACCCTTGTTCATTCCAATATTCCAGTCAGAGGTGAACTGGCCAAGACGGGCACCGATTCCTGAATTTAGTGCCTTAACTGTTGTATCCCAAGCCTTTTTGATTTGTGGGTTAGTTTTGTATACCAGTTTTCCATTGTCTGTTCCATCTGGCTGGTAATACTTCACTGTTCCTTGATTCATAACAGCGGCATAGATTGAACCTGCATCATCGATAAATCCTTTTCCAGATTTCTTTTCAGCAGGTGTTAACTTTGAAACATACTTTTGGCCTGTCTCAATAAATTTATCCCAAGTAGGCCATAGCTTGGAGACAGCAGCTCTATCGGTTGGAAGTCCAGCCTTCTTAAATAAATCAGTGCGGTATGCAACTTGTAATCCGCCAACATCTGTTGGGATACCAATTACGCTGTCGTTGAATGCAACGCCTTGTTCCCAGCGCCATGGTAAGTAGTTCTTCTTAATATCATTTGCAGATTGTCCTGCAGCAACACCAGCAGATGCATTGGTGTCAGATGTTGTCATTTTGCGAAGATCCTGGAAGCAGTTTGGGCGATTACCTGTACGCCAATAGCCGGAGTAAGGAGTTTCAAAAGCAATAATGTCTGCCGGTCCACCTGTTTGGCATGACAAGATTGTCTTTTGGTGCAACGGGTCAACATCGTTCTTGATTGGAACAATCTTTACCTCAGGGTGCAACTTCTGATACTCGCGCTGCAAGCCTGGCTGAATTACTTCGCCGAAGGTCCAAATTGTCAGGGTCACTTGCTCTGCAGCCTTTGCTGGTGCGGTTAGCACCCCTGCACTGACGGCTAAGGCAACCAATGCACCTAAAAAGCTGTTTCGTTTCAATGACTTTCTCATTTTTAAACCTTCCCTCAAGAGATCAGACCTTTGGCAAATTGTGAAAAACTCTCAGGAAATCTCTACCAGATTTGGGTTTCCATGAAAGCGGTTTCAAGGTACGCTATTTAAGCCTTTCCCGCCATTTGGCGCAAGGGGTTTTTCATCAATATTAGATAACGGAGGGTATGACCTTGAGAGCAAAGTGGATTTCACCAGCTAGCGCTTTTGTTGCCCTCTCAGTTGGTCTATCGCTTCTGGTCAATCCAGTTGCCGATGCAGCCCCAAAGAAACTCAAGCTGCTGTGGTCTGATGAGTTCAATGGCAAAAAAGGCACTCGCCCTTCAAGCAAGGTGTGGAGCGCTGAAATCGGGGGCGGTGGCTGGGGAAATTCTGAACGCCAGTTCTACACCGACAAGGCCGCTAACGCTTCTATGGATGGATCCGGTCGGTTAGTCATCACAGCAAACAGAATTTCAAATGAATACGCAGAGCAGGTAGGCGAAGTCCCAGGAACAGAAGACATCTTGAACCGATGCTCTGAATGTCAATTTACAAGTGCCCGCCTGAAGACCGCTCGCAAACTCAGTTTTCAGTATGGACGAATCGAAGCTCGCATTAAGATGCCAGAAGGCGTTGGTACTTGGCCAGCGTTCTGGATGCTCGGTGGAGATTTACTCGATGGAGTCCCTTGGCCAGAGTGCGGCGAAATCGACATCATGGAGTTCCGAGGAGATATCCCAGATCGTTCAACATCTGCCATTCATGGGCCGACAACGCCGCAAGGTTCAGGTTTGGGAGCTGCATTTTTAAATTATGACTCGCTTTCCAAGGACTATCACACCTATGCGATTGAGTGGAAGAAAAATTCTCTTACCTTTATCGTTGATGGAAGAGTCACTGGTACCTACTCTTCAGCCGATACAGGTTCTAGAGGCTGGGTGTACAACCAAAAATTCTTCCTCATCTTAAACTTGGCTATGGGTGGCACCTACGCTGGTGAGTACATAGATCCAGCGGTAAATCAGGCTCAGTTGAGCGTGGATTACATTAGGTTTTACTCTGTAAACGGAGTAGGAAAAGTCTTTAAAGGTTAACCTACTAGGAATAAGGAGCAGCAAATGAAGCACATATCAATTACACGCAAATTAGTAAGTGGGGTTGCAGTGCTTTCGCTCCTGCTAACTGGTGGGCTGATTGGGCAAAGCTCATCTCAAGCAGCCGGACTGCCAACAATCCGCTATGTATCCCCTGACTTTAACGCTGCTAATGAAACCTTTGCATCAGACGGTCTCGGTCAGTACTACGCAGCAGGCGGACGCAGTTTCTTCAAATACGTTGGTGCTGGATCAACCATCACAATTACTTATTTGGTGACTACCGATGGAACAGCACCAGCTGTTGATAAGACTATTAACTTCATGGTTAATGCTCCTTACAGTGGATCAAAAGCAGCATGGGAAGTCAATGGAAAACCTGTTGGAGCTTCACAGGATTCAGTCACTGGTTATGGATTGTTAGTAACTGGAAAAACTAACGAGCAGGGCAAGGTCTCATTCACCATCAAGAACACAGACACGGCAGCAAATGCAATGGCGATTCCATCATCAGAGACTCAGCCACGTGCAACCTCTGGTCGTCTCTATGGAAATATGAAAGCTGTCATTGACGGTTTAACGGATATGCAACAGGTCATAGATCTTTTAACCTTTGATATTACAAAAGCAGCAGCAGAAACTTTGCCTGCGGGAGGAACAACACCAACACCAACACCGACTCCTACTGCAACGCCTACTGCAACGCCTACTGCAACACCAACACCAACTGTTGTTGCACCGAAGTTGCTTCCTTCAATGCGCTTGGTATCACCTGAATATGGACCATCAAATAGTGTTGATACAACAGGTGATATTGCACAGTATTACTCTGCAAAGACGCGTGCTTTCTACACTTACATCTCTGCCGGTACAACTCTTACCCTGAAATACCTGGTTACTAAGGACGGCACAACCCCTCTGGTAAACACTGAAGTAACCCTTCAGGTTAACTCTCCTTACAGCTCTTCTAGAGCTAATTGGCAAGCAGGTTCAACAAAGATTGGTGTCCCTGCATCCGAAACAGCATCTGGTGCTGATCTAAAGGCGAAAACCAATGCAGCCGGTGAAGTTACCTTCGTTGTTAAAAATACTGACACAACAGGAACCGAAACTGCTCCTGCAGCGCCGAATGCAATGGCTCCAAAGGTTCGCCTCTATGGAACATTTAAACCAGTCATTCCTGGCTATGGCGACAAGGACGCAGATGTAGATCTAGTGACATTTGATGTTTATGCGGCTCCAAAGGTAATTACTAAGAAGACAACAATCACTTGTGTCAAAGGAAAGTTAACTAAGAAGGTAACTGCGGTTAATCCAAAGTGCCCTGTTGGTTACAAGAAAAAATAGTCAAATCTTCTATAAAACTCCCGGCATCTTAAGTAGATGTCGGGAGTTTTACTGTGTAAAGACTTGTCCTTGGCCGTTTAATTGATAACTTCGAACCCAATCAATACTCATAGTCGAAGATTGCAACTTATCCCAAGAGCCGCTAAAGCCGGCATTAACCGCATTGTTTAGGATCAAAAAGAACTTGTTGTTAAAACCCCAATAGCCCCCAAGATTTTGCGGAGTAGTTGTTGAGATCAATCTATTGTCCACATAATATGAAATTGAATCGGGCAACCAAGCAACTGCGTAGGTATGATAGCCAACGCTGACATCTGTACCAACGCCTAAAGCTGATGCTTTATAAAAATGATTAGAGCAGCAGACATTTGGCAAAAAAGCTGTTGATGAATGAGTCGCTGAAGTCGTTGTGTATGGATCATTGCCACGAATTTCGGTGATATCTATTTCACCCGAATTTGGCCAGCCCACTTGGTTTATATTGTCTCCAAGCATCCAAAAAGCAGGATGGTTACCGCTACCAGACGGCATCTTTATGCGAGCCTCGATAAAACCATATTGAAACGCGACTTTCCCATGGGTATCAAAGCGCCCACTGACAAAAGCACAATAACTAGTTAAGCAACGTCCTGCATCGCTTGGAAGAGCTCCATTAATGCGGGTGGTGGAAATAACTGCAGCACCATCTTCGCTTCCATCTAGTTTGATTGCAGATGGCGCGTAGTAAACAACCTCGCTATCAAAACATGCACCGCCGCCCATTCCCAAAGGAGTTCTGTGGCAGTTTCGAGCACTCCAGTTTTTTGAATTTATTGAAGAGCCTTTGCTTCCTTTGAAATCATCGCTCCACAGTAAATTTCCAATAACTAAACCTTGAACTTTAGGTTTTTCAGCCTCGGCTTTAGCCGCCTTGGCTTCGGCTTCTTGCTTAGCTTTTAATTCAGTAGCAACTTCTGCCTCTGCAATCGCCCTTGCCTCTGCCTCTAACCTCAATCGATTCTCTTCGGCAATTTTGGCATTTGCTAGAACTTTTTCGGCAGCCAATTGCGCCCAGGTAGGGCCAACAAAAATTGGCGGTGCTGGTAGAGCCTTTAATTTCCAAACAAGCCTTTTATTCACGGACACACAAGTAAAATTCTTTCCCGCCACTTTCTGATTTGCTCCAAGAGTCTTACAAGTTGATCCACTTTTTACTGCCGCAGTTGCATCAGGAAGTGAAAGTGCTAAAAGGGCACTGATTACCAAAACAAATGTATGGCGATGCGGCGGGAAGTTCACATTGGGTACGATACCTGAACGCAAAAGCGCATTATTGAGAAATACACCTTAGATACCTGTGACTTTTTCTGTGGGCCCAGACAGGCTCGAACTGTCGACCCACGGATTAAAAGTCCGTTGCTCTACCGACTGAGCTATAGGCCCCACTGCATACTGATTTCCTGTTTTTATACGAAGTAACTCACTGCGAGGATAATCGTATCGGAGATTTAGCGGATCGGTGCTGTGCCCTAAACCACGGTAGAACTAGTTTTATCGCCCTCTTGCAGCACGTGACAAACGATCGCGTATCGCAATTGCCAAGCCATCGCCCAAGGGTTGTTCTATGGCTACCTCTGCCAAACCCAGCTCATCTGCTTTTCTTAGTGCTGCGTACAAATCACGGGCATACTCATCCAAATTCTTTGGCGCAGAAAGACGTGTGACCCCTTTTGGAGTTACACGCCTAGATGGTGCGATAAAGCCTTGTCCAGCAACCGGAGTTTGATCAAGCAAAACTTTTGCAGCTGGTGCGTAGTGCTTTTCTAACGATCCACTGACCCGGATATTTTCTGTTTCTCCTGAACTTTTCGTCATGGCCACAGACAGGCCAGTTGATTCTTTAATCATTTCTTCTGTAATCGCACCTGGACGCAAAATTCTTGGCTCATTCCCGGTGCAATCAATAATTGTTGATTCAACACCTACAGAACACGGGCCGCCGTCCATTACTTGATCTTCGGGTTGTAAATACTGCGCTAGTTCTTCACTGACTGCTTTCGCAGTTGTTGGAGAAACATGACCGTATCTATTTGCGCTAGGGGCTGCAACTCCGCGCCCACCAAGGTTATGAAAAGCTTCAAGAAGAGCAAGTGCGACAACATGGTTGGGGATTCGAATACCAACTGTGTCTTGTCCACCAGTGATGAAATCTTGAGCCAAGTTGGAACGCTTAAAGATAAGTGTCATCGGGCCAGGCCAGAAATCGCGGCCAAGTGCAATTGCATATTCTGGAACATCTTCAACCCATGGACCCATGGCCTGCATTGAATGTAGGTGCACGATTAATGGGTGATCTGCGGGGCGACCTTTAACTTGGTAAACCCTTGCTACTGCTTGCTTATTTAATGCATCTGCACCAAGTCCGTAAACGGTTTCTGTGGGGAAGGCAACCAAATTTCCGGCTAAAAAGTTAGTTGCAGCCCCTGAAATCACCTCTGTGCTGCACTTAGACAAGAACTGGCTCACGCGGTAATTCTCTCACTATTCCCAGCCTTAATTCACGCCTTCCTCAACAAATAAGAGATACTTAAGGTATGAAACTTACAAAACTTCGCACAATCGCATCCATAGTCACTGTTGCCGCCGTTGCAGGTGTAGTCGCTCTGGCGATCCCCGCCAACGGCGCAGGTACGGCAGATAACCGCTATATCACAGTAACTGGTGTTGGCACCATCTCTGTGGTTCCTGATGCAGTTCGCTTTAATGCAACTGTTTCAACTGTTGGATCGACAAATGCTGCGGCACTTTCTGCCGCTACTAAATCTGCAGCAGCTGTTCGAGCAGCTCTGAAGACTGCAGGGATTGCAACTAAAGATGTTCGTTCAGCAAATATCTCGGTTTACCCTGAATACAACTGGACACAAGAAGCCGGCACAAAAATAACGGGCTACCGTGCATCGCAATCATTTGACGTTTTAGTTCGAACAGCATCAAAGGCTGGCAGCATTATTGAAGCAGTTGTAACTGCAGGTGGCGACAGTGTTCAACTTGGTGGAGTTATCCCAACAACGCTAAATCCATCAGCTGCTACAGAAGATGCAAGAGCAGCAGCGGTAGGAAATGCGAAGTCAAAGGCTTCTTCTTATGCAAAACTTCTTGGCACATCAATCGGAAAGGTCTTATCACTTGAAGAGCAATCTTCACCTGTGTACTCATCACCATTTCCTATGGCAAAGGCTGGCGCCGCAGATGCTGCTGCCATCGAGATCGATTTAGGAGAGCAGGATGTAACCGTGACAATCACAGTTCGCTGGGCGCTTAACTAATAAATCACAACCTTTAAACAGAAGAGCCACTACCCGTTTTCCAGCGGATAGTGGCTTTTTTGCGCGTGAATATCGGGTTTGGTTGAGCGGATAAACGCGGGTAAGATTGCCGAGCCTCGTACGTCCCCATCGTCTAGGGGCCTAGGACATCGCCCTTTCACGGCGGTAACACGGGTTCGAATCCCGTTGGGGGCACGTAGTACCGCAGCACATGCTAAAAGAAGTACAGTTTCACAAGTAGTAAAGGCTTTGAGAGTGACATAAGAGCCACTTATGTTAATCAATTACTTAAGGCCCGGTAGCGCAGTTGGTTAGCGCGCCGCCCTGTCACGGCGGAGGTCGCGGGTTCAAGTCCCGTCCGGGTCGCAAAGATTTTGGTGTTGTATGCAAATTAATTTGTGTGCCATGCGTACTAGCGGGCAACTGCTAGCAAAATCTTTGTTGGCTTGGTAGCTCAGTTGGTACGAGCGAACGACTGAAAATCGTTAGGTCGCCGGTTCGATCCCGGCCCAAGCCACATTCGCTCCAAACGCCACATTCGCTCAAAGAAAAGGCCCCTCACTAAATCAGTGAAGGGCTTTTCGCATTTAATAATTAGTCGAGAACTACAGATCCTGTCGGTGTTGTTAACTGCACCGCAACAATTCCGTATTCTCCATCATTTGTTGATGGGTCAATAAATTCAATATCTGCGCCGTTTAATCCACCCATAATCTCGGTCTTAAACCAAGAATCAGATAAATGATCAGTATCAGCAATCGTAATCTTCTCAATTGCAGCAACAGCTTTTCCATCTTGTGACGGGTGATCAGCGGTTAACCATTGAATAAAGAATGGAAGTTCGCGAGAGTCGGTGATTTCATTAACTCCGATTTGCTTCCACTTTAGATCGCTTCCATCTGGACGTGTGCGGTGACCTTCAGTTGCAGTGCGTCCGAACTTCTCTTCAACCTTTGAAATATCTTCAGTTGCAAAAACCCAAGTGAGCCAGCCTCCGCCTTCTTGTGCTTTCTTGCTAACAGCTTTGCCCCAAGGGGTTTGCTCTGTTGCTGGGTGATCAAGTGGGCAAACAACTTCGATGTACTGGCCGTTGTGAAGAGGCAGTGTGAAGTTGCGAGTACCAAAGCGTGGGTGGACTCCGCCATCTACGAAGGTGCTGCCAAGGCGTGAGCCAAGGCGTTGGACGGTGTCGGCTAGCTGATCATGGGAAGTTACATATGAGACATGGTCTAAGCGCATGGGGAAATCTTGCCCTATGAAAGGGGGTGGTGATTACCAAGTTTGAAGGTGCGGGTTGGGGGTTTTATGGGGGGAAAAAGGCGTGAAATGGGGTTTTGCGGACTAGCGGGCGAGGACGCACATAAGCGCTTCAACGGTGAGCAAAGGTGCTGCGTTGTGGCCCAGGTTGATGCGAGCTTCCATGATTGCGTTGATCTTTTTGATTGTGTTGTGTGGCTTGGTTTTGGCTGCCACGGCGTTGATCTCGGCTTCTAATTCTTTATTGATGAGCGCATCGCTTGCACCGGCTTGAACCATCATGACATCGCGGTAGAAGGTTGCGATATCAAGAAGTGCGGCATCTAATCCATCGCGGATCATTCGAGTTTGACGTGTCTTTTGTTCTTTTTCTAACTCTTTAATTGCTTTGCTTCCGCCGGTTGCCATTCCGCGACCGGTTGCACCTTTGCCGTAAGCAAGAGAAAGATCATCAACTTCTTTTTCATTGCGTTGTTCGGCGGCGGTCGTCGCTTGTTCAGTTGCGAGATCAATCAAAGTTTGTGCTGCGGCAAATGCCGATGAGATTCCTTGAAGAGTTAGTGGCAACTTCATGATTGTGTTGCGGGTGTTTCGAACATCTTCGTTCTTGGCTAGGTAGCGAGCGCGGCCGATGTGACCTTGTGAAACTCGTGCAGCAAAATCTGCCATGGCCGGAGAAATGCCATCTTTGTTTTGTAGTACAAGGGCAACAGCTTCTGTTGCTGGTGTAACAAGCTGTAGGTGACGGCAACGAGAGCGAATTGTTGGCAATACATCGTGCAGAGTTGGTGCGCACAGTAGCCAAACAGTTCTGTTGCCTGGTTCTTCAATTGCTTTTAGTAATGCATTCGCTGCAGATTCAGTTAGTCGATCTGCATCTTCCATGACGACAACGCGCCAACCTCCCATTGAAGGTGCCCAAGAAACGCGAGTTAACAGTTCTCTTACTTCATCAATTTTGATGGAAAGACCTTCGGTGCGAATGATTTCAACATCGGGGTGTGCACCATTTGCTGCAGATTTGCATTCGTTGCATGTGCCGCAACCGTTGTTGGTGCAGACAAGAGCTTGTGCGAATGCGACGGCAGCTGATGATCGACCTGATCCTGGTGGGCCGGTGAAGACCCAGGCATGCGTCATTTCTTGGGTTTCTTCGCCTGTGCGGGTGGATTGAACAGCCTTTATGAGGGTTTCAACAACATGCTCTTGGCCTACTAGATCGGCGTAGACGCCCTGCAAGGTAGCCATGGCTTACTTCTTTGCGGGCTTCTTGGATTTAACCGCGGTGCCCGTCTTCTTTACCGCCTTGCCAGCTGCGCGGATTGGGCGAAGCAATAGGTTGCCTTTGTCTTCAACTGCGTTGCGTTTTAACGTTGGGATTTGGCTAACGCGAGAAATAATTGCGGTGTGGATGTCATCAATTGTTTGGTTGCCATCAACGATTAAGTAACGCTCTGGGTCAAGGGCAGCTAACTGTAAAAACTCTTGGCGAACGCGTTCGTGGAAAGCGATTGGTTGTGATTCAAGACGGTCTTTACTCTTTAAGCGAGCAAGGCCGATTTCCGCTGGCAGATCAATAATGATTGTGAGCGTTGGGAAAAGTGATTCAGTTGCCCAACGAGAAATTCGGGCAACTTCGCCTGGTTCTAAAACCCGGCCTGCACCTTGGTATGCAATTGATGAGTCAAAGTAGCGATCTGAAATTACAACTTGTCCGCTTGTTAGTGCTGGGCGGATGACAGAGAAAACATGGTGCGCACGATCTGCGGCGTATAGAAGTGCTTCGGCGCGTGGGCTGATTTCTCCGGTGGAATGTGACAAAAGTATTTTCCGGATTTCAACACCAAGATCGGTTCCACCAGGTTCGCGAGAAAGAACAACGGATTCGCCTTCTTGTTCCAGCCATTCTTTAAGAAGTTTAGATTGCGTTGATTTTCCGATTCCTTCTCCGCCTTCGAAAGCGATGAAGATTCCGGCAGTTGGTGCACCGGTCATGCTGCCTAATTCACCCTTGAAAGCGTTAACGATGTCAGACCACAGTGAAACATTTGGGCGGTCCTTCATTTGTTTGTAGGAAACAAAACCGATCAGCGAGGCGAACAGGCCGGCGATAAGAATTGTTACTGCGGCGCCGTTGTAGCTGATTTGTGTGTTTTGGAATTTGAAGGTGTGCTGGCCGACAGCGGCGGCGATCAGTGGGGCAACGGCTAGAACGCCGACTAAAACCACGCGGATCAGGCTTTGCACGAAGGCAAAGGTGCGGCCGCGCACATCGTCTTGAACCTCCATGCCCAGCATGGTGAAACCAGTGACCCAGGTGATTCCGCTGAATGCGCCAAGGATGATGACGATAAAGACGGCCAAGACAAGGTTAGGGATTGCGGCTAGTGCGACTAGGAATGCGCCGCTGATTGTTAGCGATGCGCCGAAAAGTCGGCGGCGAGAAAATTG
>Ga0129333_10003470_pt1 | contig 14768 bp, 14 predicted proteins | sample CPB6_08_DNA_FD_94474 | JGI IMG/M metagenome (GOLD analysis project Ga0129333, IMG submission 94474) | Freshwater to marine salinity gradient microbial communities from Chesapeake Bay, USA - CPBay_Sum_0.6_0.8_DNA | ecosystem: Environmental > Aquatic > Marine > Coastal | place: USA: Chesapeake...
GATGTCGGTCATCAGGGTGTGCAGCTGGTTGCGCGGGCCGGTGGCGAGCAGGTAGATCGGGCGCTGGGCGGCGCCGGTGTGGATCACCTGGCCCTCACTGTTGAAGACCCGGCCCTGGAACGGCACCTTGATCGCCAGCACCGCGACCGTGGCACCACTGCGCACATGGGGCTCGATGGCCGCCACCAGCTTGGCGATGTCGCCGTTGTTCACCTCCAGATCGCTGATCGCCAGGCGCAAAGGGACCGTCCGGGTGCTCAGGCCCGGGGCCGTCCAGAGGGCATCCAGGCTGGAGCTCACGGGTGCGTGATCGCCGCAGCCCTGGAAGAAGCAGGCGTCAGCCGCCTGCATGGCGTTGCCGATGGGCTGCGTGGTGCCCCCGCCGACCCGGCTCGCTTCGACGGCGGCACCACTGCCCGCCGCCGCCAGGGTGACGGCCCGCAGCACCGATTTCCAGCTGGCGCTGGCCTGGGCAGAGCCTGTCAGGCCGAGCATTGAGCCGCTGCCATCCACGGCCAGCTGCAGGGTCTGGGCTGCTTTGGCCTTTGCCCAGAGCGATTGCTGAGCTGGGGTCGGTGCTTGGTTGCCCTCCACACAATCGGAAAGCTGTTGCGGGGTTGGGCAGCCTGTGAGCAGAAATGCCACCCCGACTGCCGAAAAGCCCCGTGCTACTGCGCTGCGGCGCACCATGCTTTGACTCCGGCCCAGGGCACCGGCCGACCTTACTGGATTCATGTGGTCTGGTCTACCCCGTTGTGCCCCCACAGGTGCACTGTGAACAGCAAGTCCAGCCTGCCCGCAGGACAAGGTCAGGCACAACAAGCTATAATCGATAAAGTACAGCACCACGCACTCATAAGTCCTTAAAACAATAAAGCTTATGAAGCAAGTTAGTCCCTCCTTGATTGGGTTAATCGCCGCTGGCGCGATTCTCTTTGGCGCCACTAGTGCCATCGTGATCATTGCTCTTAATACAAAGCGTCAACCAGTGCTCTATCGTTGCGACAAAGAGAATCTGGTTGAGTACATACTTGCATCGGGCTCTGAATATATGATTGTAAATCCATCTGATTCGCGTTCCAGGAACAGTTTTCTGATCAGCAGAGAAGCGAATACAAATCATCGAGATTGGTTGTTTTATGGTATACCAACCACGTCAGCCGATACCAAGGGGTTTGCCTTGCGGGCATCAGAACAGTATCCTTATATTCATTCGCTTACATTCGACGCGAATCAAAGAAAGCTCAATATTAAGTATGGCAAGGATGGCAAAAGAGAAAAGAAACTGCTATGCAGTCAGAGCTCTGATTACTCTAGGGTTATTGAAGCCGCTAATAACGTTCCCGTTGAGTACATATTGACAAGGAACAGCCCCCTTCCGTTTCTTAATCCAAGACTGGGCGAGAAAAGCTTTAATATCAGTCTGTATAATGCAATTAAACTTAAGAGGCATTCAGAGTATGCCCAGTATCAGCTCTTATCCGGCTTGCCAGAATCGCAACTGAGTGCAGGGCAGAAAGCATTGATCGGCGACTTAAAAAGAAAGTTGATTCAAGCCAACTCAAGCCAGGCTAGTGTTTGGGAATTCAGTGGGTCATACCGCTATTCCTGGGAGTATTTGAACGAGAAGGGTGAGGCCCACGATAACGCCGGTAACTGGTGCAGAAGCCAGCAATACTATAACGTAAACGACTATACAAAAGCTGGCTTTAAGATTATTAGCACGCAAGCAAATATGCTTTCTACAAATGGATGGGTCCGTCAGGACTACCCTGATGGACGCTTTAGTGGCTATGTCAATTACAAGGCTGATTGCGACGGAATAACGTATAGCTTGACTAAGGAAGGATCAGTTGACAGTGAGAGTGAAAACACGTATAGTCAATACGATTAACCTGATCCAATGGATTATTCAGGTCTCCCTCCAGTTCAGCATTGCTCAAGATTTGCCAGTGCATGTGCAAAGCAACGCTTGCGTAATGGTTTTTCTAACCAGACCGCATTACTGCTGATCGCACTTGGTTACCCCATTGGCTTTGCCAGTCTCTCGCTAGTCTATACTGCAAGCAACAATAGAGGATACCCCTCTTCTAATGTTCTATCACAGAACCGATCAGAAATAACCCAAGAATCAGCAAGGTCTGCAATTGAGAACTGGTGGGATGTAAGATCACAAGTATTTGCATCTCCTTATAACATAGCTGCGGCATCTGAGTATGTTGCAGCAGGTCCACTCTGGGACGATCTCAATAAGAGCGATGGCCCCGTTGCGTGGCTTAGAAACCGTAGTCAATATTACACCTATCAGTCTACCGTAGTCGAACAAGTGATCTCTTTTGATCCAGGCATTGGCAGCCGACCAAGCATGGTCATTAGAGTCAGTTCGAGTATAACACTGCAAGGACCTGGAATCTACGAGCCCTCCTCTAGCACCAATGATTACAGATATACGTTTGCATATGAGGGAGGGCGCTGGAAAATCTGGAACTATGAGCAGGTGTAAGCATCTATGATTAGCATATCTCTGTCTGCCATTCTTTGTGAGCATGCTCTCTCATCGGATGCTTTTCGAGACTGTGTTGGACTACTTAGTGTTATTTCATTCAAGGCTGGAAATCTTACGTGGAGTCGTGATGATCCAACAGTGCTGTCCACAACAGACTCGCTTTTGCACACCTAACTAAAATACCGAACCATGTCTATCTCCAGCCAAAACAATGAAGATGAGCGCAAGTATGCCTCAATCGCTTATCTGCTTTGGGGTCTAGGCTTTTTTGGCGTTTGCGGTTTACAAAGAATGTATGTTGGACAATATCGATTAGGAACGGCGATGCTGTTCACGCTTGGCTTTCTCGGAATAGGGCAGCTAATGGATAGCATCATTATACCTGAACTTGTCAACCCGATTGCAGAAAGAGATTCTACCTTAAGTGATAATAGCTACAATCCCTACGGCCAGCCTGATACTTATTTAGTCTGGGAGGATGAACACGGTGAGGTTCCAAGCTCAGACATACATGAACCTTCGGTAGGCCCAGATGAATGGGATCTTGAACAGGCTGTGATAAATGAAAAGCTAGAGCAGTTAAAAGAAAATAGCTAATCTGTTGAGCCCTACTTCTATGCGATCCTACCATCCTTGGACAATTCGTAGAAACTACCAGCCTTCTGAACTTCAGCCAATTCTTTGATCATCAGGTAATTTTCTCCCTGCCCCCTCCTATAGATGTTGTTCATGTCAGAATGCCTTTTGATGGTGCGGGCTGGATCAGAACAGTTTGGCACAATATTAGGTATTAAGTAAGTGGATCCGCAACAGTTAATCGCAATAAACTCAGATTGTGGGCGCCCGTTGGTGTGCGAGGAGTTGCCATCAATCTGAAATTTTTTTGATTCTTCTATGCCTTGGCGAGACCTATCCGTTTCAGTGAGAAAGTCATGTGGATAAGGGGAAAGGAGTGAATAGTCATTCGTTAGAACAGCCTGTTTAATGATGTCAACCGTGAGGCTCTGAGGAACAGCTTGCTCTTCCCGCGGTGGCTGTGTTGCGCTGGGCTGCGGTGAAGGCGGCTGAGAAACCCTCTCCAGCCTGAGGCTTGCTAGTTGCAGCTGCTGTAGCAGGCCAAGCATTTCACTTTCGATTTTTGAAACTCTGTTTGACAACTCAATATTCTGATTGATTAGAGTTGCTTGCTGAGTCTGTAGCTGCTTTAGGATCTCTGGAGCTATAAGAGCACTATCCTGAACAGGATTGGTAGTCGGCGACGGACTACCTGAAACTGGCCTTGTGCGCTTTGCTTGTGGCTTGCGATTACGGTACTTGTTCGAAAGCAGATAGCTGGCCGATAAGCCAGTGACAAGTATGATCAGGCTAACAATCCCGATGGTACCTAAAATGTCTAGGTTACCTTTATGAGATCCTTCGGGAGTGTTCCCACCGCTCATCGTGCCTTGAGCATGACCAACTAGTTTCTCAATCTCTGCTTCTATATAGTTCGCAAGCTCCGGATTTCTTTGTTCAAGATCAGCTTTGGCCGTTCCTTTAAATTCAAAGGTATAGGCGCATTCTTTCTTGTTAACAGATTGACAAGGCTTGTGGTCCTTGTCTGAATAGGCATATACCGTAACCTCCTTTGTACTACGATCGATATTAACCTCTGTGCTCGCAGTCTTTTCTCTATTGATCTCAGTACCGTTGCCACAAAAATTGGATGGGCTATTAGGTGGGTTACGACACAATGTGAATGATAGACCTTTGGGGAGTTGAACAACTGGTCCGTTACTCATAACACTCTAATGATGGGGGAGGTACTAAGCGTGGAATTTGATCCTATATGGCCTAGATTCAGCTCATCTTAGCCCACTGCTTCGCGAGGACCGATAGCAGTGCCTTATGGGCAACGACGAAGCCTGGGTCTGGCTCATAGTTCTGGCGGGAAATGACGTTTGCGACCTCTTTGTAGCTTTGGCCAGATCCTGGTCCTTTTGACTTGCGGCTGTTGAGCAGCGCCTTGACCTCATTAGTAAGATCAAACGTGAGTGACTCCAGTTCTGCCTTGCCATTCTTAACCGCGATTGGTGAAGTGATATCCTTAATACCTGTCACTCTGATCGCCTCATTAAAGACTTCAATGAAGCTACCAATCTCGGAGAAATCGCTGATTGATATCGATCTGATTTCTTGACACTGTTCGGGAAGAATCAGAGCATCTTCAGGCTTGAAGGATAAGGTTCCTATATCGGTTTCAAACGTCATATCAATGCCAGCGTAGGCTTCTGGAGTGGAAGATGACAGACCCTTGAGTCTGGTCTGATCAACAACAAGCCCTCCTGCAGCTTCTTGCTTTGGATCTTTCGACACCGTTGTATCTCGACGAACATCAGTTGCAAATCCACCAGCCTTGGCGAGTACGTACGACAGTAGTTTATTGATATCCGATGACTCTGAATACTGACCATCAGGGTCTATCCAGTTTATAAATCTTGAGCCATTGCCACCAAGATATACAGGCGTAGCTTCAGCCTGATTGAGATAGCGCAGGACTAGGCCAATATAATAGTACAAACCGGCGTAGGCAAGTGCTAGCAAACCACGAAACTTCAGTGTGACATCAGTTTGACCTGCATTACGAAGGCGTTCCAGGACAGAATCACCTTTTAGTCGGAGATAGCTATCAAGATAAGCATCAAAGTTGTCGCCACTTTCCTTGAGATCGAGAAGCAGCTCATAGGCTTTGCTATCAGAAAGACCAAATATCTCACCAACGCGAGCAATATTACGACTTAATGTGTGATGAAAGATATCACGACCTGCAAATGGTATTGAGAGCTGATGAATAAGGCTCATATCTTTCCAGATACTGATGTCCGAAGTGCCGCCTCCAATATCAAGGCACGTCGTGTAGGCAAGTTGCTCACCGAGTACATCAGCAAAATATTGTGCAAAAGCAATGCTCTCCGTTTGAAAAGCAGTAGAAGCTGAACCGTCAATACCAAGCTTGTGGCGTACCTTGCTGACACGTGTTGCCGCTCTAAGAGCTCGATCCCATGAGTTTTTGTAGCGACTCACCTCCGAGTCGGAAAAAGCGGTAGGATACGATGCTTTCCACGTAATTTCACTTACATCATATTTTGATGCATGAGCACTTACCAAGTTGACAAGAGCCGTAAGAAAAGCATCTAAGTACTTGGGCTTAGACCATTTTATGTCGCTGATCACATCCTCTCCAAGTGAACGCTCATCTAGAGAAGGAACATATACGCGAGACTTTGTTAGAAACTCTGGGGTGTCCTGACCTTCACCTGCTCCACGAATGGTCAGGAGCGTGGCCATCGGTGGATTCGAGCCACCAGGCGGAGCGGTCAGCACCTGAGGAATAAAATAATCCTTGTTGGTGGCAAAGTTCTCCGGTAGGTTAATGATGTTCAGAGTTAGCATTGACAAATCAAGCCGCTCTCTTGCTCCTGCCTTGGAAACATGGAGATTGGTAAATGAGGTGCCAAAGTCAACTCCAACGACCCACTTTGCAGATCGACTGGGACTGAGAGCAGGTATACTAATCGGTAAAATACCAATACGATCACCTCGTTTATCAATCAAGCGCAAAACATCAGGATGCTCTTTGGACTGCCAAACTCGATAGACAGTACCTAGATCCCCTGTCAATATAGAATCATGTGCTTCGTCAGATATCATCTCAGCCGTGAAAGCATAGGAAGAGCTAGAGCGCACCTTGCTTTCTTGAACTGATAAGTAGTAGGTTGACCAGCGACTTTCATTGGGCAGATTGGGCCATAAGGCCATATACGGTAATTCACCCTTCAACTCGTCTTCAGAGCGGATTGGATAGTCTCTGTAGATGCCAAGTTGAGCAGGTTTATCAAGACCACTGATCTCCAACTCAAAAGAAACACGTACACCCTGCCCTTCCGCCGTCATGGTGGGCATCATTCTCATACGGTTCCTGAAATCCTCACTGCCGAAGAATTTCGCGACCTCGGGATTAATAGGTGGAACGATCGTTCGGTTTTCAGGATCTGGCTGAATCTCATCTAACCAACTTCCTGACAAAATACCTGCACTCCTGAACCACCTTAATCGTGGGAGGAAAAAATCATCTGCGGTCCAGAAGCAGCCAGATCGGTTATCAGCACTGCTACTCGCATCAAAAGCAGCAAGTGTAATGGCGCCTTCTACACAGACTTCATGGCTAGGACAATGAAGAACTTGTGGAACAAGGTCCTTATCAACAAAGTATAACGGCTCTGGATGCACTCTAATACCCTGACTAACCCTTACGTTAGAGCTGCGTCTGATCGAGTCAGGGTCGATAACCTGAGCAAGTGCATCTAACGGCTTTGGATTAAGTGCAACCCCAAAGATCTGAAGGCTTGTTGATACTGCGGGAGCGGTTGTGGCTTCTACGCCCAAATCATTCAAATATTCATCAATAATTTTTGCCAGGCGATTCCTTAGATCCTGATTAGGGGTGTCGATTGGAATCGATTGCTTGATATTATTAAGCCATGCACCAAACGCCGCTTTTTCCTGTTGGCCTAGGTGGTTTTTAGGATCGCTGTACCGAAACAGTATTTTATTTCTTTTACCAGGGCCGATTAATGGAGCCTCTTCCAGCCATGGAATGTAGCTCGTAAGCTGGGGATTAATCCAAATTGAAGGAACGGCGAGTGTGGCTGGTGACGTAAAGCCCAATGGATGACCATTTAAACTGAAGGTAAAGATTGTTTCCCATGGATTAGTAGCAGAGCTGGCGCTCATAACCGAATCTTTATCCGACGGAAGGAGGCCAAATAAAGAGTCTGCAAAGGCATTTGCCTTGGCAAGATCTTTTAGTTTTATCAGTTTTGCCTGAATCGGCAAGTTCTTGACCTTTGCAAATGCCAGTACAGCCAGAAACCCTATATATTCATGGATCAGCTCTTGCCGATTTGGATACTGATCAGTGAGAAATACTGACTGAAACAGCAAAGCCCTGGCCCATGGACTAGGGATAGAGTTAATGTTTGTTCGTACGGCTTGATCATATTTAAGAGCTTGGGCAATAGTCCCAAAGATTGACCTTGGACTTACGTTCCAATCGCCTTGAACAGGGCCTGGAGCCAATGTGTTGCGGAGCTGGGGGAGGAGGGGTCTCATGTGAAAGAACCTAGATGATTTGCTGAAGACTGTTAACGACGCCAACGACACCTTCTAATCGATGCTTGCTATCTGCAAGACTATTCTTGAGAAGGTCAACACTTTCGCGCCATTGCTCGCGCTTGACAAGACTCTGACCAATAATCAATTCATCAAGCGTCTCAATATATTCTCTACTCTCATCTGGCTTCAACCCTTCGGCTAATGAAAATGTCTTATCTCTAATATCCGCAAGCTGCTCACGTGCAGATCCCGACCAACACAGCTCTTGGAACCATTGGAGAAAGTCAATTGCCCATTTGTCAAATGCAGCTAATTGCCTGCTCTGATCTTCTCCCTCAACATCAGGACGGCTACTGTTCGCATTTAAAGCAAAGAAACGATCAAACCATGGAGCGCCTACAGTAAAATCGAGCTTGTCCGTTTCATGCTGCGCTTTGCGAATCTCATTATAGAGATTTCCATGCCATGTATAACAAGTTCTTAGCGATTTTATTAGGGCTTTTGCTGTATGTTGTCCAGGCAGATCAGCCCATGTCATCGTAGCGCTATCTGATACTGTTAGATAAGCACCATTGCCATAGCCGTCCCCAGTTTCACTTGATGCCGCTGCTGCTGCAATTAGCTCGATACAGCTCGACGGATTGTTCTGACGGGGTCCACCTGTAGCAGGCCGTTCGTATCTTTGCTTAATTACATCCCCAACAAGGTAGATACAATTGAAGCTCTGACCGGCTAATCTACTGAAATACTGGAGTGCTGCATCTGTATTCAACGTAAAGTTCTTCGCTTCAGCATATATATCTTCGTCGTCTGGAATGTCAAAATCAAAATAAGGTAGCAAGACAGAAGCTGTAATCTCAACCGAATTTCTCACCGCTTTTAACTGCCGCGCTATGAGGGTGCCCAATGTCGGCAGACCTGAAGAACCTGTACCTCCAAAAATACTACCAAAAAGATGGATTCTTGGTTTGTCACCATTAGCACAATCGGCTTGGATATCATTAATCAGCTCAGGCCACGGGCCTTGGCTAAATCCTGTTGCATTGATACGACTGACAACAGCCGATCCAATCGAGGGCCGACCCCTAAAGCCTACAGAAAGATCAGCCGTTTTTTCGTCAGGTGAGATCAGACAGTCGAAAAGTTCACCCAAGCCAGGGTCGACTGATCGCAATCCGGCTTCACGATATATATCACTTAATGTCAGGCTATCAGCATAATCACCAAGTGGGTTCCAGTAACCATAGTTTTTGATAGAGCCACTAAAGATCTCTACATTTGTTTCCGACAAAAGTCTATTGGCTTCAATTGCCATTTGCAAAGATTCTCTTGCCGCCTGTAGATTTCCGTTTGATGCATCAGCATCAACTAGGAGAACGCCAAGGCGGACATCCTTTCCATAAGCTCCTGCTGCATGAAGATGGATAGAAGCCCGGGCGCATTTGGCACCAGAACCCCCAATGCCAATGATGTAGATCTTTTTCATCAGCGTTTTTCCAGGATAGATTGAATCTGATAGCTAAATGGTGGTATGAATCTTAGTGTGCGTTGCGTAAGGAAGACGCTTGGCAGCCAGAAGAGTAACAGTGCGTTGATAAGAGCCAGAGGAATCAGATATTCATAAGGCGGGTTATTAACGAAGGAACCTCCCTGCATCGCTGACTGATTAGCAGGTGCCTGTACAACGGTAAGCTGGATGAATAAGACCAAGCAGACAATGTTGCTTAACCAGGACATTCCCAGTAACATTAGCCAGGGCCCCAGAGCCATCTTTGCATCAGCCGAGCTTTTACACCGCTTCGTGTGGCTATAAAAGACCCAGGCGAGAAGAAAAAAGATATAGAGCAGGGTACTGACAGCACTTGATGGAAAATAAATCTGCTGTGCCCAGGCTTCAGGATTAGGAAGTGAAACAGGCAAAAAGCTCGTGATCAATGAATATGTAATTCCAGTGATCCAAATGACCCCGAGTGCAATGGCAATCCCCCCTGCTAAGTATCTTTTGTTCATAAGCAGCCAATGATGAGGTGATGTTCTAAGGCTAGACTGCCAGCCATGAGGTAGTCAAGCGGCAGAGTCTTAAGCTTTGTATAGTGGATTCCGCTTCGGCTGACACGGCTTAACCTTTGACTGCTGCACACATCCTGATTGGGCTGTAACGCTTCCCAGAGGTACTCATTGCAAACTGATCTGTTTCAGCTCGAATACTCTGAACCAATTGAAGAAGACGTTGCGTCTTTGATCCATCAGGTCTTGAGCCAGATGTATTCCACGATGACCACATGAACTCATCCATCTTGGAGGTATCACTACTTAGATCGATCATATTGATTGAGTTGTCAGATAGTGAAAATCTAGTTGCAACTGTAGCACCAGCTCCGGAAAGCTCCACGGCTTTAATACTTAGGCTTGGGCTAGTGAAGAGCGACTTGTCAGTATATCTCTGAGACATCAGACCAGGCACCACGTCAGAGGTGAACTTAATGTCGACTTGGCTAGCCTGGCATCCACGCATCCTTTGAGCCAAAAGCCAATGCTTCGGCGTTTGAAGCTTTAGCTTACCAGCCAGTCCCTGACTAATACTGAATACCGGCTGTAGGCAATTTGCGGGTGACAATATGCTTTTATCTTGATTGATGAAGATTGTTTTGCCACTGTCAGGGTGGGATGCAAATCTCGATATCTGCATATTAGCCCCAATCATCTTGTTGGCCTCAAGCTTAGTGATGACCTTTTCAACTTTATCGACTGGACCCAGGACAAGGATGTATATTGGTCGAAGACCTTCATAGCGAAATGATTGGAAATTACCTTGAACTGTAGGAAAGACAACTCCTGAGAACTGACTCCGCATTCCAATGATGGCAAGTTCATTGCCTGGATATCTATTCTGCTGATTTGAAAACCAGCCACCATTGTTTTGCTGGAACTCCAGTTTTGGCTTGATAGCAGATAGGATCTGCTTAATAGATGCATCGTCTGGTTCAAGATCGCTGACCAAGATATCGACAGACGTGTTATCTTTGCTGACAAACTGCTCAACCGCACTGCTTACTTTGGGCCACTTACCTTTTTGCTCATCGTAGAATTCTGGCCGACGCGCGGCTAGAACTGATGATATAGACGTACTGCTCAATCTTTTGCCATTGCTTCCTTCTCTGCCAATTCGCTTGACTGTTATTGTGCTCTTTGCATAGCCAAGCGATGAGCTGACACCCAACGCTGTGTCTAGTTCTTCAAGAAGCTGGTGAAAACTAGAATCAGCTACCGTTGAAAATCCCATCATGGAACCACTTCCATCTACCGAAACTACGATTCGGCCAATCTCTGGACCTGTCCTATTGCTTGCTACATCATCAAAGCCTGAACAATCAACCCCACAGCCTGTGAGACAAAGTATTGCAGGTAAGGCGAGTAGCTGACCTGTCTTTCTACGTTTGTAGATAGTCATTTTCACTTCTTCTCTCCCAGTCGTAGTTTACCCCCGCATACTACCTCCCAACGTGCCCCTTTGAGTAGTGTCTGTACCTGTGCTGCCGTCTCCGTCCATGCTGTATTCCACAATGGATTCTCTGCATCAGCAGTAAAAATACTGCTTAATAGGGGTAGGCGCTTAAAGCGATCAATAGGCATTTCATCAATGTACGCCCATTCGCTGCCATTTTCAAGGCGAATTACTCGTACGTATCCTGACGAGCTTCGCTTTAATCTTACTCTTTCCGTTTCATCTTCGACTCTTTCGAGCTCAGTATTTATTGAAAACGCACGCAGCCAGGTGGGATGCTGGGAAATAATGCCGCCAAGTTCTTCCGGCTCAAGGTCCAGCACAGGACTTGTAGAGGAATTTGAAGGAGATGAACCACCTGGGGAAGCAAACATACGGACCCCTTCGTCACCAATAAAACCTCTTATACCTTCAACTTTATCAAGCCTATTTAGAACACCGGCGGTTATTTCCTCAATTTCAACAACTTTCTTTTTTACTTCAATAACGATGTCACTCAACTCTTGAATGTTGCGCATGTTTGCTTTGACTACTTCCTTTATCCTTGATAGGTCTTCTGGCATAGCCCTGTCGATCTAATCTCTAAACTATTTATTATCGCTCAATAGCGCTATTGCCTGGGCGACTTAAATAAAAATTTACACGGAGCTGGTCGGGGGTATACTGGTCTGATCAAGATGCTTTGCCACTATGCGCGCTTCGCATATTCCCTTGATGATAGCCCTTTCGCTTCTGTCAATTGCCTGCGGGCGGCAGGCTTACAATTCACTTCCGAGGACCGTTACGGTTGTACCGCCATGGTTTTCAAACTTTCCCGCTTATCCAAATAGTTACGGTTTTAAGAACCTTGGAACTGCTTACAGTCCTAGTACTCTTTTCCTTAGCGATAATCTTGCTGATGGGGGTGACGTTATCTCCGTTGCATTGAATGGCCAGGTGGTTCTTCAGGATCTGCCTATTCACACGCCAGATAATTCTCCTCCTCACCCTTTATCTCTCTCTCTTAAGGAAGGCGCCAATCGAATCGATATTCTCTGTAGGCAGGACCCCGATGGCCTCGGCTGTACTCTGCAAGCTGAAATATCCAATACCACAGCCGGCAAGGGTATCACAACTATTAATAATAACTATATCCCCGAGGGGCAGTTTGCCAGTTTCATTGTTGAATACAAGCCTGTGAACTGATTTTCTTATGCCTCTTTCTCATCGCAGTTTCCCCGCGCCTTTCTCTGCTATTGACCGTGGATCTATCCGTGCTTATGTGCCTCTTTTAGCTGCTTTCGCGTTTTTTAGCGTTTTTATCGTCGTTTCAGCTTTTTTTGTTGTTCGTTCACGCTCCTCCGCTGTTTCCAGTCCAGCGCCTCCCAGTGGGTTTCCTTCACCAGCTTCTGGAACGCGCCAGTCATCTAACCAGCCAACACCGCCCACGATCGCGCCTGCTTTTCCATCCAATCAATCTGCCTCGCCTGGGGTTTCCACGCCAGCTACTCCTGCCTCACCGTTTGCACCTTCTTTGCCAGGGTCACGCTCTACGCAGCTCGATGCTGCTTCTGCTCGCCGGGTTGTTGAGTCATGGCTTAACTATAAAAAAGTCTTGTTCTCTCCACCGTTTGACGTTTCTTCTCTTGGTAACTATGTCGTGATACCTGGGCCATTGCATTCTGACCTGACAAGCCCAGGTGGCTCCATTGATTGGCTGCGCTCAAACAGGGCTTCTTATTCCTATGGTGAGCTGTCAATTGTTCGAGTAGGTGCTTTCCGTCAGTTCCCCGATCGTGCGCATCTAAGCGTTGAGATTCTCGAGGATCTGCAGTTGCGGACTCCGAATGGTATAGACGCATCAAAGTCTGGTCGCAAATCTCAGGCATGGGTTTATGAGCTTAAGGCGCATAATGGCCGTTGGCTTGTCTACGATTACCGAAAGGAATTGTCCTAGTTGCTGCTGAGCCTATTGGGCGTGTTCCTAATGTTTGGCGGGTCTGGTGGCTGCCTATGATCAGACAGTGATCACAATGGTGGCGACGAGTCAGTCGTCATCTTCACCGGCTCGACGGATTAAGGCAATCAGTGCTGCAGCAATTGCAATGGTTGCCACAGCCCCGAGAGCAAGGCCCAGCAGGGCCACTGCTGGGCCGGCGTCGGTGGGCTGTGCGGGCGCCGGGGAGCTGGGTTGAGTCGGCGGTGTGGGGGCCGGCGTGACGGGTGGAGATACCGGGGCCGCTGGCGGGGACTGAGTGCCGTTGTCGCCCGGCAGGCGGAAGCCGTAGGCATAGCCCTGCTCGAAGGCCTGCTGGCGTTCTGCCGGCGTGCCGTGGTGGTCGTGGCTGTAGACGTTGTGATCGCCGACGGCGGCAAAGGTTGCCCGCGCTTCGTTGAGATCTCCGGCCTCCAGTGCGCCCTGGGCTTCCGCGAAGCGAGCGAAGCCGCCGGCGAAGCTATCGGCGGCCAGTTCACCCTGTTTTCCCGTGGGATGGCGGTTGAGTTGACTCATCACGGCATGACCGAATTCGTGGGCGAGAATCGAAAGTGCTCCGAAATCGCCATAGCGTGAATCGATGGCATCACCGAGCCTTGTCTCCAGATAAACGGTGTGATCGCCAGGGCAATAGGAGGGTGCCGTGATGCCACTGTCTGGGCATGCACGGGAGTAGGCCGTGCCCGTGTAGATGATCACCCTCGGCGGAGTCACACGCGCTGCCTGCGGCAGGCTCTGCATGTAGCGCTTCAGCAGGTCTTCAACCGCTGCGGCATGGTTCAGATCCCAGGCGGCCTGGGCTCCCGCTGGGGCCAGTACCGGCAACAGAGCGGCAGCGGCCGTCAGACCAAAGGAAACTTCGGCACCTGGGTTAATCTTGGCGAAGTGTTCACCCGGTCGAGCTGGCGTTATGTCCTTCACTGCCTCCAAGGCGTTTCGTGAGGGTTGGGCTGCATTCAATCGTAACGCAGTCACCCTGGTGGGATTCTCGGTTCTCGCCTTTCTGGTGCTCGGTCTGCTGCAGGCCCTGCAGCTGCTGATCAGCACCACCGTTCTCAGCAGCAGCGACGCCAGCCCCGGCTTCGCCGTGGTTCTGGTTGGGCTCTCATTGTTGCAGGCGATTCTCGGCCTGGTGATCTCGATCGGCCTGCTTGATGGGTCGCTGCGTTCCGTTCGTGGTGAACGGGTGTCGCTGCTGGCGTTGTTCCGCCGCAGTTCTGAGGTGCCCAACTGGCTCGGCTTGCAGTTGTTCTCCTTTGTCGCCGTCACGCTCGGTACCCTCGCCTTCGTGCTCCCCGGTATCTATCTGGCGATCGCCTATGTGTTCGCTGGCCTGGCGCTGGTTGATGGCCCTCGATCCTTCACCGATGCGTTGATCCTCAGCCGGCGGTTGGTGACCCCCCACTGGTTTGATCTCGCCCTGTTCCTGGCGGTGAATGCTGCCCTTGCCGCGGTCGGCTCCCTGGCCTGCGGTGTGGGCCTGTTCGTCAGTGTTCCCGTGGCTTCGTGTGTGTCTGCTGCTGCCTATCAGCAGCTGTTGGAGCTGAGTGGTGATGCTGACGCGTCGACTGAGCGCTTCTGAAGCCATGACCCATCCCCTTGCACTGCGCCGCCTCGTACGCCGTTCC
>Ga0129333_10003471_pt1 | contig 14759 bp, 11 predicted proteins | sample CPB6_08_DNA_FD_94474 | JGI IMG/M metagenome (GOLD analysis project Ga0129333, IMG submission 94474) | Freshwater to marine salinity gradient microbial communities from Chesapeake Bay, USA - CPBay_Sum_0.6_0.8_DNA | ecosystem: Environmental > Aquatic > Marine > Coastal | place: USA: Chesapeake...
GACGCCTGGTTCGTGACCGAGGACATGCGCTGGGGCTATCTGCCGGCCGACACCGACATCGACGCCCTGGTGAACAAGGTGAACCGCGCCGACCTCTGGAAGGAGGCCGCCAAGGCGATCGGCATGGCCAAGGACATCCCCGCCAGCGATTCCCGCGGCAAGGAGACCTTCTTCGACGGCGTGGTGTTCGATCCCGAGAACCCGAAGGCCTATCTCGACAGCCTCAAGATCAAGGCGATGGCCTGAGGCGCCGCCGCCCCGATCCACGCCCTGCCCTGATCCGTTCGCTTCTGCCATGACCGCCATCACCCCCACCACACGCCGCCGACGCACAAGCGCACTGCGCCGGCTCAACCCCGGCCTGCGGGCCTTCATGCCCTACCTGATCTGCATCGGCGGCTTCCTGGTGGCATGGCAGGCGCTGTCGCTGGTGCTCGGCGTGGCCCGCCTGCCGGGCCCGATCAACGTGATCACCGAAACCTGGGATCCCTACATCAGCCAGCCCTTCTTTGATGACGGCGGCACCAGCAAGGGGCTGGGCTGGCAGATCCTGATCTCGCTGCAGCGAGTGGCCCTGGGCTACGGCCTGGCCGCCGTGATCGGCATCGCCATCGGTGGTCTGCTCGGCCTGAACCGCTTCATCGGCAAGGGCCTCGATCCGGTGATCCAGGTGCTGCGCACGGTGCCGCCCCTGGCCTGGTTCCCGATCTCATTGATGGTGTTCCAGGACGCCAACAGCTCGGCGATCTTCGTGATCTTCATCACCGCGATCTGGCCGATCATCATCAATACGGCCGTAGGCATCCGCGAGATCCCGCAGGATTACACCAACGTCGCCCGCGTCCTAAGGCTGCGCAAGGGTGCCTACATCCGCAACATCGTGATTCCGGCCACGGTGCCCTATGTGTTCACCGGCCTGCGCATCTCGGTGGGCCTGGCCTGGCTGGCGATCGTGGCAGCCGAGATGCTCAAGGCCGATGGCGGCATCGGCTACTTCATCTGGGATGCCTACAACGCCGGCGGCGATTCCAGCTCCAGCCAGATCATCCTGGCCATCCTCTATGTGGGCCTGGTGGGCCTGGCCCTCGATCGCCTGGTGGCCTGGGCCGGCCGCGTGATCGCCAAGGGGGGCAACTGAGATGGCAACGGCCTTCCTCACGGTTGACGATGTCAGCCAGGTCTTTCCGCTCGATGGCGGCGGCCAGTACGTGGCCCTCAAGGACATCGACCTGGAGATCGCCGAAGGTGAATTCATCTCCCTGATCGGCCACTCCGGCTGCGGCAAGAGCACCCTGCTCAACCTTCTGGCGGGCCTGAGCCAGGCCAGCAGCGGCGGCATCCTGATCAACGGCCGCCAGGTGAGCGAGCCGGGTCCGGACCGGATGGTGGTGTTCCAGAACTATTCGCTGCTGCCCTGGCAGACGGTGCGCCAGAACATCGCCCTGGCGGTGAACACCGTGATGCGCGACGCCAGCGAGGCCGAGCGGCGCGAGCGGGTGGAGCGCAACATCAGCCGGGTGGGTCTGGCCCACGCCGCCGACAAGCTGCCGGCCGAACTCTCGGGTGGCATGAAGCAGCGGGTGGCGATCGCCCGCGCTCTGGCGATCGAGCCAAAGCTGCTGCTGCTGGATGAACCGTTCGGGGCGCTCGATGCCCTCACCCGCGGCAATCTGCAGCAGCAGCTGATGCAGATCTGCCAGGAGGCCGGCGTCACCACGGTGATGGTGACCCACGACGTGGATGAGGCGCTGTTGCTCTCCGATCGGGTGATCTGCCTGACCAACGGTCCCGCCGCCGGCATCGGCCAGATCCTGAAGGTGAACCTGCCGCGGCCGCGTCAGCGGCTGGAGGTGATGGAGCACCCCGATTACTACCGCCTGCGCAGCGAACTGATCGGCTTCCTGCAGCAGCAACGCCGCCTCAAGCAGCGCCAGCAGGCGATCAGCGTCGCCGCCGGCCCGGCGGAGCCGGAGGCGGAGCCGGAGGCGGAGGCCAGCCCGGTCGCCACCGCACCGCAGAAACTGCGCATCGGTTACCTGCCCGGCCTCGACATCGCTCCCCTGGCCATGGCCCTGGAGCGGGGCTTCTTCGCCGACGCCGGTCTGACAGTGCTGCCGATGAGCTTCAACCGCTGGCAGCAGCTCGAGGAAAAGCTGCAGCTGGGCGAGCTCGATCTGGCGATCACCTCCGCCACCACTCCGCTGGCCCTGACCCTCGGGCTGCGCGGCCAGCCGGCCTGGCCGGCGATCACACCGATGACGGTGACCCGCAACGGCAATGCCCTCTGCCTGGCACGGCGCTTCATCGACCTGGATGTGCGCGATCTGCGCAGCCTGGCGGCCCGGCTCAACGGCCGCGAATGGCCGGTGCGGCTCGCGATCGCCCAGAAGGGGAGCATGCAGGAGCTGCTGCTGCGCCACTGGCTGGCCAGCGGCGGCATCAACCCCGAGCGCGACATCGAATTCCACACCCTCTCGCCGATGGCGATGCAGGCGGCCCTGCTGGCGGGTGAGATCGATGGCTTCATCGCCGGCCGCTACCGCGTGGCCAAGGCGGTGGAGGCGGAGCTGGCCTATGTGGTGGCAACCGATCACGACATCTGGAGAGGCCATCCCGAAAAGGTGCTCACCTGCAATGAAGGGTGGGCGGCGACGCACGACCAGGCGCTGCTCCGCTTCTGCGCGGCGCTGATGCGGGGTGGCCAACTCTGTGATGACGGCGGTCAGCACGATGGGCTGGTGGATCTGCTCAGCAGGCCCCAATGGCTGGGCAACGATGCCGCTGCAGCGCTGCAGCGCCAGTTCGACCTTGGCAGCGGCCAACCCTCCGGCCAGCGCCTGCCCCTGCCCTGCTACCACAGCGATCGCGCCCATGTGGCCAACGGCGCGGAGGGGGCCTGGATCCTGACCCAGTTCAGCCGCTGGGGCTGGAGCAGCTTCCCCAGCAACCGCCTGGAGCTGCTCAGCCAGGTGTATCGCAACGACCTGTGCGATCAGGCCCTGGAGCTGGCCGGCTTCGCCGCCCTGCGGCCGGAGCGTCAACCGATCGCCATGGCGGACGGACGGCCATTTGATCAGGACGATCCGCTCACCTACCTGCGCGGCCAGCCGTTCAGCGGCGCCGCCGCCGTGGACACCGTGACCCTGCCGCCGGCCGCTGCTTCCCGCCCCCTCGCCGCCCGCTGAGATGACGACCTCGATGACCAGTCCCCAGTCCGCGACCGTCGCCACGGACGCCGCCAGCGGCGCCCCCTTCCTGGAATTCCGCGATGTGGGCCAGGTGTTCCACACCCGCCGCGGCGACTTCGAAGCGCTGCGGGAGGTGAACCTGCAGGTGAGCCAGGGGGAGTTCCTATGCGTGATCGGCCACTCCGGCTGCGGCAAGAGCACCCTGCTGAACATGGTGTCCGGCTTCCTCAACCCCAGCAGCGGCAGCGTCAGCCTGCGCGGCGTGCCGATCGAGCGGCCGGGGCCGGATCGGATGGTGGTGTTCCAGAACTACTCGCTGCTGCCCTGGCAGACGGTGGAGCAGAACGTGGAACTGGCAGTGAAGGCGGCGCGGCCGGAGCTGGCCCCCGGGGCCCGCGCCGATGTGGTGCAGCACCACCTGGAGATGGTGGGCCTGCTGGAGGCGCGCCGGAAGCGCCCGGCCCAGATCTCCGGCGGCATGCGCCAGCGGGTGGCGATCGCCCGTGCCCTGGCGGTGCAGCCGGAGGTACTGGTGCTCGATGAACCGTTCGGCGCGCTGGATGCGATCACCAAGGAGGAGCTGCAGGAGGAGCTGCTGGCGATCTGGCGCGAGCACAGGCCCACGGTGCTGATGATCACCCACGACATCGACGAGGCCCTGTTCCTCGCCGACCGGATCGTGATGATGACCAACGGCCCGGCCGCAACGATCGGCGAGATCCTGACGGTGCCGTTCGAACGACCGCGCAGCTACCAGGCGATCCAGGAGGATCCGCGCTATGGCCAGCTGCGCAACCACGCCCTCGACTTCCTCTATCGCCGTTACGCCCATGACGACGATTGAAGCGACGACCACGGCGGCACCGCTGCGGATCCGCAGCGGCCACACGGTGGTGCTCGACGAACAGGTGCTGGCAAGCAACAGCTGCCTGAGCGTGACGTCCGGGCTGGTGCGGGTGTGGATCTCGCGGCCGGAACAGGAGGCCCTGGACGCCACACCGATCACGCTCGGCTTCCTGCAAGCGGGGGATCACCTGCCGCTCGATCTGCTGCGTACGGCGCGGCTGCACCTGCAGGCCGTCACGCCGACCCAACTGGAGGCGGGTGGTCCAGCCCTGCCGCCAGAGGGGGGCAGCTCGCTGCACGACTGGACCGTGGCCCTGCTGATGATCCGCCACCTGGGCGATGCCGAACGGCGGATCGCAGCGCTGCTGCAGCTGCTGGTGCAGCGGCTGGGCCGCCGCCATGGCGCCTGGTATGAGCTGCCGCTGCGGCTCACCCACGCCGAGCTGGCGGGTCTGAGCGGCCACACGCGGGTCACGGTGACACGCCAGCTCTCGAAATGGCGCGAGTGCGGCCTGATCGAGCAGGACTGCGGACGGGAGCGGAGTCTGCGCATCGCCCCCGAACTGGTGGAGGGCTGAGGCTCCGCCTCAGCCTGCGACCGGTTCGCTGAACAGGTAGCGGGCGTGGATCAGGTCGTCGAGGCGATCGAGATCGGCCTGAAGGCGGGCGACGCTGGCGTGCAGGCCATCGCCGAGCAGCTCCTCCAGGCTGAGATAACGCCAACGGGCCTGGAGCAGGCCGGCCAGCCATTCGAGCTCGGCCACGCGGCTGTCCTCGCTGAGCTGCTGTGCCTGGATCGGCAGATCACCGCCGAGGCGGAACAGACGACGGCGGGTGGTGCCGGACTGCTGCAGCCGCTCGATCAGCTGATCGAGATGGCACAGCTGCTGCACGAGCTTGCGATCGTCGAGCAAGGCGCGCAGACGCTCGCTGATCGCCTCCAGGCAATGGCGTACGGAGCGCGGGAAGCGGGCATCAAGCAGCAGGAACTGGGTGACACTGCTGCGCTGGATCGGCTGGCCACTGTGCTGGCGGAACATCTGGTAGGCACCAAGGCAGCGCAGCACCCCGATCCAGTGCAGCTCATCGAGGAATGGCGAACGGCCGGCGCCATCCGCCGCCTCGCTCAGCAGCCAGTTGGCATCGAGCAGGCGGCTGGTCTTGTCCGCCCGCTCCAGCAGCCGGCCAAGCTGAGCAAAGTCCCAGGCCTGATCACGGCTCTGGGTGGCATCCATCACGCCGTAGAACAGCTCGCAGCCGCGGCGGATCTCGCGCATCGCCTCCTGGGTGGTCTGCTGCCAGAAGGCAGGATCCTGCAGCTGCCAGTGCAATTCATTGAGCTGCTCCCAGACCTCGGTGGTGATCACATCGCGAATCTGGCGGGCGTTCTCACGGGCGGCGGCAATGCAGCTGACGATGCTGCTGGGATTGTCGACGCGGCGGGCGAGGAAGTCGATGCAGTTGGCGCCATTGCAGATCAGATAGCGCTGATCGAACAGCTGCCGCTCACCGCTGGCCTCCAGCAGCGGCTGCCAGAGGGCGCGCACCTCATCACCGCTGTCGAGAGCAAGAGCGATGCTGATCTCGAGGAAGCGGGCGAAGTTATCGGCCCGTTCCACGTAGCGATTGATCCAGTAGAGCGAATCGGCGACGCGGCTCAGCATGGCGTCACCGTCCGGCCACTGGCCTGCTGTCGGGCGTCGATACTTGCGGTAGCGCTGGGCCCACCGGCTCCAGCGTCGACCTCCGGCACCTCAACGATCCAGGTGTCCTTGCTGCCGCCGCCCTGGGAGGAGTTCACCACGAGCGAGCCACGGCGCAGGGCGACGCGGGTCAGACCGCCGGGGGTGATCCAGGTGCTGTCGCCGCGCACGATGTAAGGGCGCAGATCGACATGGCAGGGCTCGATCGCGCCGTCGAGGAACGAGGGCACGGTGGAGAGCTCCAGGGTGGGCTGGGCGATGTAGTTGCGGGGATTGGCGCGGATCTTCTCGGCGAAGTCGAGCCGCTGGGCCTCGGTGGACTTCGGGCCGATCAACATGCCGTAACCACCTGCCTCCGACACCGCCTTCACCACCAGCTGATCGAGCCGGGCGAGGACATGGTCGCGCTCCTGCGGCCGGCCGCAGCGGAAGGTGGGCACGTTCTCGATGATCGGTTCCTCACCGAGGTAGTAGCGGATCATCTCCGGCACGTAGGTGTAGATCAGCTTGTCGTCGGCGACGCCAGTGCCGGGGGCGTTGGCGATGGCCACACGGCCAGCGGCATACACCTCCATCAGACCGCGCACGCCGAGCATCGAATCGCTGCGGAACACGGCCGGATCGAGGAAGTCGTCGTCGATGCGGCGGTAGATCACATCCACCGGCTCCGGGCCTTTGGTGGTGCGCATCCAGACGCGCCCGTCCTGGCAAAACAGATCGCGCCCCTCCACCAGGGCGATGCCCATCTGGGTGGCGAGGTAGCTGTGCTCGTAATAGGCGCTGTTGTAGACGCCGGGGGTGAGCAGAACCACCCGCGGCTGCTCGCTCCAGGAGGCGAGGCTCTGCAGCGCCGCCAGCAGCTGCGAGGGATAGCCCTCACAGGAGCGGACGCGCACGCTGCTGAACAGGGCCGGCAGGATGCGCTTCATCACCTTGCGGTTCTCGAGGTGATACGAGACGCCGGAGGGGCAGCGCAGGTTGTCCTCCAGCACCCGCCAGGTGCCGGCGCCATCGCGCACCAGATCGAGGCCGGAGATATGGCACCAGCGGCCCCGCGGCGGCTGGAAACCGTTCAGCTGCGGCCGCCAGCCCTGGGAGCTCTCCAGCTCCTCGCGGGGGATGACGCCGTCGGCGATGATCCGCTGCTCGCCATAGAGATCGGCCAGGAACTGATCGATCGCCTCGATGCGCTGGCTCAGGCCCCGCTCCAGGCGGTCCCAGTCGGAGGAGGCGATCAGGCGCGGCAGCGGATCGAAGGGCAGGATGCGCTCCCCCACCGCCGCCGAGGAGCTATTAAGCCGGAAGGTGGCACCCTGGCGCAGCAGCAGGCGCTCGGCGCCGGCGTGATGCTCCTGCAGCAGGGGCAGGGGCACGCGATCGAGCGCTTCGACCAGCCCGGACAGTCCCCGTCGGGGCTGGAGCGTGGCGTCGAAATACTCATCGAAACCAACGGTGGGGCCGTACGCTGCGAACATTCGACACCTCAGATGCGCTCACACTGACAAAGCAAGGGGGCGCCCCTGGGTAGCAAATGACACCAAAATCGAGTTCCCTGCTCTACCCTCTCAGCCCAGGGCCGGCATCGGCCCGGCCGGCCGCAGGGTCACCGCCGCAGCCTTGAGTTCGGGCTGGCGCGAGTGATCGCACGACTCCTCGTGCATCAGCCGGTTGGCCTCGCAGTGGTTGACCTGGCTGGCCCCCCAGTGCATCGGCAGGAAGACGGTGCCGGGGCGGATCCGCTCACTGACCTGCACGCGGGCGGTGACGGCGCCGCGCCGGGAGATCACCTCGGCGGCCTCGCCATCCACCAGGCCATGGCCGGCGGCATCGCGGGGGTGGACCTCCAGCAGAGGCTCGGGGTGCTGCCTGCTGACGCGGGCCACATGGGCGGTGCGGGTCATGGTGTGCCAGTGGCCGAGGTAGCGGCCCACGGTGAGCACCAGCGGGTAGGTGGGGCAGGGGGGTTCCGCCAGGCCGCAGGGCTGCTCCGTCAGCAGGCGGGCACGGCCATCGGACGTTGGGAACCGGTGACCCGCCGGCGCCGCCGGGAAAGGCGCCACCTGCTCGTACAACCGGGCCTGGCCGCCGCCGGGGGCGGTGCCGGCGGGGAAGGGCCACTGCTGGGGACCGTGTTCGGCGAGCAGCGGATGGCTGAGGCCGCTGAGGTCGCAGACGCGGCCGGCCGTGAGCGCCACGAACTCGGCATACACCTCCGCTGCGGAGCCATAGCTGAACTGATCGACGAAACCGAGGCGCCGTCCCAGCTCCGCGAAGATCGCCCAGTCGGGCCGGGCCTCACCGGGGGGCTGGCGGAAGGCCGGGCAGAGCGTGACGCGCCGCTCGGAGTTGGTCATCACACCGCTCTTCTCGCTCCACTGGGCGGCCGGCAGCAGAAGGTGCGCCACGGTGGCGGTTTCGGTGCCGGCGTAGGCCTCGCTGAGCACCACCAGCGGGCAGCGGGCGGCGGCGGCCCTGACCCGATCCAGCGACGGCATGCTCACCAGCGGATTGGTGGCCGCCACCCACCACAGCCCCAGCTCACCGCGCTCCATCGCCTCGATCTGATCCCAGACCGTGAGCCCCGGCTCCGGCGCGATCGCCCCAGGCGCGAATCCCCAGTGCTGCTCCACCAAGGCGCGGTGCTCGGGGTTGGCGACGGAGCGGTAGCCGGGCAGCAGCTGGGCGAGGCCGCCGGCTTCCCGGCCGCCCATGGCGTTGGGCTGACCGGTGAGCGAGAACGGTCCGGCACCGGGGCGGCCGATCTGGCCCGTGACCAGATGCAGGTTGATGATGCCGCTGACGGTGGCGGTGCCCTCGCTGCTCTGGTTCACCCCCATCGACCAGAGGCTGAGCACCCCCGTGGCCTCGGCCCACCAACTGGCCAGCTGGCGCAGGTCGGCTTCGGCGATGCCGCAGAGATCACTCACCCGCTGCGGCGTCCAGGCGGCCCATAGCTCCCGCAGGGCCTCAAACCCCTCGGTGTGGTCGTCGATGAAGGGTTGATCAATCGCCTGCAGCTCCAGCAGCAGGTGGCCGATGCCATGCAGCAGGGCCAGATCGGTGCCGGGTGCGATCGCCAGGTGCAGATCCGCAACCTCGGCGGTCGCCGTATGGCGCGGATCGACGACAACCAGGCGCAGTGCTTCCTTCACCTTGCGCTTGCGCTTGAGCAGCCGCTGGAACAGCACCGGATGGCACTCGGCGGTGTTGGTGCCGATCAGCAGCACCAGATCGGCGAGGTCGAGGTCGTCGTAGCAGCAGGGCGGACCATCGGAGCCGAGGCTGCGGGCGTAGCCGGCCACCGCCGAACTCATGCACAGGCGCGAGTTGGCATCGAAGTTGTTGCTGCCCAGGGCGCCCTTGAGCAGCTTGTTGGCTACGTAGTAGTCCTCGCTGAGGAACTGCCCGGAGCCATAGATCGCCAGGCCGCCGGGCCCCTGGCGCTCGAGGGTGGCCTGGATCCGCGCCACCAGCAGCGTGAAGGCCCGCTCCCAGCTGATCGGCGTGAATGGCTGATCCAGGCTTTCGCGCCAGAGCGGCGAGGTGAGCCGGTTGCGGTGCAGTGTTTCACCCACCGTGGCGCCCTTGACGCACACCTGCCCGTGCGAGGAGGGGTGATGGCGATCGCCGCGGGCGGTCCAGAGCGGCTCCTCGACATCGGCCGCCGGCGGCTTCAGCTCCAGGCCGCAGCCCACCCCGCAGTAGGGGCACTGGGCGCGGGCGGCAGTCGCGGCGGCGGACTGGGTGGTGGCGCTGCTCAGGGGGCCGGGGCGGGGCCCTCCATTGCAGCGCCGCAGGGCGACCGGCTCCGGTGGCGACCGCTACCGAACGGGCGTGAGCAGGGCACCGGGGCACCCACCAGCTCAGCTCACCACTTGCGATAGGGCAGGAACTTGCCGTTCATCGTCACCACCACGCGATCGCCCTTGGGGTCGGCCTGGCGGTCGACGGTGAGGGAGAAATCGATCGCCGACATGATGCCGTCGCCGAACTTCTCCTGGATCACATCCTTGAGCGGCAGGCCATACACCTGCAGGATCTCGTAGAAGCGATAGAGCAGCGGATCGGTGGGCAGCACCGGATCGAGGGCCCCCTTGATCGGATAGGTGGTGAGCTGCGCCAGCAGGGCTTCGGCATCGGCACTGCCCTCCAGCTCCAGTGCCGCCAGCAGGGTCTGCGCCTCCTCCGGGCTGGCGGTGGCCTGGCCGTGGATCAGGCTGGCGATCCAGACCTCATCCACCCCCAGCCGGGCGCCGAGATCCGCGAAGCTGAGGCCGAGGCGTCGCTTGGCGGCCAGCAGCGTGGCGGCGATTGGAGAGAGGGCCATGGCGGAACCGGGAGCGCTGGGGCAGGAGCGGCCGGACCCTATGGAGCGCGATCCGGCGCACCGGACGCCGTTGCTACACAACGCTGTGCCCGATCCGGCCCGGCGCGACCCGGACCTGCCGCTGCGGGCCTGTCTGCTGAGCGGCGGCGAGAGCCGGCGGATGGGGCGCGACAAGGCCCTGCTGCCGCATGCGGAGGGCGGCACCTGGCTGGAGCGCACGCTGGCGCTGCTGGGTCAGCTGGCGCTGCCGATCACCCTGTTCAGCCGCCACGCCAGCCATCGGCAGCTGGCCCAGGCCTGGGCGGCGACGGCGGCGGTGGCACACCTGGAGGCAGTCGCCGAACCGCCGCCCTGGGAGGGTCCGCTGCTGGCGCTGCAGCGGCTGAGCGAGCGCTACCCGGACGAGCGGCTGCTGCTCTGCCCGGTGGACATGCCGGCCCTTGATGCCGGCAGCGTGGCCGCCCTGCTGGCGGCGGCGGCGCGCGACCCCACGCTGATCCACCTGGCCGATGACGGCGAACGCCTGCAGCCGCTGCTGGCGGTGGTGCCGACCACAGCGGCCCTGCGGGCCGGGCTGGCGGCGGCGGTGGCCGGCGGGGAACGGCGGCTGCAGCGCTGGCTGCTGACGCAGCCGCACCGGGCCGTGCGCCTCGATGCCACCGCCCTGCGCAACTGCAACCGGCCCGGGGAGATCAGCCCGGATCCGGCACCACCAGCGGGGCCCGCACCAGCACCGGCACCCGCTTGAAGGCCGGGGTGCCGCTGCGGGGGTCAACGACCGGGCGCATCAGCACATTGGCCTCGGGATAGAACATCAGCGCGGCGCCGGCTCGGATCTCGCCGGGGATGATCTCCACGTCGTCGAGCCGGCCGGCCTCGCCCTGCACCTGCACGCGCTGGTGGGCGCGCAGGCCGGCGGCGGCCAGATCGGCGCGGTTCATCAGGATCGTGTTCCGGTGCGGCATGCCGCGATAGACGTCGCCCTGCTTGTAGACGACGGTGTTGTGCTGCCCGTAGCTGCGGGCGGTGATCAGGCTGAGCACCAGGCCCGCCTCGCCGGCGGCCAGGCCGCCGAAGTGCTGCGGCCCGGGCAGGCTGAGATCGGGCAGGGGCGTGGGCGCCAGCCGGGCGCGACCGCTGGCGGTGGCGAAACGGGGCTGGTGCAGCACGCGGCCCTGCACCTCGAACTCCCGGCGGCTCGCGTCGATGCCGGCCATCGGCCCGTAGCCCGGCACGGTGCGGGCGATCAGCTCGCGCACATAGGCGCTGTCGTGCAGACGGCGCCACTGGATCGGCGACTCCCCCAGCAGGCGATGGGCCAGCTCCGCCAGCAGCTCCACCTCGCTGCGCAGCATGCCGCTGCGCAGGTGGGTGCGGCCCGGTTCATTCAGCCGCACCCAGTTGTTGCCCGATTCCACCGTGGTGCGGTGCGGTGTCTCGAAGCGGTTGAACACCGGCAGCAGCAGCGTCTGCTTCGCCCCCAGCCCATGGAAGTGGCCGGTGTTGGGCTTGGTGGCGAGGTAGACCACCGTGTCGATGCGGCCGATGGCGCGGGCGGCCTGGCTGCTGTCGGGATTGGCGCCGTAGAGGTTGCCGCCGAGGCAGAACAGGGTGTCGACCGCGCCGGCATCGGCGGCCTCGATCAGGGCGCGGGTGTCGTAGCCCTGGCGCGGGCTGAGCGGTTGACCCAGCAACGTCTCCAGGGCCTGGCGCAGGGCATCACAGAGGTGCACCGTCACCCCCATCGACCCGAAGCCCTGCACGTTGGAGTGGCCGCGGATCGGCATCGTGCCGGCGCCGGGGCGCCCGATCTGGCCGCTGAGCACGGCGGTGTTGGCGATCGCCTGCACGTTGTCGGTGCCATTGGCGTGATGGGTGATGCCCATCGCCCAGGCGAACACCACCGCCCGCGACGCCTGTATCACCGCCGCCGCCACCTCCAGTTCCTCGCGGCTGAGGCCGCAGCAGGCCGTGATCGCCTCCCAGCCGGTGGCTTCGATCTGGGCGATCACGGTCTGCCAGCCCTCGCTGTGGTTCTGCACGAACTCCCAGGCGATGCCACCGCGCTCCAGCAGGGCCTTCTGGATGCCCAGCAGCACCGCCGCATCCGACCCGGGCACGGGCTGCAGGACCAGCGAGGCGATCTCCGAACCGCGCGGCATCGAGCGCAGCGGGAAGGCGGGGGAACCGAAGCGCAGCAGCCCCACCTCCAGCACCGGATTGATCACGATCACCCGCCCGCCGCGCTGGCGCAGGCGGATCAGTTCGTTCATCAGGCGCGGGTGATTGGCCGGGGCGTTCGAGCCCAGCAGCACGACGCAGTCGGCCTGCTGCAGGCCTTCGAGGTTGACGTTCGAGGTGCCGCTGCCGAAGGCCTGGCGCAGGCCGAGCGTGGATGGGGCGTGGCAGAGATCGGAGCAATCGGCGAGGTTGTTGCTGCCGAGGGCGCGCAGCAGCAGCTGCAGCAGGTAGGCGGCCTCATTGGAGGAGCGGCCGGAGCTGTAGGAGGCCAGGCGCTCGGGCGGACAGCGGAAGGCCGGCTCCAGCAGGGCGAACACCTCGTCCCAGCCGATCGGCTCATAGTGGGGGGAGCCGGCGCGGCGGATCAGGGGCCGATCGAGGCGGCCGAGGCGATCGCAGGCGGCGGAGCCGAGCTGCTGCAGCTCCGCCAGGCAGCGGCCGGCGAACACCGAGGCATCCACCGCCGGTTGCAGTTCGGCCTGGATCGCCTCCACGCTCTTGAGGCAGCGCTGCAGCGGTTCCCCCAGTTCATCGCGGAAGCCGCCGTTCTGGCCGCCGGTGCCCCAGGCGCACGACAGGCAGGCGCTGTTGTGATTCAGGGTCTGCCAGAGGCGCGGCCCAGCGGGCGACAGGGTGGCGCGGGCCCAGCCATCGATCAGGGGCCAGCCGCCGCCGCTGGTGGGCAGCTCGGGATCAGCCATGGCGACCGCGGCGGCGGGGGCGGCCAGCCTATGGGCATTTCACGGGCCCTAGGGTCGCCACGATGGCAGTGCCGCAGCCCCTGGATTCGCTCGGCCGCCCCCTGGGGGTGCTGCGGCTCTCGCTGACGGCGCGCTGCAACCTGGCCTGCCCCTACTGCCTGCCGGATGGCCAGGAGCCGCCCGGGCTGCTGACGCTGGAGCAACGCCTGGCGGTGGTGGCGGCGGCGGTGGCGCTGGGGGCCGGCAGCCTGCGGCTGACCGGCGGTGAACCGCTGCTGCAGCCGCAGCTGGAGGCGCTGATCGCGGCGGTGCAACCGCTGCGGCGGCAGGGGCTGCGCGAGATCGCCCTCACCAGCAACGGCACGCTGCTCACGGCCGCCCGCGCACGGGCGCTGCGGCAGGCGGGGCTGGATCGGATCACCCTCAGCCTCGATGGCGCCGATGGCAGCAGCGTGGCGCGGATGGCGGGGCTGACCGATGCCAGGGCCGGGGCCCGCGCCCTGGAGGCGGTGCTGGCGGCGATCGAGCACGCCCGCAGCGCCGGGTTCGACCCCGCCGCCGGGGCCCTGAAGCTCAATGCCGTGATCCAGCGCGGTCGCAACGACGATCAGCTGCTGCCGCTGGCGGCCCTGGCCCGCGAGCGGGGCCTGGAGCTGCGGCTGATCGAATACATGGATGTGGGCAACCGCAACGGCTGGCGGCCGGCGGATGTGGTGAGCGCCGCCGAGATGGTGGAGCGCATCGGCGCCCGCTGGCCGCTGGAGGCGCTGGGCCGGCCGGGCCATGGCACCGCCGGCCGCTGGCGCTACCGCGATGGCGGCGGCACCGTGGCGGTGGTGGCCTCGATCAGCGCCCCCTTCTGCGGCGACTGCAACCGCCTGCGCGTCACCGCCGATGGCCTCGCCTACACCTGCCTGTTCGCCCCGGCCGGCAGCGGCCTCGACCTGCGGCCCTGGCTCCAGGAAGACCGTGACGCGGCGGAGCTGCGGCTGGCGCTGGCGCAGCTCTGGCAACGGCGCGCCGATCGCTACAGCGAGGAGCGCCAGCAGCAGATCAACGACGGCAGCGACGGCGAAGGAGAACAAGAAGGCCCGGCCCGGCACGCCGAGATGGCCTATCTGGGCGGCTGAGCGGCACAGCGGCACCGCGGCAGCGCTGAACACAGCAGATCGTGACGCCCTGCTGCCAGGCCTGAACACGCTGCCTACGGTCCGGCATGTGCCCTCCCCTGGCCTGCAGCGATGACCGAACTCGGCAAGTGCCCCTTCAGCGGCCAGGTGAGCGCCGGCCGCGGTCCGGCGCCGCGGGACTGGTGGCCGCAGCAGGTGAATCTGGCGATCCTGCATCAGCACAACCCGGCCGGCAATCCGCTCGGGGCCGGCTTCGATTACGCCGAGGCCTTCGCGCAGCTGGATTACGCCGCGCTCAAGCGCGATCTGCTGGCGCTGATGACCGATTCGCAGCCGTGGTGGCCGGCCGACTGGGGGCACTACGGCGGGCTGTTCATCCGCATGGCCTGGCACAGCGCCGGCACCTACCGCAGCGCCGATGGCCGCGGTGGCGCCAGCACCGGCAACCAGCGCTTCGCGCCGCTGAACAGCTGGCCGGATAACGGCAACCTCGACAAGGCGCGCCGGCTGCTGTGGCCGCTGAAGCAGAAGTACGGCAACCGCATCTCCTGGGCCGATCTGATCATCCTGGCCGGCACCTGCGCGATCGAATCGATGGGGCTGCCCAGCCATGGCTTCGCGGC
>Ga0129333_10003472_pt1 | contig 14757 bp, 12 predicted proteins | sample CPB6_08_DNA_FD_94474 | JGI IMG/M metagenome (GOLD analysis project Ga0129333, IMG submission 94474) | Freshwater to marine salinity gradient microbial communities from Chesapeake Bay, USA - CPBay_Sum_0.6_0.8_DNA | ecosystem: Environmental > Aquatic > Marine > Coastal | place: USA: Chesapeake...
CGACCTCGCCGCGCTCGAGGCGGCCACCGCCCGCGTCCGCGAGCGGTTCACGGCGGTCCCGTTGCCGGAGGCCCTCACCGCCGTGGTCCTCGACGCGCACCGACGTCTGTTGCGGACCTCGGGTGCGACGCGTGTCGCGGTGCGTTCCTCGGCGACCACGGAGGACCTCGCCACGTCGAGCTTCGCCGGGGCCCACACCACGGTGCTCGACGTCGCGGACGGTGCCGGGCTCCTCGATGCGGTGCGCCGGTGCTTCGCGTCGCTGTACACGACGCGGGCGGTGCGGTACCGCTACGACCGCGGTGTCCCCGAGGCCGATGCGGCACTCGCCGTCGCCGTCCAGGAGATGGTCGACGCCGGCGACGGCGCGGCCGGGGTGGCGTTCACCGTCGACACGGAGTCGGGATCGGACCAGGTCGTCCTCGTGACCGCGGCATGGGGGCTCGGCGAGGCGGTCGTCGCCGGGCGGGTCGAGCCCGACGAGTGGCTCGTCCACAAGGCCACGCTGCGGTCCGGGCACGGCGGGATCGTGCGGCGGCGGACGGGGGCGAAAGCCACCCGCCTCGTCCGTGACCCGGCCGGTGGGGGGCACCGGACCGAGCCGGTGCTCCCGGCGGACCGGTGTCGCCCGTGCCTCAGCGACGAGGACGTGCGCACGATCGCCCGCTGGGCGCTCGCCGTCGAGGACCACGCCTCGGCGACGGCCGGGACGCCGACCCCGATGGACGTCGAGTTCGCCCGGTCGGCCACGGGTGGACTCCACCTGCTCCAGGCGCGCCCCGAGACGGTGCACGCCGGTGCGGGTGCCGTGCTCACGGTCCACCGCCTCCTCGGGCGCGGGGTCGAGCTCGCGAGCGGCATCGCCGTCGGCAACGGGATCGCGGTCGGACCCGTGCGGGTCGTCCACGACGTCGGCGGTACCGGTGCCGTGCGCGACGGCGACGTGCTCGTCACCTCGACGACGGACCCCGACTGGGAGCCTGTGCTGCGCCGGGTCGCAGCGGTCGTCACCGAGCACGGCGGCCGCACCGCACACGCGGCGATCGTCGCCCGGGAGCTCGGCGTCCCCGCCGTCGTCGGTGTGGCGGGGGCACGCGGTGCGGTCGCCGACGGGGCGACGGTGACGGTGTCGTGCGCCGGGGGTGACACCGGCGTCGTCTACGCCGGGGCACTCCCCTTCGCGGTCGACATCGTCGATCCGTCGCTGGTGCCCCGCACCCGGGCGCGTCTGCTCCTCAACGTGGGTGATCCGGGCCGCGCGTTCGCTGCGTCCCGGCTCCCCGCCGACGGCGTCGGGCTCGCCCGGATGGAGTTCGTCGTCGCGTCGATGCTCGGCGCCCACCCGCTCGCGTTCCTGCACCGTGACCGTCTCGCCGCGGCCGACCGCCGGCTCGTCGACACGCTCGTCGCACACGCCCCCTCACCGGAGGAATACGTCGTCGACACGATCACGCAGGCGGTCGCCACCGTCGCCGCGGCGTTCTGGCCGCGCCCGGTCACGGTGCGGCTGTCCGATTTCAAGACCGACGAGTACGCACGCCTGCCCGGCGGGGCGGTCTTCGAGACGGTCGAGCCGAACCCGATGCTCGGATGGCGGGGTGCGGCCCGCTACGACCACCGGACTTCCGGCCGGCGTTCCGGCTCGAGGCGACTGCGCTCGCACGGGCGCGTCACGACCTCGGCTTCACCAACGTGCGCCTGCTCGTGCCGTTCTGTCGCACACCCGAGGAAGGCGCACGAGTGCTCGACGCACTCGCCGAGGTCGGGTTGCGCCGCGGCATCGACGGTCTGGAGGTCCACGTGATGGCGGAACTCCCGTCGAACATCGTGCTCGCCGACCGGTTCGCCGAACTCTTCGACGGGTTCTCCCTCGGGACGAACGACCTCACCCAGCTCGTGCTCGGGGTCGACCGTTCGGCGGAACGGGTCGCCGCCCTCGTCGACGAGGAGGACGAGGCCGTCCGCCGCATGTGCGCGCAGCTCATCCGCACCGCGCACGAACGCGGGCGACCCGTGTCGGTGTGCGGGCAGGGCCCGGCCGACCACCCGGGGTTCGCCGCGTTCCTCGTGCGGTCGGGCATCGACGCCCTGTCGGTGCCACCCGATGCGTTCCTGCGCACGGCCGAGGCGGTCGCCGCCGCCGAGGCGACCGTGGGAGGTGCGTGGTGAGGTCGGCGGAGCACGACCCCACGGGGCTGCGGATCGGCCGGGTCGCGGGCGCCCCCGTCATCCTCACGCCCTCGGTCGGCGTGATCCTGGCGCTCCTGGCGTGGAGCCTCGCCGCAGCACAGCTCCCCGCTGCGGTGCCGGGTCGCAGCGATCTCGCCTATGCGGTCGTCGGCATCGTGACCTCGGCGGTCTTCCTCGCCACGCTGCTGGCGCACGAGGCCTCCCACGCCCTCGTCGCGCGCCGTCGCGGCATCGCCGTGCGGTCGATCACGCTCTGGCTCTTCGGTGGGGTCGCACGCCTCGACGCCGCGGCGGCGGGGGCGTCGACGGAACTGCGGGTCGCCGTGGCGGGACCGCTCGCGAGCATCGGTGTGGCGTTCGGCGCAGGCGCGGTCGCGCTCGCACTCGAGGCCGTCGACGCGAGCGAGCTCGCCGTCGCCGCGCTCTGGTGGCTGGCTGTCGTGAACGGTCTGCTCGCCGGGTTCAACCTGCTGCCGGCGTTCCCCCTCGACGGCGGGCGCGTCTACCGGGCGCTGCGCTGGCGGCGCAGCGGTGACGAACTCGACGCGACCCGTCGCGCCGTCGCGCTCGGACGCACGATCTCGCTCGTGCTGATGGCCGTCGGTGCGGCGGAGTTCCTGCTCGGGGGTCTCCTCAGCGGGCTGTGGCTCGTCCTCATCGGCTGGTTCGTCCGTGCCGCGGGGGACGGCGAGGCAGCGGCGGTCGAGGCACGCGCCGCGCTCGGTGAACGCACCGTCGCCCGAGTCATGTCAGCGGACCCGACCGTCGTCGACGGCTCCTCGACCGTGGCCGACCTGCTCGAACACTGGGTGCTCGGGACCCGGCACACCGCGTTCCCGGTGCGCGGTGCGACCGGGGGGATCACCGGCCTCGTCACACTCGACCAGGTGCGATCGGTCCCGAGCGGGCTGCGGGGCGAGGTGACGGTCGACCGGATCGCCGTACCGCTCGCCGACGTGCTCCTCGCCGTCCCCGGGGATCTCGCCGCCGACATCGCCACCGAACTGCCCGCAGCCCCCGGGCGGCGGGCGCTCGTGTTCGACGGCGATCGTCTCGTCGGGATCGTCACCGGCCGGGACCTGCTCGCCGCCTCCGTCGACGGGTACTGACCGGTCGCGCTGCCCGATCCCGGACGCGGACCGGGCCGGCCCCGCCGCAGCGGAACCGGCCCGGGAAACCCGGATCCGTGGCCCGGAGGCCCGAGGATCAGTTACAGGTCGACGTCGAGACCGACCAGGCGCAGTTCTTGGACTTGCCCGACAGGTCGACGATCTCGCCCTCCTGCACCCACGCCTGCTTCGACGAGTCGAACTTGGCGAACTCGGAACCCTCGATCACGAAGGCGTCCTTGTTGCCGTTCGTCGTCATCCGCAGACCGGGGAGGAGCAGCGGGTTCGTCATGTCCATCGTCCGCATCGCCAACAGGTAGTTGGTGCGGGTGAGGCCGCCCGGCAGGTCACCGGCGACCTTCAGCATCTCGACGAGCGGGATACCGAGGTACATGCCGGCCGCCAGGTTCGACGACGACTTCGGGTCGATGTTGTTCTTCTTGAGCAGCTCGAGGCCCCACTGGACACCGGCGTTGCTCTGGAAGTTCGGGTCGTTCAGGTCGATGATCCCGCCGCCGACGACACGCCAGCCGTTCGACGACTGACCGACCGCCTTCTCGCCCACGTAGGTGAGGCTCTTGCAGACCGAGGGCTGCCAGAGCTGCTTGGCCGACTGGGCGAGACCGTTCGCGGCCGCCTCCGTGATCGCCTGGGCGCAGGTCGCGCCGGCGCTCATCACGATGAACACGTCGGGCTTCTTCGACGCGATCGTCGTCATCTCGTTCGTGATCGTCGGTGCGGTCGGCTCGAACTTCTCGAACTCGAACTGGATGCCGTGCTGGCTCGTGGCGAGGAACGCCTTGAACCCGGCGATGTAGGCGGCACCGAAGTCACTGTTGATGGCGACCGCCCCGACCTTCGTGCCCTTCGGCATCGTGCGCTCGATGTAGGAGCCCCACAGGATCGCCTCGGTGAAGTAGTTGAGGATCGACCCCATCGTCCACGGGTGGTTCACCGGATCGCCCCAGGCGGGGTGACCGGTCCACACGAACGGCTGCGGGACGCAACGCTGGTTCAGCTTGTCGTAGGTCCGCATGGTGATCGGCGACGAGCCGTTCCAGACGAGGAACGTCTTGTCGGAGTCGAGCAGCTCGTCGATGAGCGGCACGGCCGTCGTCGCGTCGTACTTGTCGTCCTTCGTGACGAGCTTGACCTTGCGGGTCTTGCCGTTCGAGTCGGTGATGCCACCGGCTGCGTTCAGCTCGTCGACGTAGGCCTGCCACATCTTGAGGATGTTGCCGTAGTCGGCGAGGGGCCCGGACTGGGCGATCGACGCACCGATCTTGATCTCGGTGTCGGTGATGCCCTCCGTGTCCGACCAACCGGACGGGCACTTCGCGATGTCGGTGACGAAGCCTTCGGGGCCGGTGACCTTCTTCGCGGTCTTGTCGTAGCCCCAGCCGCCGGCCTTGATGCGGGCGACCTGGGCCTTGCGCTCGTCCTCGAGGACCTGCTTCAGCTCGGCCGGTGTCTTCGGTTCCGGCCGCTTCGTGGCCGTCCCGGACTTGTTGTCGAGCTGGTTCGCGATCTCGTCCTTCACGTTCGCGTCCAGGTTCGCCGCGTCGTCGCCCGACCCGCCACCGCATGCTGCGGCGACGAGGCTGAGAGCGACGAGCGCGCCGATGCCGGCGATGCGCCGTCTCTTCATCAGTGCCCCCTCATCAGGTGACCGCACCCCCCTGGTACGGCCGCAGGTCACCGTAGCAACCACGACGTCGCGCCGCGGGGCGACCACGTTCCGGCGCGCGCGGGCGTGACCGCGTGGGAGGATGCCGCCATGCCGACCTACGCCGTCATCGGGAACGACCGTGAACGGGCCGACGCCGTCGCCCGTGCGACCGGCGGGAGCGCCTACATCGCCGTCGACGAGTCAGCGGCGCGCGATGACGTGCCGTTCCGCACGCTCGTCGTCGCAGACGTCGCCGACCCCGCGGCGCTCGCCGGTGCGGACGAGATCGGGACGTACCGGGTGCACGTGCGCGTCATCCGCCCGCTGCCCGACCCGCCGTCGGCCGGGACGACGAGCCCCGGAGTGGTCGCGGTGTTCGGGATGCGGCGCCACCCGGACCTCACCCACGAGCAGGCCGACGCGCACTGGCGCGACGTCCACGCCCCGCTCGCCCTGCACCACCACGTGGGCATGTGGCACTACGAGCAGTGCTCCGTCGACGAGGTCGTGCGGGGACCGTCCTACGACGGGTTCGCCCTGTGCGCGTTCGCGTCGCTCGAGGACCTCCGGGACCGGTTCTACGACGGTCCGGAAGGACGGGTCGCGATCGGTGCCGACGTCGCGAGCTTCGCCGACACGGCGACCTCGCCGCGGCGGGTGATCTGCACCGAGACCGTCAACCGACGCTGATCTCGACGGCGCCCGCCGCGAGCAGGTCGCCGACCTCGTCGGCGTGCAGGCCGAGCACGTCGGTCAGCACCTCGAAGGAGTGCTCGCCGACGCACGGCGCCGCCGAACGCAGACGCCCCGGCGTCACCGACAGTCGTGCCTGCATGCCCGTGTAGGGGATCGTGCCCATCACCGTGTGGTCGAGCGGCACGAAGAACCCGAGATGGGCGAGGTGCGGGTCGTCGAGCAGTGCGCCCGGTGCGTGGACCGGCGCCGCAGCCACGGCGGGTTGCAGTCGGAGGAACAGCTCGGTCGCGTCCTGCGGGGCGGTCCATACGGCGAGCTCGGCGTCGATGCGGTCCTCGGCGGCCCGGCGGCCGTCGAGCGTGCGCAACGCCGGGTCGGTCGCCCACACCGGGGACCCCATCGCCTCGACGAGCGCGTCCCACGCGGTGTCGTCCTCGCACGCGAGCGCGATCCAGCGTTCCCCTTCGAGACCGTCCTCGGGCCCGCGTCGGGTGGGGTAGATGCCGTGGGGGGCCATCGCACCGTGCCGGTTCCCGGTGCGGGTCGGGACCCGGCCGTTCACGGTGGTGTCGAGGAGTTCGACCTCGAGGAACTGCAGCGCCGCCTCGAACTGCGCGAGGTCGATGTGGGCGCCCTCACCGGTGCGCCGCCGCCGGTCGAGTGCGGCGAGCACGACGCTCGCGCAGAAACGCTGACAGATGAAGTCGGTGTACGCGCCGTAGATCATCGTCGGGTCGCGGTCGGGCCAGCCGGTGAGTTCGTAGAACCCCGACAGCGCCGCCATGAGCTGCCCGAACCCGCGGTAGTCGGCGTTCGGACCGGTCTGGCCCTGCATGCAGGTCGACAGCATCACGAGCGCAGGGTTCCGCGCTGCGAGCGTCGAGTGGTCGAGCCCGAGGCCGCGGAGGGTGTGCGGGGTGAAGCTCTCGATGACGACGTCCGCCCAGTCGGCGAGGCGGAGGGCGATGTCGCGGCCCCCCTCGGTGGTGAGGTCGAGCCCGATACCGAGCTTCGACGCGTTGAAGTCGCCGTAGAACTGGCTGCGGTTCAACCCGCTGATGCCGCCGAGGAACGGTGGGGCGGCCCGCAGCACGTCGGCCCGCACGCTCGAGTCGAGGCGGACGACCGTCGCCCCGTGGTCGGCGAGGTAGCGCCCGGTGAGCGGGCCCACCCCGACCCAGGACATGTCCCACACCTTGAGCCCGGCGAGGGCCCCGGCGTCGGCGTCGGCCCTTCGTGCCGGGCGCGGGACGGTGGTGGGGACCACCCGCCGTGCGGTCGTCACCTCGGCGGTGTGCTCGCCGACGTGGGGGGCGCGGGTCGGTGGTCGGAGAGCGACCGTCGACGGACGGGCCCACGGGCCGGGATGGCGCACCGTGCCGAACCGCCCGTGGTCGACGTCGCCCCAGAACCCGCGCGCCGCGAGCTGACGGTCACCGGGCAGGTCGGCGGCGGTGTTCACCGGGGCGAGGAGCCAGCGGTGCTCGACCGCATGTGCGTACAGCGCGGCCTTCGTGCGGTTGCGGAACGCAGCGGTGCAGGTCGCCTCGACCGCTGTGATGTGCGCGTCGAGGATCCCGTCGCGTGCGAGTGCGTCGAGGCTCGTCGCCACGACGTCGACACCCTGCAGGACGCCCGGGACCTCGAAGCCGTCCTCGGTCGCCCAGCGCAGGATCGTCGCGAACGACGGTCCGGTGAGCGGACCCGGACCCGCCATGTAGACGACGTGGCCGTCGACGCACGGGTAGATCTGCTTCGGCCGTCCCGGCTGGTAGGCGACACCGGGGCCGATGCGCACGAACTCGGCCCCCTCGAGCATCTTCGCCGTCGGCGCGTTCATCGCAGTGCGGATCGCGGCGGTCCACGCGGCGACGTCGACGTGCTGACCCGACCCGCCCGACCGCACGTGGTGCAGGGCCACGAGCGTGTGCACGACCGCCTCCACGGCGGCGTGGCAGCGGAACTGTTCGCTGCTGATGCGCACCGGGGGACGGTCGACGTCGCCGGTCAGCCACACGGCACCCGACAGCGCGCCGAGGACGAGGTCGGGTGCACGGAACCGGGCGTAGGGGCCGTCGAGGCCGAACGGGGAGATCGACGTGACCACGAGGTGCGGGCACCGTCGCCGCAGCTCGCCGGGGTCGAGCCCGCGTGCGGCGAGTCCGCCCGGACCGTCGGACTCGAGGAGGACGTCCGCGCCGGCGACGAGGTCCCACAGCGCCGGCGGTGCGACACCGGGCGGGCCGGGATCGACCACGACGGACCGCTTGCCCCGGGCGTGCGCCCACCAGCGCAGCGAACCCTCCGGGTCGGCGACGTCCCCGGCGAACGGTCCGTCGAGCCGGTCGGGATGCCCGCCCGGCGGTTCGACCGCGATCACATCCGCACCGAGGTCGGCGAGGACCCGGCCGGCGAGCCACCCCGACGAGGTCGTGAGATCGATCACCCGACAGTCGGTGAGCAGCATGGGCGTGTTCTAGCCGCGACCGGCTCGGCCCGGTGCCGCTACCGTGCGCACGTGCTCGAAGCCGAACGTGTCGCCGTCGTCGCCGCCGGTCGTCGACTCGCCGCGTCCGGTCTGGTCGTGGGGACCTCCGGCAACCTGTCCGCCCGGGCGGGGGACCTCGTCGTCGTCAGCCCGACCGGGTGCTCGATCGCCGAGATGCGCCCCGAGGACCTCGTCGTCGTCGACCGGTCGGGCACGGTGGTCGAGGGTGCTGCCGCCCCGACATCGGAGCTGCCGTTCCACCTCGCCGTGTACGCGGCGACGGGCACCGGGGCGATCGCGCACACGCACGCCGTCGCGTCGGTGGCCGTGTCGTGTCTGTGCGAGGAACTCCCCGCACTCCACTACACCTGCGTCCTCCTCGGCGGGCCGCCACGGGTGGCGCCGTACGCGACGTTCGGGTCGACCGCACTCGCGGATGGGCTCGTCGCCGCGCTCGCCGGCGGTCGGCAGGCGGCGTTGCTCGCCCACCACGGATCCGTCGCGCTCGGCGACGATCTCGCCGCGGCGTGCGAACGCCTCGAACTGCTCGAGTGGTTGTGCCGGCTGCACCTCGCGGTGGTCGGCGCGCACGGCGGACCGCCGCCGAGCGTGCTCGACGCCGCAGCACTCGCCGCAGCCGCCGACCGGTTCGGTGTGCCGCGGCCCGCGGAGGGCTGAACGGTCAGCGGGCGGGGAGCCGGTCGAGGAAGTCGATCACCGCGCCGGAGAAGATGTCGTTCCGGTCGCCGGCGACCATGTGGGAGGCGTCGGTCACGTTCACGTACTCGGCGTGGGGGCAGAGCTCGAGGAAACTGCGGGCCCCCTCCTCGCTCAGCACGTCGGACAGACCGCCGCGCACCAGCAGTGTCGGCACGGTGAGGGCACGGGCGTTGGCCGCCTGCCGCTGGTACATCGCCTCGAGGTCGGGGCGGCCGGAACGCCACTGCGGGTCCCAGTGCCAGCGGTACCGGCCGTCGTCGCCGAGGCGCACGTTCTTCGCGAGCCCGTCCGTCGAACCGGGGCGCGCACGGTGCGGCTGGTACGAGGCGATCGCGTCGGCGACCTCGTCGAGCGACGCGAACCCGTCGGGCCGACCCTCCATGAACTGCAGGATCCGGTCGACGCCCTCCGGTTCGAGACGCGGCGCCGTGTCGACGAGGACGAGCGCCCGACCGGGGACGTGTCCGCCGCCGATCGCCTCGAGGCTCACACCGCCACCCATCGACGCGCCGACGAGGACGGGCTCGGGATCGCCGAGCTGCGCGACGAGCTCGACGAGGTCGGCGACCATCAGGTCGATCCCGTACTCCTCGGTCCACGACGAGTCGCCGTGACCGCGTGCGTCGAACGCGATCGCGTTCCAGCCCTGGGCGCCGAGACGTTCCCCGGCCCCCTTCCAGGCGTGCCGCGTCTGCCCGCCGCCGTGCATGAGCAGGACGACCGGGCCGTCCGGGTCACCCCAACGGTCACCGGCGAGGGTGCCCCCGCCGTGCCCGCGCCAGACACAGCCCGGCTCGGGGGTACCCGGGAGCCGTCGACCGGCGTTGCGCCCGCTCACGCCGGGGTGCCGAACGCGGCACGCAGTGCGGCGGCGACGACGTCCTGGGCCTCGTCGGCCTGGTCGATCAACCGGGACATCGAGAAGAACCCGTGGAACTGGCCGGGATACTGGCGCAGGTCGGTGGGGACCCCGGCGGCGGCGAGCTTCTCCGCATACGCGACGCCCTCGTCGCAGAGGGGGTCGTACCCGGCGACGATGACCGTGGCCGGTGCGAGCGCGGTGAGGTCGGTCGCCCGGTTCGGCGCCGCGTAGGGGTGGTCGCGGTCGGCCGGGTCCGGTGCGTACAGGTCGTGGAACCAGACCATCACGTCCTGGGTGAGGCCGTACCCCTCGGCGTTCGCCACCATCGACGCGGTCGTCGCGTCGAAGTCGGTGACGGGGTACACGAGGGCCTGGTGGGCGAGGGTGGGACCGCCCCGGTCACGGCACATGAGCGCGACCGCGGCGGCGAGGTTGCCACCCGCGGAGTCGCCGCCCACGGCGATCCGGTCGGGGTGACCGCCGAGCGAGGCGGCGTTCGCCGCAGCCCACGCGGTCGCCGCGTAGCAGTCCTCCGGGCCGGCGGGGAAGGGGTGCTCGGGGGCGAGGCGGTAGTCGACCGACACGGTGATGCAACCCGTCTTCTCGGTGAGCGCCTTGCAGACACGGTCGTGCGAGGTGATCGATCCGACGACCCAGCCGCCACCGTGGAAGAAGACGAGGACGCCGAGATCGGTCCCACCCGACGTCGGCCAGTAGATGCGGATCGGCAGGTCGCCGCCGTCCGGTCCGGTGATCGTGCGGTCCTCGGTGCGGGCCGCCTCGATCGGACGGCCGGCGTCGGGCTGCCGGTCGAACCCGGCCCGGGCGCGTTCGTGGCCGACCTCACGGAAGGTCGGCAGGTTCAGCTCCCGCATGCGCTCGAGCACGCGCGCGGCCTGTGGGTCCAACGTCATGGCGCCCCGTCCCCCTCGTCCCGGCGTGCCGCCCCTCGGCACACCGACCGGCCGAGCCTAGGCTGCGCCCGGCGTGGCGGACAGGTGACCGCCACCGTGTTCGGGAGGACACCATGGGGATCTGTGACGGACGTGTCGTGCTCGTGACGGGCGCCGGCCGGGGCATCGGCCGGTCGCACGCGCTGGCGTTCGCGGCCGAGGGCGCGAAGGTCGTCGTGAACGACCTCGGCGGTGAGGTCGACGGCAGCGGGATGTCGACCGGGCCCGCCGGCGAGGTCGTCGAGGAGATCCGCGGCATGGGTGGCGAGGCGATCGCGAACGGCGATGACGTCGCCGACGCGGACGGTGCCCGGCGCATGGTGCAGGCGGCGATCGACCACTTCGGTCGCCTCGACACGCTCGTGAACAACGCGGGCATCCTGCGGGACCGGGTGCTTGCGAACATGACGCCCGAGGAGTGGGACGCGGTGATCCACGTCCACCTGCGCGGCACCTACCTGCCGAGCCGGGTCGCCGCCCAGTACTGGCGCGACATGGCGAAGGCGGGCGAGACGAACGACGCCCGCATCATCAACACGTCGTCCGGTTCGGGCCTGTTCGGCAACCCCGGCCAGACGAACTACGGCGCGGCGAAGTCGGGCATCGCATCGTTCTCGGTGATCGCAGCGAAGGAACTCGCCCGCTACGGCGTCACCGTGAACGCGATCGCGCCGGGTGCGCGCACCCGGATGACCGCACCGCTGGGCATGGGCGCCGACTACGTCGAGGGCACCTTCGACGACACCGCCCCGGAGAACATCTCGCCGCTCGTCGTGTGGCTCGGCAGCAACGAGTCCGCCGGCGTGACCGGTCGGGTGTTCGAGGTCATGGGCGGCCGGGTCGGCATCGTGAACAACTGGAGCCGCGGCCCGTGGCGTGACAAGAAGGACCGCTGGGAACCGGCGGAGCTCGGGCCGGTCGTCAGCGAGCTCGTGGCCGGGGCGTTCCCGCTCGAGCCGCTGCTCCCGATCGACTGAGCATGCGCGGCGACCCGCGGCGGCGTCCGATCAGGCGCTGACGCGGGTCGCACCCGCGTCGACGGTGAGGACCTCGCCGGTGATGTAGGAACCGGCGTCGCTGACGAGCAGCAGTGCCGGGCCGACGAGCTCGGCCGGGTCCGCGACCCGACCGAGCGGGATCACCGCACTGCGGCGGGCGAGCTCGGCGTCGTCGAACGCCTTCGTGACCATGTCGGTGCGGAACGTCCCCGGCGAGATCGCATTGACGCGCACGCCGAGCGGCCCGAGGTCGAGCGCCATCGACCGCGTCGCCTGCGCGAGCGCAGCCTTGACGGGCGGGTAGTAGTACCGCTCGGGCGTGCCGATGTCCATGGCGATCGAGCAGATGTTCAGCACCGCACCGTGACCGCTGCGGGCGAGGAGGTCCTTCGCCTCGCGCACGAGCAGCAGCGGCCCGAACAGGTTCGTCGTGAACGCGCCGACGAACGTGTCGTGGGCGAGGGTGTCGAGCGAACGGTCGAGGACCGTCGCCGCGTTGTTCACCACGATGTCGAGGCGACCGAAGCGTGCCTCCGTGGCAGCGACGAGCGCCCGGACGTCGTCGGGCTCACCCATCCGGACGGCGACGGGGAGGGCCCGGCGTCCGAGGGCCTCGATCTCGCTGCACGTCGCGACGCACGAGTCGAGGTTGCGGCTCGCCACGACGACGTCGGCCCCCGCCTTCGCGAGCCCGAGGGCCATCGCCCGGCCGAGGCCCCGGCTGCCGCCGGTGACCACGGCGACGCGGTCGGTGAGATCGAACAGTGCGGAGATGTCGGCATGCACCCGGGCATCATGCCGCACCCGGGCATCGGACGCCGCTGCTCCTACGCTGCGGGCGTGCACGATCCCGTCGTCGAGCAGCGGTTCGTCGAGGTCCCCGACGCCGAGGGGCAGGTGCGGTGGCGGATCGACGCCGGGTTCCTCACCTCGCACTGGACCTGCATCTGGGGTCGGGGCTGTCAGGGCATCCACGACGTCCCCACGCCGGAACGTGGCGAGGGGTGCTGCTCGGTCGGCGCCCGTCTCGGCGACGACCCCGAGGAGGCGATGACACTCGCCGCGCTCGCCGACACCCTCGACCCGGACCGGTTCGAGTTCGCTGCGGTCGCCGCGGCGGACGGTGTCTTCGCCGACGCGACCCGTTCGGCCACCCGGGTCGTGGATGGGGCGTGCATCTTCCTCAACCGGCCCGGTTTCGCCGGCGGTGCGGGTTGTGCGCTCCATCTCGCCGCTCTCGACGCCGGCGAGGACCCGATCGACTGGAAGCCCGGCGTGTGCTGGCGGCTCCCGCTCCGTCTCGACGACGGCGTCGACCCCGACGGCACGCCGACCACGACCGTGCGGGCGTGGCGGCGCGACGACTGGGGCGACGGTGGTCGCGGCATGGCGTGGTGGTGCACCGAGGCCCGGGAGGCCTTCGACGGTGACGAACCGGTCGTCCGGTCACTCGAGGGCCCGCTCCGGCGGATCCTCGGGGATGCGACCTACGACCGGGTGTGCGAGCGGCTCAGCGACCGCTGATCCCGACCGGCACCTCGTCGGCGAGGCGCTGCACGGTCTTGTGGAAGTGCTGCAGCCCCGGCTCGTTGCGCCCGAACACGAAGGTGTCCTGCGCCCCGGCGAACAGCCCGGCCTGCGTCGCCCTGGCGACCGGCCAGTCCTCCTGCTGCACCGTGTCGAGCAGGATCTTCCAGTTCGTGTCCCACATGCGGGTGTCGGTCTCCTGGCCCTTCGGGGCGAGGATCGACGTGTACCCCTTGCAACGACCGGGATCGTCGCCGTCGGGGAACATCGCCCACCGCTCGAAGTGGGTCGACTGCCACACGAGGACCGTGTTCGGGAAGATCTGGTAGACGGCGCCGACGTCGCGCAGGAACCGGTCGCCGACCGACTTCTCGCTGTCGTAGCGACTCCGCACGATCACCATCCGACCGTGGAGGCCGAACTGCTTGAACGGCCCGCAGTTCGAGCGGATGAACGGCCCGACGGTGTCGGAGTGCAGGAACCGCAGGTGGTAGGTCTCGAGGAACCCGTCGACGAGCAGCTTCCAGTTCGCCTGCTCGGCGATCTCGGTCTCCCGCTCCACCTGGTAGTCGGCGAGGCCGAACGAGGTGAGCTCGTCGTCGAGTTCCGCACCGAGGTGCGCGGCGACGTCGATGGGGGCACCGGGGGTGAGGACGACCCACACCATCCCGTGACGGACCTCGCAGGGGAGTTCGGTGAGGCCGTACGCCGAGCGGTCGACGCCGCGGAACCCGTCGTCGTTCGGGATGCCGGCGAGTGAACCGTCGGGCTTGAACGACCAGGCGTGGTAGATGCAGGTGAACCGGCGGGCGCAGCCCTCGTCCTCGAGGGCGAGCTTGGCACCGCGGTGGCGGCAGAGGTTGATGAAGGCGCGGACGCTGCCGTCCTCCTGGCGCACGACGAGCACCGGCACGCCGGACTGGTCGTGGGTGACGAAGTCACCGGGGTTCGGGATCTTCGACTCGTGCGCGACGACGACCGGCACGGTGCGGAACAGCGCACGCTCACGTCGGGCGAAGTCGGGGTCGCCGTAGACGCCGACCGGGTTGAGGTACTCCGCCTCGGCCATCGTCGTCGTCGAGGTCGCGAGGTACTCGTCGATCTCGGCCTTGAGTCGATCCTGCTCCGCCTGCCGCATGGCCCTCCCCTTCGCACGACGGGTCGTCGTCGACCCATCCCTTGATGGTACCGGTGTGCCACCCCGGCAGCGCCAGTACGGCCGCAGTAACGGGGTCGCGGGGTTCCTACGCGTCGTCGTGGTCGGCGAGGAAGGCCTCGACGGCATCGGCGAACGCGGCGGGCGCGTCGTAGGGGAGCATGTGCCCCGCGTCGGGGATGTCGACGTGGCGCACGTTCGAGAAGAGGCCGACGCGACGGCGGATCTCGGCGGCGTCGAAGTCGACCCAGCCCTCGCTCTGCGCAGACCGCGACTGCGCGCTCCACCAGCGTTCCCATGCAGCGGCGCCGGTGACGACGAGGACCGGGCAGCGGACGAGCCCCCAGCGTTCCTCGATCGCCTCCCGGTCGAACGACGCCAGCCAGTCG
>Ga0129333_10003473_pt1 | contig 14756 bp, 6 predicted proteins | sample CPB6_08_DNA_FD_94474 | JGI IMG/M metagenome (GOLD analysis project Ga0129333, IMG submission 94474) | Freshwater to marine salinity gradient microbial communities from Chesapeake Bay, USA - CPBay_Sum_0.6_0.8_DNA | ecosystem: Environmental > Aquatic > Marine > Coastal | place: USA: Chesapeake Bay...
ACAGCGTCATCTCAACTAAAAAAATCGTCCATTCAAATTTTATCTTTCAAATTGTATCTAGATAACCACGGATAAGTGGTGAGCAGCTGTTCCATTAATTTTAAATGTTAGTAGGTAATTTATGCGAACACTCAAATATCACCTATTTTTCGTTGAGTTAGTTGGCATCTACTTACACGAAGTTAACTTGTAAGTACACAGTTTAAACAGTTAAGTACGGTAAGTGCATAAGACAGTGTTTGATGTAAACGGCGGCAGCTTAAGTAGTTAAGCTAAACTTGTAGAGAGTAAAAAAAGGATGTGGGTTAGAAAACGAACCTCTGTCCGTAACTCAACACGATACTTGATATAAAGACTATCGCCTGTACTCACATTTAAGCAACAGATGAATGAGAAAGTGCTCCTTATACAAAAAGTATAAAAACAACTGAATACAAAATGCAAAGCACTAGTAATACTCGCTTACCAGCGTCAATGACTAAATTTCGCCTAATCCGAGCTCGCGCTCGTAAGACATTTAAACGCCTTTCTAGGATATACCAATATTTAATCATAGGGTCGCTAGGGTTGTTTAAACGCGTGTCGCATAATTCACGTTCCATTTTAGTTATAAAATTTTGCTTTTTATAAGTGTCAATGGTGGCGAGTGTACGGTAAATAATCCCTGTTACCAAAAACACTAGTAAACAAAACTTAGAATGACTAATAATTTGACACAATATGTAGATGGTAGTTACAATAAAAATGTCTTCATATATGAACTCGCAATAATCTAAAGCCTCAGAAAAGTTAGGATCTATAGAAAGTACTAAATTTAGACTTGTAGCGCAGATCTGACGAAATATCGAACATACTGGCTTTAAAAACTCCCATAAGGGTTGCCACAAAGTTTCAAAAAAAATTTCAAATATGTTTACGAGTACATCCTTGAACTTATTAAGCATGACTTGTTGTTCAGGGGAAAAATCTTTTGGATGACGACTAGATTCAAAAATAAAAACGTCAGGTTTGCGATCAAAACTCCCCAATCACATCTCTAGATAAACGGATCCTGTAAATTCCCATCAATCAGTGCGTATCTTATGTTGTATTAGCATCTCTAAACTAGTTGAATCACTAATAATATATAATGTAAGTATAAACACAACCGTAATACAATTAAGGAAGAGTTTAGGTAAACGGAGTAAAAATAACAAATACCGGTAAAATAAAAACTCAAACCTAAACTTAACGTAGTTTAAAAACGTGGGTTTATTTAAATCTAGTCGATGCTTAGTTTTCATGAAAAGTATGTCATTTGTTGCGTCCACATAAGAAAGTATAACCGCACTAGCGAGGCATAGGGCAAATGTTATTGTGACTATCGTTGAAACTAATTGCGCATCACTAAGCGCCTGCACATAACCCACTAAGGACAAATTCTCATTCTCTAACAACTTAAACTCCAATAATCATAAAAATACGGCGGTTACGAATATTGTTTCAAGTCAGAGCTTTAACTTTCTGTGAGGTCGGTAAGTTCAAAGTTTTAACAAAAAGTAAGGCACAAGAAGCGTCGCCCCATAACCTAGTTTTACGGAATACGTTTTTACATGTCTCACTACTAACCTAACCAATCATCTAGTCATGAGATAGATCGCAGTAAGCTGGATGATCAACAAATACACAATAGGAGCAAAATCAACAAATGCACAAATACTCGTCCAAGTCATATATTATTTATTTAATGATTGGGAAAGAATCCCGATAAAAGTTGTACCCCATACCTTTGTACTAGCTCAACGCAATATCAGCATTCATCAGTTATAATTCAATCAAACTCACACGGTAGGCGTCAGTATGACACAAGTAAACTGAAAAAAACTAGCACGTACATTAAATTAAAGAGGTACATCAATTGTCGTAACGACGCCGCACAAAACGTCGTGTAGGTATAAGTAACTTCACTGGTAGCATTAATTTTCCGTAAAAGTGTTACCCAGTAAATGTGTACTGTAAAAAGTGATAAAAAAAATAAGATATTAAAAAACAACATAGCGCTTGCAAATGGACTATCATTTTTATACCAAAAAACGGTTTTTGACGCGTGATACGAGAAGTGGTCACGTTTAGAGTTTCCTCACGCTCATTTACTAGGTTCATGACTTAACTGAATATAATCTATCAATCGTGTTTTAGTGTATCAATTCGCATCAGTAAAATAAGCAAAAAAAGTAATAAAAAACTGAATATACACCAAATATGCTAGAAACATATTAACGACGACGACGATAGTAAGTACTTTTTTTCAATTAAAATGGGCTAAGGATAATTGTAAAAATGTTACAAGCAATAATATAAGTACATATATTAGCATAAATTTTAAAAAAAAAGTTGTTGAACATCAATCTCATCATGAAATAATAAACGGTGTGACATAGGTTAATTCATGATAAAATGGAATCACTACGAAGGTTACCGCGGCACCAAGTGTGATAGCGTAGTAACCCTCGACCAATCAAAACGTTTTATATCACGCGAATCATACTCGCTTATCACGATCGGTATAACTTCCGTAACGACTTGTAATTAGATTCTCGGCAATTCATGCGAATAAGTAGATAAAAATTAATCAGTATTGAAATAAACTTCATTCAATAGGTTCTCATAGAGGCTCGTCATCAGTTAATAACGCATCGACGATAAAAACTATACCTAAGCATTTAATATATTGGAAACCGTAGTTAAAAGTTTGTTTAGAAAATAAATTAACTAACAACCATAAGTTTCTTTTCAAAACTACTAATCTAACGATAGTGGAATCTAATCATAATTTAATATTAGTAAACATAGACAAAACTAAGGGCTGATTCAAAGAACCTTTATAGGGCGTAAATAGCTGCAGCTAAAGCAACAGCTACTAGAGCGAAGAACTCGATGAAAGCTAGTCCTAAGATAGTATATCCGAAGAGGCTATCTTCCATGTCTGGAGTATATGAGACTCCACGAATTAATGCAGCAAATAATGTTCCTAAACCGATAGCGCAACCTGTTAACGGAATTAATACTAGTCCTAAACCGATTGATTTGAAAGCTTTTACAATTAACATATTTCAAGGGTGCCTCAGAGTATCTTAACACTTTACGAATTTCTCGCTAGATCTCTGTATAAGATTGGAAAAGAGTTACTAAAAATAGATTCAGATATTAAATCCCATAACTCCTGTAAATGAGTTAACAAGAGTTGAGCTGTGGGTAATTTTATTATTAAACTGAGAATTACTTGTTTGGCCGATTTTAATCCTTAGAGTTCTGGTTCGCGAGTTACCTCCGACACTAATTTTACCTTTTAATTTAAGTTTAAACCCACGAACCCCTAATTTTTGAAAACTCGGTGCAAACAAGTAGCGCATTATGTTTTTAATATAACGGAATAGTGTACGGTATTTTCAGAAACTCATTCGGTATAACATTGTTCGTATTCAATTTATCAAAAGTGACGTATCACGGTGTTTTAAAGCTAATAAAAAAATCCTCAGCGACTCGTGAATAAAGATTTTAGGACCTAGAACTTTTCGATAACTCATTACGCGTAAGTGTCATAGCTGGCATTGGGCCTCATCAAATACAGTTAGAGTATTTTCGATGTGGGGGTTTAACTTTAGGTAAACTTTACGACCTGTACAATATTCCATAAATCGAGTTAACATATTAAAATATCAAAATGAAATTTTCGCCGAAAATTTTCTAAGTACAAAATATTTCAATAAACGACGCCGAATAGTAATGTTAAAAATTGGTAAAGGGGAGATGTTCGAAACATGTATAAAGCGGCATCTAGTACCGAAATAGAGAAGTTCCAAATTACGAATAATTAACTTGGCAAGGGGGTTGTGGAGCGAGTAACTACTAAAGTTATTAAACTCAGCTATTCGAGTTAATAGATATTTAAATAATGTAGTAACGCTCAACGCTTTGTTTAAAAAAAATATATTACACAAAAGCAGTTGATAGGTATCACTTGTTATCAAATTTAACATATTGTCTACCGGTTGTGCGGGATTATTAACCGACGTTGCATTAAAGTTAGAATAGGTTTGAACTGAACTGATACTTGAGTAAGTTGCCCTATTAATATGATTACGAGCATAGTGTTGCATCAAGAGGTTTGCGCAGGTTGTACATTCGCCCCCAACTTCTTCAGTACGCAATGTTCGATCTAAAAGTAACTGAAGACGCGCGAGTTGTAGTGAGTGTTTTTTTGTTCGAATATTCATCCTTACCCCCGTTCGCGCACTCACAGCTGTTTTTATTCGTGAACTTCGCAGGAGTTGTTGTTGGTATTGTAGTAGTTTTAATTGTTTTTTTTGCAAGGTTAAGTTTAGTGTTGACAGGTTTAATTGGTAATTAGCTAGGCGTTTGGTAATATTAATAACACTTCAATACTGCTTTAAGTGATTTTTATTTTTTAATACTTGACGTGTGACTTGGTATTGTTTGTGGTAATTTTTAAGTTTCATTTGTAATTGTTTTTTTGCTATTGTTGCGGTTAGTTTTTGTTGTTTTGCGTTTTGTAATGCTATAAGTTTTTGTTTTAGTGATTTTGAAGATATAAAAAAAACTAATTTTTTTAATACTTTCTTAATAAAATAATATCTATGTAAACAGAATCAATTAATGGTATTAAATTTTGAATGTAAAATTGAATATCCAAATTTTTGCTTTAAACGTGATCAAAATCGAAATTTAAAACCCAAATGTGAGGTGTGTAGTATTCGATTTAAAGTACTTTTAAGTGTTAAATGTTTTTTGACTTTAAGTAAAAGTAGTTTATGTAATCGATCATCGGTAATTGTATTTTTAGCTTTAAAATTGTGTTGCAAGAAATGAACAAGTGTGCTTCATTTTGTCTGCTTTCCTACTAACTCAGTTGCTATATCTTGGTTATCTACACCCGTATAGTTATGTGATAATAATAAGTTAACAACTTTATTTGTCACATACGCACCAGAATCTACAGTTAGCGGAGTGTGGGGATTGTTGATCGCGTCGCTAGTACGAATATGTAAACTATTTTCTCAGTCGTTTTCATTTCAAATTCAGTTCAACACGAAAGGTGTCTGTGCTAACATATTGTTTACATGTAAGGTATTCGACTCCTCCCCCGTATTCCAATAATAATAGCGACTATTCGCTCGCGCAATTAAAATTTCATGTGATCTAAAGTGGTGTGTTCACCATTTATACGTAAACACGGTCGGTTTAAGTTTTAGCTTCCCTATAACCCGGTCATACGCCGCTAACGACGAGATCCGATTAATTGCTAGCTGATCTTGAATTAAACTGAGATGAATTTTTGTATGCTGATATGAGTTTTTAAATGGGAGGACCAAAGCTTGGTTCGTCACTAGAAGTGTTTTTTTAGTATCAAATAATTGAAGATAGTTATAAAAATATTGTTGTTTTGACCCGACTCCGCTAGTAAGTCCAACTGATTGGTAGGTCTGTTTTTTTAGTACATTAAAATTTAGCCCATAATACGACAATCCAGTACTAAGTGTTAAAGGATTTACTTGCGCTAAATCACGAATTCTACTTGTCGAGGAAGTTGGGACCGCAAGGTGTTGAGTTAGCGTCTCGTTTAGTAGTAACGTTTTTCAATAAGTAGTAAAAAAGTACGAGTTATTGAGCTGATTTAACAATCTAACTGTATGAAGCGTGCGGTTGATTTGATTTACGCAAAACAATCATTCAAAATTATATGAAAGGTGTATAAATGATTTAATTAGATCTCGACCGAATACCTTTTTAGTATTCTCTAAACTTTCCCAAAATTGATTGTATGTTAGTGTGTTTGTAGATTCATTAAACGAGAGTGGTTGTGTTGTTTTGGTCCATGCGTATCCAGACGTATTAATCTTTCGTGGATTATAGTTCGGTAGAACACTCGCGTGAGTCTTGTCTATTGGCGCTGCTCACGGTCCATTAAATCGGGGTAAGCGACGTGTACCCATCTTGTTAGTTGTTTTTTTTACTGCTTGCATCAGTAAGGTGAAGTTTTGTAGTGTTTTGTTAGACGCAAACAAAGCTGTAGCCCATCACGAGTCGGAGTGCAGACTTGAATTACGGTAGAGGGGTAAGTTTTTTAAAAATAACGGACCTCGTAGGATTGACTTAAGTACTAACTGTTTAGTTAGTAAGTGTTTTGACTGTGGTAGTAGGTTTAGTTTACTGTAGATATTCGCATAGTATTTAAAATAATTTACCGATAATGTTGGAGTTAATCGGTTGTAGGTAGTGTATAGTAACTGGTTTAAAAGTTTTGTCGCGTCTCGTTTCACTTTTCGACGAGCGGACGAATGCATTTTTAATTTAAAAAAGTTGATACGTTTTTTCGATCTCTGCATTCAAACAAAAGGGGTAGTAGTTTTAACTTTTTTGACTGTAGGTGTAGATTCAACTTGTTCAACTTTTTCTACCAGTTTCGACTGATTTGGTCAATTAAGATGTTGATATTTGATGTGTTTTTTTGCAAAATTAAGACTTTCAAGCGTGTTTTGAGCTTTATGTATAGATGAGATCGCAACTCACTTGGAAGAGTTGTTTATTAATTTAGCAGTGTTGGCTTCTCATAAAATTTTTACTAATTGATTTTTATAAACTTGGAATTTAAGTTTTTTAAATGTTCTATAAAATTGACTTTTTTTGATTTTAATTTGTACTGAATCAAACTTTTGAATAGGTTTTGTTTCAGTAAATAAAGAACTTGACTGCCTGACAATAGCTGCGCGGTTATAAAACCGCGAAATCCTACGACGAGGTAGACTACGTGTTTGAGAGGTTACAGGGTTAACTGTTTGACTTTTTTTCGAATCAGATTTCAACAATACATTCTCATCTGGAGTAATATTTTGAATAATGGTAATGACAGGGGTAACAGGAATCGAACCCGTGTATACGGTTTTGAAGACCGCCGTTCTGCCACTGAACTATACCCCTAAACATTAAAAATACAGGACTTGCACCTTCTGTGGTTACTTATTCAAAATGTATGTAGTTAAAAGTACACACATATATCGCGTACTTCTGGTAAAAAGTATGCTGAACCAAACTTATTCAAGTTAAGTTCAAATTTATTTGCATAAATTTATATAGTATTTATTTTAATGTGCACGTATGTTAGGCTTTACGAATTTCGCTCACCGCTACTCTCCAGTTCTCAGTTGATTTTAATCTGATTAAAGTTAATGAGATGGTTCCCTTCACTTTACTAGTGTCATTTAACTTCCTACTCCACATGCAGCCAGCACTCTTAGGAAATAAAGATCGGTCAAATCTGTCCTTGTTTAACATCTAGGCATCCCCTTAATGCAACGCATCTTATTCTTAAAATATAGTAAATATCGAGTCTAACGTGTGTATTAAATTAATAGTTTCATTTACAATTATTAAAATTGAGTGTAATCCAACAACAGGTTCCCCTATCATTACCTTGTGTCAACTTCGCCCAAATTACCATGTCGTCTTTAACGCATCAAATATATTAGATCTTAACCTTTAAAAAGTATCGACTCAGTGTTTAAGTGTTTAAGTACTATATGAGGTATTAAAATTTTAATGATAAGTAATTTAACTAAAACATTGAGTAATAGTTAAGTTATTTTACGTGAATTTTAAAACTTTAATACCCCCAACTCCATACTTTGTTTTTGACTTAATACAAGTAAACCTCGTAAGAAGTCGCCAAGGTTTCCAACAGAATATTAAAATATTCTGACTAAACACTACTAATATTCAAGTACGTTTGGAGCCGTCACGACTCTTCGGGCGTGATGGGCGGTGTGTGCAAAGTTTGATAGATCATTCACCGTAACATGGTTATTTACGATTACTAACGATTCCTACTTCACGTAGACGAGTTTCAGTCTACGATCCGAACTAAGATAATTTTTTAAGATTTATTCGAACTCGCATTCTCATATCTCATTGTTTTTACCCTTGTAGCGCATGTGTAGCCCAACATATTTAGACCATAAAGACTTGACTTCTGCTCCTCTTCCCCCGAGTATGATAAAATTTTAAAATACCAACCCATATTATGTAACTAAGCCTTTTCTTTATCCCGTGTTTGATAAAAATAATTCTAACGTTGAGAATAATAACGCTCCACTTATACTATTGTTTTAAACCTGTATCATAACAGGTGTTAGAACAATTGGTGTATAATATTGTATATGTACTTGACCATATTTCATAACAACCTGAGAATCTTTGTGCGTGATACTTTTAGAAGCTATGATTTCATGATTAGACACATATAATACATGATTAACACTCGTTAGCGTGGGTTCCCGCTACTTTATGTTACTTGTTAATAAAATTTTAGTTTTCATACTACAATTACACCTTTTTAACAGTAGTACTTACAAAAAAAATTTTTAACTAACTAAATGTTCAAGTGAGGGATAGGTGACTCAGACCAATTCACTCACTAAGGGGATTAACCGAAGCTCTCTTTACTTACATTTTGTAAATTCGTAACAAAATATCAACATCACCCTAGCTAATACAACCAATGAAGTAGAGTGCGTCTACTCCGATAATTGTATCAAACAAAATGCTTATACTTATTAGGTTTTTACAATCTATAAGCAAATAATAATTCCCAGATATGTGAATTATTAAAATTCTATTTACAAGCTACCCGAATCCTTCAACAGGACACTTTAAACAAAACTAGATTACTACTTTTAATACCTAGTATCTAGAAATACATCATTTAATTAGTTGTAGTTAGTTGTAGATACGTTCCTATAACCACTATATAATTATTCGTTATACCATACGAACATATCTATAATTTTTAACTACAAATAAATCAAGGCATCGTTATTATCTGTTCATTAATAACATTTTTGTAAAATTTAGTAGCTCTTTTACACCCTTCATAGTCCGACCACGTAGTGTTCTAATGTTAAAACTTATTAATTTAAAAAATATGAATCTTACATCTGTTTTAATTAGCTGACTAATTTTTTCATCTGTAAAATACTAAAGTTTAGATTAAATTAAAACATTTTATCATCTTCCTCACCCACTTACGAATTAATATACTAAAGAAGTCTCACTCCCAGCAGTCTATTAATTTGCAATTCAACCAAAGATTATTTTAAAGTGGTAGTGACTATACCACCACCCCTATAACCTAACTAACGATTTTGCAATAACCTAATTCTTTCAATACCAATAATTAAAGATTTCATCGACAAAGCAATCCGATTAGAGACTACGTGAAGCTAAAATTTCTTTAATTTTTGTTAAGACTTTAAACTATTGCCGTAATTTAACTAACCTACAAAGATATTAAAATATTAAAAAGTTATAAACTTGTGCTACTCGTGTAGTTTTAATACACATAGTAATCGCAAGATTTACTACTTCTAGTAGGATCACGTAGCAATCCCAACTAGCACTCTCCTATCTTTGTATGAAAGTTAAAGCTTATTCAAATGTTAAAATTATTAAAATCATAGTTAGGTTTTTTACAAATTTAAAAATTCTGTTAAAATTTTTTAAAAAAATAAAAAAATATTAACACGACCAAAACTATTTTGACATTTTCCTAACCCCGTTAGGGACTTTAGTCCAATTAAGGGCGCCTCTAAAACTATTATCTCTATAAAGTTACCGAAAAGATTTGTATAAACTACCTCACACGCTGGTCCACAACTATCTGCAGTAATCTAAACAGCTCGTCTCATATCAAATTTTTCAAACTCATTTTAGGGTTCATATTCCACAGTCTATCACGTACTAATACATCACTTCTTATTAAGTTTTCAGACCTAACAATTTATCGTTAGCTGTGTGTACTAATAATATTTGGTATACTAGAAGTTGACCCCAGTGTTGCTTGTCAAGGCGCTGAATACTATTACCCAAACGACACGTTTAGGGGTGTATACTTCAAAGTATCTACCGTATTAATATAACAATTATTAACAAATATTTAAGAGTTAGCAACCGAAATTGTTAATCTTGAGTACTTGCAATATTTACTATATATAGAACGTTAGATTCAAGATCGTTTGTTAAACCATCAAATAACACTATCTAAACGTAAAAAAAAAGTTAGTTACTATTAGTATTTTAAAAATATAACTACATACTTAGTCGTAGTAAAAGAAATGAATATTTTCTTTAAGCGAAAAGCGTTATACAAGTTTATAACGCTTTAAGTATCTTTAAAAAATAATATAAATGACACTTTTACCAAAGGTTGCGTTCGTTCAATAACTTAATATCACATTTTACAACACGAACTGACGACAGCCATGCAGTACCAGCAAATCGCGATTCGTTATAAACCATTAGATTTTACTTTATCTTGATTCAATACATTGGTAAGATGTCACGTGGATTGTCGAATTAAACCACACGCTCCACCGTTCATACAAACTCCCGCCAATCTCTTTAAGTTTTACCTTTGCAGCTTTACTCCCCAGGCGAGGTATTTCCGCGTTAGCTGGTACACTGAAATTATTTTTCAACATAGAATACCCATTGATTCCCGGTACGAACTACTAGGGTCTCCAATCCTATTCGATACTCGTACTTTAGAGGTTCGACGTCAGATAAAAATTGATGACTGCCGTGGCTTTCGGAAGTCCATATAACCTGTCTGAATTTTATCTCTAAGTTAAACGTACTGTCAACTTCTTTTTATCTCTAGTATTAAGCTATTACAGATGGTCTTCGAACATCCTCCGATTTGTCCTGTAAGTTCTTAAACGGTCTAGCCGCTCTTTACGCCTAGTGATGGTCAGTAACGCTCCCTCGTCAAAGTCTTACCGCAGCTGCTGGCACTTTGTTGGCCCGAGGTTCTCTTTGATTACTTCATAGTTTATCATATCACGCACAAACTTTACAACTGCCATAGCCTTCACGACAAATTATGTCTATCATTTCCACAAAACCCTGGTTCAAGCTTTCACTTGTTGACCAATATTCCCCACTGCTGCCGACGGCGGGGTATTATTTCAGCCCCCGTGTGACTGATTCATCTTTCAATACAGCTAAGAGTTAACGGCTTAAAGAAACTCAATTCTCTAAATACCTACCCTAGTATAAAATCATCCATAAAGCGAAATTAATTCTTTTAAGAATAAGATTTCCTTGTTTTTTACTATCACCAAATGTAAGCTAGTTTAATAATCTTAAAATATAAGTTTAACGCTAAGGGTTTTTTATAGCACTCAGATGCAGAACGATATTTTAAGTATTGATTATTAATTCTAACACAAATATTAAAAACAACATGATAACTGCGTCTAAAAATACTACTAATTAGTGATATTTTTAGAAACTGAACTACATTCATAGTCAAACAGTTACCGTGTTAGTTTATTAAATTTTTGCCGCTCGATATTAAAAAAAAACTTTTTAAATTTCTTGATATAAATACACGTCGTTTGCGTATTTACTTATTTATTTATCGACGTAATAAAACGAGATAAATAAATAAAAAAAATTCAATCCATTCCTATTTGTTATTTAAACAAACTTTTAGGGTAAATTTTATATACATTACTCACCGATACACCACTAAGTTAAAAACTAACTCAGTTAGGTTTGCATGTGTCAAGAGGTTTCGCTCGCGTTCACTCCGAGCCAGAGTCAAACTCATAATAATAAGTTTAATTAATATCCAACGTAGATTCTTCAATTTATGTTTCGTAATATCTTAAATTTACCATTTAGCCAGAGGTTGCTTACCTGTAGACTAATTTTCTAATCAATAATCCTATTTAATTTAATCAATTTTCGACGAATTTTACGTTTTAATCGACCTGTTTTTTTTGTTTTCATAAAACCATACGGCCGGTTTTGTAAAAAAATAATATAAGGAAAGTTGAAACAAGTAACCGAAGACTGATCCAGTCCCTCCCCAACAGTTATACCAAGAAGTGGGTCTTTAAAAGTGTGATTAAATGGTCGTTGTAAGAGTAAAAGAAACTTATTTAACTGAGCTGATGTGTTTTTTATATGTAAATAAAAATTAACTAAATTCGATACAATAAGTAATTTACGTAAATATTTAATTAACAGTAGTTTTAAACTATAGGATTTTTTTAACGATTTTTTATATCCAACAAATTTTAGAAACAAACTTGTATCTATCGAAAAAAACACTTTATCTTTATCACCGAATAGTGTTAAATGTAAGTAGTGCTTTTTAAAATTAAATAACAATTTAAAAACTAACGGATTTTTAGGAATATCTGTAGTTTGTTGTTGACGTACTAAGGTTTTCGCGTCAGCTACTATAGTTAATATAGTTTTTGTTCAAAAAGGGCTATATAAGTTGTAAGTCTGAGCGATATTACAAACAATTTGTCTGTAACTCTTTTGTAAGTTAATTAACAGTGGGTGACCGAACTGCAACTCTTGAGATTTTTCTAACAGTAATTCTCTAGTAGTTGGTGTTGAAAATCTGCTAGTTTTGGTTTGCGTTGGTAAATTTCTTTTTATAAAAAATTTAAGTAAATTCCGGCAAGCGGTGCTGCTGGTATCGAGATAGTGTTTTGATACAAAATTTAAGCTTGTTGAATTATTCAAGAGGGTTATGAGGTGACGCGACTCGCGCATAGTCTGTTCTAGCGAGGTTGTTATTTTTGCTACAATATAGTGGCAGTTTGTTGTTAGTGTATTAAGATTAAGATTACGCATAAAAACGGGTTTGTTATGTTTGTTATGAAACGATTTACTAATCAACGATTTTATTAGTCGACCTTGTGTGCGGTTTTTCACCTTAGTAAATCGAATAAAGGTTAATATACTTCTCATATTAGTTTTTACTAACGTGGATTGAAACCTTTTGGTAAGCTTAAGCATTAGTCGATTGTAATAATTTAAAGGCCGGCGTGCTAGTAATTTCTCACAAACGAGGACGTTAGTTCTAATTCGATTAAATGAATTAAATATTCTTAACAGTTTTACCCCGTTGATTAATTTATAGTTAATATTAAATAGGAATTTTCGAAATAATCGCATTATTTTTGTAGTTTTAGACTGTTGTTTAAAAGTTTACGACCTTAGTATTGAACATATTATTATTGATAAATTTCCAATACTAAATGACACAAACTCTGGTAACTGTTAATTAATTCGACGTAACGCAACAGTTTAAGCCTATAGGCTAATTCTGAAGATCTATTCTGTTTTGCACCACCGAATCTGTTAACAAGTCATAAGTGGTTTCACGAAACCCAGTAGATGGGAATGTTTTTTTAAACGGGGTACTCGAGTCCCCATATTGTAACATTAAGTTTCTTAAATCTTTTTTAAACAAAAAGTGAATCCCGTGTAGCTCCGACACCTCTCGTTCAAGTCAATTTGCGTTTGTAAACAATTCCGTTATAGTTTCAATAGGAGTGACTGGAGAACGTGTTAAAGATGTTGTAGTAAAAATAAATAATCTAGAGTTAAACAAAAGATTATGTAAATTATAAACCACGACACTTGTCTCGTTACAGGATTGCGTATTCGCATGTGTAGAACACCCGTCTAGCTTTACGTTGTTGTAATTTTTTAAAAACAGCTCATATGAAAAAATTTCAGCCAGGTGTAGACTAAAAAAACTAGTCGACAGGCGGCAGTGTAGTAAGAAGTAGTAAGTCTTGTTAGATTTAAAAAAGACACAAGTGGAGTTTGATTTTTCAGATTTAAAAGTTAAAAACTTGTAAAACGCGTTAAACAAGATGTAGCTAATTTGTAGTCTTGTTGTAGTGTTAATATTTTGAGTTAACATGACCGGTTTAAAGCGGATTTGCGCCGATATTGTTCAAGTTTCAAACCCAACACACCCCCTAATTGAGTTATTAAAACCAAGTACTTATACCTAAGCTCAGTTCACCCTCACAATTAGTTTTGATTTCAACGCTAACGCAACCGTCGCAGTACAGGACTATCTTGACAAAGTCGCCATGTAAACCTGCGTATGCTTAATAGTATACTGAATTAGTCTTTGTCAAACTCAAACACCTTTTCAATGTACAGATAAACGAATACTTCAGCGATCATTACTGTCTTAGCTCTATAACGACCAGTCAGTAATGGGCAGGTTGTTCACAAATTTTCAATTAGCTGATTAACAGATAACTGGACAGATGAGGGACAATCCCTAAACATGGTTCAAAGCAAAAATAAATAAAATAAATTTATAACCATCGAATATCACTTCCAAACCCAAACACTAACAATTAGTGGAAGTGTCGGTTCAAGACGAAATTAAACTTGGAGGTAAATATACCGTCAATTTATCTGGTAATATCACCTGTATACGATCTACAAAATTCGTCGTCTCAAAATCGAGTATCTCAAAATAGAGTATGGACCCCCTTAGGGTGTATACCTAACTATAGGAGGAACCACGGAGTGAAGACTGTGAAATTTGAAGCTACGAGACTCAGATTCTCGAGATCAAAACAACTCTATAAAATCTTTATAAAATCTTTAGAATATGTAGTGTATAGTATATATATATATAATAGACATGATATATATGTATATATAATATATAATATAAATATGTAATATGTAATATATATATAATAAACATGATGTATATGTATATAATATGTATATATAATATATAATATAAATATGTAATATATATATAATAGACATGATATATATGTATATATAATATATAATATAAATATGTAATATATATATAATAGACATGATATATATGTATATATAATATATAATATAAA
>Ga0129333_10003475_pt1 | contig 14755 bp, 19 predicted proteins | sample CPB6_08_DNA_FD_94474 | JGI IMG/M metagenome (GOLD analysis project Ga0129333, IMG submission 94474) | Freshwater to marine salinity gradient microbial communities from Chesapeake Bay, USA - CPBay_Sum_0.6_0.8_DNA | ecosystem: Environmental > Aquatic > Marine > Coastal | place: USA: Chesapeake...
CGATAGGAATAACGATGGCAAGAGTCAACAATTTAGATTCGCAGGCGCAAACACCTTTAGCGACGTTTAATAAAACGCTAAATGATCTGCGGCCTGGACAAAAAGCTTTTTGCCCCAACACAAAGGACGAAATCTTGAAGATTCGTGAGAATCTCACAAAGCGACGTTCGGATATTCCGGGGGCAGACTCACACTTAGAGTATGTTGAGGCACTGTTGATTGCTGAAGCCAACGGTCAGCTTGAATTCAAAAAGTAATTTTGCTTGTACATGGTTGTCTTGCTGTGTAATGTAATAACACGTTCATATGAACGTGATAGCCCGGGTGGATGCGCATGTCCACTGCAGCAGAAATTATCGAATAATGCAGGTGAAACTTGTAATGCGCTATGAGAAGTAACCCTCTAGGGTCCATAGCTCAATTGGTAGAGCAACCGGCTTTTAACCGGTAGGTTGTCGGATCGTCACCGACTGGTCCCACTCGTAATATGATACCTGAAAATATACAACTAAGAGAAAATTACATTTACAATCAAGTTTTGAATGGATTGTTTGATGCTCGATGGGTCGATATAGTAAAATCGACCAATGGTCGTACAATCAGATTGCGTGTCATGGAAGATGCACTTCGAATTGACGACGTAAGAGTTAATGTAACAGCTGTACTGGCTCAGAAATTGGCTGACATATTTGACGCTTCGTTGCCAACAGCAATGGTTGCTGATATGATGTTTGCTGCCGCTGTGCGACGAGCTGCCCCTTGTCCTGTACAGATATCAACATCAACTGCATCGATGATAAAGCACAGTCAGTCTGTTGACAAGCAGTTGAAGAATCAGGGCACCACAGGCCTCGTCGCCACATGTGGCAAGCATTGGGTTTTAGACAAAAAGCTTGAGTCGAAACCACAGGCCGCCTGCAATTATGGTTGGCATTTCAACGGCTCATCCTTTCAGGGAATAAAAGGTTTCTCGCCTGCATCTTCTGAAGCAGGACATAACGTGAGGGTCATTCAACCTAATACTACTGGGCACGATGCTCTTCATGTTGATTACTCACAAATTTGTCAATTAGTATCCCAGACCTGTTGGATTGACAACGTTGAAATGAAATTCTCTGACATCCTAAAGGACCCAGCATATGCAGATCTAGTGTCACACCAGGGAGCCTTAAACATAGACAGACAGCCCGGTACAGTACCCATCACAGGCACAATAGTGCTGCTGCCTACTTATATCACGATAGGAGATAGCGATGCCAACGTATGAGTATCAATGTAAAGCTTGTACAACGTGCTTTGAAGTTGAAAGATCCATAAAAGATGAATCCCCTGAGTCATGCCCAAAATGCCTCACGCCAGGTTCAAAAAGACTGATATCATCAGGAACTACTTTTACGCTCAAGGGCGGCGGTTGGGCTGCAGATAATTACGGTTCATCAAAATCAGGTTGAAGTTTTTCTTGTTGATCTTGATGCAGGATGAGGTGCTTGTCTTACAACATGCATCTCTTCTGCTTTTATAGACCCAAAAACATTTTTTATTTCACCTGTTTTTGCATGACGTGTCACCATGTATCCTCCCTTTGACATAGTGAATGGTTTGCTTAATTTTGCCATAAAATCTAGCTTTGAACCTTCAGGGGCCAACGAATCAAACCACGCAGGCAATACAAAGTTAGAGACTGACACTTTTGCTCCGCTCTTTGTCTCTATTTCATAAACGTCATTCTCAACAGGATCACATGCTTCATATGCAATCAGCAGGCCGTCTCCTCTGTCAGACCACAAATTTACGTCTGGGTCGCAGTATGCCTCAATGATCTCGTGGGACAACACCGCCGAAACGCTTAAGGGCCCTGAGAGCATCAATCCTTTGCCATCAACGATCGGTCGGACAAAAACGCGTCCCCACACCTTTCCACATGGTGACTTGGTGTGATACCCTAGCGCGCCTGCTTGATCTGGGTCGTCAATGATGACGATTGGATATCCAACTTCTTCAGGTTGATTCACGACAATGTTCCATGAACCTCGTAGCCACATCGGGGCAACGTGTTGTTCAAGCTGAACTTTGCACGCTTCTACCATTAGCTGAAAATCTTTATCGTCAAGCAGTGTAGAACGATCAATTATATTGATCGTTGGAGTCACAGCATCGACAACGTTTGGTTTTCTAATGGCAGCTGCTATCCTAGCGAATATATTTCCCATGAATATAAATATATTCGTTAACGAATATTATCGTTTCTTCAACTCATTGAGAACTGAAGCTGGCACGCCACCCTTAGGATTTGAAAGGGTTACTCCAATGCTGGATGCAAAGCTGGTGATTCCTGCGTTGGTTCCTGGGCCCCACAGACCATCGACTGACAAGGAATATAGTCCTAATTTTTTTAATTTTTCTTGAGCCAACATGAGCTCATCTTTTGTCCACGGCACCATTGGATCCACCGGCGATATCGTCGCTGTGTCACTCTTCATGAAAAGCTGACCTTCGCTTTTTCGTCGATTGTAGAGACCTTGCACGACTTGCAACACACCATTGACTCTTGCCTTGCTCCAGCTTAATAGTTGTGCAGGAACGTCGGCGTACTTCCCAGCATTCAATACAGTTGCAACACCTGACTTGCTGTAAACACCAACACCACAATTGAAACCAAATGAAACTAGTGCGTCAAATTGATTTTGACCGAGAGGCACCTTGATGTGTTTCTTGATTGCATCCTCGCAAATTTTTACATCTTCAGCAAGGATCTCCAATGCTCTTTCTTTTGTGATAAGAACGTCATCGGGAAAATTTTCACCAGGTTTTATTAGGTGCCCTATGCCTATCGTTCGCAATCCTGCGATATCCTTGTAGGGCTTCAAAATGCATCCTTCCCAATTGGATAAGAATTCAAGTCCACTTTTAGATGTTTTTAGAGAGTCATTCATAGTAGTAAATATCTTGTACATTGTGAAGACTCGCAATAATATCGTTTCACATTGGTCGATCGTCTAAAGGCAGGACGGCGGACTTTGAATCCGCCTATTTAGGTTCGAATCCTAATCGGCCAGCTGAGTGCAAGTCAACTTCTTTTAAGAGTAGAGTAAACCATACTCGTATGGCGTCAGACAAGAAGATGCTGCAGCTAGCTGCAGAGGCTGCAATTCAAGGTAGAAATAGATGCGATGACGCTCGAACATTTTTGTTGGGGGCCATTGGCATCAGAAATGACGGCGTTTACGTTTCGTCAAGAAACATAGCAGCGCCTGATTGCGCACCTAAGCATCATGCTGAAACTCGACTCGTGAGAAAACTCACGCCAGGTTCCACCGTGTGGGTCGCTAGAGTTGCGAGAGGAACTGGCGGTTGGGCCATGGCACGTCCATGTCCAGGTTGTGAACGCCGCCTACGAGGTGCAGGTGTAACGAGAGTTGTGTACACAATTGCCCCCAACGAGTGGGGCGTTCTTGAACTGAGAGGCTAACATGAAGATTTTGATTCTCGACGACGATGATATTCGGCATGAGTTCTTCGCAACAATTTACGCAGAACATGATGTTCGTCATGCGCGAACATACTTCAAGTTTCTCAATCAACTTCAGGTAGGATCACCATGGGATTTGATTCATCTAGATCATGATCTTGGTGATCTTCAAAGCGGTGACAGTTATGTTGATGGGTGGGGCAAGGCCCGAGAATACAACGGTCAACATGCAGCAAGAGACATCTGCGAATTGCCTGATGAACGTCTTCCTCACCAGGTGATCATTCAAAGCGTCAATCCGGATGGCGCGAGAGCAATGCTACAGATGCTGCAACGACGAGGTGTGGCTGTCAGTTGGCAACCCTTTGGTGAATCTTCAACGATTCTTGGAGCATGAAATGGGAAAGGTAATTTCGCTAGCGGAACGATCCGAAGTGTGGTCGACGGCATACACGTCGCCTGATGGCAAGTTGTTGATCATGGTTTCAAATCATGGAAGAATGAAATTCTGCAAAAAGGCTGACAGCAACGTTTGCCTTGAGTTCGTGGAATCTGTCAGCCTTTTGTCGCAGCTTTCATCTGGGATTGATGCAGCAATGGGAATCCTGTATGAAAATTAATACTTTCAGTTGGTGTACCTTTGCAAAAAAGATGATTATGGTATTCATGTGAGTCGGACTAAGGTGGTCATGATCATGGTGACCTTGCCCATCGAAGTGTCGACACACCTCTCTCTAGTTTGAGGAGCAATTCAGAAACATGTCAAAGAAGAACAAGAAGTCGTCGCAGCAGAATCACAATCAGAACCAGCGTTATTCAGTTGATGCCCCCTACGTCATCGACATGGATACTCTTGGCTACTCATCTGATGATGATCTTAGGGAGCGACACAATTATCTCAGTTCGTCGCGTGATCAGGTGGTGCGCGCTGGCATGGACCCGTACCTTTGGGAGGTAGAGTTGGCCTACCTTCAGAGGGAATTTGGGGTACGCGAAACACGCAGAGTCGCGCATGAGAAGTACATGCGCATGCACCCAGATGACAGCGTTCACGAATCTTACGATGGTGATGTTGAGCAGCTGGAAGTCAATTGAAAAATAAGAAAATGACAGCATTCAGCAAATTGTCTTCGAAGAGCGATATCATTCATTCGTATCTGAATGACATGAAATCATTCACACAGCTCAAGCACCCCGAGGTCGTCACACTTTTTCAGGAGTATGCCTCGGGTGGTCCTTCAGGAGAGAAGGCTAGAAAGAAACTGATCGAGTCCAATCTACGCCTCGTCATCTCCATCGCCAAGAAGCACAAGGGGCACAACATTCCCCTCGAGGACCTCATTCAGGAAGGCAACCTCGGTCTCCTCAAGGCGATTGAGCGCTTCGATTACAAGAAGGGATTCAGGTTCTCCACCTACGCCACGTGGTGGATCAAGCAGGCCATTAGTCAACACGTCCTGAAGCGTAAGCGCATGATTCGATTGCCGGCGCATGCTGCAACTCTTCAGAAAAAGCTGCTGCAGGCAGCTGACGAATTCCGTGAACAGATGGGCTGTGATCCCTCAGATGAGGATCTGCTTGAGCTAGTCGACGCTTCGGAGACTGTCGTAAAAGCTACGATGGCTTCCGGAAGGAATGTGATTTCCCTTAATCAGACAGTTTCCAACGATCCTGATGCAGCCACACTCGAGGACAAGCTTGAAGATCTTGAGGAGCGTAACAATCCATTCCTTAATGTCTCTTCAAAGGAACTGATGGAAATTGTTAGGGGCGTCTTGTCGACTCTCACCGATAAAGAGTCTGCAATTCTTCGCTTGCGTTTTGGTTTGTTTGATGAACCTGAAGACAAAATGCAGTACTCAATTTCATCAGAGGAGCTTGAAGCGGTAAAATTGGGCCATCCACTAACGTGACGTAAAATGTACGAGTATGTTCACATCGCACTTGAAGTGTCGTTGCTATTGATCAGCATTTACAATTCGTTGCTTCTCAATCGTTTGTTGACACATCGAATGAAACCGCTGCGACCACAAAAGTCACAGCATGACGACGATGCTGAGTCAGAGATAGATCTGACTAAAAGATTAATTGCACTTCAACAGGCACGTTTTGCCCCGTTGGGCAGACCTCAACTTAAGGTAAAAAAATGAAGAACGTGAAGAATGCGTACGCAACAGTCATCGAAAATGATGGCGTAAACTATCGAGAAATTGCAGACACGATGACATCTATTGGATTTAAGATGAATCATTCATCGGCTCGCAACTATGTATTGCGAGTCATGCGAAAGTTTGCGACGACCATCCTCAAGGAATGGAACGTTCAAGTTACAGAGGAGAGACTCGAGCAGATTATCAAGTCTCCTCAATTCCAGCAAGGAATTTGTGAGATTCTGCAATCCATCGACGCGCAGCCTCAAAGCTAAAGGAAAACAAAATGAGACTACATCAACGCAGCCTGTCCAAAGTAAGTCTTTCAGACATTCTAAGAAGAAGAAGGAAGACGCTAAAGCAATTTCTTCTCGACACGGGAATCGTCACATACGAAACGCTGTCAACAAGGTGTTCTTCTATGGGGGTTCTGCCTCCTTCTGAAGAAGAATTCAATGACGCAGCAGGCAAAAGTTCAAATGGTGAATTCATTGCGTCTTCACCGACGGAAGGCGTCGTAGTGCTTGAGCCACCTCAACTAGTTGAAGAAAGCACAGGAAAGCTACATGATGTGGAGGACCTAGATCCCCCAGGCATTGACGTTGAAGTGATAACGACGGCCGCTAAAAGCGGTAAGAAGAAGAACAAGTAAGAGCGAGCAGCTTTCTAACGTGTGCCTGTTGTCACACGTTGAATCAAAAAAAATATTCAATAATCATTGACTGTAATGGTTTTTGAATATTTTTGATTTTTTTAGGACTCATTTATTATCCAAATGAAAATTGTTGGGTATAGTTACGTAACACTTTTCAAAAGTCAGCGATGAATTCATCGGCGATTTTTGAAATACAAGGAGAAACGAGAAATGACACATCTGATAACTGCACTCGCTCTAGCACTGCAGACGATGCTGCCATCCATAAATGTCGACCGTGTCAATGCGGTGACGGATGACATGTTCACAGTGGTGCGAGAAGAGTCAAACAGTGAAAAGAAACTCTCGATGGAACAGGACACAGCTATTGCGTTGCTTGCCGCTGTCGTCGTAAATGAATCCGGTATGAGAGAGTCGGTGGAGAAATGTAAGACAAATGGCGATGGAGGCAAATCAATTGGCCTCGGCCAAGTGATGAAAGGTATCAACTGGGAAGGACACACGCGAGCTCAAATTTGCTCAAATCGTAAGTTGCAGCTTAAGTTAGCGCTGCATGTCCTTGATCGTTGCTGGTCGCGTACTCCACAGGCAGCACCTACATTCAGGTGCTATACATCAGGTTCCGCTGCTGTTGATTCGCACGCTGCGAATCGCGGTCACAAGTTGTATCTGAAGCTGAGTAAGGTGATTTCATCTGAGAAATCAAAGACGAAGAAGGAGAACAGCACCTTCGCAGCAAAGTAATTCATCAAAGAAATAACTTGAAATACGTGGGGGCGTTGCTGTGCAACGCCCCCACTGCTTTTGGTATCATATAATCATGCTGCGTCGCATGACTGCCGTTCTAGCTCTGCTGCTTCCAATGAAAGCCGAGGCAGGCACTTCAAGGTGTGCCGTGATTCCTGAACACGATGCTAGGATGATGTGCTTCGCAGTTGCAACAAAGAATTCTTCTTACTGCGCTTTCATCAAAGACGCTACTGAACGTAACAAATGTTACATCCTCGTGGGAGGCTGATGTTATGTTTGACATTGAACACGTCACCAATCGCCTAAGCGACTCTTTGATTGACAGCCTCATCGGTTGTGAGTTTGACTTTTACGGTGTCGACGGGTCGTGTTTTTGTCTGGGTCGCGGCGGCGCTCGAATGGCCCTTGAAGCTGTAGAGGATCCTAACGACGGTTATCGGTCATACTTTGCATGCTTTCGCACCGAAGAGGTTGGCAAAATCTTTTTTCGCTCCTCAATCGCCAAGGTCCGCCTCGAACGAGGTGGAATTTCAACCCGATCCCGATCCTATTGGGACAACATCGAATATACAAAGGATGGCAAGGTCGATCTCGGCGCCGTCTCACCTGAAGCATTGCATGACATGCAAAAAGATTTTTCAGGATGGATTCTTCGTGATGTGTTAACGGGTCACATTTGGTTGACCGTCGGCACTGACTTTGGAGACGATTACTATCCCTCTTTTACGTTCAGGTACGAACCTGACACCACACCTAACCTCAGCCCAAAGGCACAAGCACAACAATGAGTAACAGCACCACCATGAACCCTTCGGACAAAAACATCACCAGCCGCATCGTCATGCAGAAAATTCTTGCGTCAGATGCAATGGAATTTCTCTACAAGGACGGCGCAGAGGCGGTGCGTTCAGCATTTCTCTCCAGTCATCCTGATGCAAACGAAATTCGTCTCAACTACAAGACTCGGGTTGGGGTACGTACAGGTGCCTACAATGAAGGTATCGCTGAGGTGTTGATCGGGTGGCAATCTACTGGTCTTGAAATTCAGGATCTCGACGGAAATATTTGGATGCCGTTCAAGATGCTGATCACTTCCAGCATCACTTCCGCGTACTCCAAATCCGTGGAGGCTTTCAACGAACGTGCTGAGTGTATCTCAAGGATTGGCCAACTTCTCTCAGAACTGCATGAGATGGCGACGTCGCCCGTCAAGGTAATGATGCTTACAAATGAGCAGCGAATTGCGAGGGATACGAAGCGCAAGTACGACGCGTCTTGCAAGACGCTACTCGAGCTGATCAGCAGCGATAAAAATTCGCTGCGTCGCAATCTCCGCGCCGGCGGCCGCGGTCGGCCGATTGATCGAAATCGAATTCTCAGCATCGATCCCGGTCGCTATGAGGTTGAAATTAATGATGGTTCGAAGCGTCGTCCGCGAATTCGCAAATACACGCTCAGCGTACCTGAAAATCCCAATTACCTCGCGCTTTTGAAGCGCATTTCCTGATGCAAACCTGCAACTTGCTGAGGTAGAGTATTCACATGGACACCGTCATTGACATCCTCGAGGCCCTTGAATCCGACAATTCCCGTCTTTTCAAGGAGGACCTCCTCGATCGCCACCGTAAGAACGGCCTGCTGCGTCGTCTCTTCGTCGCCGCCTTCGATCCGTACGTCAACTACTACGTCTCTAAGTTCAAGGCGCCGCCGACTTTCAGGCACCACGAAGACGATGACGTCGTTGTGGAGTCGTTCCTGAAGCTCATCACAGAAGAGCTGTCGACCCGCCAGATCACAGGCAATGCTGCCAAGGGAGCCGTGGAACAGTTCTTCCTCACCCTCGATGAGAGGCAGGCCAAGTGGTGCACTCGCATTCTCTTGAAGAACCTGCGATGCGGCGTGCAGGAGACCACAGTGAACAAAGTGTGGCCGGGCAGCATCACAAAGTTCTCTGTGCAGCTCGCTGAGTCGCTCGCTTCCCGATTCGAACCAGGCAAGGGCATTGAGGTCGTCGATGAGATCACTTTTCCTGTTCGGGTTGAACCGAAGCTCGACGGCTTGCGGTGCGTCGCTGTGAAGCGCAACGGCACTGTCACGATGTTCACACGCAACGGCACTGTTCTTGAGACGCTGCCTCGCGTCAAGGCCGCCCTCGAGGCAGCGTCCTGGGACGATTTTGTCCTCGACGGTGAGATCATGGGAGCCGATTGGAACGAGTCAGCCTCCGTCGTCATGTCGCACAAAAAGTCAAAGGACGATTCCAACATGGTCTTTCACGTCTTCGACGCGATGCACTTCGAGGATTGGCGTGAGCAGGACAACTGCATCGCCCTCCTCGACAGGATCGAGCTCGTCGATGAGCTCGTGGGACAGGTCGGCGTCCAATGCGTCGTCCAGGTCGACGGCGTCACAGCAGCCAACATTTCAGAGCTGATGAAGTTCTACTCGGCCACCATGGGCACCGGATACGAGGGCGTCATGGTGAAGGACCTGCGATCCCCGTACCGCTTCAAGCGGACTGAATCCGTCAAGAAGTTGAAGCCCGTGACGACATATGAAGGCGTCATTGTTGGTCACTACGAGGGGAAGCGTGGCTCGAAGCGCGAGGGCATGTGGGGTGGCTTCGAGGTGGTGATGCCGAACGGCGTGGTGACCCGCGTCGGCGGCGGCTTCACTGACAAACTCAAGGCAGAGATCAACCTTGATCCTGACGGATGGCTTGGGCGAATCGTGGAGCTCGAGGGTCAACCTGATCCCCTCACGCCCGACGGTCTCACGGTCGACGGCAAAGTTCGCTTCCCTGTTTTCATCCGCGAACGCAGTCCTAGCGACGTGGACCCCAAGGTGATCGCCGCCGGGCAGGCCTACACGGGACAGCAATCCTAGTCCCAGGTCGACCCAGGGGTAACTTTCAATTTATTTGTTGGATTATCCCTGGGTCATTTATTTCGAATATTCTAATGTGGTACAAGAGACCACACAGATCACCGGTGATCCGTGGACAAATAATTTGTCGCGCGGCGGTGCAAAGCTGCAATCCCATGTGATTTGCCAGCAGTTCGTCTGCGATCTTGCATGTAGTATTCGCGTGTGAAAAATTGTACGTCGCCGCGATGCAAACCCACATCCCGAGAGGATATTGTATACTCATGTTCAGCCCCACCGAAACAGACTTCAACCTGGACCGGCACCTCATCTCTTTCCTGCAGGACGCGCCGTTCTTCGCGGAACTGTCGCGGCACATTCACAAGGTTCCGACGCGGTCGATGCCGACAGCGGCCGTGGCCTTCGACGAAAAGTCTGACGAGATCGTCCTGTACTGGAATCCCGACTTCTTTGCCGGCTTGACCCCCTGGGAGATTCGCGGTGTTCTGACGCACGAGTACTACCACCTCGTCTTCGGTCACATTCAATCACGTCGCAAGACGCCTCCGAAGCTGTGGAATGTGGCCACCGATCTGGCCATCAACTCCATCATCCTCGACGCTGCGAAGCGCGGAGCTTCAAGCCGCCTCGAGGGCGAGCGACCCCTGCCTGACTTCGCCCTCGTCCCCGGCGTCTTTCCGAAGCACCCCGAGGGCCGGGAGTACACGACGGAGGAGAAGCAAGGCATGCAACTCGCAAACATCATCGCGAAGCTGCCTCCGATGATGGCGTCCGAGTGGTACTTCGAGAAGATCAAGCAGGAAGCCGAGGCGGCTGGCATGTCTGCCGAGACCCTCGTCGGCGACTTCGGATCTATGGACGACCACGATGCCTGGGAGTCCATTCCCGAAGACATGCGTGAATATGTCGAAGGCAAGGTGAAGGCGATGGTGGAGAAGGCCACGAAGCACGCCGACTCCCAGGCCAATGGCTGGGGCAATATCCCTGCCGATCTCGTGGAGGCCATCCGCAAGTCGGTGAGCAACATCATCAACTGGCGCAATGTGCTGCGACAGTTCGTTGGCTCCCTCGTTCGCGGTGGTCGATCCACCTCGATCAAGCGCATCAACAAGCGCTACCCCTACATCCACCCCGGCGTCAAGAAGGGCTACGAGGCGAAGCTTCTCGTCGCCATCGACCAGTCGGGCTCCGTCAACAATACGATGCTGGCTGAGTTCTTCGCAGAGCTTGGTTCACTCACGAAGAAGGTGACCATCGACGTGGTGCCCTTCGACACGGTGGCACTCGACAAGGACGTCTACACGTGGCGCAAGGGTTCCAACGTTCCTGCGAAGCGCGTCCGTGGCGGTGGCACCGACTTCAACGCTCCCACGAAGCTTGCCAATGACCCGAAGAATCGCGGCCGCTGGGACGGCATGCTCATCATGACCGACGGCGAGTGCGGTGCGCCTATTCCTTCGCGATTGAAGCGTGGTTACGTCCTCGGCAAGGGGCAGAAGCTGCTCTTCGGCACGACCGACCTCACCATTCACATGGATGAATCGAAGCAGATGTCAGGTGCCTGGCGCTGATCGCGCCGTCGTTCGTACAACATCAAGCTCGGTGTCGGGGGGCTCTGTCCCTTCGGCACTTTGCTCTTTTAAGAGCTGTCGCATCGATTTGTTTTTGCCTGATTTTCTTGCATCTCGCATGGCTCTGGAGAGCTCTACTTTTTTATTTTTATTTGTCGCAGGAATAACATCATCTAATTTTTTTTGAATATTCACATCATCACTTGACGTAACAGGAGGGCTCCTCAGGGCCGGCGGTGGTTCAGTCATGACTGGTGGTTGATTTTCGTCGGGTCGAGATGACAGTTCATCATAAGTTTTTTTGACGATTCCTATGGCCGCGACGAGTCCTGCGGTCTCTCCCATCTTCAATGCTGACGTCTTTTCTGCTGCCGAGTGTTCATTACGAGCTGTCAATAAAAGTCTTTGCAGATACTGGTATGTCATTTCAGCTGCTGCAGGGGTCGTCGCTCCCGCGGTTCCCGCCTTCACCAATTCATCTTTCATCAATTTTAGCTCAGATTCAAGCCTGTTGATTACGCATAGAGCACCGGCAGCAGTCGCCTCTGCGAGGCGAAGTTCGAGTCGTTTGCTCTCGAGCACATCATCAATTTTGATGCCGACCTCGTAAATCTTGTCTGTGACTTCTTTTGTGGACATGCAAATAAATATGTGCCCAGGAATATTCCTGGGCACATATCGTTAATTAGAGCAGTTGATCAACATCAGTTGAGCTGGAAGTCTCTAAAGATGACCTGCACGTTGTCTGTCGTTGTCAAATCGAATGAGAAGTTAACCCTGTTGGGACCGGCACCTTCTGCGTTATCTGCCGTGTCGTCCCAATACCAGTCAGCTTCCTGTGTCTGATAATTGGAGCCGCTCATCAGCACTCCGTTGACGAAAATATCGACGTCATGCGCAGGATCGCCACCGTATGTAGGCGTCACAAATGTGTACCCTGAACCAGAGAACACCTGCACACCTACCCATGAACCTGAGCTAATTGTTGAAGCAACAGGGATAGGCCCCTTTATGCTGGCACTGAACGGTAACGTCGTTGGCGCAGCAGCGCCCGACGCGGCTGTTGACACAGCGACGATGGCGTCAAGCAGTGATGTCCCAGTACCAAATGCCCCATACCAGGCTGACCATGTTGTTGTTCCTGCATCAAACTGCACAGCGTCGACGCCGAGAGAACCAGTTCCAAGCACCATTGTATCGGCAGCGAGAGTGATTTGTGATGCTGACAGTTCCAGTGAGAGATGACCTCCCGGTGCCGCATTATTGATGTAAAACGATTCTGTTTCTGAATCATTCGACACCAAGAAGTAGCTTGCAGCGTCTCCTGGTACGACGAGCTGTCTGTGTGAACCTGTTAGCGTGAACGAGCTCGACACGAACATCGAACCTGTCATTTCAAATGTGTCACCTGTGATCGTCATGCCGTTGCTGACTGTTATGCCAGCCGAGCCTGTCACATTAAGCGCTTCGACTGTCAAGGTTCCTGACACTGTGGAAGCGCCGGCGCCTGAGACGAAGAGTGAATTGACCTGCCATGTTCCTGATATGTCGGTGCTGATGCCGGCTAAGCTGACCCCGTTTGCCGAACCTGTATGCCAAAATCCAGCAGATGAACCGCCGTCGTAGGCCGGCGCGCCGATCACTGCACGAAGGGCAGTGCGAAGTGCGTTGAGGTTGTCTTGAAGCGTACCCGATACTGCTAAGTGTTCTGTCAATAAAATGCTGTCGTCGACTGCCAATGACCCTGTCGACTGGGTCTGTTTTACGAATGTCCTGGCCATGATTTTCTCCTGCGATCTTGCAAGTAATCGCGGTCAATAATTATTGAAGAACTGCTAAAATCATTGATGAACTTTAGAATTTTGCTTGTGTTATCTAAGCGTACCTGGATCGATGAACGTTAAAGTTCTGTAGAACTTCGAGGGAATCGAGTGCCCTGTTGTATATCCTGACGACCGGTATCATTCCATCGACAAAGTTGTTCGCATCTGTACCAGAAGCATCCCACCTACGAGCTATCCTGACTTCTCCTCCTGAAGTTGGGGTGGCTGCGTAAGATGTGCTACCAACTGAAACCGAGTTGTTGTAGAGCTTGATCGTTGAACCATCGTAAGTTCCCACAAGGTGATACCATTGTCCCGTCGCGACGGTAACTCCCGAAGACATTCTCCAGGCACCATTGAAAAATCCAGTCTTTATCTGGTTGGACAGTGGATCGATCGATCCCAGTGCGAAGTTGACGTTGCTAAGACCATCGTACTGGTTCGTCACGATCGCATTTACTCCAGTTTGTGGAGCGGAGTCAAACTTAACCCAAGCCTCTACCGTCCACGTACTGAGGTTTCCAAGGTTGGTGAGAGTAGCGTGTTCAAAAGAGGCTTTTGAGAACGTAAGTTCTCCACCGTAGGTTGTGCTGTACGTAGGAGTGTTTACGAGCGTGGCGTCGTTTCCACCCGTAAGATCGGTCCAAGTGGTACCAGTTCCGGAATAGCTTCCAGGTCGACCCGCATCGAGCCAAACGAGTAGCCCGCGGGTCACAACTTCCTGCGGAGATCTGGAAGATAGTGGACCTAAAGATGACATTCTACTGATCATTTTATCACCCGAAAGTGCTCATCTGTCCGAGGGTTTTCCAAGCGCTACCGGAGCGTATGAGGCTGAAACCGAACACGTCCTGTTTTCCTGAGTTACCAGTTGGTGTGATTCCGTTGGCCCAGTTGATGGTAGAAGCTACTCCATCGACCTGAACCGCGCTGACGATTCGAGGTGTGGAACTTTGGGACAGGATCACCGTTGTGGAGATTATGGTGTTGTTGGTCGTGGGAACACCCGTGAAATTGGCCGTGATATTTCCTGCAGGGTTATTCACGTAGAATATTGAAGAATTCGCCAGGCTGAACGAAACGGTTCCGGTGCTACCGTTGTTGTTTACCATGGATTCAATCACGGCGTTTAGATTGGAGCTGCTTAGAGTTGTGATAGAACCGACGACCGTAGCATCTCCGTTGTCCTTTATTGTGTGTATGACACTGCTGTAGGCGCTGTTAACGATCTCAAAGTCACCCACAGTGTTGAGCCTGAACCATTTGCTGGGAGTTGATATGCCAGCCGAAGTGTTTGTTGCCGTTATGAAGTCGATGTAGTTAGTTCCGCCCTTGGAGTTTGAACCTGAAACAAGGATGCTGTAACCGTTTGTTCCGGTTATCGGTTGTATTAGAGAACCTGATCTCACGGTTAGCGTATCGTTGATTACAACTGCACTGCTAAAGATTGA
>Ga0129333_10003476_pt1 | contig 14754 bp, 24 predicted proteins | sample CPB6_08_DNA_FD_94474 | JGI IMG/M metagenome (GOLD analysis project Ga0129333, IMG submission 94474) | Freshwater to marine salinity gradient microbial communities from Chesapeake Bay, USA - CPBay_Sum_0.6_0.8_DNA | ecosystem: Environmental > Aquatic > Marine > Coastal | place: USA: Chesapeake...
CACGTACAAAAAAACGCAATGCCCGACGCCCGCGAGATAGTTACTAAGTACGCGCAAGCCGTTACGGATGGCCGTACGGTTGCCGGGCGCTGGATCTACGCCGCTTGTGCTCGCTTCCTGCGCGACCTTGAGCGTTCAGACCTCCAAATGGATTGGGACGCCGTCGAGGACTGCGTAGCGTTCTACCGTCGGCTCACGCTTGTCGGTGAGGACAGCGGCAAGCCGTTCGAGTTGCACCCGTGGCAAGTCTTTGCTGTCGCCAACCTCATTGGCTGGCGCAAAGACGGCGCTAGGCGCTTTACGCTTGGACTCATGCAAGTCGCCCGCGGCAACGGCAAGACCACGCTGCTTGCTGGACTTGGCTTGTATGACTTCTGCCACGGCGCCGGCAAGCGCATACATGTGCTGGCGAACAAAGTAGAGCAAGCACAAATCCTAATCGACACTGCTCGAACGATGGCAAAGCGCCTTGAGGAGCTAGAAGTAAAGGTGCTCATGGATCACATCCGCCGCGACGATGCCGACTGCGAGATGAGCGCCTTGACATCGAAGGCGTCGAGCCTTGACGGATTGAACCCATCGCTTTGGATCGCTGACGAGGCGGCAGAGTTCCGTGGGTTGATCCTCAACAAGCTGATTACGACCGGAATGAAGCGCCGCGACACGCTTGGCGTAGTGATTTCGACGCCGGGAAGCCACACCGACTCTCATTACGAAGTGCTTTGCGAGCAAGCCCGCGCGGTCTTGAGCGGCGAAGCCGAAGACGATGCGTTATTTGCGATGCTTTACGGAATAGATCCAAGCGACGAGATTGGAGATGAGGCGGCGTGGCCGAAGGCGAATCCGGGAATGGAGCACGGTCAACCAGCGGCCGCAAGTCTTCGGCGGCAGTGGAACCTCATGCGCCGCGACCACGTGCAGCGTGCTGAGTTCTGCCGCTACCACTGCGCGAGACTCAACGAGGATATCGGCGGCTGGCTTGATATGGGTCAGTGGCCGGGAAGCCAACATGTAGACTGGCGTGAACTTGCAAAGCGTCAAGCGTGGATAGGGATTGACCTAAGCAAGTCGCTCGACATGTCGGCCGTTGTGGTCGCGGTCCCGCTCGACGATGGCCGGGTTGCGCTGCGCGGCCACTATTGGTGGCCTCGCGCTGAGGTTGCACAGCGCGAACTTGACTACCGGATGCCAATCCGCAGATGGGCCGAAGAAGGCAAGATTACGCTTACGCCGGGTGCCGAGATCAATCACGAGGCGATTGCGGAGAAGGTAGTAGAGATTCTTGCGGAGTTCGATGTCAAACTCGTTGGGTATGACCGTTGGGGAGCGTCATACCTTGCGGAAAGGCTCGCGGAGCGCGGAGCACCGATTCAGGCTTACAGTATGGGGTCCGCGACCTTTGCGCCCGGTTGCCAGTTGTTTCAGAATCTTTGGGCAGGGCGCAAACTGGTAATCGGAGATGACCCAATCATGCGCCGCGCTTGCGCCGACGCGATTGCAAAGCGCGGCATGAGCGGGTACGTACGACCGGAGAAGCCGCGCGACAACACGGCGATTGACCCGCTGGTGGCCGCGATCATGGCTGTGCACTGTTGGGGCGGCAAGCGCAGCAGTTGTTACGAATCCGAGGTTTAGTTCGAGACACGCCCGCTAGGTAGCGTCGAGCATGTCGCGCATGTTGCGCGACCTCTTCCGGCGGTGGGTTGGACATTACCCAACCCACGGGGTGCTTCTGCCGACGTTTGACGCGGCTGGTATCCCTACGGTCACACCAAGCACGGCGCTTGCATATACGCCCGTCTATCGCGCGGCGACGCTCATTGCAAGCGATATCGCGCGAACTCCGCTCGAAGTTTCCGACGATCTCGTCAACAGATTGCTTGCGCAGCCGAACCGATGGCAGAACGGCTTTGAGTTCAGGCGTTCGCTCACAATGCAGGCGCTGCTATACGGCAACGCTTTCGCCGTAATCAATCGAACCGTCGGCGGCGACTTGCTTGAGTTGCTGCCCGTCGACATCGAAAGCGTTTCGCTCGACCTAACCAAGTCAGAGCCGATCTACCGAACCAGTCAGTACGGAGACGTACCGACTAGCGCCATGCTGCACATTCGTGCGGCTGGACTCGATGGGCTTTGGGGAGAGAGTCCGGTCCGCCTCTGCCGGACCTCTCTCCAAATCCTCGCTGCTCAAGAATCGGCGCAACTTGAGACGATGAAGAACGCAGGCAACCCCAAACTTGCGTTCGTGCATCCGGGTCCGTTGTCAGAGGCCGCGCGGCAGTCGATCTCTGAGAAGTTCGTTCAGCACCACAGCGGCTCTATCAATGCAGGAAAGCCACTCGTGTTGGCAGAAGGCATGCGCGTCGAGCGCATTTCGAGCACGCTGGATGACGCTGGAATCGCGGCCGCGCGACGCTATAGCGTCGAGGACGTTTCGCGTATCTACGGCGTGCCGACTTCCTATCTCTCTGAGCACTCGACGAGTTCTTACGGGTCGATGGAGTGGCTGTCGCGTATGTACCTTGACGGGTGCCTTGCGCACTGGTTCGCGGCGTGGGGAGCCGAGATTACCGCCAAACTCGCGCCGTTCGCTGATATCCATTTCGATGCCGACCTTATCTCGCGTCCGTCGCTCGCGGAGCAAATGGCCGCGCTGCGTACTGGCGTTGAATCCGGCGTGATCACGAGGAACGAGGCGCGCGAATGGCTCGACCTTGACCCGCTGCCGGGACTTGATGAGCCGATCATCGCAAAGAACATGGGAACTGGCGGCGGCAGCACTAACGTCGGAAACGACACCAGCGCGGGGAGCATCAATGATTTCGCTTGAACGCCGCACCATCGCCATTGAGAAGCCCGTCGGCCGCACGCTGTCCGGCCTCGCCATCCCGTACGGCAAGTGGTCGCGCGAGATAAGCGAACCGTTCGCGCCGCAGTTCCGCGAAAGAATCGCACGCGGAGCGTTTGGCGACCTTGCGGGCGCGGACATAAAGTTGTTGTTCAACCACGACCCCGGTGCGCTCCTCGCTAGGACGCGCAGCGGAACTATGACGATTACCGACACTGCGGCTGGCCTGCGCTTCAGCGCCGACCTTGCCGACACCACCGTCGGCCGCGACGTGCGCGAACTCATCGCGCGTGGCGACCTAAGCGGCGAGATGTCGTTTGGGTTCTACGTCGATAAGGACGAATGGAACGCAAGGCGTACCGAGCGCACCGTAACCACCGCGCGGCTTGTTGAGCTGAGCGTAGTGGTCGATGCGGCGTACGGAGACAAGACTTCTTCGAGCCTGCGGAGCGTTTCCGCGGCATTCACGGAGGCCGCCCGTCTGCGGCTCGAAATCCACAAGCACAGGATAAACAATGTCTGATCAAATCAACGACCTTGAGAACACCGTTCACGAGTACCGCAAGACCCTCGACGCGTTCGCGTCACGCACCGGAGCACCGACGCATCATGTCGAGCGTCGCGGCAGCGGCGAAGAGCGCGAGAAGATTGCTCGAATCGACGCCGACCTTGACGCAGTCGAGCGCGACGCGCAGCTTGCTGCGATGCAGAAGCGCCTCAAGGCGCTTGAGTCACAGCCGATGTTTGAGGCCCGTCGGCCGTCTATTGCTGCTGATCTCAGCAGCGCTGACTATACGAAGCGTTGGTGCAGTGCATTGCTTCGCGGCGATGCTGCGGAGTTCCGCGCTCTCTCGTTGACCACTTCCAACGCTGGCATCCCAACCGACATGGAACGTCGGATTGTTGAAAGGCTTCAGCAGGCGTCGGTCATGCGGTCGCTTGCAAAGGTATCCCAAATCAACAGCAAGCGAACGATTGTTGTTGAGAACGCGCTTCCGACGACAAATCTCATTTCGGAAGCAAACACAATCACGGCAACTGATCCGTCATTCTCTAGCTCTATCAGCGTCGTTCCGTACAAGTTTGCTACGCGAGTCACGATGTCTCAAGAGTTCATTGAGGATGCCATCGGAACAGGCGATGTCGGAACCGGACTCAACTACGTCGCTGACAAGTGTGCGATGTCTATTGCGCTCTCTCAGGAGAACTACCTTACAACTGGAACCAACAGCGGCCAGCCGCAAGGCATCGCAGCTGCTGCGATGACTAACAACACGGACCTTGGAGCAGGCGGAGCAGGCAACGCTTTCGCTGATGACATCACGGGCGACATTCTGATTGACCTCGTCCACAAGATTAGCCCGCAATACCGCACCGGACCGAAGTTCAGCTGGGTTATGCACGACAGCTGCATTGCCGCCGTGCGCAAGCTCAAGAGCAACTCGGGCGCTGGATTTGCCGATTACATTTGGAAGCCGTCCGACACGGGCGGACTTTCCGAAGGAGTGCCGGGAACCATTTACGGCATCCCGTACCGGGCTAATGCATACATGAACACCGCGACGACTACCACTAACGGCGTCGTCGTGGCGGTTGTCGGCAACTTCGATTACTTCGAGTTGTTTGAGCGAACTGGCGTGACTTCGATGATTGACCCCTATAGCAACGCATCGACGCATCAGACAAACCTGATTCTGTATACCCGTTGGGACTCAAAGATCATGCTCAACGAAGCTTTCGCGTCTATCACTGTCTGACCTTCTTCTACCTCAGCCTTCCGCACGGGAAACCGTGCGGCGGGCTTTATGGCTCTGCCACCTATTCCGATCGACATCTTGAAGACTCGTCTGCGCATCGACGCCGACGAAGACGATGTCATTCTTACGACGCTTTGCATCGCTGCTGGCGAGATGATTGAGCGCGAACTAGGTATTGGGCTTGCAAGCGCTACGCGCACCGCCAAACTTGACCGCTGGCGTCGATTCATCCCGCCAGTGCAGCCGTGCACCTCGGTTACGTCGGTAACGTACTACGACGGTGCAAACGTGCTTACGACGATGCCGACAGCGGATTGGTACGTCGATCAAACCGACGCTGCGCTTGCGCTTGAGTTCCTTGAGGAACCGTCGATTTACGAAGGCACATTTCCGACTGTGACTTACGTGGCCGGATATGCGCAAGTACCGCACGCGCTGCAACAAGCAATCGTCGCGCTGGTTGGCGCTTGGTACGCGAATCCCGACGCTACAGCGCCCGTAGCGCTCTCTGAGGTGCCGTTGAGCCTCAAGTACATCCTAAGCGCGTATTCGGCGCGGGGGCCGCTGCGATGATTTCAAGCGGACGCCTTCGCTTTCCGGCATCTGTGCTTCGTTCGCAAGGTCTAGACGGCTTTGGAATCACGGTGCAAACGTTCGACAGCGTAAACGACGCGCAACCCGGAAAGGCGCCGTTGTGGGTCGATCTTCGTACTGACAGCGCGACAGAGCAGGCATACGCCGACGGCGTCGCTGTTGTGCGTAGAGCTGAAATCCGCTGCCGATGGAATAGTGCACAGCGGCTGAACCTCACCGAGCGCGACCGCATTCAAGTGCGCGGGCGGACGTTTCGGATACTCGGCATCACAAACCTAGACGAAGCCGATATGGTCGCGGTGATCGAAGCGGAGGAGGTTGTATGAATATCGAACTTGCGATAGCCGACATCCTCGCAAACGATCCAAACACGCTTGAGTTTCCGTCCTCGCTGGGATCTCGGTATCAGTCCGGAACTCTTCCGGCCTATACCTATGAGATATCAAACATGGAGCGTGCCGACCTCAAGGGGCAATGGGTTTGCGATCTTGAGATCCGCTGCATTGACTTTTCACTTGGTAACGCGATGGCTCTTTATTCGTACCTCCCGGCCGCGATTGTGCCCGGCACCTATCCGCTGTTAGGCGGTACGACAATCACGAGCGCCATTCATCAGGGCCGGACGGTTGAACCGCCAACGGTTGGAGAAGGCGACGAACGCGAGCCTGCTGAGGTAGTTGCACGCTGGAGCATCATCTTTACGGAGTAACACAATGGCTGGCCTTTCATCTGCAAACTGTACATTTTCCTACGGCGCTTCGGCCGTAAGCGGCTTGGTGTCTGCATCTGTATCGCTTGAACAAAGCACGATTGACATCACCAACATTTCAACCGGACCGCGTGCCTACATTCTGGGCCAGCGTGGAGGAACGATCTCTCTTGACGTTTTCTACGATCAGGGCGACGCCGGAGTTGCAGCGATGGAAACCGCTTGCAACTCAGGAAGCGCAGCATCCGCGTTCACATTGGTTCTTAGCACTGGTATGCAGTACGCAGGCAGCGCGTACGTGACTGCGTTTACCCCAACAGCCGCCACCAATGAAGCAATGCGTTGTTCCATCACTCTTCAAATCACTGGCGCGGTGACAATCACGTGAGTATCCGCGACGCACTTACGCTGCGCGATTGGAAAGGCACGCTTGCAGACGGCACGCCAGTTGTGCTGCGTCGGCCGTCGGCGCTCGACTTGCTCGAAGCGCTCGAAGTCAACGCCAAGACGCCTGAGCGCTTAGGAGCGTGGATGGTTGCGCGGCATCTCGTCGAGGACGGCGTACCTGTATTTGCGAGCGTCGATGAGGCGCTCGCCGCTGACGCTTTCATGGTTCAGCGAATCGCGCAACTGGTGGAGCCGCTATACGCGGAAGGCCGGGACTAGGTGAGGCCGCGAGGCGGGTGCTCCTCGCGGCTCTCAGGTTGACGAGCACCGACCTTTCAACGCTGAGCGTGGCCGCTCTCAACGTCGAACTTGAGATACCGGATTGGAAAGGCATTCGTCTTGAACTCGATCGCATCAAAGCGAATCGCCTTTCGAGCGCAGTTTCAGGTGTCTGCGAAGGATCTTGCGCGGATCAAGGAAATAGCGCAGGAACTCCCGAAGAAAGTCAGGCGCAAGGTCGTGCGCAAGTCGCTGCGCGAGTGGGGCGAAGCGCTCAAGCGCACCGCGAAGGCGCTTCTACCGCGAGCGTCGCGGTTGACGAGGCGCGACCTCGCGGTCAAGACCAAGACCTACCGCAAGGGCAGAATATGGTGCGGCGTCGGCGTCAGGAAGGACGGAAACCGCGTCGGTCGGCGTAGCCACCTCTACGACGGCGGCTATCGCCCGTGGCGCGAAGGCGTGGTCAAACTCAAGGGCGGCGGATTTGGGCCGAAGCCAGCGCCGAAACTTGTCCGCAACTGGAAAGGCAACCGCAACGCCCGCATCGTCCCTTTCTCGCAACAACGCGGCTGGCGCAAGGATGTCAAGGGAAACGTCGGCGGAAGAATCTACCGAATCCTTTGGTTGACTCGCGCGGCGAAGCACTGGCAACCGCGCGTAATCGACTTTGTTCGCAGTGGCGTCGATGAGGCGCTAAGACAGGAGCTGAAAAGTGCCTAGCCTTCCCAAAGTACACGTACCAGTTGTTGTCACTACGGAAGGCGTAGATAAAGGCCTTTCCGACGCCGAACGCAAGATGAGATCAAGCGCGAAGCGCATGGAACGAATGAGCGCGACGGCGACGCCGGGTACGCAGGCGCTCAAGGCTGGCGCCACGTCTGCTCTCGGTATCGGTGGATTCGGAGCCATTGGCGGTGCCGTTGGAGCGCTTGGCGTCGGCGGTGCAGCCGCAAGCGCTGGACTTGCTGCACCGTTCATAGCCAGCGCAAAACTTTTTCAGACGATGAATGAGGCTGCGAAGGGCGCGACAAAGGCGCTTGAGGACTTCCGCAAGACCGGAGAGCAAACCTTCGCCGCGAATAGCGTGATTCTTGAGCGGCTGTCAATGCTTGAGAAATCGACCGCAAAGAGTCTGCCAAGTCTTGGACAGGTATTCACTGCCGCTGGTGTCGATGCGGAAACTGGCCGCGCTGCTGGCATGTTTGAGTGGGCGCGTGAGTTTCAAGACGGATTACGTGTAGCTACGGCGGCACTTGGCGCGTTTGCTGCTGGAAAAACAGCAGATCAAATCCGCACTGAGATGCTGCTATCGACATCGAACGAAGCCGGAGCGCTCCAGTTGCGAGGAAGAATCGCTGAGCAGGAGCGCATCCGGCAGGCCGAAGGCGCAAACATGTTTACGACTGCGATTGATCTTTACGTCGGCAAGATGGCGTCAGACATCGCCAAACTCGTACAGTTGATGAGTTGAAACATGCCAACATATTCATTTACGGATCAGGTGCTCGATCAGACCACGGCAAATCTAGCCGGGGAAAGCATCATTACCATTCGACGCACAATCGTGCGCACCGATGGAGCCGTCATCAATCTCGTCAACGAAACGGAAGCCATTGTCACGGAGAACGTACTACCGATTCAAGATGAATCGTACCCAGTCGCTGGTAGCGGCTACAGTTGGGCGCAATACGCACGCGCTCGCGGTTACACGTTGAGCTTGCTTCAAGGCGGTACCGCAATCAGTGCGGATATCCGTTTCTCTACGCGCTACGTGGTCAACCCAAATAGCACCGCGACGGTGCTTTACATGCTTCCCGCGCATACGTCATACGTGACTACCGCGCGAACCATGCAGATTTTCCGCGTCGCTTGGACTACCAACCCGCCGACCACGGCAAGCAACTCTTCTGCCGACATCGGCGGAACGTCTCTAACTGGTGCTGACGGCTCACAGTCGATGCAAGTAGGACAGGTGCGCGTTCGATTGGTTGCCATGCAAGATGCAAGCGTCACTGGCATGAGCGCCGCCGCTGCGAGCCTTTCAAGTTACGGCGGGACAATCAACAGCGCTACCTTTGGTGGCTTTCCGGCTTATTCGCTGATTTGCGAGGGCGTATCGCTCGAAAAAGACCCCGGCACAGAGTTCTATTCCGTGACCTTTGAGTTTTTGTTCGACCGTTACTACCACTTCAGCCAGGTAGCAACAGTTGACGCCGACGGCCGACCGCGCATGACAACGGGCGGCGCGCTTTCTGAAGTCAAGTGGCAGCGATTGCCGCGCACGGCGACCGACTTCAACAACATATTTGCTGGCGATCTTGAACTCAAAGCAATGGCGCTAGATGGCTGGTGGCTATGAAACCGACGTTCAACAGGCCGCTTGAGTCGCAACAGACCGACCTTGACCGCGCCGCGCGTCGAGTCGATCAGTTTGCGCCGCGCACAATCGTGCTCGCTCGAATCACGGCAAGTACCGCTATTGACGTGCCAAACAGTCGATTTGAGTACAGCTGGCAAGAAGCAATATTGATTGCACCCGGCGACGGCGCTGTTGCTAAGACGGTCGGCCTGAGTGGAACCGCAATATCCATTTCGGAACTGAGCAACGCTGCAACGGGTCGGCTTAGTTACGGCGTCAATCCTGCAAACCTTGTTGGCACGTTTACGCCTGTTGCTATTCCCAACGGTACATTTGTCTTGATTACTCCGATGAGGCGTGCCAACGGTACGCTTCGTTGGGTCATCATCAACACGCAAGCCATCGACGGGACGTGTCCTCCATGAGAACAGAGAACATTGTTTATTCCGTCCAAGCACCGGGAACGCCGGAGACGTTTACCGGAACGCTTGGCACTTACACAATCACTACAACAAATCACAACATAACCGGGTCATCCGGAAATATTCGTTTCTGGATCAATGGCGCTTCTCCAACCGCGTCGCCTTCCCCTAATCTGGTTGGGACCAGTTACATAAACGGCGGCACCGCCGGCGCTATTGTTTTGAATCTTGACAACATTGAAACTGCGCTTTCCGCAACGGCCAGCACCGAAACCGTGTGGCATTACTCCTTGTTTCTTACGCACCTGGGTAATCAAGTGCATATCTGCTCCGGCTATCTGGTAAGGGTAATCCCGTGACGTTTGCCGAACTTGCGCAACTTCTCGCGCCATTCGTCGCCGTGCTCGGCGCGAGCGCGTGGCTTCATTCGACTATCGGTGACCTAAAGACAACTATCGCCACACTTACGGAGCGGGTTCGGCACCTTGAAGCCGAACTTGAGCGACTCCGAAGCCGAAGGAACTCACAATGAAACAGGCATCATGGAAAACTACGGTGGCTGGTATCGCTGCAATCGTCACCGCGCTCGCCAGCGCCGTCGGCGCTTTGTTCGACAGCGACCCTACAACGCTTCCTGATTGGGGAGCGGTCGCGGCAGCTGTTATGGCTGGCATCGGCTTGATCGCGGCCAGAGACAACGACGTCAGCAGCGAGAAAGCAGGCGCCGTCTGAGCGCGTTGCTATATGCCGTTTGCAAAGCCATCATTGACAGCCTGCGCGAATGGTTGGCGCAACCGCGCCGGGTACGCATTGTTGGTGGTGGTCGCGCTCTCGCTGACCGCGTGCGCTCCGAAATACGTTGCCGCACCGGAAAGCCCGATGCTGATACTCGACGCCAATGGAACAGTCAAAGTAGCGATGATGGACGGCGACGAAATGGTTGAAGTCGGCTGGATTGACGCTGCCGACCTCAAGGGGCAGACTGTGGTTCATTATGACTGGACTGCACCATGAGCAACCTTTCGCGCCAGTGCTGCTGTGGAGAACCTTCTTTGTGCTCGGCGTTCTGCTGCGCGTCGAGCTACGCGGTGAGCAACTTCACGATCCCGTACATATTCGAAAAGACAATCACTGGTACTTCCGGTGTTGATTGCGGACAAGGCTACTGCTTCCGGCGTTCCTATCAACTGAATCTCACAATCACAAAAGACCGCGCTTTCGTTGTGACAAAGTTTACGCTACCAAGCGGCGACTGTTGCTATCGCGGCACTGGCATCGTCACTATCGCTGGTACCTTGATGATTGAGGAAGCGTTTGAGGGCATTTCTATTTGTCCTCCTCCCTACAACGTGCCGTACACCTTGAACAACTCCTATACCTTCGAATGGGATGTGTGCGCGTGTATTACGGTGACATGCAAAGACAAGATTGATGGATGCAACGGAACCACAGCGCCAGCGCTTTACCATTCGCTTGAAATCGGAGACTTTGTCATTGTCTGCAATCACGAAGGGATTGAAGCCGACTGCGATTCGTGCCCGACTCCATACGGACCGTTCGAGTTACGTTCGGTAGGCGCTCGACTTGGCTGGAGTTCTTCCGTTGCTTGCCTTCCAAGCGTTGCAAACAAGCAATGTCTTGGCTGGTGGCCTCCAACGGATCAACTTTGCGGAAGCGGCGAAACTTTCGGTGAATGCTTCGACAATCTCGTTTCGAACATTGTCCCGGCTGGCTTCAACAACGGTCCCTTTGGAATGGTGCTGCGTCCGGAGTGCTCCGCTGGTCAAGACGACGACCCGTGCCTAGATATCCCGCTTGGTAATCGCTTCTTGCCGACAATCAACTTCGGAGAGCCAGCGGCGATTACCAACGAGCTGAAAAGCCCGTGCGCGAACGTGGATACCGACTACAACCCGTGCCTTACAATCAACGTCGCTGTGAGGCAGCAGGGCGGGTGTCCTGCTTTTTGGAACTACACATGAAGTGCAGGAGCATGACGGACGGGAAATGCACGGACCCGCTGGCGCTGCCTCTTTACGGCGACTCGCCTAGCCACGGCGTCTGCCGGATCTGCCCGCACTACCGTGGGCTTCCGCGCGGGCTTGGCGACATCATCGAAGCCATTACCCGATGGACTGGCCTCAAAGCCGTCGCTAGCCGCGTAGCAAGCCGCTCGAAGCCCGTCAAGGCCCGCCAGCAGCCCGGAAAGGCTCATCAGTGCGGACCCTGCGCAGCGCGTCGGGCCGCGCTCAATGACAAGTTCCCGATTTCCTAAAGCCGCCTTGCATTTCTTACCGATGCAAAGTACCGTCAAGGTACCAGTGTGGCACGGCCACAGAAAGGTAGATCATGGAACCTGAGAACACAGATAGCAGCGAAGCGAGCAAGCCAATCACGCAGCGTAGGGGTACGGCAGTTTGGGTGCGCGATGAGCAAATCGACGGCTTGCGCAGGCTCGCGGAGAGCGACGGCGAGAGCATCGCTTACCACGTGCGCAAAGCAGTCGCGGCGTACCTCAAGAAGCAAACCAAGCCAAGCATTGAGGTGCGGGCATGATGTGGTGCCTTCTCATGCTCATCCTCGCGGCCGTACACGGTGCATGGGAAAGGGGGCCGTCCGATGACTGATGACATCGTGGCGCGGCTGCGCCTGTGGTCAGACAACGCGAAGGAGCAGGACGCGACCGATATCGTCGTAGGATTGTGCGCTGCCGCCGACGAGATCGAACGGCTGCGGGCTGAACTTGTAAGCACTACTAACAAGTTGACAGCCGAGCGCGACGAGGCACGGCGTGAGTTGTGCGAGGCGGATACAGACACACACGGTGGGGCACTGCTATACGCCGATCATCGCGGCTGGAACTGCTTCAAGGATGGCAAGCCATGACTGACCCGCGCACCAGTGAATACAACCAGCGCGGCGACGTATGGCGACACAGTTACGCCTATCACAACGAGGTGCTTCCGACTGCAGAGAGAAGCAAAGACAACTTTGATATCTGTGACCGACTTTGGTACGCGGCGCAAGTCAACGAAGCGGGGGACCGCAAACTTGCGCAACTGCTCCGCGACGCGCTCGCGCACATCAATGCGCTCGAAACGCTAAACCTGACGCTGAAAGCAACCAAGAAGTCAGAGCCTGACGGCCAAACTGAGTGACCAACACAACTCGAAAGGTAGAAGAAATGAAGAACACGATTGAAATCTCTCTTGACACGTGGATGCCCCCCGACGATGCCTACGTGCTTGCGAAGCAACTTTACGGCTTGCTCGCTGGCCGGGACCGAACCACAAAGGCGATGCCTCAAGGCACCGTAGAGTGGGGGCCGCGAGCACGCGGCGAAGGCAGGCAGAACCCGCTTGATATTCGAGCGGTAAAGGTCCACCTTGCTACTTACATCGACACTGCTAGAGCGCTCGACGAAGCCGACAGAGCCGCCAAGGAAGCCAAGGCTTGCGCGGTAGTCCCGACAGCCAAGAAGACGCTGGAAGCCCGTGTAGCGGCTCTAGAGGCCGCGTTTGATGCCCTGATGAAGACCACGAAGGAGGTAGCATGACAGTCCAAGAGATCCGCGCTCGCTTGGTAGCGCTCATCGCTCACATTGACGGCGCCGTGCCTGCGTCGCAAGTACCCCCGCAGCAAAGCGCTGGTGTGCCGACCGTGCAACTTGTGACCGTTTCCGGCTGGCAACTCCTCACCAGCAAAGCAGGCAAGCCGTACGCTCGCCTCACTACTAGCACTGGTGCTAAGTACCCTGTCTTTGCACCGCAACTGCTGGCGCTAGATCCGATCCCGGTTGGCTCTCAGTGCGAGCTAACCACGCAAGTCGGCAAGCAACCCGACGGCACTACCTTTGACAAGGTGGTTGCTATCAGGATCATTTCACGCGGTGCCTCACAAGCGACCGATGATGACTTGCCGTTCTGAAACCTTTCGAGGCGTCGTTCGCGCCTCCGCAGCGCGTTGCTGCAGGCACACCCCCGGAGTACCCGCCGGGGGTGTGCCTTTTCTTTGCAGGCCGACTAAGCAACCCCCCCCTACACCCCCCCCTTGCGGGGGCTTGACAGCGTGGTTACGCTGCGAGCAGCAGCACGTAGCCCCTGCGGAGTGTCTGTCTGTCTCGTCAGCGTAAACACACACGCGGTCAAGACAGGAGCACACGCATGGACTTTCAAGACTCCGCTCGCTGGCACGTTCGCCGCGAGGAACTATTCGCAAAGCGCGACGGCTCGCGGCTCGTGCTCGACTCGCTCACGATTAGCAGCATCGCGGAAGCGCTGCCGTCTATGGACTTTGAGCCAGCAATCGCAGCGCTTGAGGCTTACCGCCAAGCGAAGCCATACAAAGGCTTTTGGTGGTCTACCTACTTGCAGCACTACGGCGCGGCAAAGACAGACAGCGCCCGGAAGGGCGCTGCTGCTTTGCCACCAAGCGAAATGAGCGCCTTGCTTGAGCAGAAGGCTTTGCAAGAGCAGGCCGACGAGGTAGCGCAATACCAAGCGCTACCAGCAGAGTTCCGCAAGCAAGCACGCACTACCTACGCTGATTGGGGAATCCGCAAGAACGACGATGATCGCGCTTGGCGTCTGCTTGTCATTGACGCTTACGAAGGCCGCGATGTTGCGAGGTATCGCATTCATGAGCGGAAAGCAACAGAGAGGCCGAAGGAAGCAAAGAACCCCTATACAATCATTGAGAAGCTACGACTTGAGTTGGAAGAGGCACGAGCACTAGCAGGACTACCAAGGTGGATACCGCATGACCAACAGCAGAGCGAAGGGTAAACGCGGCGAACTTGAAGCGGCTTTGTTGCTCACGCAACTTGGTTTGAGTGCTCGACGCTCCGCGCAGTATTGCGGAGCGGACGGAGATGCAGACTTGCGATGCAACGCCAACTTGCATGTTGAAGTGAAGCTGCAAGAGCAAGTACACCCGTATAAGTGGCTTGAGCAAGCCATCCGTGATTCTGCAAAGACGCAACGGCTACCGCTGGTGCTTTGCAGACGTACCCGCTCGCCGTGGCTTGTCATTATGCGGGCAAGCGATTGGGTAGCCATTTCAAAGGAGTTGGTCGATGCCATCCTTCGTGCACAGGCTGAACATTCCAGCAATACCACACAAGGCCAATCGCCAGCGTGAGCAAGGCACACACTGTGGGTGGAAGTGGTCACGCTTCCGTAAGCACGTGCTTGCAGCAAGCCCGCTTTGCCATCGCTGCGGTAGGCTTGGCGAGCATGTGCACCACGTGGTACCACGACACGCAGCGCCTGAGCGAATGTATGACGTGAGCAACTGCGTAACTCTTTGCAAGGACTGCCATTACGCGGAACACGGCCGATAGGTCGGCACAACGCCCGATAGGGGGGGGTAAGTTTTTCTAAACATCACCTTCGAGGTGC
>Ga0129333_10003477_pt1 | contig 14752 bp, 11 predicted proteins | sample CPB6_08_DNA_FD_94474 | JGI IMG/M metagenome (GOLD analysis project Ga0129333, IMG submission 94474) | Freshwater to marine salinity gradient microbial communities from Chesapeake Bay, USA - CPBay_Sum_0.6_0.8_DNA | ecosystem: Environmental > Aquatic > Marine > Coastal | place: USA: Chesapeake...
CCACAGGTTTCATTCATTTCCTATAGGGGAAAGTAATGAATTCATATAAAAAAGTTTTCCACAGGTTTATAATGATTTCTAGTATTTGCAAGGGTTTATAAGAATTACCCTGTGGAAAACTATTCAAAATCTGTGGAAAACTTGTGGAAAACTATTCATTATATTCCACAGGGTTCTTTACACCTTGTGGAAAACTATTCGTGTTTTATAGCACTTCGTCATGAGGATTCGTTATGTAAACCGATTCGTTATATCTTATCAGTTCGTCTTATCATTCGTTATATCCTCGCAGTTCGTGCATACTTATCTCTTCGTCTTATGATTCGTTGTCTATACTTAACACCCTTATGAGTTCATTACACAACCCCCCATAAGGTTTGCTATTTGAATCAACCAGTGCTATACTATTCGTGATACTCAGTTTCTGACATAAACTGGTGTCGTCCTCTGAGTATCATTAATACCCTATGAGTTCGTTACACGACCCCCCATAAGGTTTGTTATTCTTATTGACCAGCACTATATTATTCGTGTCTCTCGGTTCGTGTTATAAACTGATGCCCTCCCTTCGTTATATCTAACCCCCCATATGGTTTCGTATTAGAATAAAGCAGTAATGAATATAAACTATTCGTGATTGTTCGTTTATTATAATTAAACAGCACTGTTTGACACTTATATTTTGTGTTGTTGTATTCTTATACCTAACCGATGCCCCCTATATAAAAACGCATCACTACCCTAACCTACAACGGACCGAAAACGACCTTCAAATTGTCTTTCAAATAAAAAAATTTTACCCAATTTTTTTTCTTCCAAGGTTCACGCACAAAAAATAAAAAATGATATATAAGTTTAGAATTCAATAAAAAAGATGACAATAAGATTAGAAATTGATGATTATGAAAAGGATCTTTTAATTGATACGATTCAACATAGATTGGATACGGACAAAATCCTAGTAATCAATAATAGTTTAAAAGAAGAACTCGAAGATCTTTTAAGGAAAGTGGAAGAAGATGAATACGTATAATATTTCAGTCAATGGAAATGAAATATTGAGTCAAGTGCCGCAGAATGATTTACAGGAAAATCTGAAACTTATCAGAGGACTTGTATGGACATCTGGGGGAAATGATGAGGACATTATAGTGTCTCTAAATAAAAACGAAGGCCATTGCAATGAATGATTTGTAGTGGTAGAATACTAGAATAAATTATTTTTTACAATTACTTTTTATGGCTAAAGGATTTACGGTAAAAGCAAAACTTCCTACAGGTCCTGTGGAAGGAGAATTTAATTTAGAAGCAGCAAAAGAAATGATGAGAGGCAAGTCAGTTGTCTTTTGTCTACCTGGAAGAGGAGTTTCGTATCTTTATTTGAAGAATTTTGTTCAATTGTGTTTTGATCTTGTTCAAAATGGAGCAAGTATCCAGATTTCACAAGATTATAGTTCAATGGTGAACTTTGCCCGATGTAAGTGTCTTGGGGCAAATGTTCTCAGAGGACCTAAGCAAATTCCTTGGGATGGAAAACTACAATATGATTATCAACTTTGGATTGATAGTGATATTGTTTTTGACACTGAGAAGTTCTATCGTCTTGTAGCAATGGATAAAGATATTGCTGCTGGTTGGTATTGTACTGAAGATGGACACACAACATCTGTTGCACATTGGTTGCAGGAAGATGATTTCCGTAATAATGGTGGAGTAATGAATCACGAAACCTTAGAGACGATGAGCAAGCGTCGCAAACCATTCACAGTTGATTACACAGGTTTCGGATGGGTTCTGATTAAGAAAGGAGTCTTTGAAAATCTTGAATATCCTTGGTTTGCTCCGAAGATGCAGGTGTTTGAATCTGGTGAGGTTCAAGATATGTGTGGCGAAGATGTCTCATTCTGTCTAGATGCAAAAGAAGCAGGATTTGAAATCTGGTGTGATCCTCAGATTCGTGTGGGTCATGAGAAAACAAGAATTATTTGATCTTCTTTCTTGACCTTTAAGGACGTTTAAAGTAGAATGCACCTATGAGATTTGGTAAATCTTATGAGTGCATTTTTTATAAGCTAGAAGTTCTTATGAAAAATCCGTTTTGAAAAAAACCTTTGTAAACCGTACTAAGAGATTTAAAAATTATGGCAAAAGCAGCAGCTGGAAAATCAGTATCTTACAATCCAGGTCCTCCGAAGAAAACTCGTCAGGGTGATGGAGATGGGACAAAGTACGCAGCATCTTCTCGTAATGGAGCACGTAAGAAGTATCGTGGGCAAGGTAAAGGATGAATCGTGAAGATGTTAAAAAACTGATTTATGAGCAACAAACCAAACTGGCACCAAGTCAAATACCTGGTGCAGGTGTTGGTGTCTTTGCATTGATTGATATTCCTAAAGATACTTTAATCAAAGGATGCAAAGCATTTAGCGATTTTGTCAGAAAAGAAGATGAATATGTTTTTGACTGGAATGAATTTGAGGATTTAGATGATAGAATTAAAACATATCTTTGGGGAATGACAGATGGACACGATAGTAAATTTTATATTGATGCTCCTCCCTTTATGTTTTATCAAGGATATTACATCAATCATTCAAATACACCGAACTGTTTTTGGGACAGACGAACTTCAAACATCTATACTCAAATTGATATTAAACCTGGTGAAGAACTGACAATGTATTACATGCCCTCTGAGAGAGATTTCTAATGAGTCAATTAATCACTAATCTTCCACCTCAAAAAGTTTGGGTACGTAAAGAATATTTACGAGACTTGCAGGATGGGCATGGTGAATTTGTAGAAGGCGTTTGGGTAACGGCCAAGTCTTTACCCGGACGCTCTTTTTATTTTGAAACCTACTTACCAGAATATGGAGCATTATATGATAAATTACCTATTTCTGCATTTGTTTCATCTCCAAAAACTCCAGAACCTGATTTAGATCTCACAAATCTTCAATTTTGGGATTGTATGAGTTATGGTGTGGTGTGTGTAAGCAAAAAACACATTGGAGAACTTCATTTTGAGGTTAGAACTAGAAACTATGGATCACTCAAAGGAGAATATCTGTTTAGTTTAGACAACTATCATCCATATAATGATAAAATTGATTGTGGAACAAGTGAACTACCCGAAGAACATAAATCACACAATTGCATTTTACTCGAAAATGGGCAATTTGGACTTTATCCTAACAACAGAATGAGACTTTATAGTCCATCAAGAACTCCAGATGAGGTTAAAACACCAGATTTTAAAATTTCAACAAAATTTTATAGAACTGAAATTGATATTAAGTGGGGTAGACTAGGAGATACGGACGAATATTTTTGGGAAACTTCTGAAGAAAAGAAAAATAAATAAATTTTTGCGGAAAATTGAATTGGAAAAGTTCTCAATGGGGAAACACCTCCTTCTGGAGGTGTATGATGTCAATTTTAACCTTTTAAATGACGTATATTCTCTTCAAAACGTCATGATTAAGGGCATTGAACGTGCAAAAATGACCATTTTGAACACTTTTTCCCATTGTTTTCTTCCTCAAGGGTGTACAATCGTCATTGCACTTGCAGAAAGTCATGTTTCTTGTCATACTTGGCCAGAAAATGGGTGTATTGCGATTGATATTTACACTTGTGGTGATGGAAATCCTAAAATCATTGCAATTGAACTTCTAAAATACTTAAATTCGGAAGAATACAGCATTAGAGAAGTAAATCGTTAAATAATAGTAGAGATAGCAACCTCTTTAAAAGTTCCAGTTTTACTAAAAACAGGAGTTGCAAATGTCTTTTTATCAAATTGACAGAAATAAAGATTATATGAAAGAAATGTGGGGAACTACAAGCCTTATTACTGATTATAAACAACAAAATACTACAAAAAAGGTTCTTCAGGAAATTATGCACGATCAAGCACCGAAGCATGATTTCAAAAAGCAAACCGAATTGCACGAAAAAATTCGTAATGATGAAGATTATGATGATTGGAGTTATGGAACTGAACCAGTCTACGGAAAAGTTATCTGAAAAGTATTATAGATATATAAAAGACAATTAATCTTAGATGCCAATTAGCATTTCAAGATCTTTTAAAGACATTAGTTTGTCTTTTTCACGTCATCCAGTTACGAATGATATTTTAATTTTAAACAATGAGGATGCAATCAAAAGATCTGTTCTTAATTTAGTTCAAACTCAACTTGGTGAGAGGTTCTTCAATGATTTATTGGGAACCTCTGTGAATTCTTCTTTATTTGAGCTTGCTACAGAGGAGATAGAAATTATTTTAAACAGAGAAATTGAAACAGTTTTAAGTAATTTTGAACCAAGAATTAGATTAAATAATATTGAGGTAGAATTGGTTGATGATTATAATGAACTCAATGTAAAAATTGTATATGATATTGTTGGACTACCACTTCCCACACAAAATATAGAGTTTATTCTACAAGGAACTAGAGTATAATGTCCTTCAATAATTTTACAAATTTAGATTTCAATGATTTAAGAACTCAAATTAAAAATTATTTGAGAGCAAATGCAAAATTTACGGATTTTGATTTTGAAGGATCAAATTTTTCTGTACTTATTGATCTTTTAGCATATAATTCTTACATAACAGCATTTAACACCAATATGGTGGTAAATGAGTCCTTTATTGATAGTGCAACTCTTCGTGAGAATGTTGTTTCTCTTGCACGTAATATTGGTTATGTACCAAGATCAAAAAGAGCATCAAGAGCAAAAGTAAGTTTCAGTGTAAGTACACCTAGAGATGCTAATGGGAATTTAATTTCAAAAACAGTAACACTTAAAGCAGGTGTGGTTGCTTTAGGTGCTGTAGAAAATGGAAATTATATTTTTTCAATCCCAGAAGATAAGACAGTTGTTATTGATAATGATGGATTTGCAAACTTTACAGATATTGACATATTTGAAGGTACATTTTTAACAAAATCATTTACAATAAATGATTCACAATTGAATCAAAAATTTTTAATTCCAAATGCAAGTGTAGATACTTCAACAATTCGTGTTAAAGTCACAAATGTTGTGAATGAAAAATATGAATTATATAATAATATATTCAAAGTAGATAAAAACTCAAAATTATTTTTAGTTCAAGAAGTTAGTGATGAAAAATATGAAATTTTATTTGGTGATAATATATTAGGAAAAAGACCACCAAGTGGAAGTACAATTTTAGTTTCTTATATTGTAACAAATGGCAGAGAAGGTGATGGATGTACTAATTTTACTTTTTCTGGCATTTTAATTGATAATAATCAAACAGAAATCACCAATAATATTTCCCTAATTACCACAACTCAAGTATCAGAAAATGGAGATGATATAGAATCAATTGATTCTATTAAATATCTTGGACCAAGAGTGTATGCTTCTCAATATCGTGCAGTAACTGCAAATGACTATAGAGCAATTATTCCGATGGTCTTTCCCAATGTAGATACAGTTTCTGCTTATGGTGGTGAAGAGTTAGACCCTCCACAATATGGAAAAGTTTTTATTTCTATAAAACCAAGAAATGGTAAGTTTTTATCTCAAATTTCTAAAAATGAAATTAAAAGAGAATTGAAACAATATTCTATTGCAGGAATACAACCAGAAATTATTGATTTGAAGTATTTGTATGTTGAAGTAGAAACTTCAGTTTATTATGATAAAAGTTCAACAACAAGTGTTGTTAATTTGCAATCTAGAGTTTTAAATACATTAAAAAACTATGCAAAATCATCAGAATTAAATAGTTTTGGTGGAAGATTTAAATTTAGTAAAGTTTCTACATTAATTGACAATACAAGTACTTCCATCACATCAAACATCACTAAAATAAAAATAAGAAGAGATTTGCAACCAGAATTGAATAAACTTGCAAATTATGAAATATGTTTTGGAAATCAATTTCACGTACAAAAATTGATAGATGGAAAAGGATATAATATAAAATCCACAGGATTTACAATTAAAGATATATCAGATACATTATATCTTAGTGATATTCCAAAAACAGATGATGCAGGAAATATATTCTTTTTTAAGATAGTTGATAATTCTCCAATTGTAGTTTTAAATAATGCCGGAGTTGTTGATTATAAAAAAGGAGAAATAAAGTTAAATCCTGTGATCATCACCTCTTCAACTAATACTAATGGAATTGAAATTCAAGCAATTCCAGAATCAAATGATGTCATATCTTTGAAAGATATATACTTAGAGTTGGATACAACTACACTTAAAGTTAATATGCTAGAGGATGTAATTACTTCCGGAGAAAATACATCTGCAACAGAGTATCCAGTAACATCTAGTTATAATAACGGGAATTATATAAGATAAAATGTCAGAAATTAAAAGAGTAAAAATACAATCTTTCATTGAATCTCAGATTCCAGAGTTTCTAAATTCTGAATCTCCGTTATTTAAAGAATTTTTAGAGCAATATTATATTTCTCAAGAACATCAAACAGGTGTTGTTGACTTATCAGCAAATTTACAAAAATATAAAAGTATTGACAATTTCAATACTGAAACTTTTTATAGTTTAGTTGGAATTTGTACTTTGACTTCTGACTTGGCATCTTTTGAAGATACTTTATATGTCAATCATACAATAGGATTTCCTCAACAATATGGTCTTTTGAAAATTGATGATGAAATAATTACTTACACGGGAATTACAACTAACTCTTTTACTGGATGCATTCGTGGTTTTTGTGGATTAGAAAAAAATGAAGTAAATGATTCATTCAAATTTTCATCGACAGATTCCTCAGATCATATTAAAGGTTCTCAAGTAACTAATTTAAATATTTTATTTTTCCAAGAATTATTTAAAAAATTTAAAACCCAATTTTTGCCTGGGTTTGAAGATAGAGAATTTACTAGTGGTGTAAATTTACAAACTATTTTATCAAGAGCAAAGGATTTTTATATCACTAAAGGAACTGACACTTCATTTAAGATACTTTTTAGTATTTTATTTAATGAATCTATATCTGTCATTAAACCTCAAGATTATGTAATCTCATCGTCATCTAATGAATATTTGATAACAAAAAATATCTTAGTTGAGCAAATTGCTAGAGATGCAAATCTTAAAGTTTCAGATTCTGTTTTAAGAAAAGAATTAAAAGGAAAAACAATATTCCAAACTACTTCAGACAATAAAACTGCAAGTGCTTCAATTTACAATGTTGAATATAGACCTGTAAATACTGGTGACTTTATATACAATTCGATTGGTGCTGGACAAACAACACAAAAGAATTATACAATAAAAGATTTTTATGAAATCTCATTAGATAGTACATCTTTGATATTAGATTTTAAATCTACTAAGAAAACAAAGGTTTTAGAATATACACTTAAAAATTCAAAATCAATTTTAGTTGATTCTACAATTGGATTTAAGCAGTCTGGAACTTTACTGATTAAACCGAAAAATCTTTCAAATCCGATTGTTCTATCCTATACTGATAAAACAATCAATGAATTTTTAAATGTAACAGGATTGACAATAGATTTAGATTATGGGGCAGAAATAATTGAAGAAGAATTTTTATACTCATATTTGAATGATGGGACAAAAGTTGAATTTAGACTAATAAACATTATTGATAGTATTGATTATGGAAAAACATCAAATTTAAGAGTCGATGACAAAATAAACCTATCTTCATTTGGAATTGATTTAAATGATAGACTTGAATTTAATCAATGGATTTATAATATCCCAACTACACATAACATAAAATCAGTCGAAGACAATACAATATATTTGTACGAAAACATTAATTTGTCAATTGGAGATAAAGTAATATTATCCAATCCAAATTTAATTGATGTAGAAAGTGTTGAAGTAGAAGTTGAAAATTTTGGATTTAATAATTATGGATATTTTGTTAACGTAAAGAGTTTTGGTCAAATCTTGAATGACAAGACTCAGTTAAAGAAAACAATCAATAAAGCATTTAGCAATCAAAATTATTTTCCAAATATTTCTGTTTTTTCTACTGGAATTCAAAATAGCTATATTGATTATAATAATGAAAATTTTTATGTAGCATCTTCAGGATTGCCAAATTATGATATTTACGCAACAGATAGAAAAGTTTTCCCCTCTGCTGGAGTTGGAGTTTCTATATTAAATTGCCAAGATCATAATTTTTTTACAGGTGAAAAAATATACTATATTCCAAAGTCTGGTAATGTTGGTATAAAAACTTCTGCATATTTTGTAACAAAATTAAATAAAGACCAAATTAAACTTTCGTATAGTAATTCTGATGTATTTTCTAAAAATTATGTTTTTACCAATGCTAACATCAATGGCGATTGCATTGTAAAATTTGATTTTCAAAATAAAACATTAGAAGACCAAAAACTTTTTAAAAAATTTAATTTAACAAAAAAATTAAATAAATTTTTTACTAAAGACGACAGGAGTACAATTGATAGAGCAACAGGAATTTTAATTAATGGGGTTGAAGTGTTTTCCCCAACTCTTTATGATGAAAACATTTATTATGGGAAATTGGATTCAGTAAAAATTGAATCTGAAGGAAAGGGATATGATGTTATTAATTTCTCTGGGTTGGAAGTCACTGATATTAATGGTTCTAATGCAGATTTAAAAGCACATTTGATTGGTAGTTTAAGTGAAGTAAAAATATTAAGACCAGGAATTGGATATTCAAGAAAACCAAAAATTACTTTATCTGGGGGAAATGGTTCTGGTGCAGTTTTAGAGTCAAATCTAGTAAAAACTAACATTATATCAAATTTTAAGGGAAGCACTGCTGTCAGCATTGGTTTTACTACAATTGATTTCCTAAATGGACACAATTTTGATGACGGTGAAGAAGTCTCATACATTAATAATTCAAATGGAAGTGTAAATCCACTTGTAAATAATTCAAATTATTTTGTTGGAATAGTAAGTTCAACTCAATTAAAATTATATAAAACAAAAGAAAAAGCATTAGGAAAAACTGATCCAATTGTTTTTACTGGAATTGGATCAGGAACTCATTCTTTAAAAACATTAAATTCAAAAAATACAATTACAAAAATTTATGTAAAAAATCGTGGAGAAGGATATTCAAATAGAAATATTAGTGTTTTAAGTCAAATTTCGGTAAACAATCAAGAAAATGGCATAAACACTTTTGATCATTACATTTTTGCGAAAAATCATAATTTTAAAGATGAGGATATTGTTCAGTATCAAAACAATAATACACCAATATCTGGTCTATCAACTCAGACAAATTATTATGTTAAAGTTGTAGATGAAAATAAATTTAAATTGTCAGTTCAAGGTCCTTCTGGAAGTGAGAAGGATAATTATAATAATAAAAAATATGTTAAATTTAATTCAATAGGTTCAGGGATTCATACATTTTCTTACCCACCAATTCAAATAAATGTTGAATATGTTTCTGGAATTTCAACTACTCCATCACTGGAACCAATAGTTCTTGGTTCAGTTGAAAATGTATTTATAAGTAATGAAGGAAGAAATTATGGTTCTTCTAATATTTTGAATTATCATAGAAGACCATACGTTGGACTTTCTTCAATTTCAGAGTGCGTATTAAAACCAGTAATATTAAATGGTTCTATTATTGATGTTCAAGTATTAAATTTTGGTAAAGGATATAAAAAAGACATTGATATAAAGATATTCGGTAAAGGAAAATACGCAGAAGTTTACCCAATTGTTGAAGATGGAAAAATAAAAAGCATAAATGTTTTAAATCCCGGAATAGGGTATGATGAAAAAACCACTTTATTTGTACAAAGAAGAGGAAGTGGTGCAAAATTTACAGCAAATGTTTTTGAATGGAAAATTAATCAGGTTGAAAAAAATAAAAATATAATTTCATCAGATGATGAAGGATTGATTGCTCCAAGTAAAAATAATAATTTAACATTAGAATTTATACATTTTTATCCTACAAAAAAATTAAGATATAAAGTAAATAACTTTATAGACAAAGATGGAAATGAAGTTGTTCCCGACAATAATCAAAACCCATATAAAATTTTAGGTTGGGCATATGATGGAAATCCAATCTTTGGTCCTTACGGAAAAATTAATGGTGAATCTAAACTATTAAAATCTAGTTATGAATTAAAGAATTTCGGAGAAATTGAAGTTTCAATTGCCAATCAATTGAGACCGGATTTTCCTTCTGGATTTTTTGTTCAAGATTATTCTTACACTGAAGGTAATGGTGATTTGGATGAATATAATGGAATGTTTATTGATGACAAGAACTTACCAAACATAAACTATGGTTACTTCGCAACATTGTCTGAGGACGTAAAAGAACCACAATACCCTTACATATTGCCATTATTATTTAAAGATTCCCCAATAAAAGAAAATTTTAATCCACAATTTAATCAAAAGATTGATTTTGAAGAACTTAATATTGTTAGGAATGTTGGTCCATACTATCTAAATTCAGATAATTCTACATATGAATTAATTGATAAAGTTGACCAGAAATACAAGCAAGAATTTATAGTTAATGACATAAAATTATCTGGTATTGATTCAGTTTCTATTTTTAATTCTGGTGATGGATATAAAGTTGGAGATTTACTAAAATTTGATAGCCAATCTTCTAGTGGCAATTCAGTTTCTGCTTCAATTTCACGAATAGAAGGAAAATCAGTATCAAATGTTCAGGTTGGTATTTCAACTTTTACTGATGTCAATTTTATAACTAAAGGAATTTCAGTTAAGGGGATCACATCTCAACCTCATAATTTGGTAAGTGATGATGAAATTATTATCTCAAATATATCATCTAGTGATTTTGATTATCTGAAAGGAACTAAGAAAATTTATGTTTTCCAAAAAACTACTGGTTTAGTTGAAGATCTGCAAAACCAATCAGCAACTGGAGTTACAACATATATTAAAGTAAATGATGTAACAGGATTCGAAGTTGACAACTTTATAGGAATAGGAACGGAAACTTTAAAGGTAATTGATGTTTCTTCATCAGAATCAAAATTATATGTTAATAGATTTGATAATTATTCTGGAATACATAGTGTCGGATTGGTAAGTGTATCTTTACTGCCAAATTCATTCACATTTTCTTCCGATTTTTATGACGACTCAATATTAGAAAATAAAACTACTTATTTTAATCCAACCAATACCATTGGAATTGGAACTACTGGTTCAGTTTATTATAATTTAGTTGGATTCTTAACTTCTTTAATTGGTACACTAGATGCTTCTAGTCCAAATGTAGTTGGATTAAATACAGCAATTCTGAAAATTGGTGATTATTTAGAAGGAAGTAATAATATTCAAAATAACACTATCATAACATCAATAGGAATTGGTACAATTGGAATATCCCAAAATCACACTCTTGGTGGTGGCATATCTACAAGTTTATTGAGATTTTCAAGAAATGTATATGATAAAACAATACCAAGTCGTTCAATTTATATACCAAGTCACAAATATTATACAGGACAACCAATTACGTATAATGTCGGATTGGGTGGAAATGGTATCATTGTATCTGAAACTGGAGCAGGAACAACATTTAGATTAACAAATAATCAAACAATATATGCAGTCAATTTAGGTAAAGATTATGTTGGTTTATCGACTTTAGGATTTACAACCAATACTGGAATTGGAACTACTCAAAATTCATTATATTTCTTTAACCCTGTCAGTAATGTTGGACTATCACATTCACTAACAACTCAATTTGAAAAAATTAAAGGAGTAGTTAACAATTATTCTGTAGTCGTATCAACATCTCAAACACACGGATTGCAAACTGGTGATAACATTAATTTTAATTTTTATCAAAGTAACACAAAAACGATAAAAATTAGATACGATAGTGCAATTAGAAAAATAACCACTGAACTTATTGATTTTAATCCAATTTCCGGAATAAACACATTAACAAATGAAATTGAAATACCTGGAAATAATTTAAAAACAGGAGATAAAGTTGTATATTATACTGAAGGACAAACTTCCGTTGGTGGATTGTCCACAAATTCTGTATATTATGTACTAAAACAAGATTTGAATAAAATTAAATTGTGCAATTATCAGTATGATACTAATGTTGGTGTTGCAATCACTTTAACTTCTGTTGGGGCAGGTTCTTCTCATAGTTTTGCACTAATTAATCCACCAATTAATATTTTGAAAGGAAATATATTATCTTTCGATTTAAGTGATAGTAGCCTTTTAAATATGGACTTGAAATTATATAAAGATTCTAATTTCACTCAAGAACTTGAGACATTTAAGTATTCCAATTATAATGAAAGGAAATTAGATACAAATTTGACATCAATTCCAACTGAAATTTATTACAATTTAGTTTCATTATCTAATCAGGAAATAGAAAAAAATCAACTATCTTCTGACAATGAAGTTGTTGGATTTAATAAAATTAAAATAATTCCAAATAACATCAATACTTACCATCCTATAATAAAAACAGGAAATTCACAATTTAAATTCAATTTAAATACTATTCCAGAACCCCTTACATTCATTTCTGGTTTATCAACTTCTAACTACGATACAGATTCAAAAAATGCTATTGGGCCTATATCAAATATTAGAGTTAATTTTGGAGGAAGAGGATATAAAAAAGTTCCAAAAATTTCAACAATCCAAACATCTTTAGGCAAAGGGGCATCATTAGAAGCAAAATCATCATCTATTGGAAAAATAGAAAATTTAGAAAGAGTTAAAGATGGATTTGATTATCCAAGTGATATTACATTAAAACCATATTTGAGTGTTCCTGCTGTTGCTCAAGTTGGAGATATATCAAGAATAGAATATATTGGAATCATTACTGGTGGAAAAAATTATAATACTGCACCCACATTAAAGGTTTTAGGAAATGATAAGATTAAATTATCTGCAAATTTACAAAGTGGTAGTGTAGTTAGTGTTAATATTATTCAAAATACAAATGATTTAATAAATCCTTTAAGAATTGTACCTATAAGAAATTCTAATGGTTATGAAATTGATTCTGTTGTTTCTGCCAATAATGGTTCTAGTGTAACTTTAGAACTTCTTAATAACTCTGAATTGTATCCACTAATTACAACTGGTTATGGTAATACTGATGTTGTATTTCCATTTTCTCAAGGTGATGAAATTTTTATAGAAAATTGCAGACAAGTTGATAAAACTAAAGACAATATAAATTCAAAAGATTATGGATATAGATTTTTCACCATAACTTCAGTAAGTCCCGAAAATTATACTATTACTTTTAGTATGACTGGAGTTAAAGATTCTTTGAATTTAAATCAGAATAATGGAGAATCAAATTATGAAAATGGATTTGGATATGGATATGTGGTGAATAAAAAAGATATGGCAGAATTTGAAATGAACTTAGTTGATGACTTAAGTTATATTTCCGGTGAATCTGTCGTTGGATTTGATGGACAAGGAAATGCTGTTTTCTCTGCAAAAGTTGCAGAAGATGGTTGGGATAATGATATTAATCAATTAAGAATGATTGATGTGAAAGGTGAGCTTGAAATTGGCAATAAACTAAAAGGGGAAAAATCATTATTAAATGGAACAATTAAAAACATAAACATATTTAATTTAAAAGCAAATCTCGGAGTATCAAGAAATAAAGTCAATGATAGTAAGAAACAAAATGGATATTTGAATGATTACTTACAAAGAATTTCTGATAATTTTTACTATCAAAAATTCTCATATGCAATAAAAAGTCAACTTTCTTATGACAAATGGAAAGAACCCATTCGTTCAATTATTCACCCATCTGGATTTAAAGAATTTTCTGATTTAGATATTATAAGCATTCCATCTTCTTCTATGAAAGTTGGAATAAGCAGTAATAATTTAAGCTTAAATGTCTTGATGGATAATGTACAATCACTTTATTCCAAAAATAACTTTATTCTTGTTTCTGAAGATGAAGATAATTTATTTGAAGATGGTTCAATTGAGAGAGTTAACATTGGAGCAGAAGAAGGAATAGTTGCTGGAATTGGAACATTTGGGCCAATTTTTGGAATTCCATTAAAACAATACATTTTAAATAAAACTAATAAAGTTTTATTGATGAATGACATTAGTGAAGAGTTTGATGGCTCTAATGATTATATTTCACTAGGAACAACTTCAATCACATTCAATTCATTAACTCAATATTACGTTGGAATTGCTACTAATAATTTAAATGTAGGAGATTATCTTGCAAATTCTGAATTTTTAATTCCAGAAGCAACCAGAATTGAATCTATAGGAATTAATAGTGTTAGAATAAATCTTTCACATCGTCTTACGAGTGGAATTAGCACAACTAATGTGGAAATTAGAAGAAAACTTCCAGGAAATAAGATTGTTGGTAAAAAATCTTTTGAATTAACTTCTGGTATTGGTTCAGATAAAGTTCCATTATATTACAGAGAATTTGATTCAAATTCAACTGAAGTTTTGAAATTGGACAATAATATTATTGAACTTAAAAATCATAATTTTCAATCTGGTCAAAAAATATTTTATAACCAAGATATTATTGATATTAGTCCAGTTGGTTCAGCAACAACTGAAGTTGATAATGGATTTTCTTACACTATTTCCAACAGATTTGATTCAAATACAATTATGAGATTTGATATGACTATATTTAATTTTGATTCAAATTAAACCATAAATA
>Ga0129333_10003479_pt1 | contig 14750 bp, 24 predicted proteins | sample CPB6_08_DNA_FD_94474 | JGI IMG/M metagenome (GOLD analysis project Ga0129333, IMG submission 94474) | Freshwater to marine salinity gradient microbial communities from Chesapeake Bay, USA - CPBay_Sum_0.6_0.8_DNA | ecosystem: Environmental > Aquatic > Marine > Coastal | place: USA: Chesapeake...
GGTGTGTATGACCCTGTGTCCATAGTTTGATTTGTGGGTTATCTAAAATAAATTCACTAAGATCGCTACAGTACGCACCATTAAGATAATAATCATTTTTATATTTTTCGTTTATACTCAGATGAGTTGGACCCATATGTCCAACTATAATACACTTATCATATTGTGGTACAGTTTCTTTTAGCCATTTAACATGATCATGATGACGCTCCATGGTATGGTAAGCGCGAATTTTTGTATATCCTAAACCATCATGGCGTATCAACCTATGATCGTTTAACATATGACTCACATTGTGCATGGTCACTGGATTTCCCTTATTAAGGTCAGTCCAAAGTGTACAACCAAGAAAGGGTAAGCCGTCTATGACCTTTACATCTTTCTCAAGAAAATAAATGTTTGGCCAGTAACTAGTTTCTTCACGCAAATAGTCAATAGTCGCTAGCCACTTACCATGATAGAACTCGTGGTTGCCTGCTACATAGATCACATGTGGAAAGTTTTTGCTACAACGATCAAGGAAGTTACGGAAACGATCTGATTTTTCTGGGCGCATTGTTCCGCCCTTCCAAAGATATTCTTTGCTTTCTACCCAACTTTGTCTTGGGTGGTCATGAAGGTCTTGAGCGATGAGAATATCACCGCTTAGAATTAGTACATCACACCCGTTATTTGGAATATCAGTATCGCTAAATTCAAGGTGTAAATCGCTAACTAACTTAATCTTCATTAACCACTCTATAATTTGTATTAACTACTTCTCTTGTGCGTCTTTCAAAGTATGCATGTTCTAAAAATTGTTTATCACTGTTCCAAATCTTGTCATATTCAAATATGACTTTAGTTGGCTTTTCTATTAAAACTTTGCCTTTATTTAAAAAGTCTACAAAGTCATAATCATATGTAACCATATAAGGATAAACCGTATTCTTATCATATACTAATCGCTGCTGAAAGTCAATTAATTGTGTATAAAGATCCTTGTCTAACTTACACCATTCTCTGTTAAAAATAGATAGCAAATCATCAAACAATTTTGTTCTGTCTAGTAACAAGGGAGTACCTGCTACCCAAATATTATTATGTGCGTTATGCCTCAAGTCTTTATCTGATTCTTGTATTCTACCTGTAGTTAAACAAGCCATAAAACTTTGTAATCTAAAATAGGGATTGCTAATCCATAATGTTTTTTCTTTTAGGTTCTGTTCCAAATATGTGTAAAATGTGTCATATGAGACATTGTTGTACTTTCGCAAAAATCTACTTAATATGTTTGTGCTACCGGTCATGTAATGAAAGTGCATGATGACGCTACTAAACAAATAACTCTTAATCAAATCTTCTCTGGGCATATATTTTGTGCCCACTACAACAGTCTCATTTTCGGGAATGTCTCCTTCAATTATGTTTACACCTGTAACAAACTTTGGTATATCTACTGTTACTAATTCGTGTTGCTTACGTTGTTCTACACTATTGAGTTCGCTGTTTTCTAGTGTTTGTGTAAACCATATATCAATAAAGTTATGTTGACCTAATTCTAATAGTTTGAAATGATTGTTACGCCAACTATCTTTTGTTTCATATGGCAGTCCTATCAATAATTCTGTATAAGCACTAATATTTTGTTTCTCACATAACTCTAACATCTTTGTCATGTCAGAGGTTTCCATATTTTTACGTTTGATTGCTTCTAAAACGATATCATCCATGCTCTGAACGCTAATAGTAAATCCACGATTGTGACCATTAAAAAATATCTTAGCAATATCTAATATTTTTTCTTTGCTATTCTTTGCCCACTGTGCCAATATTACTTTAGGATAACCAACAGTAGTTTGATAATGATTCATATGTTCAGCAAACTTTTTATCACGTTCATATAATATGCCAAAGTTTGCATCAGCAATAAAACAATAGTCTACCTTATTTTTTGACATCCAAGTAATATCATCAAGCACACGTTGTTCAGTTATCTTAACAATCTTACTATATGTGGCTGAGCCCCAATCACAAAATGTACAGGCATATGGACAGCCGCGGTTTGTTTCTAAAACAGCCTGCCAATGATATTCAGGGTGCCGTGCTACGATATCATCAAATATACCGTTAGTATATGGGCTTGGATAGGATACTTCCTTTAGTCTACTAAATTTTAGAACTTTATTAGGATTAATTCCGTCTAATAGATTTTCTAGTAATTCAGCAAATACTAATTCACCTTCACCGTTTACTATACAATCTACATAAGGATTACTTTCAAAAAACTTTTTTTCTTCAGGAAATTTGGTAACTTGCGGACCGCCGAATATTACGAAACAATTTGGATACTTTTCTTTTACTGCGCTGGCGGCAGCGCGATTATACTGATAGTTCCAAACGTAATTGCTGAATACCGCTACATCTGGGTCAATGATGTTTTCCATCATCTTTGATATTGGGTCGCGTTTAAAAATAAAATCGCCAAGAACATAGTTCTCAGCGATTTTGGGTATGCTACGAGCAAAACTCCACAAACAACCTACACTATAGGGCAACCAATAACTAGGGTTTCCTTGGAAGATTGTGTAGTGAGCAGGTTGCCAAAAGTAAATTTTTTTCATTCAAGCATATTTAGTTATGCTTGGACTTCCTCCAAATCTTCCCAACCATACTTGAGTAGTTCTTCGTAGTTCCATTCAGTATCACATTTGGGCATATAACCCACACTAGTGTGAAAGCCTTTACCCCAAGTGCTTAGATAATCCATGTCTACATTTAGTGGTTTCTTGTCATAGAAATACTGATCAATATGTGTAGTCATCGTGTTTTCGCAAACACCGAACACTAACTTATCTACATCAAAATCATCACCATCAGTCTCTACGACCACACGACCAAAACTACCCTTTTGTGCATCATAGCACATCAATACTGGTACTGGATCAACCAATCCTTTCTTAGTATCATGTACAAACATTTCTGTACTGTAAACATGCTTACGACCTTCAGTATTGTAATCTTTGCCTTCGCCCTTTTCAGTATAAATCTTTTGGCTATAATCAAAGTTACGCTTTTTAGTTTCCTTCTCATCCCATTCAACGCCGCCGTTTACATATACAGCCTTGGGACTTAATTCAACCTCTGTTACAGTAAACGAACTATATTCTGCACTGACAACAGTATCATGCTCAATACCATCTAGTTCCCAATACTCTACATATTTACGACCAGGAACAACTTCGGGACTGCTACTATCAAACCCGCTTTCATCTTCATCCTCTGATTCATTTTCCTCATCTTCCATATCTTCATCAAAGTCATCGCCGTATGCTGCCTTTTCATGCATAGCCATGATATGATCTGATAGACCGTTTTTGCGTTCTTCGTCAAGCCAATACTGTACGAATTCTTCTGGTACAGTATCTACCATGAGTTCGCCACCATAGCCACCAAAGTCAAGTATGAAGTAACGCTTGCCAGCGTGTGGATTGGGCACAGTCTTTTTAGTTGCAACTGACTTTTTAGTTGCGACTTTAATTTTCTTTGCGGGAACCTTCTTTTTAGGTTTAATAGAAGGCTTCGTAGTCTTTGTCTTTTTCTTTTTGATTGCCATGCTGTCCTCGCTTATTGAATGACCAAGGTCTAACTTTTTCTTTGTCTTTAAAAAGTTTGAACTGGGGTATAATTAAAAAGAATAACAGAAAAAAGCCGCCCAGTAAAGCAAGAACGGGCAATAATAGTAGTTTAGCAAAAAAGTTTTTAAAATAGTTCAACATAAAGTACCGTCGCCATAATAATAATCATAATTGGAACTAATACGATAGCAGCAAATCTATCAAATTTATTGTTCCAGTCAAATGCTTTCTTTTGCATAGGGCAACGTCCCTGTTGCCAATCACAATATTCAACTGGGACACCCATATGATCTAGTTGCTTATTACAACCTTCTACTTTACATTTCATACTAGGCTACAATATTATATTGTTCGCGTAGTATCTTCTTGTAAGGTTTACCTTGTTCAATAAGCATTGCTACGAGTTTGAGTTTATCGGCAAGAAGTAACTTACCGTCCTTTTCTAAACTCACTACTACTTCACGTAATTCATCAATATTAATTGGTAGATCCATTTTTTGCTCCATCTAAATATGCTTGTCTTTCACGTTCTACACGTTCTTGCTCTAATCTATCAACACAACCTTCAATCCAGGCATTTCTAACATCTTTGTACTCTGCAGGTACAATTCTGCGACAATGGCGTACAAATTCTTTACGCCCGTGAACACGATTTTCTGCCCAGTTGTATCCAATCAGCGCACCTACTACAGTAGCAGCGTCACGACCTGACCCGCTTCCCACTTGACTTCCAATAACGCCCCCAACAATTGCACCCAATATTTTTTCTTCTTCCGTCGCGTTTTGTGCTACGGTGTTTTGTGATCCAAGTAGGAGGATCGCAGACATAACAATCAAATAACCTTTTACCATATCTCATGCCCCTAAAAATGTATTTATCCTAAGAATATTCTTAGTAAGCCGCCGGTCAATACAAACAAAAATACACCATTGACTAATTGCATAGCACGATCATTCCATTTGTAGCCGACCCACCACCAACCAAGTGCGCCGATCCAACTGCAAACAACATCTACCCATTCCCAGCCAACTAAGCCTGCTCCGCGAGGTCCGATAGCAAGACCGAACAATAGAATCAAACTAACAGTCCATTTAACATACCATGTGATGTCATATTTTGGTGTTACGCTTGTAATTGTATTTTTAAATGCACTCATTTTACTTACCTATTTGTTGAAATATAAATGGATCAATGTTAGATGTTCTTTCTAATGAAGAATTAGAACTTATACTTATTCTACAAGATTCTTTAGTTTTAGGTACTCTGTGATAAAGTGAAGAATGAAACACTATTAACATATTTTTTTTGGGAATAATTTTATATTCTTTAAAATTTGAAAAGTTGTTATTGTCAAATATTATAGGCGTAGGATCATCTTCTACAAAAGGATAATATACTGTTGAAACACAATAATCATTATGTTTATGCCTTGCAGTAAAATCATCGGTACTATAAATGTTTATCCAAATATTAAATGTATTAATAATACAACCATCGCGGCAACTTCTATATGAAAACTTTTTTATTTTCTCTTTTTGAACTTCTATCAAGTCATCTAAAATATTTGTCATTTTATGAGTTGCATAGTCACTATGCCAAGAACGAACGTTTGTATAATCTTTGTTATACTCTGACATAGAAGAAGGATACATTTCTTTAAAAGCGTAAATTTCGTTGACTAGTTTATCAGCATCAATCTTATAAGACAAATCAAATATACACAATGGAAAATTACATACAGTATCTATATCAATCTCTGTATGTTGTCTGTAATTATATTTGTTTTTTATTGTTTCTAAACTCATGTTTTAGAAATATATCTATAGGTATTTTTTACTCTTTTAAACAAACTCATTGTCGGTCGCGCTCTTCCTTCAATAATTTTTCAAATGTAGCAAAACACTTATTAAACTTGACTTCGTAAAGTGCTTCCATGCCCATGAGCATGTTAGCGATTTTGTCCTCACGACCAGGCTCTAGTGGTGCGTCAAGCAAATACTCACATACACGCTTGAGGTCTGTAGTGACATTCCAGCATTCCATGATTTGCTGTTCAAGGTCAAATCTTGTACTACTCATATTAATATCCTACAAAAAAGTAAAACAGGCCAAGTAGTACACCATAAATGCCTACAGCCATCAACAACATTTGTAAAATTGGTTTCCAAAGTTCGTTCATTTTTGCTCCTCATATACAAGTTTACATACCATCATAAACTGATTATAACTATCACGCACACTGGGATGCTCAAGTAACTTTTCAGTTTCTTTAGTTAGTGCGTCAACACCAGCCTGCGCTATATCGTGGTTACACTTATAGTTCATAGTAACATCAGTGCCGAAAGATTTATTCAACTTACGCCATAGGTCTCGTTGCTCCTCAGTAATAGGAGTTTTGCTAGGATAAGGGATATTCTTTTCAGTCATAGCCTTAGTCATAGCCTCAACACAATAGTATCCAGCAGCGACCATTGGTGCAAGAGCAGGATCAATATGATATTTGGTTGATTGCGACCCGGGAATAACGCTTACAAGATGATGTCCTTTTGGAAAGGAGTCCATAAGATCCTGATCATATTCATATACAGGAACATACTTACGGCCAACCTTTTTATAAAAGGTCTCCTTCTTCTTATAGATATTAGCCACGGCGCATCCTGCTAATGTCCTTCATCTGTTCCTCGTCAATGACCGGAACAGCATTACTTTTATGCATAGTAGCGATACCCTTGACAAGTGTACCAGTGTACTTCAATGGCTCACGCTTGAGAGTGTTGCCACCTACAATGCCGAGACTGGGATGAACAACACGGTCGGCATAGCGCGGATGAGTATTAGATGCCTGTAATTCCTTGAACACAGGCTTAGACAACTTAATTTTACCTAAACGATTGAGGCAATACTCATCAAACGTAATTTTAGGCATGCCCTGTGACTTACGCAATTTGTTATCAGCCATCCAGTCAAACTCCCACTCAGCACGTTTGCGCTTAGTGAGTTTAAAGTCCGGCTTGCCAGCGCGAATGCTAGACATACCACGTACCAGATGCATTGTCATAATAACACCTAAAGTTACAATAGAATACGATTATACTATATTGAATGGGCAAAGTCAAGCCTTATAAATTACTGTGGTATCCTGACTTTTTTCGTTACCTGTTTTATTAATAGCCTGACGTTTACTGCTAACTACATCAAATTCGTTAACGGAATTATACTCAAATTCTTTATGATAATTTGCAACATCATCAAACATAGTCCAGCATCCGGTTCTACCCACATTCCAACAACTATATCCATTATTAATCAATTGGCTACAACAGACTCGTATAAGTTCTTTAAGGAAAAACTTACTCCAATCTTCATAAGTTTCATAATTGTTAATTGATTGTGTATCTTCCTTACAATAAATTTCTAATGTATAATACGGAGGACTAGTTAGCACTAAATCTACTTTTGGAATACTATACTTTCCCATTTGTAAAGCGTCATCACAAATGAGAGTGACTTTATCTTCTATATCAAGGAAGTGTGCTAATCTTAATAAGTTGTCATAGGTTGTAGTATTAGGTTCAAACGCATAATAATGTGCGCCGCTTGCTACAGCACCTAGCATACGACCGCCCCAACCCGCACAAGGATCCAATACTAATTTTGGTTTATAAGTATCACAAATAAGTTTAGCCATCTGAGGTCTATACATGGTATTTTTGGTAAGACCCAAACAGAAATAAATGCCTCGTTTTATTTCACTAAGATAGGGTGTACTGTGGCTTTTACGATTCCATCTTAATACTTTTTCTAAATTTTCTTTCTTCCAAAACTGTCTATACGTTTTACCCTTCATTTCTATGTCATAGAAATTAGGGAAAAAATGCTCACAAAGTTTTAATCCTACTCTATTAGTAGAACTTATTGTATTACTGGTTGATTGCCAGGCACATAATTTTTCCCAATCATTTTTTAAGACTTTATCTTCAAAGTGTGGGATAAACGAAACTTGCTCAAGTTCGCTAGCCAATTGAGGTAATATGTTTTCAAAATCTTGATCGCTTATCTTTCTAAGGCTATAGCGAACATTAAGATAATTTTTAAGCATTGTATTTGCTATCAAATGCCTTGTACATATTTTTGTTCATGAAGGGTTGTCCTTCATCACAATTTAGATAAATTACCTTAAGGTTTGGACAATCAACATAATTTCTATATGTAAAGATAGCAGTAAATCTTCCTTGTGTTTGACCTTCTGTAATCTTTTTGTTTTTTTCTACCTTTTTGGTAATGTATTCGTTAAGAGTAGGGGCAAGATAATCAAAAGGAAATCGCACTACATAAATTAGTTTATCTTCAGCAAATCCAGAACATACAACGTCCCAGCCTTTGCAACTCTCTACTTTCTTATATGTGATATCATTAAAGCAGCCGCCGCCGCTCAAACGATTTTGTTTTCCGTTTTTATTCAAATGAGCATAAGATGGCTTAACTTCTATATAAATTCCTTTCTTATCTACACCGTCAGCACCGTGCTTCTTGTCAATTTTAGTACATTCTAAAACACGTAACGTTACTGCTTCACGTAATGTACTAGAATTTTTATCAGCAAGATATGCTAAAAATGTCTTTTGAAATAAAGAATTTTGAGCGTTAAAAATGCTGCGATCACCTAATAGGTAATTTACTGCGCAATCAATTGTTTCTTCTAAATCTACCATGAACATATTTAAGTCCTCAGGTAGATATTAGTGTTTTTCTTCTTCGTCTAGTTGTGATACACGAATTTTTACGTCATCCATTACATCAATAATATCCTGTTTATCAATCACTTCAAAATCATAAAATTCTATAAGTGCTTGGATAATCTGAATATCGCGCTGGTTAATTTTAGGCTCATCACGCGAGCCAATATTGTCCATATACTCAATTACTGCATCAAGCATACGAACATAATTAGGATCCCATTCGGGCTCAACGAAATCTGAGTTCATATCTATTACTTTAGCACACTATCAATATGCTTACAACGACCTCGGAACTGAAAACCGCTACAAGTACAGGTCTTGTTATCCGGATCAACAAAGTAAGTATCGCCTTTGCTACCTGTGACCTTGATCAACCGTTCCTCACTTTCAACTTGCTTGAATGGATTTTGCTTAAGTTCCACAAACTTGCGACCAGCCTTATCAAAACCCTTAAGTGGAGTTTTGTAGTAAACCGGCTTGCTACTACCATTAGGTATGTAGGCTACGAGTTTGTTGCCATCAAGCAGGTAGATATGATTGGGTTGGAAGTCTAACTTCCATTCAGTTACTTCCTGTAATGCGAACATTAGATGCCTGACCAACGAACAGGGCTAATGTAAGTCTGTGAGAGTACGTTGCCTCGCACAAAATTCTTAGCAGGTTGCGCCCAACTTGCAGCCTTGAGAACATCACCGACCTTCCACTGATCATGAGCCTTGCGACACACGAAACTGTGGACGCTATTGCCAGTCACGACCTTGTAGAACTTGCTACCACGATTGATAGTAATGTTAAGGGCAGGCAAAGTAGCAGTGCCATTGAACTTGTTGTAGTCCGCTTGAATAGCGTCCATATACTCAGTCAGTGCAAGATCCATATCGTGTTCGCTATACATAACAATCTCCGTTAATCAACTATAGATATATTATGCGCCCAAACAAGGCCTAGGTCAACAATTATAATTCCAATGGAATCAATGACTTACGACCCCGTATAGGACCGCATTAGAAGCCCCTAGAGAGGTGCTGTTTTAGGGGCTATCTAGCACTAGTTATTCGGATTTAGGACGCTTGTCAAGGACCTGATCAACTAGGCCATACTCTAGGGCTTGAGTCGCGCTCATGAAAAAGTCACGCTCCATATCCTTAGCAAGTTCCTCAAACTGCTTACCCTTGCTATTGTGCTTGACATAGATGTTGGTAAGGTTCTTTTTCATTTCAAGAATCTCACGCACTTGAATCTCCATATCAGTAGCCTGACCACGTGCGCCGCCGCTGGGTTGGTGAATCATATGACGGGCGTTTGGCAAAATAAGTCGCTTGCCCTTTGCACCTGCCTGTGCAAGCAAACTACCCATGCTGCATGCCTGACCCATAACAATCGTAGTTACATCAGGTTGAATAAACTGCATAGCATCATAGATTGCCATACCGGCTGTGACGCTACCGCCCGGGCTGTTGATATAAAGATTGATGTCCTTATCCGGGTTTTCGCTTTCAAGATATAGCAACTGTGCTACGATCAAGTTTGCCATCTGATCATGAACCTCGCCTTCAAGCAAGATCACACGGTCGCGCAATAGACGGCTGTAGATATCATAACTACGCTCGCCTTTACTAGTTTGTTCCAATACCATCGGTACTAAAGTCATATATTGTCTCCACAAAAATGTTTATGTATTCTTTCGCCTAGTTGTTGATGTAATGCCATATTAGGGTGTGATTGATCAGGGAAGAGATCAGTTCTTTCTTTGGTTACTTTCCAAAGATTTTCAATGATATCTGCCTCTTTTTCTACACTATCAATGTCATCTAATTGTGATAAAAAGGGATAATCATATAGCCACTGTGAAGGCTGTATTTTGTATCCTAATATTTCACTACGCCAATCTTCAATTATAAAATCTGCAAAACTAAAATCATTTAAATTATATAACGGGGCGCAACCGCCAATCACTGCCCATTTACCGGTATGCAATTCTCGCAATACATCTAGATTTTGTTTATGTATACCATATATTTCATCGCTGATGCCTTTAAGAGTTTTGGGAAAAGTTTTAAATTCAGTTCTACCTGTGATTTCATCCCAGTGCCCACTATAGATTGTTTGACGATCACGCGATAAATCACTGTTAAAATATATGATAAGGTCTAAGGTTAGATTTAGATGCTTAGCCATTTTAACAAAATATGTACCCAAGCGTAGTGAGTTCATATTGCCTCTACCGCCCTCACCACGATTAAACACATTGTGGCCTTTAGAAATCAAATAATATTCTAGAGGTAAACATGTTTGCGAAAAATATGGGGGAATTTGAGGTTCAGTGTATCCGTCTGGTTTAGACCAACTGTCCCCTATAATTAGTATATTCATGAATAGAATTATAGTTGAATACTAAATTAGTTTCAACTACTTTGGACTTTGTTTTTCTCTGCCAACGCCCACTGTTTCTTTTTTCTTAAAAGGTTGTCTTAAACCGCGCTCAAGTTCTTTAGCGGTTTTGGTAAACTCTTTGTTAGAAATAGATGCAGTTGCTTGGGCTACTTCAGGTTCAGAGTTTTCTTCTTTTGGTTTTTTACCAGTCTTGTCAATCACAAATGTAAAGTTACCCTTTATTTGTGTGCTAAAATAATTTTTACCTGCTGAGAGATAAACACCCTTAATATTTTTACTTGGGTAAACCGTTTCAAATTTATCTAAAGACCATTCATCTTTTCTTTCGCTACTTACAGTATAAACTTGAACTAACGCACCGTTGTTTAAAATATCTGTAGCAGTCTTGCTAAAGTCTGTTTTATTATTAACTTCTTTAGCCGCTAAGTGTGCTACGCTAGCAATTAAGTGATAAAACAGATTAGTGCTTTCAGGCATATCTGTATCTCTTTCTTTTGCTAGTTTCTTTAAATTGTCGGTTAAATCTAATTGATCAATATTTTTTAAATCAACGGGCGGCAACTTTCGTAAGTTTAGAATTTGTTTGGCTTCATCTTCGGTTATAATATCAAATTTAACTCCTAAGTATAAAGGTGCTCCTACTTGACCTCTAGCCAATATTTGGTTAATAATTTCAACTGTCTCACTGTAAGTGTCAAGTAATTTTTTACCTATAGGACTCACTTGCAATTCGTTTAAAGAATCTGCTAGTGCCTTTACACTAGCCTGTGCGCCTTTACCGCCTTTAGTGCTTATCTTGACATATTTTCCTTCTGGCGTTGATAAAATACTATCACTTAAGCCTGCATTTTTAGCAGCATCAAAACTAATAAGTGTTCCGGCAAAACTTCCATCTAAAAATGTCTCTGCCGCTTCACCAGCATTACCTTCATACTGTCCGTTCTGTAACGCCATTGGTTGTAGTATTTCGCAAAAGTAATCTCTGAATCCTGTGTAACTAATACCTTCGGGTGCTGGAAACTTTATAGGAAATTTTTCATTTCTACTAACTCTAATTGCTAACTGAACTAATGGGTTATCTTCCCCTAACTTTTTAATAAGTTGTTCAATAATTTCTTCTTGTGTTAGATTATCTTTTTTAGTTAATAAATCTTGCGGAGTCAACCCAGACTGAACTTTCTCTGCTGCTTTACCGCTAAAACTATATCCAGGTATGCTATCGTTTTTGATTTTGTTATCTAATTTATTAGCATAAATTTCTTTGCGGAAAAAGCCATACTGTATAGGACCTTTCTCAGTATCAAAAGTGACAACAGCGATGCCGCCACCTGACTTGCTAGGACTATTTTGCCATTGTATATCAGCGCCTAGTTTTTGTACTACAGAGTTAAGTTGCTCACTATCAAACTTACCGCCATTTCTAGGATAAAATTCTATATTATTAAAGGAAATTTGGTCTCCTTCTTTATTTTTAAAAATATCTCCCGGCTTGCGATTCGCTAATCCAGTAGATTCTAATAAATGGTCCAGTTTGTCTAAAATGTCACGCATAATCTGTATTTAGTTTAAACTTGACTAGTATCCTGTTTGTTAAACCATTGATGCTCATGTAAACTGTTTGCTTTTAAAGCAATACCGTGCTTTTTTAATTTTTTACGCCAGATATAGAAACTAGGACCATGGCTCATATGTCTAGGCATACCTCGTTTTACACGTATGTTGCTATAAACATCCCACTGATATTGGTGAACCATTTCATGTGCAAGGGTAGAGACCATCCATTGTCTACAGTACCAACGGTCGCACAAATGGATACTTACGTAACTTTTAGTTTTACGTATGGGTCCCTCGGTTCCGATACAAATACCTACACAATCACGTAATCTGCGTATGACAATCTTGGGCATGGGTAGTTGATTGTAAAATATTTCACGATTTATAAGCCTATAAATCGCTTTGACTTCTTTCATTTTGGGTTTATAACACTTACGTCTTTGGTCTGTCTTGCTAGGCAAGGGTTGATCCATTAGGGCTTTAAGGTCTCTAAAGTGCATTTTCGTATTTAACTATAAAAAATATACCCCATTAGAAACCCGTTAAATACATTTTTAGGAGACATATATATGTTATGGTTATTATTAGCATTAGTCGTAGTCGGTGCTTTCATTTGGTGGGTAAACCGTGATAGCAAGATTGACTCAAATGACGATGGAAAAGTTGATGTAGCAGAAGCAAAGGTAGCAGTTGAAAAGGCTGTTGCTGAAGCCAAGAACCTAGCAGATGTTAACAAGGACGGTAAGGTCAATGTTGCTGATGTCAAGGAAGCAGGCAAGAAGGTCAAGGCTGGAGCCAAGAAGGCTGCTGCTAAGGTCAAGAAGCCAAAGTTGAAAGTAGCAAAGTAATTTTGCTATGGACATAGGGTTTGATTTGATAAGTGACCTTTATTTGTCACCAGAAGATAGTTTCAATTGGGAAAATAAAGCTACTAGTTTATATTGTATCATCGCTGGAAATATTAGTGATGATACAAGAACCATATTTCAAACCCTTAGTCATCTAAGCAAGTTTTATCAAGGTATATTTTATGTACCTGGATTATTAGAATATCAAAATTGTATTGATATTGATTTAAGAACAAAAGAACTAGCACTACTTGCTAAAAAATTACCTAAAGTAGCATTTTTATATCATCATGTAGTGATAATTGATGGTATCGCAATAGTAGGATCAAATGGATGGAACGCAGACAATCCAGATGATATTGATATGGATTTAATTAAAAATAGACTTGACGATATTGCATATCTTAACAAATCTGTTTTAAAATTACAAACACACTTAGACGTTAAAAAGATATTGCTTATTACCGCGTGTATACCTAGAAGGCAATTATATTTCGGAAAGATTCCTGATCATGTTGAAGATCATATCTATCCTGATTATTGTTTAACCAGCGATACCGAAATGAAAATTACACACTGGGCGTTTGGCGGTATAGAAAGGGACGTTGACACAATATATAATGCTATACACTATATCAACAATCCCTATACAAAGAAAAGACCCTACTGGGCTAAAAGAATTACAATTGATATTTAATTTTTTTCTGCTTCAACTTTGATCTGCAACGGATAACCTTGCGCTCTTGCGTCAAGTGTTACTTCAATGCCCTTCTGTTCAGCAATTTCATAAGGAAGAACTGCCACCACAGCACTACCCTCTTCATGAACCTTATGTGTGATTGAACTTGCAGTATCAGGATTATAGTTAAAGTATTGAATTAATGAATTTACGACAAACTCCATTGATGTAACATCATCATTAATATAGATGATTTTAAACATGGGAGGTTCAACAAGTCCTACATTAGGCTTAATCTTTTGTCGTGCGTCAGAATTCGGAGTTGGCATATAAATTTTTATCCTTTATTAAGTGTTCGCAGCCATTATGACTGCGAACACATTGTCTTACTATAATATTATTTATTGAATGTAATTGCAATCTTCTTGGGCTTCAATTCTTCTGGAACTTTACGCTCAAGTGTGATTGATAGTATACCATTCTGACTCTTAGCACCAATCACTTCAACGTGATCCGCTAGAGTAAAGGTGCGAGTGAAGTTACGTGAACTAATACCGCGGTGAACATATTCAACCTGCTGTTCTAGTTCATCTAAACTTTCAATCTGCTGACCTTCAATAGTAAGTACGTTTTTATCAACAGTAATGCTGATATCCCCTTCACGGAAGCCAGCAACAGCCAATTCAATAACGAACTTATCGTCATTATGCTTGACAATGTTATAGGGAGGGTAATTTTGATTTCCCTGTTGCGCTTGTACTCGCATGATTTCATCAAAGATGTTGTCAAAACCAACTGCGAATTTGTGAATTGACGGAACGTCAAAGGAACGTAATGTTAATGTGTTTGTCATTTTATTTCTCCTGTTAAGCAAGTTAATGACTATACAGTCCCGACCATCGGCAACTGTATTAAGTA
>Ga0129333_10003480_pt1 | contig 14748 bp, 30 predicted proteins | sample CPB6_08_DNA_FD_94474 | JGI IMG/M metagenome (GOLD analysis project Ga0129333, IMG submission 94474) | Freshwater to marine salinity gradient microbial communities from Chesapeake Bay, USA - CPBay_Sum_0.6_0.8_DNA | ecosystem: Environmental > Aquatic > Marine > Coastal | place: USA: Chesapeake...
GTGCTGATGGTGTGTCTCCAGATTTTACTGTATTAGCAGCGCCTGAATACCAACTCATTGGAGCATGTATTCCGTCTCCATTTTTAACACTTAAAGCGCCCATATCGATTATCTCAATACCAGATGGTAAATTTGCTTTGACCAATTGTCTTAGTTGATTCCTATCAGCTGTAAATTTAGGATTATCAGTTTCAGCAAATAACACATAATAAACTTTAGCTTTCTTTTGTTTTAATTTATTGAGTAAGTCGTTGATTCTCGCGGACACTCTTTGTTTGTCTCGGCTCAGCATGTCATTGGCGCCAGCACTTAATATAACTGTGCTGCCTTCAGCTACAGTTTCTATAGCTCTATCGTTGTCTTGACTAAATGCGCTTCTACCATCTGTAGACAAATTTTCAAATTTGCCAGCTTTTCCTATTGCGTTAGCGTGGCTGTCTCCTATGGCATATATTTTACCGGCGGGTGCGGCTTTAGGGTCAACCTTACCAGCGACAGTTCTTCCTAAAGCACCGGCAACACCTGCTTGATAAATTTTTTGATAACCATTATAAGGATGAAGGCCGTCTCCCTTACCGGTGTGCATACCAGGATCGTACTGTTCTAAAGGTCCTAAAAACTTAGCACCGTTTGCCTTGGCAGCAGCTTCTAGTTTACTGTTAACTCCTGTGAGATCAACTCTATATTTAGATCCATTAGTATTCTGAGTAGGTGGAAACCAACCTGATATTTTACTACCAGTTCCTACCACTGCTACTTTAGCACCTGCATCAATTAGCGCTTTGATTTGTTGCTCTGGATAATTACCAATTCTATCAGGAGACTTAGTTCCGTTTTCTAGCTCATAGGGAGCGCTATTACTAGCTCCAGTACTAAGAATAACTGTAGCACCATTAGCTTTACCGCTCTGAACAAAACGTTTGACTCTATTTAAAACTTCATTGGCAGGGATCCCACCTTTGGCATATTCAGTTGTGCTACCGCCAATACCAACGGCAATACTGTCACCGATCACGACGACTGTTTCATTGGCTTCTTGTAAAATATCTATTACTCTCATAATTGACCCTTACGTGTTCCCCAGTCTGGTATTTTTCCGCCATATTTTTTACCTTTGACCTTGTGGCCGCCCATGACCATGCGACTTTCTGGGCCTTTGCCCATTTTGTGACTTTTATTGCCGGATCTTGCCCGTAAACCCTGACTCTTACAGCTGGCTAGCATACTAGCTCCTAATTCGCTGTCAGGTTTAGTGCTTACACAAAGAGCACGAGTTGCTTTTGCTTCTATAATTTCATGAACTTTCATAAGTGTATTTATTAGCTTTCTTGTTCCAACCATTCATACACATTTAGCCATTTTCGTTTACCTATAGTTTCTTTAAGTTTGTCTAAATTCGCACAGGTTTTTTGTCTAAAACGTGTTTTTTCTTCTTCAGGAATAGGTATAACTTTTAACTCTACTCCTGCTTGATCAGCTATTGTTTCTGCTATATCTAAAAAGCTATGAGCAAGTCCAGATCCAACATTCCAAATTCCGCTGCCTTTAACTTGCTCTATAAAATCAGTATGTAGTTTACATACATCTCCGACCCATGTCCAATCTCTATAGATATGTTCAGCATCTTCCCATACTTCAATATACCCTTGTTGTTTGGCTTGTTGTTGGCATTTGTAAATGAAATTAGCTCTAGTTCCTCTTAGGTGCATCCATTTTCCGTAGACATTAAAATAACGGAATCCCTGTACCATTATAGTGGGTTTTTGATTAAACACCCAACGGTCAAACAGGTATTTGCTCCAAGCATAGGCAGTCTGTGGATAGCATTCAGCATACTCGGAAAAGTTTTTAGTGTTTCCGTACACAGAACTAGAGCTAGCATATTGTAAGTGTACACCGTGTGTTTGACATTCTTCAAATAATCGCTGGCTAAAATCTAAATTTTGTAGGAGAACTTTATCTACACTAGATTCTCTCATATCAGCTATGGCTCCTAGGTGTATTACCCAATCGCAGTTTCTAACATCTGGAAAATCATTAGGATCCCAATCCCATCCTTCTACTTCATAACCATTTTGTTTTAACCAGCTGGTCATATTTCGACCAATAAATCCATTGTGGCCTGTAACTAAAATTTTCATATGAACCTCACTGAGATATTTATAGCCACAAAAAAAGCCCCTTACGGGGCTTGGTTTGTTTTAGTCTACTATTAGACTAAACCAAGTGCCATGGCCTTATAACCAGCAGCAACAATACGGCGGCTGGGCTTGCCCATAACATACTCAGTAACCTGAACACCGTTACCTGCTTTGCGGCTGTTGGTGTAGACTGCGTAACCGTTTTGACGGATACGGCTAACTTCGGCACTGATGTTCTTAATGCCGAAACGCTTTTGAGCTTGAGCAGGAGTAACTGCTTCGCCGTTATAAAGAGCGTTGAAAAGTTTGAAAGTCTTGGTCTCAGGATTAAAATTCTTAATCATATTTTTGTTTTCCTTTTAAAAGTGTTAGCTTTAATCGCTAACGTTCTAGTATTATAGTGTATGCTAGATGTAAGGTCAACAAAAACGGTGAAATTACTTAATGCCGATACCCAATGTATCAGCTTCCTCTTTGCTCAAATGACCCTTAAAGGTTTGTCCCGGGAATCGCTTTTCCACAATTTCTAGAGCTTCTTGTAAAGAATTGCCTTGAGCTAGAAATTCTTCAGTATCTTTGGCATAAAGATAAATGGCATCACCGTGTCGTTCTACACGCATAGGCCTTTCGCCTGTTTGAACTTCATGTTTTTCAGGTTTTGAACTTTTGTATTTTTCTAACAAATCGATCATTTTATCTGGATCAGAAAGTATTTTAGAAAACAGCATTCTGGCATGCCATATCCATCCCACTACGATGCCGCAAATAAAACTTAGGATTAAAAGAATATCCATGTTATTGTCTAGTTAGTTGTTGAGTTTATATTATATTTAATTCGTCACCAACTGTCAACGATGACTTCCCCATTTGAGAGTATAAAATGTATAGTCCTTGCCCGTCAATTCGGCTGTGATAGCATATTGGTATCCGTAGGTATTGTGATCCAAATGTCTATGATATTCGGGTTGATCCACCGCATGTTCCATGATCCATTTTCCTTGTTCACTGTTTTGCCAATCCAAAAGCGGTTGTGCTGCATACAAATCTGGATCTTCGGCATCTCCCACTGAAAATCTATGGACAACAAGTTTATGAATTGTAATGGCTTGATCGTTGATTATTTTTACTCTGTATGACATCATGGGAATACTATCTCTATAGGTATAATCTCTTCGGCGGCATGTGCTTTGGTGATAGGCATTATAGATAAAAGAGCCTGTGCTATAGAACTACGTTCTTTAGAATTACGTTTACCTAAAATCACGATACCGTGTAATGTTCCTGCTTTTTCTACTAACATCACTACACATTTTCCTGCGGCATTAGTTGTGCCAGTTTTGCTAAGAATGATATTGTCGTAAGAAAATATTTCTGGATTGGTATTTGTTAAATGAATCTTAATTTCTTTTTTACCTTTTGGTATTTTAAGTATAGCATTGGATTCTGCGCTGATAGTTAATATTTCTGGATACTGCTTTATCTTATGAATAAATGAAATAAGATTATTAACTGTGCTTTGATTACCTGATAGCAGCCCGCTGGCATCTACAATAGTAGTATCAGTTAGTCCCCATCCTCTAATCCAAATATTAGTATCTTCTATAAATTTATTAAACCCGCCGGGATAACTATTAGCCAACGATTCAGCAGCTAAATTATCTGAGCTAATAAGCATGGCCTTTAATAGATCGAGTCTGCTGATCATTTGTCCATTGACAAACCTACCACCACTGCGACCCTTAACTTTAACTTTTTCGTCTAGATCTAGTCCAGCTCTAAGTATAGTTGTAGCCGTAAATAATTTAGTAACACTAGCAATACTACGTATTTGATCGGTGTTTTCGCCTACTTGATAGCTGTCTCTTGTATAGTCATAGAGGCCCCAAGCACCTTGAGATGCTTGTGCGTAGATTGCTGTTGTTAACAACAGAAAGAAAACAAAAATTTTTTTCATCTAGTATTTATGGACTAGCCTGTACTTCACCTACATCGCACACTGTACAGTCACCGACAATCTTGTCTAGCATATCGTAGTTTTCTTCTGCTCTTAAAATAGATTCGTAGGCTTTCTTTAGTGCGGGATTCTCTTGAATACGTTTTTCTCTAAGACGTTGCTTATCACGTTCCTGCCTTGCCCAATTTAAAATACTTTCTGCTTCGGGATCTAATTGTACCTGAGCATAACTCGTGTCCATCTGTTTCCAACTGTTACCGTCATTGACTTCAATACAGTTCATATTGCCGTTATAGCGCAACATACCCGAACCTGGCGCACTTGGAGCAATGTAGGTGGTAGCAGGTGAGCCACCGCTAACAACAATATACTTTCCGCCTGTAATTCCTTTAATCATCATTATCTCCGTCAAAACATTTCCACCAAATTATACCTAATAGTATAATGAGAATAAGGCCGCCTAAGCCCATTAATATTGGATTCATTCTTTTCCACTCCATCTTAAAATAAACCAGTCACGTTGACTTTCTTTACGGAAGCTAAACAGTCTTTCAGTCATACGCACGCCTTTGCCAAATTCACTGTTACACCATTCTTCCATTTCTTTTAACTTGTCGTCTGATAGTTCTTCGCCCTCGTCAGCTTCAATTACAATACCTGGCAAACGAAACATACCCACTTCGCATTGCTTAAATATCATCTTGCCAGCTCCAATAGCATTCTATATTTTTCATAAGCTAGTTTGACTGAGGGGTTTGAATGTCTTATCTTACACTCTTCTTCGTGCTCTACAATTAACTGACTTACTCGACTTACATTGTTACTAAAATGTCTATTGTCATGTAGGCCAGCCTGTTCTATCCAATCACTGTGTTCTAATAGCGCACGAAATCGATCCTCAGGCATTTCAATTCTAATAGTTTGTATTTCATCAAACTCTATTTGAGAAAGAATATAAGGATCTTCCTTGTACAAACTATATGGAACACGTTTGACTCTACGCCATGCTTGTCCTGTGGGACCGCATCTAGCTTCATATTTGTAACAAAATTCTTTTATCTTATCATCCATGTCACCACCTTAATTCAAATAGCATAGCATCTTTTTCTTGTAAAAAATAGAACTTATGATTAGATACAAACCAGCGTGTACCCGGAGGACCAAATGTTTTCATGCACCATTGAAGGGCAGGTAATATATTTCCATCAACTTCTATGATATCATAAGTTACATTAGGTTTGATATTAGTTGGGATCATAACCATTTAAGGGCTAACCAAGTTGCCAGTTTTTCGTTGTAAATTGTAAACAGTGTTTGTCTGGGAATGTTTTCATCAGTATTATAATCATATTTTCCCGTAGAATAGGCAAAATCAAAATCAATTCCTGTTTTATAACCCTTGTCCTTTAAATCCCTAACTATAGTACTAATCTCATTAGAATCTAAATTGTACAAGATAATTTCTACAGCCATTTTAGTTTAAACCAATTGGCTTCTTTTTCACTGTTTAAATAAATTTTAAAATTATTAAAATTTGTATGCCAGCACCAATGTATGTTTTTACCTACAGCTTTGTCAGGCAACGAAAGCCATAATTCTAATTCACAACTAGGTCCGTAGGTCGTCCAACACCATTCTCTAATGATATTAAGATCTATTGCCTTTTGAATCATAGTTGGACTTCCGTAAGGCGTTACAGGCAACCGTTCAACAATAGCTAAATATTGCCAAACTTTATTGCCTGTATGCCTTTTATCAGTGCGCTTAATTGTGAGTTTCATTCTTCTTGACTAACTCGCATATCATAAGAAACTTTTCAAAAGACTTACGTACAGTAGGATGTTCTAAAAGTTTGTCTGCTTCCTTCATCATAGCAGTGACAGCAGCATCTGCGGCATCACGAGCTGCAGGACGAATAAGAGCCATTTCTTCTTTATTAAAGCTTGCTGCCAAAGCTCTCCATAAAGCTCTTTGTGTTTCAGTAATAGGTGTTGATGCCGGACGAAGTTTCTGTGATTCTACGATAGCTTTACATATAGCATCCTCTGCTACACGCCCAGCGGCAATCATTGCCGCATAGTTAGGATCAATATTAAAACGGCGAGAGCTGCCTCCAGGATGAACCATAACCAAATGATTCCCTTTTGGAAATGAGTCCAGAAAGTTGTTATCGTACTCCGCCACTGGGACGTATCTACGACCTTTCTTTTCATAGAATACTTTTTTCATTTTTCCATCGCTCCATACGTTGTTTAAAACCTTCCGGATCTTGTTCGTGATCTTTCACAGCCTGCTTGATGGCTTCCTCAACGAATTGATTGAAAGTCATATCACGTTCGTGTGCTGCCTTCATATAGGTCAGCAGGTCTTCGTCACTGAGTTCTAGCGGAACACTGACACGGGTATCGTAGTCTAGGCCTTCCACAATGGCATTGGCTTTTTCTAGCCAGTCTTCTTTAGTTTCTAGATCAACATAATTAACATCGTCCCATGCCTGGTCGGCATATTCGGGATTATGCTTTTTCGCATATTCCCTGTAATCTTCTACCCAAGTAGGATTAATCAATCTATAAGCCCTACGATGTTTGTAATCGCAAACTTCTACCATATAGACTTCTTGATCACCTGTGTCAAACGTGATGTTAAAATTCCAGCCGTCATGTTCTTGATTCCAGCTAGATAATGAATAGGGCCGAGAATGTTCTCCAAAGCAGGTCCAGCAATAGTCGCTGCCTTCGGTCACACGATATTCAATCACTTCCATAAATTCTTTGAGTGTAATCACAGGATGCTCCTTTACTATTAAGATAACGTATTATACATAGATCTATTATTTTTGTCAATAAAAAATGGACTGTCAAGCAGTCCATTTTTGTTTGTATTTGAGCAGGGCTAATTGCCTAGCCAAAAACAATCTCCATTTTACGTAGTCTGAAATATCATCTTCATCAAACGATTCCTCATAGACTATATTTGGACGGCGATAACCTACATGAGCATCTAGTTCTAAAACCAAATATTCACAGTCTTCGACATCACTAGGAGTTTTACTTCTTAGCAGGCTCAGCTGGCTTCTTTTCGTCCTTCTTAGCAGGCTCACTTTTAGCAGGCTCAGCCTTTTTCTCTGCTGGCTTAGCGGCAGGTGCAGCAGCGGCAGGTTTGGCTTCTTCCTTTTTAGCGGGAGCAGCAGTTTGAGCCATAGCAGCAGTAGCAAACATGGCAGCGATTAAAGTTGCAACTAATTTCATATTAATTTCCTTTTTAGTTAACATACAGAATTTGCTCTGTATACATATATAACGCCTAAGTTAACGATTACGTTGACATAAAACGGATATATAGATACATTATAGAAAGGAATTTATTATGAGAGGCATTAGAGTAAGATTTGAAATCACACCACAAGCTATTAATAAAGGGCACCGTTATGATATTAGTACCACGAACGGTAGTAACCCGCATGGGTGGACATTAGCTGATCCTAAGGACAAATACTCTACAAATTTTGCTTGGCGATCGTTATTAGGTGAACCCGAAACAAGTATTGTTTCTAGTTCTAATACGCAAACATTATCTGTTCAAATATGTCGGCAAATCCCCAATCCCCATTTTGATCCCATGGATCCTCAAAGTTTCATTCAACATAAAGATTTTCAATTTCTTTCAGATGTTAGTAGTTTCAGATTATATAATCCATTGTTCGCAAGACCTTATTTACAATGGAATCAAGGAGGATCGATTCCATTTAGTGAAGGAGATGAAAAACACTTTGCGTATGAAGTAGAGAAAATTTGGAATGAAAGATATGATTACGTTATTCCAGAAAAAGATATTCAATGGTCTGTACATCGGTTAGATGATAGCAGTGACTTCAAAGAATTTCTAATTAAATTAGATTAAACTGTATACTTCTCACTATCGAATGTAAACTGATAGTGAGACTGAAGTTCTTTAGCCCAATCTAAAACTTCTTGCTTGTTGATTATCTTATCCCAGATAGTGCCGTAACCTAAGGCATGTCCTCTAGACCTTGCCGACCAATCGTCAAAGCCTAGTTGTCTTCCAGTTGCGGCCCAGTCTTGTACAATATCTTCGTAGACAAACCAATGTACCTTTTTAAACTCTGGCCATTTGGCATTAAAAATTTTATCGTGATAAAATAAAATTCCGTGAGCAAATGTAAAGAAAGAAAGTCTAGGAAAGACAAACGGTTTTATTTCTATATTTCTAAATTTGTGAGACTGTTGAGATAATACAATTGAATGAAAACTTATTACCTGTGCTAGCATATCTCTTCTAGTTGATACGACCACAGTCCACTGTTCTGGATTCTCTTGATCTTCTGGCCAAACTACTGGCAAATCTGAAAAATTTAAAACTTCATTAGGAATGCCTTTTTTATCTAAAGAGTTTTTTATATGATTAGCCAAACTGTTGCTAGCAGAACGGCCTGGACTCATTACCATAAATTTTTCATATTTGTCAAAGGCAACAGGTGCTCCGGGTGTCATCACAATATACTTCTCCATTGTTACTCCAAAAATATAGGGAACTAAGTTCCCTATATTTATAAACGGTTAAGATACCTTAACTATTTAATACTCTAGAAACTGAAGTCATTACTGCGGCAATACGTCCAATGTCACGAAGCTGTTCTACAGTATATCCTTCTTTGCGTAGAGTGTCATAGTGTGCTTTTACACAAAAATGACACTTACCGACAATACTAGCAGCCAAACTATAAGCTTCGAAGTTAGCCTTGGTAGTTCCACCGTGGCTTGCGATTGCGTTCATACGCAACTGAGCCGGCAATCCTTCTAACTGAGGGTCGCCTGTCATTTCTACATAAGGATACCATACATTATTTTGCGCCATAATGGCACCGGCAGTTAATGCCGCATCGCGTTCCTGAGTATTTTCAAATGTTTGTGCGATCCAAGTTAGCAATTTACCATTGCCTGTAGCAAACGCAGATGCTAAAGCAACACCTTCTGCTACCGTAGAATCTAAACTAGATCTTTTAATTACAGCATCTAAATTTAATTTAGCATCCTTAGCATATTCTGGTAAGGCTTCTTTAAGTTGATCTATCCATTGTGTCATTTTATCTCCTTGATGCTAATACAATTTTACAAATATGTTCCAAACGTTCAATATGCTCAAAAGCACGCCATGGTGTTGAGTCGATAGCTACAACTCCGTGTCCTTTAATGCCTACGATATCATAGTAGATAGTACCATCTTTTTCTAATTGTAAATTATGATGACATTGATCTGCTAGTTCTTGACTAATAGGCGGCACGTCTGGCACATTAGGTGCTACCCTAGTGTACCGACTTAGTTCAGGAAAGTCATTTACAATGGTACTAAGATCAATACCACTGTGCATAGCAGCAATAGTATAAGTTGGATGTAGATGAACTACTACCCTAATGTCATTGACATGCTGCCCCATTTCTTTTTGTAAACCAAAATGTAAAGGTAGTTCGCCGCTTGGATTCAAGTTACCGCTGAGATCATCTTGTTCTATAATCCGTGGTACATACTGATCTCCATTTTTATCAATGGCAATTTTTTTAAACATATCATATTGCAATTTCTGTTTACGAACACCGCTAGGCGTTATATAAAAGTGATTACGGTCGTGATAGCGAATACTAAGATTGCCATCACGACTAGTAATCCAATTGCGATGATATGCTTCTAACATTACATCACAACAAGTTTCTAACATTATTTTTTGTCCTTTAAAAATTCAACTATTACTACAGAAGTTACGATTGTTAAAACTATAGATATAATAATTAACAACCAAGGTTCCATTATAATGTCTCGCCGCCAACTGCACGATTACATGCACAAAGTTCACCAGTTTGTAGTGCATCAAGAACACGAAGTGTTTCTTCTGGTGAGCGACCAACATTCAAGTTGTTAACAGTGACGTGCTGAATAACGTTGTCTGGGTCTACAATGAATGTAGCGCGAAGGGCGGCACCAGCAGGTTGATAGAATACTCCTAATTGATCAATTAGGCTAAATTCATTACGGGCTGTATCAGCAAATTGAATATGGCCAATCTTGGCTAGATCTGGATGTGCTTTCTGCCATGCCAGTTTACAGAACTCGTTGTCTGTTGAACCTGTGAGCAAAATGGCATCACGTTCAGCAAAATCATGATGTAGTTTGTCGTAGGCAACAATCTCTGTAGGGCATACAAAGGTAAAGTCTTTTGGATAGTAAACAATTACCTTCCATTTGCCTTCAAATGATTTTTCTGTAATAGTAAAGAAATCATCTTTACCTGGGTTAACGCCTGTAACGGCAAATGCTTCTAAACGGTCACCAACTGTTTTCATGTGTTTCTCCTTGTGTGTTTGAAAACTAAGAACTGCTTGTTCTGTGTGTATATTATATATCCTATTAAATGTTGAAATCAATAGGTTTTTGCAAAAAATATTTTTATGAAGATAATAGATTTTTACAATGAATAAAAAAGGACTCCGAAGAGTCCTTTAAACGATTTAATTTTTAATTAGAAATTAAATCCAAGTCCTAGACCAAAAGCGTTCTCTTTAATGTCCTGCCATGACTTGCTGGCATTTAAATTAACTGAAACACTCTTGCTCATCGGAATGCTATAAGTAGCAAATCCAACTGTTTGCTTAGGATTAGCATCATCCCAATTTACTCTAGTCTTTGCACCAACTAAAGCAAAACCAGGACCAACTTTGGTTCCAGCAGTAGCACCAACTAAGCCGTATTGAAACGACTTGCCGGCACCGCCATTAAAACCATTGTCATGGCCAACACCGACGAAAGGCCTTAGACCAGCAACAACCAAACGGTTATTGGCTGCGGTAAGTTCGAGACTGTTAATCATACCGCCACCTTGAATGGTAGCTGTGCGACTCTGTAGTCCCATTTGTAAATTACCGAAAGCTCTTCCGGCACGTACATACTGTGCTGTGCTGTCGCTTGCTCCGTCAACACCCTTGACTCTGTCAACATCGACAGAAAGGTAATTTTGAGCAAACGCAGAACTGGCAAAGCCAAGTGCTAAAATTGCAATAAGTTTTTTCATATTAAAGTCCTTATAATAAAAGTCTTTTTTAAGACCTCAACAGTATATATGATAATACTGAAAAGGTCAAAAAATTATTTACTCAAGTAAGAACTTTGATTAAAGTATATTATAAACCAAGCCAGTTGCGTTTGGGCGCTTCTACGGCAACAGGGGCAGATTTACAACGTTCTGCTAGAGCAATAGCCGCAGTTTTTGCTGAATTATCCCCGCCTTTGGCAATTTCACTTACTGCAGCAAAACAGGCTGTCTGTGCCATTGTAGCGTCTTTACTAATACTTTTACTAGCATCGTAGTAAAGGCTCTGAGTATTAGAAGCACATCCTGCTAATAAAACTATTGGTAATAGAAATAATTTTTTCATAATTTTACTCCACGTGTATATTTAGTGTAAATATTTACAGAAATAAAGTCAATCTGAAAGGACAATGATGGAACTTTTTACTCTTCAAGCCCTATGGGCTTTTTTAGCTATTGTACTGATAGACATTGTGTTAGCAGGAGATAACGCACTGGTTATTGGAATGGCTGCTAATAGACTTCCTCCAGACTTACGCAAAAAAGCAATCTTCTGGGGAACCTTTGGTGCTATTGCTATTAGATTTGCTTCAGTTGCCGCACTAACATATCTGTTAATGATTCCAGGACTGCGAGCTATAGGCGCTGCTGCTTTACTATGGATTGGTTGGAAATTGGTATTTGACAACGGTGAGCACGATGTTAAAGCCAGTGATACATTTTGGGGTGCTATATGGACTATCTGTGTAGCCGATGCTGTTATGGGCATAGACAATGCCTTGGGTATTGCTGCTGCCGCACAGGGCAATTGGATATTGATTATCGCTGGTCTGTTGATCAGTGTGCCGATTATTCTGTTTGGTGCTGGCCTAGTTACTAAAATTTTACAGCGTTGGCCGGACAGTATTTTTGTAGGCTCTTTCGTTCTGTTTGCTGTAGCATTCTTGATGTTAATGAAAGAACCTTTAATGTCTGATTGGTGGAGTCAATTACATCCGTGGGCTGCTAAATCATTTCCTTGGCTAGCTGCACTGATTATTACTGCCGTCCAATACAACAACGCTAGACTTCATTTACATAAAAAATATTTGTTCAAATAAAAAGCCCCTTTCGGGGCTTTTTTATAACTTTTCACCGCAATGGGGACAGCGTCGGTGATCCTTTTGATGTTTGTGTAAAACTTCTTCCCATTCTTTAATTTCTTTAATACACATCTTTAATGTATTTCTACAACGTTCAGGTTTATCTTTTTCCAATTCATCCTTAAGACGCTTTCTTAAACGATGAACTCGCTGTTCAAACACACCTAAAAATCCGCCAGTTGATTCACTCATTATTTGCCTCTATTAGATTGTCACGAAATATAGTCCAGGCAGTGTCCCATGACCACCTTTGACTACCAAGTATAACATCGTTTCTATCTAACGTCAAGCATTCTGTTATGGCCTGTTTGAGATTATCTCTCAAATATCCTGTCCGTCCATGATCAACAACATCCTGTGGTCCCTGGACGGGATATGCTGCCACTGGTGTGCCACAGGCTATGGCTTCTATCATTACGATACCAAATGTTTCCCAACGTGAAGGAAATACAAACACATCAGCATTGGCATAGTAGGTGGCCAATTCTTCGCCCCGTTTGAATCCCACAAACTCCACATTAGGATACTTTGATTCTAATTCCGCCCTATAAGGACCATCTCCCACCATGATCTTACGAGCACCAAAATAGTCCAAGGAACAAAAATCATCCAAATTCTTTTCCTTGCTGACACGACTGACGCAGACCAATACAACTTCTCCTGCTCTTTTAGTTCGTAGTTCTGGGCGAAACACAGATCGATCTACACCACGAGTCCATGGTATGATATTACCACGAAGGCCTTTGCTCTCTAATTGACGGACCATTGATTCTGTGGTGGTCAATACTCGACCTGTGTGTTTGTGAAACCACTTTATGTAGCGCCAAGTAATGCTTTCAGGGATTCCCAAGAGGGTATATAGTCCCTCAGGAAACTTAGTGTGATAAGCAGTATTATACCTAATATGATGTTTTGTAAGATATTTTCGAGCCCACAGACCAACAGGACCCTCTGTGGCGATATGGTAATAATCCGCACCGATCTCCTCAATCTTCTCGCCCATCTTCCTCGGAAGGGCAAGTTTGACTTCGTTATAGATAGGGCAATCAATGTGGCTGAAGTCCCCGGGAGTAATATAAACAAACTGATAACCGTCACGAAGCGCACACGCCTCAATATTCGAATATGTTGTAACGACGCCATTAATTTGGTCTGGTAGGTTGTCGGTTATGATCAGAATTTTTTTCACATTTGCCCTCCACTCGAAACCAGGGAAACTTTACCCAATAATTCATATTGCGTAAGGCTTGTTCACAACTGGACTGGTCTCTAAACTCCAGTTGTATTCGGCCTGGCACATCTGTAGCGTCATAGATGTTAACCACTATGAGGAATAAGATCCAGTTCATCCTTGTCCTTAGTCCAATATATTATTTCCCAACGACCGTCATGATGCTCAACCAATGCTGAACATGATTCAACCCAGTCGCCGTCATTCATATAGACAAATCCGTCTATTTCTTTTATTTCTGCTTTGTGGATGTGTCCGCAAATAACTCCGTCAAAGCCACGCTTACGGCCATAGTTAGCAAGATTACGCTCAAAATGAAATATAAAATCCAAAGCCCGTTTGACACGCTGTTTGAGATATTGACTAAGGCTCCAGTAACCGAATCCAAATCTATGCCTCCAACGATTGAAGGTGGTATTGAAAACAAGTAAAACGTCATAGGCCTTGTCCCCTAAAAAACTGATCCAAGGTGTTAGTCTGACTATTCCGTCAAATAGATCACCGTGTATGATCAAATATCTACGCCCGTCTACACCACTATGTTCCCATTGATTGGCTATTTTAACACGACCGAATTGAGCACCGTAGGGAATAATGGGTCTTAGGAATTCGTCATGATTGCCTGCTATATAGATGACTTCTGTGTCACGTTTGGCGTGACCTAATACTCTACGCACCACATTGGTATGACTTTGACGCCAGTGCCATTTGTTCTGCTGTATTTTCCATCCATCTATAATATCACCCACAAGGTATAGATTATGACAGGTATTATTTTTGAGGAAATTATTCAGTATTTCAGCCTTACAGCCCTTGGTACCCAGATGAATATCTGAGATGAATATGCTTCTATATGTACGCTCCATAATAATATTTACTGAATTGCAACAAAAAAATTATTACGGTTCTATTAAACTATCTGATAAAAATAGGGTCCTGAGACCCTACTGCTGGTTACGAGCATCCAGCACCACTCTATCTTGCGGTCGTTTTAGGCTGCGAAACGATAATCTGCTTTTTCTTCTACTGCTACTTCTTTATGATCATCGTCACTATGGTCGTCGTCGCTATGATCTTCTTCACTGATTTGTTCAATACGGACATTGACTTTTTCGTAGTTACTTAAAACATCTAATAGGTCTCTTACATGTGTAAGAACCTGTAATTGATCTAAACTATCA
>Ga0129333_10003481_pt1 | contig 14746 bp, 12 predicted proteins | sample CPB6_08_DNA_FD_94474 | JGI IMG/M metagenome (GOLD analysis project Ga0129333, IMG submission 94474) | Freshwater to marine salinity gradient microbial communities from Chesapeake Bay, USA - CPBay_Sum_0.6_0.8_DNA | ecosystem: Environmental > Aquatic > Marine > Coastal | place: USA: Chesapeake...
ATTCATACTTTTGAAAAAGTATCGCGTGAGAAAATTTTGCCGGGATTTTTTCCCCCCTAAAATGGAACTTAAAGTGGATTTGCATATGAGAGTGTTTCTTCATCCACTGTAGCACGAACAAAGTCTAGCACATTCATAAACTCTTCAACAGTATCGCAGGACACTTGCTTTTCTGCACCCTCATTAGAATACAGATAAACAGTACGCTTAAGAGGGTCCACCACGCAACGTGTCAGGTACTCATCTTGCATTGGTTCGTTTCTTGATTACCTAGGTATCATATCAGAGCACGGATGACGTGTCAAGCACTTTGTTCCGCTTCAAGTTTTGGCACATCCTTTCTTTCAGCAATCACGAGATAATAACAATCTATTGGCATACCATTGCTGGACTGAAGAAAAACTTTATTTTCTCCTATTCTTTTTACAATAACATTTTGATTCGCACCAATATGAGTTAGGTGAACTGTAATACTTGATGAAATTACAAGTTCTTCCCAGTACGATGGAAGACTTATTTCATTTTTTCCAGAAATTCTACCTCTACAAAAGACTGCATTTTCTGGTCCGATTAAACTTTCAAAATTTAAAGTGTAATCTTTAATTGATGGATGATTAATTTTCATAATTTTATAAACAAAATGGTTTTTATCCTATTGTTTCTCTAATAGTAGTATCATTTATATATGTTTCTAATTTTTCATAATCATCAATCCGATCACTTTCACCACCAATTGATTGGCGAAGACCCCAAATTCTTAGTGAATATTCAGATCTTTCTTTTCTTAGCGCATTTGCTGCGTCAATTTTATTTTGAAATGTACCAATACCAGAAGAAAGTGCAGACTCTGCAACGTCTCTTACAGAAATGGCACTGGTTAGTGCATTTTCTATTGCAGTACATCCCGAAGGAGGAGTAATCGCAGAATAAAGACCAATTAAAATTGAAGTAGAGTAGGTTGCACCTTCTGCCTGAGGAACTCCAAGAATTGATGGTTTATCGGTAAATCCAACAATATTATATATTTTACCAGATCCGACTGAGGGTTCTTTAATTTTTTCCCCATTTTTTTTCAAACCCAATAATTCTGGTTTCCAACTTTGGTCATTTGATACTTTTCCAGTGTTATCATACTCAATAAATGTTCCAATCCCAGCATTACCAGAGTCCATGATACCTATAGTTTGTGGTGAAAAAGGATTCTTTGTGAATTTAACTTGATATTTAAACCTAGTTTGAGATTGTTCAAATGTATCAGGATCAGTTACAATAGTAAATTCTGTATAAGATCCATCACTCTCTGGAAGTGAAGAAAATCCAACTGTAGAATTTTGTAAGATAATGGTTGAAACACTTAATGTTGTGGTGGCAATTCCAACAACATCATTCATCGCTGTAGTAGTAATTCCAGTAAGTGTTGTTGTACCAAAACCAACTATTTTATTGCTGATTCCAGAAAATACCCCATTTTTAGAACATATAACTAAATTACCGACAGCAAATGTTTCTGCAAGTTCTTGAGAAGATTGAGAAACAATAGAAAGAATTGTAGATGCAGTTCCAACAAGTCCAACAAAACTACCAATAGTTGTATCGCCTATATCCTTAAGATAAGGTTCATCATAATATTTAATAGCATGTAAATTATCAGACACTACTCCAGGAATTTCAATTACACCTTTAGTATAAGTGGTAATTCCTCCAGAAGTATTTAAAACTGCAACAGATTCTCCGTATCCACCCAACGACAATTTAGTTACAACCAAGGAATAATTACCCGAACTATATCCAGTGACTCTCCAAAACAAGTCAGTTCTACATCCACCATCTATACGAGATTGATATGCAGACTGAACTCCAACTAAAGTGCCATTAACATAGTCAATATCTGATAATAAATCATTATCAATTGATATTATTGCATTATCGTAATCTTCTTTGAGAGCATCGGTAATTAGAATTTGCTCTTTAAAAAATTCAACATTGTCTAACTTTTGTTGTTTTTTTGCTACAATATCTTTTTTAATTTTGTCAGTTAATGCCATCATTTACCTCCTTTCATTTTATCGCCATAGTATTCAACTTGCAAATCAGGTACATCCTTTCTTTTGCCGTAGATTGTATAACTACAATTAACTGGTCCGCCAGAATTATTCTGAATAACTACTCTAGTCCCCCACTCAATTGCTTTTACAAATAATTCCTGATAACACTCGTGTGGTGTTAGATTTACTGTAATAGTCTCTGGATCAACCAAACCTTTCCAATATTCTGGAAGTTCAATTATATTATTATCTTTTAATTTTCCTCTGCAGTAAACTCCAATTTCAGGTCCTTCAATACAAGCATGTGCTAATCTATGGTTTGGTTTTGTTGGATGAGGTATATCGAATTCTTTCCATCCCTGAACATTAATTGTTCCAATTAGAGATACGTTATTGCAAGTTAACTGACCATTAATCGTTACATTTCCATTAAAAACTTTTCCACCACTTCTTGCTTCATTTCCTGCTTGTGCTTTTGCTCCAGTTAAAGATTCTGCTCCTGTTAAAGTTTTTGCCCCTACCCAATTTAAAATACCAACTCCAGTTGTATATGGAGATTTAATAGAAATATTAGTATCATTAAAAATACTAATAACCAAAGAGTTAACGGTAATTCCTACATGACCAGCAGGATCTCCAAGCATTACATCAATTGGAGTCGGTGCTAGTCCTCTTGTAGATACCTTAAAAATTGATGGTGGTGGAGGAATTGCTTCAACATTGTCGCACCTTGAGACCATCATATTTGCTTCAGGAACAGGATAAGAAAGCGGAGTTCCTACAAGAACTGGGCCCTCAACATATGCAGATCCTCTAATAGCTGCAGGCCCAGGACCTCCAAGTGCTAATGTTGGAATCTTCATACATCCAACAAATAGTCTTTTTCCTACAAATAAATCAGGTACTTTCATTAGGTTACAGTTTTTAAGAAACTTATAATTCTTTGTTGTATTTCTCTTGGAGTTGCTGGAGTGGGAAGAGGACAGAGTTTAGATCCTTTAGCAGATAAAGCATCAGTCGAACCATCCATGCTTTCAATCAATCCACCGTATATATTTAATATACCATTACCAATCACTTCTACAGTTTTTTCTGAAGCCAATTTGGTTGATATTTTTGAACGAATATCGACAGATTGTTTTCCATTAATAAGAACAGTATCATTTGCTTCTACTGTAATATTACCTTTTGTGCCAGTACCACCAGTGGCAATTATATCAATATCCTGTGCTTCTATTCTTATTCTGCCTTTAGATGCCCTTAAAATAATATCTCCACTTACAGAATCAAAGAAAATACCTGCCTGGTTTGGTGGAACATTATCACCTGCTTGCACTTGAAAGGAACCAGGAGATCTACAAATAGTTCCATGTTTTCTATGAGGTTCTCCAGATGCTTCTAAAGTAATATAGTGATTTGGATCATGCCCATTTCTTGCAATAAATCCAGATAAAACTCCATCCTCATGAATATGCCCAAATTTAATTTCACCATCTTTAGTTCCGTACCCAATCGTATGATAATTTTTAGTATCTGCCATTATACCTTACCTACACAATCTATAACGGAAATAACTTGATTTGGATCTATTACTTCACCAATACTATTTACCCTAAACACTGGACGGAATCTTGCATTATACCCAGTTTCTGTTTCAATTTCAATCATTGGTTCTTCTGTAAATCCTATACCACGCTTAACCACTTTTACTTTTGTTATAGATCCATATGAATCACATTCATATTCTAAAATAGCACCACGATCGGGAGTGATCTTTATCTTATCTATAGAACAATTATAGTTAACGCCAGGATTTTCAATAGTCACATCATCCAACTCTAGAGAAGTTAAATATTTATCTTGTTTTGGTAATATTTGCTGTGAACATTGTGGTGCGGTATATGCTTGACCTTGAGTAATTACTGAATTTCTACCACAAGAATAAACCTCATCACCTGGATTTACATTAATAATTTCTCCCGGATAATATGGTCTATCATATTTTCCATCCGCTCTCTTAACAGTGGTTTGATCTGCATATGCCCAAACTCTTCCATCACCACCCCTATCTCCATTGGGTGTTTGCAAATATCCAGATCCGTTGTTATCAATAATAACTTGAACCACTCCAATTGTTGTACCAATACCAGCAACTGGACCAATAATAGATCTACCTGTGGCACCCCTACCAGTTCCACATGCGTCTACAAATCTAACTACAGGAGCAGATGTATACCCAGATCCAAAACTAGTAAGATCAACTGCCAAAATATCTCCAACAGCATTTACAATCACATTTCCAGCAGCTCCAGATCCACCACCTCCATAAAACTCTACAGTTGGAGGACCACAAAAAATTGGACCAACATTACAAGTGTCTTCAAAAATATCACTAAAATCCAAATCAAAATCAAAATTTTCAGGGTCTACAGATTGCTGAACTGTAGATGCATACGTCTTTACTTTATTAACAATAGAAAGAGGATTAGAATTAGACGATGAGGTAAACCGAGTGGGTCCATTCCAAATACTCCAACCAGTAACTTCAGGACACTCTGGTTGATCTTGACAAGAAAGGAAAGAGATAATATCTTCAACAAATCCAATAATATCCCCAGCAATATCAACAGTACCTAGAATAGCATTCAATGGTGCCATAATTGCCTGAACACCACTATTAATTAACCCTGTCAGTTTTCCCAATAAAGAACCAACAATATTTTCAACTGCACATAGAGGAGCATTAATAAATCTCTCTGCAATCTGCATCAAAAACTTTACAACTAATCCAAGTAAATTTTTAATAATTTTTCTAAACAAACAAGCAAGAAGATCATTTGCAGTTTCTACTGCAGGTTTTGCAGACGCTCTTAAGTCTGGAGGAAGAAGATCATAAGTTTCTTTTGCTGCACCATTTATTTTTCTAGTAACATATCCTTGAATTTCTGTAATAAGGTTCTTTAATTGACCAGAAATAAACTCAGCAACATTTTGAATTTTATAAGTAATATACTCTTCTATACTATAAGATTTTCCATTCTCATTTATGGGTCTTAATATGGTATTTTTCCAACTATTAACTTGATTTTTGAAGTCCTGTATATCCTGAAGAAACTTTTGTATTTCAATTTGAATAGCGCCGAGTTGGAGTTTATCACAACTTGACGGAACTGCAAGTGGAATTTCTTGCTGACCTTTTTTTAATTGCTCTTGGTCTGCAATGCTTGTTTGAAGTTGGTTGTTAGATCCTTCAAGAGGTCTTGGTCCATTTGGTGGAATTGGAGATCCTTCCGCAGGAATGTCATTATACGGAACATTTTCTCTAATGTACCCACTAAAAGGATCAAATCCAGAAATAGATGTTGTCCTGGATAACATGATCTGTTCATTGTTTCCAAGACATCCCAAAATCACAAGACCTTGTTTTAGGTCAGGATCTTCATAAAACCCCCAAACAAAAGATCCTTTTCTTAAATTAGATGTTTGATAACTTCCACCATGCCCAGATCCTGCAGTAACAGGATACATAATGGTTGCCATCTCAAGTTGACTATCAGGTACATCTTTTCCTTCAGTGTCCTTTCCTACAACACGAACTCTGTACCTAGATCCCCACCCAGGAATTTCGTCCGAAGATTTCCACTTTGTTGCGGGCAAGTTGTCTTTCCAAGTAGCATCATCAACTATTTGTCCTCGCCAAATTACAAATCTATCTTCGTTCATCAGTCTTCATATACTCTACATTCAAGAGCATCTGGATTCGCATCACAATAAAGTTCAAGGGGTGTTGGATCATGATCATCATCTGGATGATTTACTTGATACTGCTCTAGAGCACCAAGTTCGTGCTCTAAATGACGGCGACGCTGACTGCTTGTGTTAGGATTATCTAACTCATCTTTATCATTATTAATGTGTTGTTGAAGTGTTTTGTCCATATTAGAAAGGTTTTCTGCCGATGGATTCTCTCACGAGGTTTAATCTAGTAAATGTTTGTCCAGGATTAGATCTTATGAAGTGACACAAATCTACTATCATATATAGTCCACTTTTCCTATAACTTATTTCTTGCTCTCCTTTTGCGGAAACTTCTGGAAAGTCGCAATGAAGAAGATCTCCAGCACTTAACCCAAAGTCCCCAGGAATTGTTATCGTAAGTTTTGTAGTAAAAAGATTATTATATCTCATTGCAGATTGTCTTAAAATCTTGCTGATATCAAAATTCAGTTCTTTTGATTTTTCAAGTTGCTGATTTAATGTAAATCCAGAAGGAATATTACCAACAATTTCTGGATTTACAAATATCTTAGTTGCTTTTTCTTGAAGATTCATATCAGAAGCAAGTTTTGCAACTTCCTGTCCGGCAATATTTGCTTCTTTTAATTGATTTTTGGAATCAAAATTATCTTTAGTATACTTATGTGATAAGGTATTCAGTCTTTTCATCTGCGTAGAAAGTAAACCACCAGAAATTAATTGGTGCTGAAGATCAACAGTATTATCAAAAGAGTAATCTAATATTTTTGCATCATATCCAAGAGGGATTGAAGTTGTATTATTAAATATCAACTTTCTCATTGGACTTTGTTGGAAGAGTTTGTCAATGGATTTAAACTTAAATCCTCCTCTTCCCTTACCATTATCTGCAACTTCATAAAAGAAATATCCAGCAAGGTTACCATAAGCACCTTGCATTTCTGGAACACATCTTGGCGCAAGGGCATGAATTTTATCAAAAGGTTTTTCTGTATTCCCAAGAAAGTTATATTGATTTAATGATAAATCAACATCAACTGTTTTGGGTGTTTTAATACAATCATCTTTTAAAATCCTATAAACAGAATCACTAATCTTTCCATCATATCTTTTAATAACTCTATTATCTACCAGTTCATTATCAATCGCTTCTTTAGAATAGAAATCGATCGTATATACAACTTTCTGGGTATGCTCAATAATATTTCTAACTTCTTTAATTCTTAATTGATAATCATCAGTATACTTAAGTTGTTGACCATAATTATCCTCAACAATCAAATGTGTTTTTTCTCCGGCAGTTAATTGAACATCTCCCTTTTCTAAAGCAGAAGCACCAAGTACACCTTCGCGATTACCAGTATCTGCAAAGAGTGCTGTTACTCTTACTGTATTGTCTAATATGCTTTCATATAAATGAAGTTCTGCAGTTCCACCAAAAATAGATGTTTCTTTTCCATAGATGGATATTTCTTTTCCATAGTTTGAATAAACATCAAACGTAGTAATATTTGCTGCTTGTGCCTGCTGATTTACACCCATGTTATCTCATCGGTACTCTTGATGACATACTTCTATTTAATCCTCCAGGGAAACTAGTTCTATTATTTTGCATTGACACTGGAACTTGCTCTTTGATGCGAATAGGTAAGATGTAAATCATATCACCTTGCCCCTCTTCATAAAATGCTTGTTTTTGAAGTGGTTTTACTTTTTGTTCTCCTATTACTCCACCTTTTTTGAATGCGACGTGAACGTGATTTCTATGTTCAGAATTAACTTTATCTCCCCAGTAATCCAAATTAACAATAGTTCCTTTTGATATCCCATACCCTAGAGGGGTATAAATTAATTGTTCTAAACTTTTTCCATATCTTTTTATCACTTCATTGGCAAATGCCATTTGTTGTGGCGTATCAATTCCATTAGAAAAATCTAGTGCTCTACCAGCACCATGTAACCCGGTTCTTCTCCTTCCATCACTCCAATACATTCCACTGGTCATAGTTAGACCCATACTTGTAGCAAGATCTTGAGCTGCCTTTAAATTACCAGTTATTTTGCCAAGTGGTGGTTTTTCTCCAGGAACTCCCTTTCCACTATAAACAGATTGAGCAGCTCCTAGTCTTTTACTCATAGATGCAGATAATTCTCTAGCAGATGCTCTCTCAACTTGTTCAGCAAATCCTCTTGTTTTTGATTCGACATCTGGACCATAAGACATTGCCCTTTGAAATTGTGCAGTCTCATAAGCATTTCCACCTTTCAATTCCCACTTAATATAATCTAATTGAAGATCAACGTCAGTTACAGATTTTCCCTTTTCGGCAGCATAACTATACAATCTTGCCTTTCTACCTTGTGTCCATTGCATAAGACCAAATGCACCAGAAGTCGTATTAAGTGCATTTGGTCTAAAAGAAGATTCTGCCCATAAGTTACCTACAATTGCAGCAGATTCTTCTTTAGTAAATCCTCTTTGGATCAATCCATTCATTAAACCTATTCCAGTAGCAGTTGCTCCTTCAGCTAAAGGATCTCCTGTTATAGATGGAGTAGTTTGATCTCCAATTGGTTCCATACCCAGATTTTTTCTCAACTTATTAATAGCATCAGTAACTTTATTCCTTACCAATTCTTCAACAGACTTTTCAACCCACCCACTTATATTTTTTTTCATTTCATTTCCAATATCAACCACACCACCATCAGCAAAGGCACTCATCAAATTACCCTGAAGAGTTCCTTTTGATATTGCATTATTAATCCAAGCATTTATACTAGAACCAATAATCCTATAATCATCTTTAGTTGGAGGATCTCCAAGAAGAGTTTTGCCAAAAATATTAAATATAGGTCCAAGGAAAGGAATTGTTCCCATCTCTTTGGTCGTATCAGTTAACAACCCATAAGGGTTCATCATTTTTCCAATTTGATTTTTTGGTGGTTCTGGATAAATTTGTTTTATTTTCTTTTCGCCACCAACAGATGCTCCAGGTTTTACTTGTTTTGATTTTAATGGAGCAGTTACTTTTCTTACAGTTCTTTTGACAGCACCACCAACAACTTTACCTTTTCTTGTGGTTACTTTACCACCACCTGCTTGCTTATTAACAGGTTGTTTTTTACTTTGATAAAACTTAATTGTATCAAGTAAAGAAGTTCCAATTAAATCGCCAAGCATTCCACCAAGAATTCCCCCAACTGCAGCACCGGCAGCACCACCAAGAAGATTGCCAATGACTGGAATAACAGTGCCGGCAACAGTCCCTATAGCACCACCAATCCAAGATCCAAGTGCTTGTCCGATAGAAAATCCAACTGCACCTGCAGCTGCTCTATCTACTGGTTCCTTAAAGATAATAGTTCTAATACCAAAATCTATAAGTCCACCAACAATAGGTAAACCAAATCTTCCAAGTTTAGATAATCTTCCTACGTTTTTTGCTGCTCCTCCAACGTCTCCAGTAATTTTTGGTCTTTCTCTTAATGGATTGCGAAGATTAGGTCCTCCAGTATCTCCAGTAATTCTTGGTCTTCCTCCTGGTCTTCCTCCTGGTCTTGTTGCAGGTCTTCTAAAATCAGGACCACCAGTTGAAAGCATTCCTGCGATCAATGCAAGATTTATAAAAGTGTTTAAGTTCTTACTGAAATCATCAAACGCTTTTTGGAAGGGTTCTCCTCCAAGTTTTTTTGTAAAATCTCTTACAGTATCGTGTGCTTTATAACCAAAATCAATAAAGTCTACGACACCTTTAAAGAAGTTTCCAGATAAAGTTTCTATAAACTTAATAACTGGATCAATATTTTTAATGAAACCCAATATCTGTGGGAAATATGGATATATTCTTTTAAATGCCCAACCAAGTAAAGTAAAAGTTATAAACCGATTAATCGCATCTAAAAATCCAAGTTTAGGTAGATTAAAAGAAGGTGCCTTTGGAATGATTTTATTATCTTTCTTTTCTAATCTATTTTCTTTTTCTTCTCTTTTTTTGTTTTCCTTTTCTTTTTTTCTTTCTTTTTCAAGATTTTTCTTAAGTAAACTGGTGCTACTTACAAGATTTGTAATATCAATTACTTTTCTTTTAATAACTGCAATTTCACTTTCGGCACTAGTTTGTGATTTAAGATTAGCAGTTTCTTTGTATAAAGATGGGACCATTTTTCCCACCTTAACTATGGAAGTAGATGAACCAATCTTTGATGCTGGAAGAAACTTTTGGGAATTAATAGCCATCTTATACTATCCCATATATCTTTGCTATTTTCATTCTGTTATCAAAAGCAGTGCTAGAAACAACAGAGAATGAAGGAACTACTGTTGATGGTGCTACTGGGTTTGTAGCAGAAGATCCAGAAGAACTATCAATTGGCGGAAGAACTTGAATTCCACCTTTACCTTTTCTACTTGGTGGAGGTAAAGTATACTTACCGCTCATAGCAGCTTTAGAAGATGGATCTAATTTTGCTTGAATTAAATCGGCAAGTTCAGCAGCACCTCTTTCCGTTGCAGTTTTGGTAAAGATATATCTTGCTTCTCCAGGTTGAGCAAAGTATGAGAAGAACTGTCTATCAGCACCCTCTAATCTATTTCCATCTGGACCATAATCAGATCCTTCTCCCTCACCAATAACACCACCCTTTTGTCTTTTTTGCATTTGATTGTGCATAAAAGGAGGAATAAAAGGAATGCCACTACCAACTTTTCTTTCACCTACAATTTTGGGTCCTTTTAAGTTTTTTAAGTTCAAAGGACCACTCATCAACAAACTTCTTTCTAAAGCAATTCTTTGTGGATTTGGTCCACCTCTTTGTACATTTTGGGCAGCCATTTTAATATCACCACCTTGAAGTGCTTTAGTTAAATTTGGATAGGCACCAATTGGTCCATATGGAGCGTTATAACCAACTAACAAAAGACCTGCCTTTTGTTTTTCAGTCATTTTACTCCAGTGAGGAATCTTACTTGAGTACTCCTTTGCAAGATTAGATATATTTGTTGATAAAATACTATCAGCTTTACCCTTACTAATCTCATCTCCCATCTTAACTGGTTTTTTACCATTCAAGATACTATCATAAAAAGTTGATCCCCATCCAATTGTAGCTTTACCAACACTATCAAGATAAGAATGTATTGTGGTATTATTATTAACCTTTGACCAATTTGAACTGCCTGGACGGGTAAACTCATTTACTCCAGGTCTCAACGAAGAAAGTGCTTCATCTTGCTTCAAATGATGAGCAGCAATTCCAATCTCTCCCCCATTAACCAAACCAATCAATCCACCAAAAGATCTTGCAAAAATGCCACCACGTATTGCTCTTGGTTTATTTGCATTTGCTCCAACATTATATGAAAGTGGATCTATACCATGTTCTTCAATTATTCTTTCGCGAGCACCAACTTGAAGAACACTTTCTCCTTTTTGAAGAATTGCTCCGCCACCACCTTCTACTGGAAAGAATTGTGTGTCGGGTCCTGCACCAGATACATAAGTTCCATCTCTTCCAGTTACTTCTCCACTAAAAACAGATCCTCCACGATTAAGACCCAAAGGAGATATACCACCCATTCCAAGTTGTCCAGATTGAAATGCATCACCAAACCTATCAAACCAACTCTTACCCTTTTCTATTTCTTGAGATTTTTGTTGAGGTGATTTACCTTCTCTTCGCGCCTCTTTAGAAATTAACTCGTCTTTTTTTCCTTTTTCCATCATATATCCAGTGCCTGCTGCAAGACCAGTAGCAAGACCAGCAACAACTAATGGATTTGATCTTATTAAATTTAGTAATTTTGGAATTGCGAACCTAGCAATCTTAAATGTTAATTTAAGAACAGTTCCAACCACAGTTCTTATAAATCTACCTAATGGATTTGCAAAGAAAAACCAAGCGCCTAAGAGAGCAGGCCACCAATCTTTTAAAAACCTACCAACACTTTCAAGTTTTTCTTTGTTTTTTGGATCAGAAGACCACTCCATAAACAATCTAAATGCTCTTCCAAGAACGGTAAATAAAATAAATCTAACAATCTTATCAAGAATTCCTTGAACGGGCGATAGTACTTTTTTTGCTATTGATACAATTCCACTCAATCCACCTTCCATTCTTTCTTCTTTTTTCTTTCTCTTCTCTTCTTCTTTGGTCTTTCTTCTTTCTTCTGCGGACTTTTTTTCAATTGCATTTTGGTCTGTTAAAGATTTAACAATACCTTCAAGACTTTGATTAATTTCAATAAGATCTTTTCCAACTCCACCACTAAGTCCAGCAGTCAAAGATTTTTTTGAGATTTTTTGAATAGGAAATGATGATTTTGAAGATCTTAATAATTTTGTAGTTGCTATTTTATCTGCTGTTATTTTTTCTTTCTTAACTCCAAATCTACCCTTCTTACTTCTTACTCTTTTCCTTTCATTTGACAAAAGAGCAAGTTCTTCTTCAGGTATCTTACTACTACCAAACGATTTCTTTACGATTGCTTCTTTTAACAATGTCAAATAAGTATCATAGTCAAGGTCAAAAACATCTTCAAGACCCAGAATCCTTAGAATTCTTTCGTCAATAGTTTCGTTGACAAGTTTACTTGGCATTCTGTTTTTGCTTTAACTCTTCTTCTTCAAGATGTTGTTTCAACAGAGCAACGTAAATGTCCCTCTCCCATGGTATCATATTTTCAATCTCTGTTAATGAATATTTATGATACTGCATCAACGCAAAATTTAATTTGAAATAATTTTCAAGGTCCATATGAACCAAAACTATGCGAAAAAACTTGATAACCCTTCAAGAACAACTTCACTTTCTACATTTGTTTTTGGATTTGTAATTTTGATTTTATGAGATAGTTTAGGCATTGTTTCAAAGAACTTTTCAATTTGCTTAAACTGAGAAGAATTCATTTGCTCAAGAAAATCTGAAAGTTCTTTTTTAGTTACATCAGCTGCCGACCAAACTTCTTCTTCACTATAAATTTTATCAATACAAGAAGCAATCAAATCAAAAGACTGTTCCATATTATTTTGATTTGTTAAATCAAAATTACTTTTAATAAACTGTTCTAATGACGGATATTTCATATCCATCATCAAAGTGTCATCAAGTTTAATTTGCTTATTGTGTTCTGGACTTTTTTGAACTTTGATATCATCAACATTAATATTTACAGGAACCGCAGTTTCTTCGTCGTCAGGACAAATAATATTTACTTCCAATTCTTCTCCAACTGACTTTCCACGAATATTTAAAAACAAATATTCAATGTCAAATGTTGGAAGATTTTCTACTTTAATATTTTTACTTTCTATGCAACTCTTAATAACAGTTTTAATTGCGGTTGTAATTTGTTTTGTATCTTCGCTTTCTAATGCAAGCAAAAGTAGTTTTTCTTCTTTTACAAGAAAGGGTCTATACTTTATTGTTTGATTAGTAGAAGGTAATTCCAACTCATATGTTGGCGTAGAGATCTTTGGTAAAGGCATAATATCCTATAAAGAGATTCAGTGTAATTATTTATTCTTCTATATTACCACCATTACGAGAATCAAAAGGATTTGTTGTAATAATATTTGCGGTAATAAAAGACTGAGATTGTAAATAAAAAGGACTTGCTGGATTAAATGCAGAAGCAGAGCGAGGTTCTAATTGAGTTTTATTATTAAACCTGTATTTACTAAAATCAGTTTTGGGAATATTAGTAAAAATATTAGAAAGTGCTGGATTATTGTAAGGATTTGTTGGATTTGTTGGATTTGTTGGATTTGTTGGATTTGTTCCTGCAGTAGTTTCTTCTGTTTCTCTAACGTCTCCTGGTTTGTACCCAGAATCAGTTCTATACCTACTATAACTAAAAGACACTGTACATTTTAGCAAATTTGCTTGTTCATATGAAACTGGCATTGATGAAATGCTAATAGGAAAGGCATTAATAAATTGATATTTTAAACCAGATGATCCAGACTTTGTAAAATCCCTTTCAAATTTTATAATTGCCAAATTAAGAGCATAATAACCACCCTTTTCATCCTTAACTGATTTTGAAGGAAAGTTTACTCTATAAGTATAATTTGGATTGTCGAACTTGTCTCTTTGTTCATTTATACAATAAGAAATCCAAGTCTCAAAGAAATTAATCACATAATATTCTTGAGAATCAACATAAAATGTAAAATCAATTCTATCATCATAGATTCGACGATATGCATGTTTTTCAGAAATTCCATGAAAATCATTATCTATATCAATAGTAGCTAATGATGATCCCGGAAGAGAAGCTTCAACACAACCAAGAGTTATACGATCATATATTTTAACATCCGAAGTATCAACTTTTCTATCTTTAAAAAAATCATTTTTTGGAGGTTGAATATGAACCTCATAATGAGTTGTCAGTGCAGGTTTTAACAACTTAGATTTTATATCACCAATAAAAACTCTTTTTGGAGGTGGCGTTGCCATTTATAAATACTTTTTGACCGTATATATTATGTAGTAAGGATAATGACAGAAAGTATCAAGAGCAAATATAAATAATATGTAATACTTAATTCATAATGAAAAAGATTATTAAATTTAATACAAAAAAATTAAACGAAGTATTTAATATTGATTCTACGCCAGAAATTTTATATAAAGAATATAAAGCATATTCTGAATATGAATGCGAGTTCAATCCATTTTATGGCAAGAAGAATTCAAAAGAAACTAAAGAAAAATTGAGACAAATAGCATTAGAACTTTGTAAAAATGAATCTTTTAGAATGAGTAGGGCAAATTATGGAGAAAAAAATGGAATGTATAAAAGTGAGAGATTTAGCGAATTAAACCCTATGTGGGGAAAAACTCATTCTGAAGAGACAAAAGAAAAACAAAGGATCAAAAGAAAAGAATGGTTTAAAAATAATGAAAGTCCAAACAAAGGTAAACCTTGTTCAGAAAGC
>Ga0129333_10003485_pt1 | contig 14741 bp, 18 predicted proteins | sample CPB6_08_DNA_FD_94474 | JGI IMG/M metagenome (GOLD analysis project Ga0129333, IMG submission 94474) | Freshwater to marine salinity gradient microbial communities from Chesapeake Bay, USA - CPBay_Sum_0.6_0.8_DNA | ecosystem: Environmental > Aquatic > Marine > Coastal | place: USA: Chesapeake...
ACTCAATTGAAGGAAAATATTCATTTACCTTCGTGCGAAACCTTGACTCATCACCAAATCCCGCCATACCCATGAGTATGTATTCTTCAGTTCCCGGCTTTAGTCCTAACAGATGTGTAAAAGCGCTGTAAAAAAGACCAAAACTAAGTGGATATCCGAACGTTTTTCGTTTTTTAATTGAACATCCAACCCCATCCCAAACAGTGCTACATGCAAATTCGCCAATTGCATCAATTACTACTATTGTGGCATCATTAAATGAAGACGTAAAATATCCAGCAGCCGCATGACTGAAATGATGGTCTACTTGAACCTCGGTTATGTTTTTTAGCGTTTCATCGACTAGCGAATACAGTGATTTATATTCACCATTTAGGCCGCCAAATATTTTTCGGCGTAGTCGTTTTTTCCAGCGTTTTTCAAAATATGCAACTACATCAGGCTCACCGTACGTAAGCGCTTCTTCGATTAATTCGTTGCAAAGTTTGAATGTATTTTTTTCTTTGTTATAGCGTTCAGAATGGCCAGCAAATACCACTTCTCCGTCCCTAACAACAGATAAAGCCGCGTCATGGCTGGAGTCGTTAATTCCAAAAATTATCATTCGATATTTGTTGTTGCGATAATTGATTTAATTACATCTTGATTGACTTCGTGCCCCAAAAATGCTTCCGCGTAATGAATATGTGGATGAAAGCCTGGATGCGGATTTGGGATATCATGGCCAAGTAACCAAAATGCCTCTTGGATATTGTTTTCTGGCCGGTGACATTTCGCGTCATCAAACTCACCAGTTTCTATCTGTGTGGTTGTTGGAACAAAACATCCAGCACATGTCCCATTCAATGCCGCAACAAATGGGCTTTTAATAAATTCATCATCGCCGATAGACGCAATGCTGGATTGAGTCCTGTTATGCCATGATGCTATTTTCAACTCAATTCCTGAAACCGCACAAAAGTCAACAAGTATGTGAAGCATTGTGACTACTTGCGTTAATGCAACCTCAACTGGAATTTCAAAAGGACGGCCGAAAACATCTCGAAGAACAAGTGGTTTACCAACCTTTCCCCGCCCACCAGTCGCTGGGTCCTGATAGTACAAGTCCGTCTCCTCGTACGATGCATTAAGTGCATCCCAGCGCTGATGGCTCTTGTCATGAGGCCTACGAGTTGACCAGTGATAAAGTTGGACACGCTCAAAATCTGGTATCAAAAAATAGACTTTTTGCGGAATTCCATACTTCCTAATATGTGCAAAAAAATGGGCAGTAATTCTCTGAATACCCGCTCCAGGAAAAGCGATTACATTAACTTTTTTGCCAGTTTGAGTACCAATAATATTTGCCCAAGAAAATTCAAATGGCATTCCAACTGGCGCAGTAACAGAACAACCAAGTGCGACAATGTCAGGATTGGTAAAAAATTCGCGTCCCAAAAACTTTTGACTGTTAGAACGGGAAACGTATAGTGGCGACGCATCTTCCCATTCACCAATTCCCCACCGCTCAATATTTTGAGACGGAATTACCTCATAATGCTGGGAGTCATCTTTGGTTGAACTATCACGCCAGAGTTCATAAAAACGGGTATTGATATGACGCCTAATTCGAGATGGGTCATGTGTAGAGTTAATTTCAAACATCAGTATAAATATTGTGTCGGGGGTTTTTTTCTGAATTTACTTTTCACTCTAGTTTTGAAGCGACGCACAATTAGCCTCAGACGAAGAAAAATGAGTTTCCTATTCATGGACAAATTTCCCCATCGTTAGTCCTTCGGGAGGGGATGAATTTAGCCAGACATTTACAATCAATACGTGTCTCTCGCCAGATAAGACTGGTGTTGTTTCATGAATGCGACGTCCTGCCTGAAAAACAATTAAGCGATTGGGCTTATAGCAAATCCGCTCGCGCTGCTCGATGGGCGATGATACTTTTACGATTTCCTCATGTTCTAATGCTCCGGTCGGATTGCCCTCAATGACATGTGGGTGTAATTCAAGAAAACCATCACCGGGCGTTTCTGTAAAGCCATACCAAACACAACCAACTGCTGGTGCATTAAATTTCTGATTTCGTTGATACGCAAAAGTGTCTTCATCTACGTGGGCGGCCAAGTACTGACCTTTAGTGAACGTTCTGGTCCAATACTCGAATCCACAAATTTCGTTTGGCTTGTAAAACTGAAACATGGGCGTCGACCATATTTTTTGAATCAACTTCTTCTTCAAGGTGTTGGCGGGAGATTTCCACCAACCGTCCCAAAACATAAATGGCCAATTTGAATGGTATAAATTTGCCTTTTCTCCGAGGTTGTTGCCTTCTAGGAGTTGTGGGAAGAAGTCGTTTGATTGTTGTATATTTCTAGACAACGGTGAATCATCGAGGAAGTCGTCAATAACGTAGAGCATGTTCAGATATTAGCCCCCTGTGATAATGTGGTGGCGTGAATAGGGTCATCTATTGCCCAGGGCCAGCCATTGCTGACGAAGCCTCATCTCTTGCCGCCGAGTATGGTCTCCCAATTATTGTTGGCGACTGTGCTGCAACTGAGGGGCTTGAATTCAACCGTTCAGAAGTCCAGTTCTTGCAACTGCCCACAGAGCAGTTCTTTGAGGTATCCCCTTTGCGGTGCAGGATAGGAACACGACTCATATCGACTTACGTCGATGAATTTTCCCCAACATCTACTGTTGGACTCATGATTCGACGCTTGTCGGACGATGACGTAAGCAGACATTCACAGTGTTCGATTTTTAGTTCACAAAATGTGGCAATATTTAGGACGGTCATTGATTCACCTGGAGATTATGTGTTTTCCGTTTATGACCAAGATGGAATAATTGCAACCGAAAACGTGAAGGTAACTCTGTGACTATTCCTGCAGTTAGGTGCTATAAGGCGGATGTAAATTTTTACCGCTTTTTGTCAGAACTAGAGAACACGCAAACCTTCCTGCCCGAAGGAACGGACTTGTGGACAGCGGGTAGGGTCGGAGGAACGCAGAGCGTTGTTCATAGTCACCGGACCTCAATGCTTATTCCATTAGATTGGGCTGTCGGCGTCAATCCTGGGCTTGTGTCTATTTTTGATGAAATTCATCAAGCAGTGGAAACTGCAGTCCATTCATACCGAAATGAATTTGGCTTAAGTTTAGATTTTGCCGAGGGCTATACGGTTAATAAATATGGCGCTGGTGCCGAATACAAGCAGCATGTTGATGCGGGTAGCGACATCAGTCGAATCTTGAGCATGGTGTGTTTCTTAAACACGCCGGAAGATGGCGGCGGCCTGCATTTCCCGCTTTTTGAAAAAACAATCGCTGCTGATAGTGGAACAATTGTTCTATTTCCATCAACTCACCCATACCTTCATGCGGCGCTGCCGGTGATGTCAGTCAAAACGCCAAAATACTCTTTGGTCAATTGGTACGGAAAATCACAATGAATTACAGCCGCTCCCCCTTTCCTGGTATTGAAGTTTATTCAACTGAATTAGATGCTCAGTTTTCGGGCCAAAAAATTATTGATGCATCACGCGATAGTTGGTCAGCAATTTCATTCGTTCCAGTTAATACAGGAGAGGTCCAGACGGAACTCATTTCTGTCACGCCAATTTTTGTGAACGGACAGCATTTTGAGGACTCAATTAAACGTCACGTTTCGAGGATTAATCAAGCCTCGGAAATCGGACTTTGCGAGTACAGGCAAACCAATGGAATCCACTGCAGTGCGGATGACGGCATTGACGTAATTGTTATATCTGGATTTGGCAAAACATCTCATTTTTTTCCATCCAATAATCGGTTGATTTTGTCCTCGTATGTCAATATTTCTAGCGAGTCATGCAAAGTGTATTTTCCGAGCATCGATGTCGAAGTGTCGTTTTCTTTTGGCGAAGTTCTGGTTTTTCCATCACAGTTCCCCTTTTCGCATTTCTTTACAACAGAAAGCGCTTCGCAAACAGTTCTTTTCAGGAAGAGTCTGCTATGAAAATTGTTGTCGTCGGCTCAGGGACCGCAGGACTTATTGCCGCGCTTCAGATTAAGTCCGTTATCAAAACGGCCGATATAACTATCCTTTCATCTGGCCAAATCCCCATTATTGGTGTTGGGGAAGGCAGCACAGAGCACTGGACTGCATTCGAGCGACTGGTGAACTTCGATAGAACCAAGATGGTTGAAAGTTGCAAGGCCACCTATAAGTTTGGTATCCGTTTCAAAAATTGGCGAGTCAAGCCATTTGACGACTATTTTCACAGCGTCGGCCATCAGGGATATATGGTCGGAACATTCAATTCCGGCTATGCAGTTTCGGCTTCTGAAAACCGCCAGTTGACTCCGATGGGTCAGAATCCATTGATTCGTGAGGGTTTTGTTGCTGATATCAATGATAACCACAGGCAGACAAATCAGTTTCATTTTGACACATTTGCCCTTAATGCATTTCTATCGGAAGAGTGCCGAGCCAGGAAAATAACGTTCGTTGATGGACTTTTCAAAGATGTTGTGCGACATTCTGAAACTGGATTCATTACTCATCTGATAACTGATTCGGGTTTTATCGATACCGATTTTGTAATTGATGCAACTGGTTTTAGGCGTGAAGTATTTTTGAAAGTAGCCAAGCCCGACTGGGTCTCATTTAAAAAGTATTTACCGTCGGATTCGGCAATCGCCACACCAACACCCGCTCGTGCGGATGGAAAAATCATGCCGTACACGATGGCAGAAGCACTATCGGCCGGCTGGAGATGGGAAATTCCCACACAGGAACGGCGAGGAAATGGATACGTCTACTCTTCGTCATTCATTTCTGACGACGAAGCAATTTCTGAACTATCCAAAGCAATTGGATATGAAATTGAAAATCCTCGTGTGTTTAAATTCGAGCCTGGATACATAAAAAATCCTTGGGTCTTTAATTGCTGTGTGGTGGGACTGTCTTCGTCGTTTGTCGAACCACTTGAGGCAACATCAATTGCAGCGGCCATTCAACAGTCCGTGGCTCTCACTGGATTCCTTCCGACATCACATCTGGCAACTGAAAAATCGCGAGCCGTTTACAACAGAGCAATGTCTTCAATGATGGAAAATATCCTTGTGATGATTGCAATGCACTACGTTTCAGACAGGGATGATTCACCAATGTGGCGAGAGCAGGCGCGAATGCCACTCCCTCCGTTGCTTGAAGAATTTATGGACGTCATTTCCCTTCGCGGCCCGATGGATTTAGATATTCCGCGATGTGGATTTGAACTTTTTGGTTCACCACATTTTTGGCATGTTGCTCAAGGTCAGGGCCTGCTAAATACGAGCAACCTAAATAAAACTATTGATGCAACCGACTCAAGAATGGCGAGCGTAATGTCGATGTGGAAAGATATGTCAGAGCGACGTAGGACTCCGGTAATCCCGCACAGGGATGCATTAACTAAATGGAAGGCACGTTAGTGAAATTTGCATTTCCTGTTGGAAAAATTGGGCACATTATGGTTGCTGATGGATGCTTCTCGCATTCGATTGCTTCTGAATTAATTGAGGAATGCAAGGCTTCGTTTGATGTCTTATTCCGCCCAGGACCCACCCTTGGTGGCGTTAACTCGATGGTTAAGAATTCTATGGATTTTGGTTTCAACATCCAGAATGTCATGGCGAACGGCCTGAATCCAACTGTTTTTTCTAAAGCAGAAAAAGAAATTCACGACGGGCTACACGGTGCCTTGGCCCACTATCGAGACGAATATCGTGGCCTGTGGTACTGGCCCGATATTGCTGATAGTGGTTTCAGGCTCCAGTATTATCCTAAAAATACTGGCTTCTACCGTGAGCATTCAGATTCTGAACCGTGGACAAATACCGACAGGATTATTGACGGTCTGCCATCCTCATCGCAGCGGGTGCGCGTTCTTGCTGCCGTTATCTACCTCAATGATGTTGCTGACGGCGGTGAAACATTTTTCAACTATCACGGTGTAGATGTCGTTCCAAAAACCGGGCGAATTTGTTTGTTCCCCGCAAACTGGACGCACCTCCACGGAGGCCGAACTCCTCGCTCAAATCCCAAGTGGATGATTTCAACATTTTTGACTTGTCCAGCGCCATTCGTTAGCGAGGTTACCCCAGAGGGCCTTACAGGAAGTAAAATAGACACCGTAGACTCTGAGTAACGGGGTAGCCATGAATCCTGAAACCAAACCCAACGATTGGGACGAGGATTTGGGTCGATTTATTGACCCAGATAACGACAACGTGGTTCAGCCTTGCGTTCTGTTCGACGTACCGCCAGCAGCACTTTTCCTGGATGACGATGACGATGAGTGACAACTACAATCATGAACTCGACTACCAGTACCTCCTGTCCGAGTTGTCTGCCCTGATTATTTCTCTTGGTGGAAACATGGAGGACGCTGAAACCATCTCTCTCGATGATTTGCTGCAACTTCTTGACAATACATATCCACACATTATTGATACCCCTCCAGATAGTCCGCAAACGGCGCTTCTCAAGCGGACACGCAAGTCCAAGAACGCACTTTGTCGTAAATTTATTTTCTATCGCGATGTTATGAAATCGAGGGATGCACAATGACGGGCGTATCTACCGAAGACATGTGGACGATGTGCAGGGAATTATCTACCCCTGCGTTTACTTCAGAGTTCGATATGTCGGACGAGTCGTCGTTTGGTGCAGTTGTGGCCGTCGAGGAACAAGCGTCTGGAGTAGACAACTCTCGTTTTGCGATTGGCTTCGCCGATGAACAGATGTACTACTCAATGACCGGTTCTGGTTCTACTGCCATTGGTCTGGTCCTTAATACTATTTACATGAACATTGAGGCAACCATGCGCGTTGCATCGCCTAAAAAGGTCCTTGTTGTTGGCGGACTTTTGGCTGGACCTCTCATGATTGCAAAGAATGTCGCCAGCCAGATTCATGTTAGCAATAGCATTCATCTTGACTATTTTGAGCGTCATTTTTCTGGAGACAAACCGACTTACACGGTTGTTTCGCTTCAAGACATTTCGAACGAAGCCGCACCCGGACCCTATGACTTCATAATCGTTCATGTTCCTGCTTTTGCGCATGACACGAATTTCTTTGTTAAGTTATTCAATCAATTGTCAGTCGGTGGCACGATGTATGCCTGGTCCGCACACGACCAGGGAAATCTTTTCAAAAGCAAGCAGAATCACCCCTACGTTGACCTTTACTCAACGCTCAAGCAACTTGATGGTGCTAGGGTTTACCAGGTCCCCGTGTCGTTAGGTGCTGCCCTTGTCGTCAAAGAACAATAAGCAAATAAAAATCGAGACTGCTAGTAATTGGTTTAATATCCCAACACCAAAACCAGGACAAATTCTTGTCTCGCCAATGCATGAACGGCTCTTTGACCCGGAATCGATGCCAATAGATAATTCTGTGGCTTTTCCAGAGTGGTATAAATCTCTCGATAAAAACACACGGTCTTTTAGGCATTGCGAGGGCGCTCAAGATTACCTAAAAAACGGAGTTACATTCCGACTTCCTGCGCCCGTTGAATTTAGGCCGTCGCCATCTGGTGATACATGGGAAGCCCGCTGGGGTGCTGGGGACAATAACGGACATTTGCATATTCATGGATTTGCATTCGAGAGCACTGGGGCCGTTCCCATTTCCCAGACAAGGGCGCTACAGCACTCTAATTACGTAAAAATTATTAACCCGTGGATTATCAGAACAGCACCAGGCTGGTCCTCAATGGTCTTGCCAGTATTTTGGGAGCGAACAACAAGGGATTGGGAAATTGTTCCCGGAGTAGTAAACACTGACTACTACCACACGGCCCATTGGGTTATCAATATTTATACGGATAAACCATTTGTCATTCCGTACGGAACGCCGATTGCTCATATGGCAACATTTCCAAGAACTGCTGATGCCTCCATGATTTTGGGTGATGAAAAAATTGCATCTCTATTGACAGATAGAGGATTTGGCGGACCATTCGTGCCATTCAATAGGCGCAGTCGATATCGCACGGAGCAGAGGAAAAATGGTTTCGGCGAGTGCCCTGTTGGTGGTCTTGAGAAGACACGGCGGGTAAAGTGGTGGAATTTCTGGAAGCGTCATTAGGCGTTATCTACTGGTAATATTATGCTGAACACTCTTTGCGCGGAGGGCCGTACACATGGCATTTAACCAAGAACGACTTGCTGGACCGGCATTCGTTGCTTCGACTGCAACCAGCACCACTGCTCCCGCATCTGCTACTTACACGCCCGACACGGGCGTTACCACAATCGTGAAGCAGATGATGCTGTCCAATATCACAGCGAATGCTCAGGTGGTTACCGTTTGGTTGAAGCCGAACGGCATCACCCTCGCGAGTAGTCACATTCTTTTTCATAGCCTTACGTTGGCAGCCAACGAAACTGTTCTTGTAAATATGTCGCTAGTCATGAATGAGAGCGACTCAATTTTTGCTCGAACTGGCACGTCAAGTGCGGTAACTATCACCCTCAGCGGCATTGAGGAGTCATAAACATGGGCGGGATTGTTAGGGTTAATGCCCCTGACCCGCTCGCAGACTACCTGGATTCGGCGGACGAGGTTTATGGGAGTGGCGTCGATGGTGATGCAACAATTTCCAGCAATACCTCCTTGTCGTCGGACATGTTTTATTACAACCTGACGATTGGTACTGGAGTTACGCTAAACACGAATGGATATCGTCTCTTTGTCAAGAATCTTCTACAGTTAAACAGTGGCTCAATTATTGGTTTGACTGGCGGTTTTTCTGGTTCCGGAACACTCCTTGGCGGAGCAACATCAGGAAATAACGTAACTAATAGTCTCGGTGGAAATGGTGCGTCAACAACTGCAACCGCGCCAACAGCGGCTAGTGGCGGTTCGATTTACTATCGTCTAGCAAGTCAGGCCATTCGTGGCTATCAACTGACTGCAGGAATGTCATCTCCTGCTTATTTACGTGGCGGTGCCGGCGGAAGCACTGGCGATGGTGGCGGTGTAGTGATTGTTTGCGCAAGGTACATTTCAACTAACGGCGCGGCACAGATTGCAGCAACTGGTGGAACTGGCGCCGGTGGGGGCGTTGTCATTCTGGTCTCCTCCTACTCCGTTCAGCCAAGTGAACTGACGCTCAATGTCGCTGGACAGGGAACTGGCACATCCGGAACGGCCATTTACATCGAAGTGGACTGAGCCATGGCAACAATTGTTCGCCAGAATAAGCAGATTGTTCAACGTCTTGGCAATAACTTGCTTTACGGAAGTGGCTTTGATGGCGATGTAACCATCACTTCCACGGTCTTTCTAACCCGCGATATGCATTATCGCAATCTCACCCTGTCGGGCTCTGGAAAACTATTCACCAACGGTTATCGAGTGTACGTTTCGGGTACTCTGACCGTCAACAGTGGAACAGAAATTGGCACCCCGAGAACAATAACCAATAGCGGTTCAGGAACATTGCGTGGTCGTGCGGCAGATAGCGCAACTACAAAGTCCTACATTATTGGGCCAGACCCATCATTGCCTGGCGTATCGACTGTTCCTGCAGCAGTGCTAAAAGATATTGAAACAGTAATGCAAGGATGGCATTACCACCCGGTCGATGGATTTAAGCCCATCGAGGCTGCATACGACGGTGATGATGGAACTGACGTGACCGGCTCGCCAGCACCAACCTCTGGTCAACCAGGTGGGCCGACATCAGGCAACCCTGGCGCCGCTGGAACATACCCTCCCGATGCAAACACCTTTGGCGTGCCCGGTGGACGAGGAAATCCAGGCAATCCGGGAACTGCTGGTAATGCTGGAGCGACAGGGACTAAAGGAATCCGTGGTGTCGGTGGTGGTCTTGTAGTTATTCTGGCCAAAACCATTATTGGCTCAGGTGTAATCACGAGTGAAGGGGCAGCGCCACAGGCTCCAACTACTGGCGCTACGGGTTTGAGTGGTGCCGCAGGGACAGCAGGCAATCCTGCTCCGAGTATTCCATCTACGACTATTCCCGGAAACCTGAATCCCAATTCGACTGGCCATAACCCGAGTAGCACTGGGCACAACCCTGCAACTCCAGGAAATGCCTACACAGTTCCTGGAAACTCATATACTGTTCCGGGGAATCATGATTACAAGGAAAACCACAACCCGTCGCACACGGGCCATGCTGCCCACGTGACGTACCACCATCATCACAATGATGGCTATCGGCCCTATTACCATAACGTGAAGGCTGAGCAGATTTATCACTATCAGGTTCACAATCCTGGTAACCCCAATGGAACGTACCATCATTACCAAAATCCGTCGACAACGGCCCATAACCCAGCGACGACCGCACATAATCCGACTACTCCAGGAAATGCATTTACAATCCCGGGTAATTCATACACAATTCCAGGAACTCACAACCCAGCCACTTCAAATCCGAGTTACCCCGGCGGTGCGGGCGGAAATGCTGGGGCTGCTGGTTCTGGTGGCGCAGGAGGGACTGGAAACGTTGGAACGGATGGTGACGATGGAGCAATTTTCATTGTCACAGATTCAATTTCCGGAAGCATCACCAGGACCGCCCACCGAGAGATTGTTCTCGTTCTTACGTGATAGGTGAATGAAATGTCGACGTTGTCAAATCCGAATTTAAGAGACACGCTGATTCGAGCAAAAACAGACCTTGATACGACTATTCATGCTTTAGCGAAATTGATGGGGTTGGATATTCGAAACGTAAATTTGAAATACGTGACAGAACTCTGGTGTGACCAGGACGGGAATAACCTTATTTCTGGCACCCCCAACGAATATTTCTATCAACGTCTGGAGACCTTATGTCAAAGACGTCAGCGTATTGTTGAAATGCTTGAGGGGCCGAACAGAATTCTGTAATGTAAAATCTGTTTGGTGCTGTTAGTCGCAGCATCCGTGGTTCGACGGGGAGAACCGCAGTTGTAGGCGTAGGGGGATAGATGCTTCGAGGCGGGCGGTGGATTTTTTGGGTATTAACCCTGTGGTCCATTATTGCCCCTGTTCATATCCGTTCAGTTGCAGCCTCAGAGACTTTGCAAACAGACGGCAATATTCTTATTTTTTCCTATGACCAGTCTTCCGTAAGCCAATCCGTTCAGGTCAATCTTTCTGGTAAATCGACTTTGACCGCTCAGGTCAGGGCAAAAAATACTCAGTATGGGCCAGACAAACTTGCTGTAGGTATTCAACTGAAAGGGCCTGGCGGTGGAGGCATCTATTCGCATAGCACCGGTTGGGTTGACCTTGGGGACAACTACCAGGACATATCAATTTCCATTAGCGCCGACGGGGTTGGATTGGGCGGATGGAATCAGGCCGCAACAGCAGAAATATTCATTCTTGGCGATGATGCTGAGTTCTGGGCCGGAAATTATGGACCTTCAGTTGAGTCTGCTTCTCTTAAACTCGACGGCCAGGAACTTTTAGTTAATTCTGATTTTTCGAGCACGTCTTCGTGGTCGTCGAATATTGGCTGGCAGTCTTGCGCTAATCAATCCGGAAATCAACCGTGCGTCCTGGTAAGTGCGCCACCCACATCAACTACGACAACTACAACAGCCCCCGAGGCAACTGGTTCGCTTTTTGGTACTGCCAATGAAGGTTGGGACCTAACACTAACTGCTCCCTTTGGTGTTTTTACGGCAGTTGAATTTGCCAGTTATGGGAATCCTGATGGCGAGACGCTGGGTTCATGTAATGCCGAAAACTCCGTACAGAAAGTCGCCGAAGCATTTATTGGACAATCTTCTGCCACTATTGCTGCTAATAATTCGGTATTTGGTGACCCATGTGGTGGAACGTATAAGCGCCTAAATGTACGCCTTGTTTATTCAGGTGTAGCGCCAACAACAACTACGAGCACCACAACAACCACAACAACAGCGCCACCCCCTACATGCGGACCTTACGAAACGCAAACCGTTACTGGGCAAATAAATGGAGCAGTGTGGGGCTCGAACCCGTATACGGATGATTCAACTTTTTCGGTAGCGGCCGTTCATGCTGGCCTGATTGATGTTGGCGAAACTGCAGTCATTGAGGCATACGACATTCAGTACTACACGGAATACCCAGGAACATTTGCCAATGGAGCAACAACTAGCGACTGGATGAGCGGTTGGTGCGGGTACAAGATACGTATTTATGCGCCAAGTACGACTACAACGTCTACCACCACTACTACGACGTCGACGACGACAACGACGACAGAGGCGCCGGCTACAACGACCGAGTCGCCGTTGCCACCTGAAGAAGAAACAACAGAACCACCACAGGAAACAACGATTCCGGTAGAGACAACCGAGGTTCCAGTCGAATCAACAGAACCACCAAGCGAAACGACAGATGCCCCAGTCAGCGAAACAACCACCCCTGAAGAACCAGAAACAACTGTAGTGGAGGAAAATGAACCAGAAACAACAGAACCCGAAACAACGCTTCCTGAACCAGAGACAGACGCCGAAACTGAAGAAGAAGAGGCAAGGATTGAGGAAATAGTTCAGTCGATTGATGACCCAGAACTTCAAGCGGCTGTCGAGGAACTTCTGGCTGCCGAGGAAATTACATCTGAATTAATTGAGAAACTTGTTTCAAATGAGAGTTTTGACGAACTAACACAGGAACAAATTGACGTCATCGTTGAGGCACTCAACGAGGCGTCGGATGATGTAAAAGAAACGTTTGAAGAAGAAATCAATATTTTTAGTGGCGAATTCGACAACTATGTGCCTAGCGGTAGCAAGGTAACAGTGGCTGAACGGCGTATAATTGTTGCTGCTACTTCAATCATTGTTGTGGCACCGAGCGTTGTGTCGGGTGGCGGGGGCCGCCGTAGGGGGTAAAACGTGAGTTCTTTTCGGCGTGCGTTTGCGTACTGCGCAATCATTTTGGGCTGTGGGTTTTTGCTGACATCGAGTGATGCTTCTGCAACTTCCCAAACAATCCCATCTACAGACTTTGAGAATGGTTCATTTACGGGTTGGGACATTGGCTCGCAGAGTGGGACATTTTCCACCAATAATCCGACAAATCTGATTAGCCAGCAAGGGAAAGGCATGAATATTGTTTCCTCTGCTGTCACATTCAACGCCCCTTCTCATAATGCCGTTGGAAGCCCAACAAAGCCAGATGGGTCAACAAACCCCTACTACCAGCCAGCGGTTTCGCCGACAACTTGGGTTTTTTCACCATACGGCACGAAAGCAGCCCTCCTGCAACCAAGTGGCCAAGTCCAGTTTAATGCAGCAATTTCATCTCTTGGACTGTCGGTAGCAAATGGGACAGCAATTAAGGCGCTCCTCACCCAGCAAGCACAGGCGTCAGGTTATGGTCAGGGAATCCCAACTGATGCTGCGTGGATGGCAGCAGATGTGTCACTTTCTGCTGGGACTACCTACACAATGTCCTGGAATTACATCGGAACTGATTATGTTCCATTCAACGATGGTTCGATTACGTCTCTAGCGACAACTTCCGGAACTTCTGGGGCCACCGTAACTGTCAATAATCAGACATCTGGTTATGCGCTTCTTGGTTTTACCAACCCTGGAACTGGCGACTACTCAACTGGCACTTATGGCTCGACCGGTTGGCAAGTGTCCACATACGAAGTGTCCCAGACAGGAACTTACCGTCTTGGTTTTCTTGTGTTCAATCTTGATGACCAGGGCCTTTCGCCTGTTTTGCTTGTTGACAGCCTGCCCGGCTCTACAACTAAGAATGGAGTCACATTTGGGGCCGTAACTCCCAATAACCCGAATGCTCCAACCGTTGCGCCAACGTTGCCCGCTACCACTACAACGACAGTTGCCCCAACTACGACGACTATTGCCGCTACGACCACAACGACAGAAGCACCGACAACGACAACGACGACCGAGGCTCCCGCTACGACTACAACCCAAGCGCCAATAATCGTTCCGATTACATTGCCTCCTATAGCGGAGACGACTTCAACTATTCCTGAGACGACTACTACGGTGCCGCCGTTAGTGGCTCCAGAGCCAGAAACGCTTCCCATAACTGGAAATAATTCTGACCTTATTTTTCTAGTCGGATTTGTGCTCATCTCACTTGGGCTTGCAATCAGGCCCTGGGCAAGACGGGAGGAAAAATGAAGAATTTAATTTCTAAACTGTTCAACGAAACAACTGCCCTTGCGTGGACGCTTGGCGGCACGGCGATGGTTCTCATCACGCTCAGTGGAGATACCCTGCGCTACGGTCTATGGATTTCTGGAATTTCCCTTGCAGTTCACCTCTTGGGAGCATTTAAGGGCAGTAAAGAAAATACCGAAAACTGACAAATTCGCCTATCGGCTATAATTGTCGTCAGTACATTGCGAAGGAGTACCAATGATTTATCCGTACATGAAACTGGTCGTCCCCTCGGCACTGACGCCGCACAAAAATGGTCAACTTCCTGCCAACCTTTTGGCAAAGGTGAAGACCGGTGGGCAGATGTATGCGCCCGTGGCAGAGCAGTTCAACAAGATGTATGACGCAGCATTAGCAGCCGGCCATAAGTTGCGGAACGTTGGTGACTATCGGTCGTTCGAGGGTCAGTTGTCTATGTTTATGGACCGCTATCAGACGAGCGACACGGGCCGAGTGCCTCAAGTGACTCGTCAGTACGAGGGCAAGACTTGGTATCTCAAGAAGGGGAAAGCACCTTCGGCTGCTCCGGACCCCACCGGCAAGAAGGGTTCT
>Ga0129333_10003487_pt1 | contig 14740 bp, 18 predicted proteins | sample CPB6_08_DNA_FD_94474 | JGI IMG/M metagenome (GOLD analysis project Ga0129333, IMG submission 94474) | Freshwater to marine salinity gradient microbial communities from Chesapeake Bay, USA - CPBay_Sum_0.6_0.8_DNA | ecosystem: Environmental > Aquatic > Marine > Coastal | place: USA: Chesapeake...
ACAGGTGCAGCTGGTGCAGTAGGGCCACAAGGTCCTGTAGGCCCAGTAGGTCCCGCTGGTGCGACTGGACCAATTGGTCCTCAAGGTCCAGCTGGTCCATCTGGTATTGCAACTCTAACAACAAGTGGTACAAATGGTCCAGCAACTTTAGTTGGTTCTACCTTAAATATTCCTGACTATAGTTTACCATCATGGATTGAAACTGACTCATTTCAAAGAACTGTTTGGTGTAATGGTAAAGGAGATATAATTACAAATACTGGTTTTGGTGAGGGTACTTTAGCAAGTATAACTACTGGTAATACCAATACTGCTATGGGTAGATTTTCATCAAGACTTTTATCAACCGGAACAGGTAATACAACTATCGGATGTTTTGCAGGATTAAATAATACAGCAGGAAGTAATTCTACAGCAATAGGATTTAATGCACTAAATGCTAATACTGCTGGTGACAACACAGCAGTTGGTTCTAATGCTTTAGCATTAAATACTTCTGGTACATTCAATACTGCAGTAGGATCAAGTGCTGCTGATTCAATTACAACTGGTATCGGTAATGTAGCTATAGGATATGGTTCTTTAGCAGCTGCAACAACAGGATTAAAAAATACTGCGGTTGGTGGTAGGGCATTAGGTTCTAGCACTGGTTCTAATAACTCAGCTCTAGGTTCTGATACAGAAGCTGGTGCATTTAATGGTTGTATTTTACTTGGACAAGGAGCACTAGCTACAGCAAACAATCAACTTGTTATTGGTAGTGCAGCAACTAATGTTGGTCCAGTTGTACTTTCCACTCAAACTCAAACTCACTATTTACCAGTAATTATAAATGGTGTAGCATATAAACTTTTATTAACCACATAATAACTAAATAATATAATCATGGGAGCACTACCTGAATACGAAAATGTAGATAATGCACAAAGTGTAATGCCGGAGTATGGATCTCCACTTACACAAATGTGGCAATATCAAAATAGATCTGCTGATAAATTCTTAAAAGATGCCGGAGTAAAGTTTGCTGCAAGACAGTATGCAAACAATGCAGCTGCTATTGCGGCTGGTTTAACGCATGGGGATTTTTATGTAACAGTATCTGGTTCAGATTTAATTGTTAAAATTGTAAATTAAAAAATCATGGAAATACTAACGATAGATAATATCTCAGCTCAAGTCTATACTATAAATAAACTTTTTGTTGAGAACAATGATTCAAAGGCAGTAGAGTTAACCAATCTTTTAAGAATGTTATTAAATGCAGGAGTTTATGATTCTGTTCAAGCTGCATATGAAGATGGTGTTCCTGTAGGAGCTTTTGTAGTTATTGATGATCCAGAAACTCCTGAACTAGAATATAATGTTCAGATTGTAAGACCTGGAACTGTATAATTTAATTAATATTTAAAGTCATGTCAAATAGTATAGGAGACTTAAAAAATAGTGGTCTACAGGGAAATAATTGGCCATGGCAGTTTCGAGTTTTAAAAGGGCTGGATAATATATACACTAGTATTGTTCAATATTTTACTCCTCAGTCTAGAACTGCTAATATATTGAATGATGTTGGTCCTGGTGCAGTACCTCCATCTTATGGTTTTTCAATTGCTAATATAGGTGGTGCAGCTGGTACTGTTGGTGGACAAACACTTCCTGCAGGTGCAACTGTTAACTTTGATGCGGGAGCAATGAATAACTTTTTTGGAGGAATTGCTTATGATGCAACAGGTACTACATTTTTAATTACTTGGATTTCATAATGAATACTTTAATATCCATAACACCCAGCACAACTAATAAAGGTTTATTTGCACAAATTGGAGAAGGTCCAATTGCAACTGGAACTCTTGATACATCTATTGTAGGACCTGGAGTAGGTACACTCACAGTTCCGGCTAATGCATTTCAAGTTGGTGATAGTTTTAAAGCTACATTGTATGGGCATATTGATTCTGCTAATAATGAAGATTTAATTGTCAAACTTGATTGCACAACAGCATCATTAGGTGGTACTGGGACTATAAGTATGCCGCAATGTACTAATCAACATTTTGAATTTGAAGTGCAATTTACAATTAGATCACTTGGAGGACCTGGTGCTGCTGCAGTATTAACTGCGGGGTTCTTTACATTTTCTAAAGATGCATCTAATGCATTTGAAGGAGCTGATTTTACTAATGAAGAAAATACACTATTTGATACAACAGTACCTCAAACTTTAGATGTAAAAGTGCTTTGGGGTAGCAATGATCCAACAAATAAGATATATGTTGAATCATTTGTTTTGACAAAGATTTTTTAAAATGAAAACAGCATTATCAAAATTAGTAATATCAGCAGGCTACAGAGACATGGATCATTTTGTTACAAGTGCATTTCATCCACAATTGGCTGGAACATGCACAGGAGTAAGTGCACTATTTGCAGGCATTGCTTATTATTTTAATGCTGTATTTGGTATTGTTCTTCCAGTAGGAATAGGAATCATACTTCTTTTTGGACTTGAATTCTATACAGGGCTTAAAGCATCAAAAAAAGAAGGTAAAAAATTTGATTCAGAATTGTTTGGAAAAGGCTGGTTTAAGTTATTTGTATATATGCTTATGATAGGAATATCAAATGCAATGGCAACTTATATAGAAATAAAACCTATCTTTGGGTTCACTTTTAATATATATGAGTGGTTGCATTATGCATTTTATAACTATGTAATTATTAATTTAATCTGGTCAAACCTAGAAAATTTTAAAAGATTAGGCTGGACAGAGTATTCTCCAATACTTAAACGTCTATCAAAATATATAAAAGATGAACCAATAAAACCAACAGATCATGAATGAAAAAACACTTAAAGAAAGATGGAATGGTAAAACACCTAAGTTTTGGAAAAAAGTACAAAGGTGGGCCATTATTACAGGAGCAGTTGCAGGAGCAATTATAGCTGCACCGGTAGCATTACCAGCAGCAGTTATAACAACCGCTACTTATATTGCAGCAGTAAGCGCAACAGTAGCAACAACAGCTCAGTTAACAGTTGATGATTCTAATACTATTGTAAATCCATAAATAATATATAATGTCAAAGAAAGAAAAAAAAGTAGAAGACTTTGAGGTGGAAGTAAAAACCAAAAAAGTAAATGTAAAGGCCAAAAAAGAAGGTCAGAAAGTTGATGTAGTAGTTGATACTCCTAAAGTTGATGTTGAAGTTCACAAAGATGAAGAAAAGAAAGAATTCAAATTGGATAGTGAGAAGCTTGATGTGAATGTAACTAAAACAGAAGAGGGTACTGTAGTTAGTGTTGATGCTAAAAATTCTGCATTAAAAAGAGTAGGACAATGGCTTGCTAAATTCTACACTAAAAAATTCAATAAGAAAAAATGAGTTTATTAGATTTAAAAAAAATAAAACAAGTTCCATTATCTGAATCTCAGTATATCAAATCTGAAACTAAAAAACTTCAGATTGTCTTACATCATACTGCAGGTAATTCATCAGGTCCCGGAGTAATTAAAATGTGGGATACTGACGATAGAGGAAGAATAGCAACTTGTGTTACTATATCTGGTAAAGGTATTTCTAAAGATACTTTTGATGGAGAAATATGTCAAGCATTTTCATCTAAACATTGGGCTTATCACTTAGGTATTAAACCAGATGTTTTCCGTGCAAATGGATTACCATATAAATCTCTTGATCCATTAGCAATTGGTATTGAAATTTGTAATTGGGGACCCTTGACTTTAAAAGATGGAAAGTATTACAACTATGTAAATAGAGAAGTACCTATTGATCAAGTATGTAAACTAGATAGACCATACAAAGGACATCTTTATTATCATGCTTACACAGATGCTCAAATAGAGTCTGTAAAGCAATTATTACTTTATTGGAATAAAATATGGGATATTCCACTTACATATAATGAAGATGATATGTGGAGTGTTTCTAAAAATGCTCTTAGTGCAGTTCCTGGATTATATACTCATAATTCATACAGAAAGGATAAATCAGATATTTCTCCTCAGCCTAAGATGATTGCAATGCTTAAATCTTTATCAAAATGAAATTTAGAAATAGTTGGAAAAGTCATAAACCTAGTTGGAAAACAATCACAATAAGATGTAGAATATCTTTAGTAGATATCTTTTCTTTAGAAATTGATCCGCCTAGAAATTTTTACGCACTTACTATTTTAAATTTTACAATTAAGAATAGATAATATTACTTAATCTTCTCTAAGTAAGGTGATCCAGGTATGTACTATGCCTGGATTTTTTTATTTAAATATATCTTGTTTAAACTTTTCTTGTATATTTGTGTAAACTTAAAATATATAAAAATGGAAAATCAATCTCAAGAAAAAGTATTTACTCCTGAAGAATTAGAAGTAAAAAGAAAAGAAATGCTTAATTTCTACAATGAGTCTAAACCTTATTTAACAGCGCAATTAGAGCATGAACAATTATTGTTTCAAATTGATGAAGTAAGATTTAAAAGAACAACTGTTCAAATGCAGTATGCAATGTTAATGAATCAAATGGAAAATCCAGGTCAAGCTGAAGATGAGGATACAGATTTTCCACAACCTGAGCAGGCTCCGACAGCAAGAAAGCTTAAAAAATAATAAGAATGGCTTTAGTAAATCAAGTACAGAAAAAAGTAGTAATGTCTAAAAAAGACGTTATTAAATATCAGATACTTACTCATTGTTATATTAATAAAATATCATTGAGTGATTCTGATTTGGAGTGCTTGACTTTGCTTAGTACTATAGGACCAATTGAATTATCAAGTTTCTGTTTTGAAGCATCAGATGAACACTTAATTTTTAAGTCAGAACAAACTGTTAGAAACTGTATAAATAAGTGTGAAAAGAATGCACTGGTTGTAAAGGATCCAAAAAACAAAAAGATAATCAGTGTAAATCCTAGTTTACAAATACAAACTGAAGGGAACATTTTTTTAGATTATAAATTTCTTGGAAGATGATACCTAAAAAATCTACACAATTATTCAAAGAACTATCAGAAGAACTAAATACACCTTTAGAACTTATACAAGATTTAGTAGAAGAATATTACAAACATATAAGAGGTAATTTAACAAATCTTAGTCATCCTAGAATAAATGTTGAAGGATTGGGTCAATTTGTTGCAAGGCCAAGCTTAATTAAAAAATCAATTCAAAGATACAAGAAGGCATTATCTTCTCATGACACATCAACTTTTAAAGCATACTACAATAAGAAAATGCTTGAAGAAAAAGTTGAATCTCTTGAAAAAATAGATAAACAACTGGATGAATTAGAATTGAAAAAAGAACAATTTAAAAAAAACAAAAATGAAAAATACACTTAGATTAATCTGGGAAAACAGAAAACAAATTATAGAAGGTATTACTAATAGTGTTTTAAGGGACGAAACTGTAGAAGAAATATCTAGACTTAGATATGACATCTGTGATGAGTGTCCTAGTAAAGGTAAAAAGTGTGCAGTAAAAGGCACAGCTCCTTGTTGCAATGAGTGTGGTTGCTCTCTTACATTTAAAACCAGATCTCTATCATCTGAATGTCCACTTGGTAAATGGCAAGCTGTAGCTACTGAAGAAGAAGAAACTAAACTTGATGAGTTATGAGTATTTTTTTTAATGCAAAAGATCATAGTTATAAAAGTTTAGTCACTGAACCGGATATAACATGGTATAGTGTTACTACAGTAGTATCATCATTAAAGAAACCTTTTGATGCAAAAAAGACTGCGCAAAAAGTTAGTAAGAATTCTAAATCAAAATGGCATGGTATTGATCCTAATATAATAGAGGAAATCTGGGCAAACGAAGCTAAGAGAGCTGTAGATTTAGGAACTTGGTATCATAATCAAAGAGAAGCTGACTTATGTTCTTTAGCTTCAATAGAAAGAGAAGGTACAGTAGTTCCAATATTTGCACCACTACCTTTAAAAGATGGTATAAAATATGCACCGTCACAAAAATTAGAACCAGGAGTTTATCCTGAACATATGGTGTATCTTAAATCTGCAGGCATCTGTGGACAATCAGATCTCGTAGAAATAGTTAATGGTAGAGTAAATATTATTGATTACAAAACAAATAAAGAAATTAAGATGGAGTCATTCAAGGACTGGGAGGGAATCTCAGAGAAGATGCTCCATCCTGTTTCTCATTTAGATGATTGTAATTTTAATCACTACTCATTACAACTTAGTATTTATATGTATATGATATTAAAGCATAATCCTAAGTTATTACCAGGAACAATATACATTCATCATATTGTATTTGAAACTGATGGTAAAGATAAATGGGGGTATCCTGTTGCAAAATTAGATTCAAACAATGAACCAATTGTAAAAGATGTAAATTTAATACCTGTACCATATTTATATGATGAAGTAATTGCAGTAATAAATCATATGAAAGACAGTCCAAACTTCATTAAAAGGAAATAAAATGTTTGCAAAATTATTTGATATTCAGAACGGTGTAGTTGTTCCAACGGAACACTGCTATACATTAAAAGCACTTAAAGATGTAATGGATGAATATCCAGATGATTATTTAAAAATTTATTTATACTTGTTCTACATGTGCTGTCCAAATCCAGATATGAATCCTTTTTTCTTTGTTCCAGAACAGGATAAGGAATTTATTATTCTAAAAGAAATTGAGGCAGAATTTTCTACTGAAGACGACACAATCTTTGCAGCACTAAAGTTTTGTGAAAAGATGTATGAAACACCTACATCTAGAGCATACAAAGGTATTGCAACCATGTTAGATAGATTAGGTAGATATATGGAAAATACTCCAATCACACATGGAAGAGATGGTAACTTTAACTCTTTAATTGCTGCTGCTAAAAATTATGAGGCAATTAGACAGTCTTTCAAAGGGGCATATAAAGATCTTCAAGAAGAACAATCAAGTAAAGTAAGAGGTGGACAAGGACTAGCATATGACATGTAATGAGTGAGATTTATCAAGACATACCAACCTATGACAATGGAAAATGGACAATCACAAGTTTTGAATCCAGAGATGACTTCAAGCACTTTATACTTAGTGAAATATTTAGTGAGCCCGGAAAGTATAAATTCAACAAAACTACAAGTGAATTATTTACTTCAGAATCAACAAAGTTTAGAAGAGATGGTGTATACTGTACAGCTCCCTTTAAATCCAAAGATTATATAACATATTGGGATGATCAAAAAACTAGATGCCGAAAAGGTTTATTAATTAAAGAAGGAGGGTTAACATGGTATGTATGTAGGGAATACTACATGTGGCTAAACTTTTTACCAATCTTTGATAAAGAACAACAGAAGTTTGACTTTGCTAAAATTAGAGATGCTCAGTATCATATGGCTTTATATGAGTTATTAGCTGAGTTAGCATACAAACACGTGGCTATTCTTAAAAAAAGGCAGATTGCTTCATCTTATTATCATATGGGTAAACTTATCAATCAACAATGGTTTGAAGCAGGGGTTACTTTAAAGATAGGAGCAAGTTTAAAAGATTATATTAATGAGAAAGGATCTTGGAAATTTTTACAAGAATATGCTGCTTTCTTAAATGAACACACTGCATGGTATAGACCAATGTCTCCTGACAAGGTAATGATGTGGCAGCAAAAAATTGAGGTAAGAAAAGGAGATAGAAAAAATGAAGTTGGTCTTAAAGGTACTATACAAGGTATGTCATTTGAGAAAGATCCAACAAATGGTGTAGGGGGTCCGGTAAAATACTTCTTTCATGAAGAAGCTGGTATTGCACCAAAGATGGATCAGACATATGAGTATATGAGACCAGCAATGAGATCAGGTCTTATTACTACAGGAATGTTTATAGCTGCCGGGTCTGTGGGAGATTTAGGACAGTGTCTTCCATTAAAAGATATGATATTAAATCCTACATCAAAAGATATTTATGCTGTTGAAACAGATTTAATAGATGATAAAGGTACAACAGGTCTCTCAGGTTTGTTTATTCCTGAGCAATGGTCTATGCCTCCACATATTGATGAGTATGGTAATTCACTTGTAGAAGATGCATTAAATGCACTCAATGAGCAATTTAAGATTTGGAAGGAAGAACTTGCCCCGGAAGAATATCAATTAAGAATTTCTCAGCACCCAAGAAATATACACGAAGCCTTTGCAAACAGAACAGTATCTGTTTTTCCAACTCATTTACTAGCTGCTCAACAGAGAAGAATAGAAGAAAAAGAATATGGTGTTGAGTATCTGGATATTTCAACAGATGAACATGGTAAACCCGCTGTAAAGACAAGTAACAAAAGACCAATATCAGAATTTCCTATAAATAAAAAAACAGAGGACAAAACCGGTTGTCTTGCAGTATGGGAAAGACCAATAGAGAATCCAAAATTTGGAATGTATTATGCATCCATTGACCCTGTTGGTGAAGGTAAAACAACAACTTCTGAATCTTTGTGCTCTATATATATTATGAAGTCTTCAATAGAAGTTAATAAAGAAGTAGCTGGAGAAGTAGAAACATATATAGAGCAAAGTAAAATAGTAGCAGCATGGTGTGGTAGATATGATGATATTAATAAAACTCATCAAATGCTAGAACTCATTATTGAGTGGTACAATGCTTGGACAGTTGTAGAGAATAACATATCTCTATTTATACAGTATATGATATCAAGAAGAAAACAAAGATATCTTGTACCTAAGAGTCAAATTCTTTTCCTAAAAGATTTAGGAGCAAATGCAAATGTTTACCAGGAATATGGTTGGAAAAATACAGGTACATTGTTTAAAGCTCATTTACTTAGTTATGCTATAGAATTTACTAAAGAAGAATTAGATGTAGAAACAAAACCAGATGGTACAATTGTAAAAACAAAATATGGCATAGAAAGAATTCCAGATCCTATGCTAATAAGAGAAATGCAAGAATATAGAGATGGTCTTAACGTGGATAGACTAGTATCCTTTGCAGCTTTGGTTTCTTTTATGAAAATACAAGAATCTAATAGAGGATATTTAAAAAGACATATTAGTGATGATGCCTCTAAAAACTTGCAAAAGTCAGAAAATTTGTTTAAATTAAATAAGAGTCCGTTCCGCAATATTGGAACCAACTCGTCTTTTAATTCAAATAGTATTAAAAGATCACCATTCAAAAACTTTAAATAAGAGTTATGCAGGTATATAATGCGATGCAATTAAAGAAGGGAGCAAAAGTTGAACAAAACCGGTTAGGTAGTGTAACTCAACCTTTGCAATTTCTTTCTAAAAAAGAAAAAGATGAAGAATGGGCTGCTTGGAATTTGGATTGGTTAGAATGGCAAGGATTAAAACAAATCCGTAGAAATGCCAGAAGACTAATGAAAAATTACAAGTTAGCAAAAGGTATTATTGATAGAACAGATTATATTGTTGAAGAAGATAATGAGTACAGAGATATAATTGAATTACTTACAAAAGAAGATTCTTCTGCATTAGAATTAAAGTTCTATCCCATCATTCCAAATGTTATTAATGTTCTTGTAGCTGAATTTGCTAAAAGATCTACTAAGTTAACCTATAGAGCTGTTGATGATATTTCATACAATGAAATGTTAGAACAAAAAAGAGCCATGATTGAAGAAACACTTATGGCAGATGCTCAAACAAAAATTATTTCTGCTTTACTAGAGCAAGGATTGGATCCAAATTCTGAAGAAGCACAACAGCAATTAGCCCCAGATAATATCAAATCTTTACCTGAAATTGAAAAGTTTTTTCAAAAGGATTACAGATCCTTGATTGAGCAATGGGCATCTCATCAGCACAAAGTAGATGTGGAAAGATTTAGAATGGATGAGCTTGAAGAAAGAGGTTTCAGAGACATGTTAATTACAGACAGAGAGTTTTGGCACTTCAGAATGATGGAAGATGATTATGAAGTAGAACTTTGGAATCCTGTAATTACATTCTATCATAAATCTCCAGATAATAGATATATCTCACAAGCCAACTGGGTAGGTAAAACAGATATGATGACTGCATCAGATGTCATAGATAAGTATGGTTATTTGATGTCAGAAGAACAAATGGAAGCTCTTGAATCAATTTATCCAATTAGATCGGCTGCATATAACATTGGTGGATTGCAAAATGACGGATCCTTTTATGATGCAACAAAATCACATGATTGGAATACTAATATGCCATCATTAGCATACAGACAGTATACATCATTTATGGCAGGAAATGTATTAGATGGTTCTGATATTATTACACAAATACTTGCTGAAGGAGAAGACTATGTTGATCAAGGAACTGCTTATCTATTAAGAATAACTACAGCTTACTGGAAATCACAGAAGAAGGTTGGACACTTAACTAAAGTAAATGATCTTGGTGAAGTAACTACAGAAATAATTAGTGAAGACTACTCAATTACTGATAAGCCACTTTATGATACTAGATTGTTTAAGAATAAAACCAAAGACAATTTAATATTTGGAGAACATATTGATTGGATTTGGATTAATGAAGTATGGGGTGGAATTAAGATTGGACCAAACATTCCTTCTTATTGGGGTATGAATAATCCAGGAGGATTTACTCCTATTTATATTGGAGTAAACAGACCAAAGATTGGACCTTTAAAGTTTCAATTCAAAGGTGATAATTCATTATATGGATGTAAACTTCCAGTAGAAGGATCAGTATTCTCAGATAGAAATACTAGATCAACTGCATTACTTGATTTAATGAAGCCATATCAGATTGGATACAATATTGTAAATAATCAGATAGCAGACATCTTAGTAGATGAGCTTGGTACTATTATTATGTTAGACCAAAATACTTTACCAAGACATTCATTAGGTGAAGATTGGGGTAAAGGAAATTTAGCTAAAGCTTATGTAGCAATGAAAAATTTCCAGATGTTACCATTAGATACATCTATTACAAACACTGAAAATGCATTAAACTTCCAGCACTTCCAAAAGCTTGATCTATCTCAGACGGAAAGATTAATGTCCAGAGTACAACTTGCAACACACTTTAAACAACAAGCATATGAAGTAATTGGAGTTAACCCACAAAGAATGGGTCAACAATTATCTCAGATGACAGCTACTGGAGTAGAGCAAGCTGCTGCTGCATCATATGCACAAACAGAAATGTACTTTATTCAACACTGTGATTACTTAATGCCAAGAGTACATCAGATGAGAACAGATCTTGCTCAGTATTATCATTCTACAAAACCATCTACAAGACTTACATATGTTACAGAGTTAGATGAAAAGGTAACTTTTCAAGTTGATGGTACAGACCTTTTAATGAGGGATCTAAATATTTTCTGTAGTACAAATGCAAATCATAGAGCTATCCTAGAGCAGTTAAAACAAATGGCATTACAGAATAATACTACAGGAGCATCTATTTATGACTTAGGTAAACTTATTCAGTCTGACTCAATCTCTGAGATTAATACAGTAATGAAAATGTCTGAGAAGAGAGCACAAGAGCAGAAACAACAAGAAATGCAACAGCAACAGCAAATGCAACAAGAACAACTTGCTTCTCAAGAGAAACAAAAACAAATGGAAATTGATGCTGCTGCTCAAAGAGATGATAAGATGATTCAAAAAGACATTACTGTAGCTGAAATTAGAGCAGCTGGTTACGGATCTATGGCAGATGTTAATCAGAACCAACAATCTGATTTTAAAGATGCTATGAAAGAAATCCGGGAAACAGAACAGTATCAAAGTCAAATGGATGTACAAAGACAGAAGCAAAGTGATGATATGGTCAAACATTCACAGAAGATGGACATTGAACAACAGAAGCTTCAAGTACAACAAGATATAGCAAATAAACAGTTAGAAATAGCTAGGGTAAATAAAAATAAGTACGATTCTAAATCTTCTGATAAGAAGAAAAAATAGACTTAGCTATATAGTGCAAAAAATTAATTTTTAAATTTTAAATTTCCCAAGTTTATTTAGTATATTAAAGTATAACACAAAAAACCAACAACAAATGAGTGATCAAAACTTAAACCCTGATGAACAGGTACAAGACTCTACAACGGTAGGTCAAGTAGATGTAGATATTGATGCTCTTTTTGGAGCCCCTGGTGCAGAAAGCATAATGTTACCAGATGATCAAAAAGAGCCTGAGAAAAAATCAGTCTTCAAAGCAGAGAAGACAGATATGACGTTCTTTGACAACCCAGGAGCACAAACTAATGATGATAAATCAAGTGCTGCTGAAAAACAAGCAGAAGTTGAAGAAACAATCAATGAGCTGAATGATTTAATTATACAAGAAGAAGATGCTGGTAATAAAGGCAGACCTAAAGTAGATAAATCTGGCTTATATGATTTAGCATCTAAAATGATTGAGGAAGGATCTTTAGTACCTTTTGATGATGATAAACCATTAGAAGAATATACTACAAAAGATTTCCGTGAGCTTTTTGAAGCTAACTTCCAAGAAAGAGAAAATCAAATTAGAGAAAATACTCCTAGAGAGTTTTTTCAAGCTTTACCTCAAGAACTTCAGTATGCTGCTAAATATGTAGCAGATGGTGGTACAGATCTTAAAGGTCTGTTCAGAACTCTTGCGCATGTGGAAGAGATGAGACAATTAGATCCATCAGATGAATATGATCAAGCAGAAATTGCAAGACAGTATTTACATGCTACACAATTTGGTACTCCAGAAGAAATTGAACAGGAAATTCAAGATTGGTCTGAATTAAATAGACTTGAGCAAAAGGCTAAACAATTCAAACCGAAATTGGATAAAATGCAAGAAGATATTGTAAATAGAAAACTTGCAGAACAAGAATATAAAAAGCAACAACAAGCTGAACAAGCTAAAGCTTACCAGGATAATGTTTATAATACATTATCAGCTGGTGAACTTAGTGGAATCAAACTTGATAGAAAAGTTCAAAGTAATTTATATTCTGGATTAGTTCAACCTAACTATCCATCAATTTCTGGTAGACCTACAAACTTACTAGGCCACCTTTTGGAAAAGTATCAGTTTGTAGAACCAAGACATGATCTTATTGCGGAAGCATTATGGTTACTTTCTGATCCAGATGGTTATAGAAATAAAGTAAGAGATCAAGGAAGTAAACAAACTATAGAAAAAACAGTAAGACAACTTAAAACAGAAGAAGCAAGAAAAAATACTTCTTCAAATGGTGTAGAGGACAGACCAGAACCAAGAAGTTCTTCTAAACCAACAAGAACAATATCCCGTTCAAATAGTAATATATTTAAGCGGTTTTAATTAGTAACAATTTAAAAACAAATAAAAAATGGCAACTCCAGTTTTAAACAATGGTATCTTTCTACGGGATACAGCCTATGCGGCAAGTTCACACGTAGACTCTTACCACTTGGTTAACATGTTGAAGGATGCAGAACCAATGGATCTAGGTCCAGTGGACCTTTGGGCAATGGCTCAAAAGGTAGAAATGCCTCTTTACCAAATGTCTAGCTTTGGTGGTAAAAATGTAATTAATGTGGATAACCACAGAGGAGAGTATAGATGGCAGACTCCTGTATCTATTGACCTTCCTTATATTGTTGAGGACATTGAAAGCCCACAGAGAATTCTTGGTACAGATGGTTCAACTTTTAAAATCAAAGTTAACAGACGTGAGTTTGGACATGGTGACATCATCACTTATGACAAATATAACGGAGTTGAGATGTACATTACAGATGAAGATATTCTTCCTATTGGAGATGGATTTGTTTATACTGTACAATTGGTTAACAATGACAACTATAAATTCTTAGATCATAAATATCTTACTAATGGAACTAAACTTTTTAGAAAAGGTTCTGCAAGAGGTGAGTATGGTGAAAGATTTTCTGATATCACTACAAGAACAGGTTTCCGTGAATTCTACAACTTTGTAGGAGGAGCAGAAGCTCACGTACATTATTCAGTATCTTCTCGTGCTGACTTGATGATCAAAGGTGGTATGAATGCAGATGGAACTATCCCTGTAACAGAAATCTGGAGAAACTTTGGTGCTACTAATGATCCTTCTATTACTTCATTAGAGGACATGATCAAAGTTATGGGTAAAGATAAAGTTAAAAGAGCATTTGATAATGGTGATCTTTCTAGAACTTTCTTGACTCAAATGGAAGCAGCTCACTTGTCTAAAATTGCTACTGATATTGAAACTTACTTAATGTGGGGACATGGAGGTAGATTGCGTCAAGATGGTGCTGATGACATGAGACTTTCTGTAGGTCTTTGGAAACAGTTGGATAACTCTTTCAAAAGAGTATACAATAAAAATAACTTTACACTTGATTTGTTCCGTGGAGAAATCTACAACTTCTTCAATGGTAAAGTTGAGTTCCAAGGTCCAGATCCAAAAAGATCTTTAGTTGTTCAAACTGGTATGGGTGGAATGAGAATGGTAAATGAGGCTATTAAAAGAGAAGCAATTGCTTCTGGTCTTACTATCCAAGCTGCTGATATCGGTGCTATTACTGGTAAAGGTATGGACTTGAACTTTGGATTTGCTTATACTTCTTATGTTATTCCATTCTTGGCTAACGTTAAGTTTGTATTGAACCCAGCATTTGACAATGTTCATACAAATGATATTGAGAACCCAATCATTGATGGTTTCCCATTATCTTCTTATAGCTTTATCATCTTTGATATCACTGATAACACTAATGACAATATCTAC
>Ga0129333_10003488_pt1 | contig 14736 bp, 8 predicted proteins | sample CPB6_08_DNA_FD_94474 | JGI IMG/M metagenome (GOLD analysis project Ga0129333, IMG submission 94474) | Freshwater to marine salinity gradient microbial communities from Chesapeake Bay, USA - CPBay_Sum_0.6_0.8_DNA | ecosystem: Environmental > Aquatic > Marine > Coastal | place: USA: Chesapeake Bay...
CGTAGAATGTCACCTCTTAATCTTGGTCAGAATAGTGCTGAAGGAACTGGAATATCACAATTCTTTAATAGTGATAGGGGTGGTGATAGAATTGATGGTGATTGGGCTCAAATGTTGTCAATAAATTCAGAATGGAAAGTATCCCCTTTCATTACTGAAAATGTGCCATCATCTAATTACATTTTCTTTGGTGATAATAGAAACAATGTTGGTTCATTACCTAGTGATGAAATAAAACCAATCATGGGACTATTCTTCCCAACTAATACCTCTGAGTTGAGATATAGAAAAATAATGTCACCAGGAATTGAAACATATAGTTTTAATCCATTAATCGAACAACAATTCGGGTATCCAAAGTCTCAGGTAGTTCCCCATTACAAATGGCAAATAAGAACACCTGGCATTTATAATGGAACACCAAACATTTTTGGATCTGAAGATAATAACTGGTACACTAGTCCTACGTTTTCAACAGGATTTTTTAGTAAACCTTACCAAGATTTGGATTTTACTTCCCCTAACGAAAAGTATAGAACAAATAACACACAAATAGGATATATTGCAAGTTACGATATAAATGGAAATCCTTTACCCTACACACCACTTGCAAATATTGCACAAGGGGACCCTTCTCCTGAATCAGTTTTCCAAGAGTCGATTGTAGTTGGAGCTCCTTATCATTTTTATTTTGGTCTTAATAATGGTAAGACCGCAATCAACAGATTCTATAAACTTTATGTGGCAACAATAGAAGAATAAAATGCAAATTGATCCGACAACAAGAATAATTGAATCGACACAGAGGTATAAAGGGGCTCCTAAACAAGACCAACAATTAAATGTGCCTTTAGTCCAAACACAAAAGGAGTTAGTTGAGTTTGATAGAAGTGTAGATTTAAGTCTTGGAACCGTGTTTGATGAGGAAAGACAACTTTCTTTCACTTTTAGACCTGTAACTAAATTTATGATGGTTTTTGAAAACGCATATACAGGATCAACGACATACGTTCCTTTTAGAGATAACCTTTATTATACAAACGCAATACAAAACTCCGCATCTTATTATCCATCAGGTAATTCAGGCCCTAATGGTTTAATACCTAATCCACCGACAGACCAAACAATACCTTGGGATGGTTTTCCGCAGTATCCTGAATTTGATTTCATAAGAACTGATAACGATGTTATTGGATATACCGCAGGACCTGGTAAACATATAGATTTCAAATCTGTAAGTGCTACAACATATAATTGGTCTCATTATTTGAGTTATGCTTTTAAAAATGAATATAATAAACAACTATATGCAATAGAACCAGAAACCAACGTTTCTTGGAATTGGGTTGCATCACAAGGACTTCCATATATTATCATTGACGGATCAGATGAACTGACAAGGTTCATAAAATTTAAATGTCCTGTCGTTCATGGACTTTCTGTTGGTGAGTTTGTACTGTTATCAACAAACTATAATGGAAACTCCTTTTTCCAAGTTGCAAGTGTTGGTGATGGTGGTGAAGGATCTGATAATTATATTTTTAGTATAAGGAATGTTGGTTTTACAGGGACAACATTTTTATCACTTAGCCAAGGGACTTTTAAACGAGTTTTAAATCCTGCTAACTCTGCAGACACGATAAGTGAATATTATATAAGAAAACATAAAATTCTTACAGACGCAAGTTGTGCGGTATTAGTAAATGCCGGTTACGAGCAAAACGTTTATAACAATAAACAAAAATGTGAGATAGAAAGTCTAACACCAAATTTAAGAAAAAGAACTTCGGTAAAAGAAGGATCAAGGTCTTATACACTTTCCTTCAACTGTGATGTAAATACACTTGAACTTTTGGATAATCAAAAAAGACCCGTAAGTGAACTTTTTGTAACAACAATTTGGAGAGGATATTTCGGATGGACTAACAAACTAAAACAGGGTTGGGGATTCAATACATTTTTAGATTCAGGAAACCCACAAGTTTGGTGGGACCAAAATAACCCCGATTCTAATACAACAATCAACCAAAGTCAATATATTTCACTTCTAAACACTGGTCCTTTTTATTATAATGATTTTTTATTAACGGGAGATACTATAGATGGTGATTTTTGTGAGTGGAATAATTTTGAACAATTGGAAAGAGTCATATCACTTTATCAACATAAGATAACTTATAACCAATTATGGTTCAGGTTGGATAACCCTTTACCAACCACAAATCAACCGGGTTATTTTTATCAACCTCATAGGGTGATACAAATAAGAGCTTTCTCTGACTATATAGAAGAAGGAAGTGCAGAAAATGTCGTTGGTATACCTGATTATGCTTACTACTCGACAACAAATGCGTTATTCAGATGGAGAGATCTTTATCCTTATGGATTTATTGACACTGATGGTGTTGGTGTAGATTACCCTTATTTAAACGACGCTCAGTATCCATTTTTAAATACAATATTCAGAATAACACCTGAGGGTTATAATATACCAAGTGACTATGCTCAATTAGGAAAAATCCCTATAAACATCACAACTATACCAGAACCTACAGTAGATGAATGCGAGTAGAATTAAAATAGTAAAAGACGATACTAACAAGTATTTGAACATTCCTGTAAATATGCAGTGGGATTTCATGGGACGGGATGATAGTATTTCAGAATATGAAACTAAAGCCATAAAAGAAGTTACGGGTATAGCTGCGGACTTTGAGGTTGCCAGATTTTCACATAACATTTTTCAAAATTTTAATACGGCAATCAATTATGAATTTAATTTTTACGACGATACACTTCCAATAACCGCAAACACAATAGGAAATTGGACAAGCTCTTATCTAAATGAAGGGTTTTCAGTTCAGGATGTTTACTATTTCTCTAAACCTTTTACTAAATCTTTTTTTAAGTTAGACTTTTATGACACACCCGATGAAAGAACTCAACAAATATATTTATCGATCATATTACCAATCCAACAAGGTTTGACAGAAACTGCGATCCTTAATACACTTCTACCTCCCGTTGAAATAAAAAAACCAACTATGATTTTAGATAGTATTGGTGCGGATAAAGAAGGGTTTTATGTTTATTGGTTAAGAAGTAGAGATTTTATAAATATTTCATCATTTTTCATGACAGCAAAGTTTTTTAATGCGAGATTGGGAGTGTTTAAACAAATGACAAACACAAGACAAGATTTAATTATCCCAAACAAATTCCAATTTAACAACGCAGACTATTTCTATTATAGAGTTAACTTAAATTATAACGACAAAACATACGAAGTGTTTTCTACGTCAACTCTAGCAAGAGTTGGTGATAGTTCTTCACCGATAATCTGGTATGAATATGTAAATCCATAATGGAAAGTCCTGACTACAAATTTGTAATATCACCTGAAAACATAAAAAGCGATTTAGTTTTTGTTGGGTTCACAGGAGATACAAATATAAGAAACATAATTGACCCATGTTGCCTAACAAATTCAACGCAGACACTTTCAGACATTGGTCAAACAGGTGTTTATCTGCCAATGTCCTATATTCTTAGTGGAAACACAGGTGGAACTTCTTTTCTAAGTGGTCTGTCAGTTAATATAATGATAACTGAAACTACAATCGATTTAGGTTATTATACGCCTTTTGACGGTATGGTTTTACAAGCTGACGTATTAAACAATTTTATTGTAACCGCAAATACTATTAATCCATACACATATAGTTTTTATAACACATCAGATATAGAACTCATTAAATTCTTGAATGTTGTTTCATATACATTAGATTGGGGCGACGGATCTCCAATACAACAAGTTTTAGGTATCACACCATTGACACATATCTATCCTACAGGACAAAATAATTACACAATAACACTAACGGCTAATTCTCCATGGGGTATAACCAAGGTTCAAAAACCTATATCAACACCATTTACAAACGTTACAATACCAAATCCTCAAGGATCTATGACATTTTATCCTGCGGGTGGTAGTTGGAGCGCAACACCTATAAGTTACGATTTTATTTTTTCAGGAGACTCAAATACAAATATAAATGATTTCTACTCCTACAACTATACCTCAGTTCCTTTTCCAATAACAGGGTATACAGAGTCTAGTTTAAACGACTTGGCTCAATTTGGTCCAAAAATAAATTTGGTAGGAGGAAAGTTTGTTTTAGGAGTTCAAGTCACAGGAACAACAGGAGCGATTGGAACTTTTTATGGAGAAGATCCATCCAACACCTATACCGCATATACCATTAATGATATGTTATATCATGATTATGAAGATTTTACAATTTATTTTGTGGACTCGTATGGTTTTGTTCCTGGCGAAATTGTAATGTCTGCAATTACCAAAGACGAAGGATTATTGAACGTAATTGATCAGGGTGAAATTATAACTAATGTATATATAGAAAGAGGTAAATACACACCGCTCGAAAATGTAATGAGATTAGGTGAGGTTGATAATATTGGTGACTTAGAAAAATATGGATACAAATACTTTACGGTTGAAAAAATATCGACCTAACTATTTATAAAAAGGTAAAAAAATAAAAATGGCAACAGGCAATTATGGAACTATAAGACCAGCGGATGTAAGTCCGGAGGACGTACAAATAGTAATGGTATACACTGAATCAAGAGATGATACACAAAACTTTGTGTTATCAACTTTAGATGCACAAGACGTGTTAAGACCATATTTTAATAACGATGCAACAGGTGGAGATACAGTTGAAATATTAGGTGGTTTATATAATTTAAAATTACCGGCAGACTCATTTAACAAACTTGGAATATATACATTAATGATTCGTCCTGCGGAAATAAGAACAGTAATTACCGATTGTGGCGTCCTTTCTTCCTTACCAAATGTTAAAGGAATTGTAATCGATATTAATAATGTCCCTTCACAATATAGAAATAAATTTGTAAATCAGGGATTAGTTGGTTTTAGAGTTGAATATTTGAATTCAGATGGAACTAAAATACCAAATTTTTTCAGAATAATAACATCATCATTTTATTGTGAACCTGTTGTTCAAAACCTGACCAACACAATACAAAAGTCAATTAGATATCGATACGTTGAGGGAACAACTAATTTATTATTTTGTACTCTTTCACCATCCTCTTCACCGACAAATAAACCAAGTGCGACGCCATTCATAGGACAACCCAACCAAAACATAATAGTAACAAATACCTACTTTAACCCAATAACAACAGAAATAGAAATAGTAGATCAAGATATTTCTACTCTTGCGATCGCCCTTTATGGTAATCAAACTAAGTCAATTGAAGACGGTATATACACAATTTACGATTCTAATAACAACATTTACAAACAATACAACTTGTATGAAATTAAAGATCAGTTCAATACTCTTCTTTATGAGGTTAGACAGGATCGTGGTGAGAACATAGATTTCTCTAAAGCTTTTAACAATATTACTGCTTAATGGCGTTTGAAAAAATATATTGTCCACCCCAAAGTAGTGCCGCCAATCAATTCTCAAATAATTTGGTCGGAGTTCAGTTAGTTACTGGTGGAGGACTAACGCAGGCAAATTTTAATTTTACAACAGGTATTACTGAGAAACAAAACAGGACCTTTACAATAGGAATTTTTTCAAACCCAATAAATTTAGAATCTTTAAATATTGGATCTCAAGCCGAGGCTGCAGAAATCTTAGCATCAAATTATAGGGTATATCCAAATTACGATTTATCACAAGTTACAAACTTTACTCAATATGGGTCTTTGGTTAAAAGGTTTTCCGTTTCTGTAACTAAAATTATTAATTATTTTCCTGCAGGTTTAGAAGTTAATTCTGTTACCGCAACTTTTGCAAAACAAGATACCGCTATTAACATCTTATATGATCAAGAAGCTGACGATACAACCTTAGAAATTTATATTTCCTCAATTTCAAACCCCTTCGAAATTGACTATACCGTAAATGCGGAAACAAATATGATGTTTAATGAATTTCAGGTTTCTCCACTTAGAAACATGAAGTTGGAATATAAAAAATATGTATTGTATGTAAACGGGACACAATACCCCTTGAATTATTTATATCCCACCACTAATGAATCCTCAACGTTGAAAATTATTGTAGATGGAAACCCTTTTAGTGGAAAAACTACAACAACAGACTATTTGGTTATTAGACCTAACGACTACGAGATAAACAAAGTTTTCAATATGGATTTTGATGCGGTTGAAAACTTTTTACTTAATCGAAATATAACACCTCCATACACCGCTCAATTTTATGTTCCCGTTGAGCAAGACGATGGTTCATTTGTTATTACTAAGGCAAGTGCAATGTGGCCAAGAACAGGTCTATGGAATTTAGACATTACGTCAGTTTCTTTTGATAATTACTTAACACAAATTAACGACTTTGCAATTAATTTGGATCAATACAACACAAATATTGTATCTAGATTTTTAACAACAGGTGCTTTAAAAGAATTTGACACACCTGATCAAAAATTTGAAAAGTTATTACAATTATATGGAAGAAGTTTTGACGAAACTAGAACATTTATCACCGCGTTAGGTAATATGAATAGTGTTCACTACACAATTCAAAATGACATACCATCACAACTTTTAAAAAATTTAGCACAGACTTTAGGATGGGTTACAAATTTTTCACCGATATCACAAGAAGAACTTTTACAAGCAGTATTTACAACACAACCAAACAGATTTCCAGGATTACAAATTGGACCAACTCCTGAAGAAATTAATTACCAATTTTATAGAAATTTAATTTTAAACTCAGCTTACCTTTTTAAATCTAAAGGGACAAGAAAGTCAATAGAGTGTCTTTTGAAAATGATCGGAGCACCAGAGGCTCTTACAGAATTTAATGAATACATATACGTTGCTGATAGAAGGATTGATATGGTTGAATTTGATAAACAATTCGCACAAATTAGTTTAGGTAGTTTTACACAAGAATTTCCTGTGCCAGAAACAACGAATGTCTTTTCAATTCAAGGGATACAATATACTGGATATACAACAACGACGACTAATGCGAATGTATTAACAACAAGAGACGATTACCCTGTTGATTCTCTTGGATGTCCAAAAATGCCTATTGAAAATGAAGATTATTTCTTCCAAATAGGAGGTGGATGGTATCAGTCAACACCAGATCATCGAATGCCTGAATTTGTAATACCAACAAATGAGGTATTCACAGGAAACAATCCAAATTATCAAACACAACTACTCCCATTCAATTATGGTGAGGAATATCTACAAAGATATAGATATTTTCCATATATGGATTTAGGGTTTAAATTGAGGAATATAATAGATAATAAAAAAAGTTGGGTAGATACTGATCCTTTTTTAAGAACTTCATCAGATGGAGGATTCACCTCATATTATTCTATTGGAGAGGAATGTTTGGCATTGAATGTCAAAAATGTTGATATCATGATGAATCCTGCACAAGGTTTATCATATGACGTTTGGACAATGTCGAGACAATATAATTACCCAATACCTGAACAAGGACTTTTTTATACACCACCTTCACCATGTAATATACCAAACCCATACCCAAAGGCGGGAGGAATTGATTGGACAACTATAGTTCCAAAACCAAAACAAAAAACATTTTTTGAGTTTGCTCAAACTTTTTGGAGAAACATGATTAATACAAGAAATCGGCAATTTATCACTGACGGGAAAACAGGTGGATACCCGACACTACAAATGATTTATTGGAAATATCTTGAATCTTTAACTGAGGCCGGTATACCTAATGATAATTTTACTTATCGTACAATGATTGACTTTGTAAACGGTATGGGTGATTATTGGATAAAATTAATCGAACAAATGGTTCCGGCAACAACAATATGGAATACTGGTGTTCGATTAGAGAACTCTATTTTTCATAGACAAAAATTTGTTTGGAGAAGACAAGAAGGATGTAAATTTATACCAATACCTTGCGAACCTTGTAATTTAGTTACACAACTTTATGTTATAGATTGTCCAGTACAAGAGGTGACTTGCGGTCTTTATCCATGGAGCAATGACCCAAATGTATCGTCATTTGGTGTTGTTTTAAATCAAACTATACAAGATTTCTTTTTGAGTCAATCTATCAATCCTAATACTTGTTTGTTGAATACTATTATGAGTACATGGTTTGTTAATGTTAAGGTTAATGGTCTTGATATTGCAAATTATGAATTTTTTACAGGTATTGGAAACGCAAGTTTCCCAACAAGTTCTCAATGGGTTAATGCTATTGAACAAACCTTTACTAATTTACTAACCTCAGGATATGGTTATAATATTGATGAAGAAACAGAAGAACTAACTGTCTTCACTAATAACTGCATTCCGAACTTTGATGACTTTGAACTTAATGTCAGAATAAACTTTGAAATTTTTTGTAACGGATAATGAGTATATCACTATTACAATATAATGTTACTGGTGATTGTGAAAATATAAGTGCTGGTGAAGTATTTTTACAAGTGACAGGTACAACACCACCTTTTGCAATTAATTGTATTTCACCTTCTTGTCCATTACCCACATCGGCCCTTACCGCACCATATGAATATTATTTTTCCGGTTTATCTGCAGGAACTTATTTCTTACAAATAACTGACGGGTCTTCTAGCTCTATAATACAATCGGTCTATATATCAAGTGGAACTTCCGTGTCAATAGACTCATCAAACACAACTTGTGGGTTAGATGATGGGGTCATAACAGGATTTACCTCAGGAGTGTATGGATTCACTGAATTTTATCTTTACGATGGAGATGATACTTACATATCATCAGCTTCATCTGCAACAAATTTTGCAATTTTTACATCATTATCTGCTGGTACATATTATTTAAGTGCAAATGATGGTGGGGGTTGTGATGGTATTTCTGCATCGGTAATAATAAATCCATCAAATCAATTTAATTTTGGAGGTTATGTTGTTGATAACGCTTCGTGTATTGGAGGTGCAAGTGGTAAAATATTTTTAACAGGTCTAACTTTACCTTTATCGGCGTATACAATAAGTTGGTCACCTAGTCTATTACCTCAAACGGGAAGTACTGTTACAGGATTAACAGCGGGAACTTATATTGCAACTGTAACGGATCCAAATAATTGTACAACAAGTAATTCTTTTACGGTCAATACAGTTCCACCACTTACCTCAGGAGGATTTATTACGATAACAAACCCATCATGTTTTCAAAACGACGGAGAAGTTGAGTTTATAGTTGTTGATGGAACACCACCATATTTTTTTAGTGCGTCAACAGGACAAATAGAAATAACTTTTGGTTCATCTGTAAACTTTACCGGATTGTCCTCAGGATCATATTCCTTTTTAGTTACAGATGCAGGGCTTTGTACCATATATGACAGCGTAAGTTTATTTACACCCAATTCATTTACGAATGTTGCAATAAACACAACCAACTCTAATTGTTCGGTAAATGACGGAATAATCCAAGTATTAATAGACGGAGGATTTAGTACCGCGACTAACTTACAGGTTTCTATTTCGGGAAGCACAGGAATACAACAAACAGGAACTTTGAATAACTCTAATCAATTTTTTTATGGTTTATCAAATGGAACTTATTTGGTTACTGTTACATCGGCAGGTTGCACCTATACTGCAACAACAGTAATTAATTCAACAAATCTTTTTACAATAAGTGCATCTACTACGGGAACAACCTGTGGACAAAATAATGGAGTATTACAGGTATTCACATCAACAGGAGGAACTTTTCCTTACTCATACACTTTAGTCGGACCAAGTTCCAATCCTGTGTCTAACACTACACCAATTAGTACATTCTACAATTTACAAGAAGGTAATTACACTCTAACTGTCCAAGACTCGAGTGTTCCTGCATGTACTCAAACAATCCCAATTAATATCGGAAGTAGTCAACAAGTATTTTTTAATTTATTTCCATCACAACCAATCACAGGAAATGACGGATCAATAACTACCTTTGTGACTGATGGAGAACCACCTTTTACTTATATATGGAGTGGGGGATCTGTAGGTTCACAAACAGGGAGCACTGTAACAGGTTTAACCGCAGGAACTTATAGTTGTACAATAATTGATGCTAGTGGATGTACACTTACAAAATTTACAACACTTACTGGAACCATAAAATACAACAATACCAGACTCTATAACATTTGTAGCGATGAATTCAAAGACAGTGGTCAGATATCAAAAAGAAACATTAAATCTATGTATCTTGAAGGATTTTCAGATCTTACGAGCGGAGATACAAACTGTATTATAAATGAATCAATTTTCTCAATATATGCTCAAGTAGGGTCTCAATCTGCACAGACAGAATTTTATACCTCATCAGGTGCTACAGATTACCCAAGTGATCAATTGTGGGCTGATACTATACAAAATACACTTGAATCATTTTTTGGAATAAGCGGAGTTACCGTAGATATAATATCAAATAGAGTGACAATATCAACTACTTGTGAAGATGTACCAAAAGGATGTGAAATTCAACCAATAAATCCATTACAAGATAATGAGGTTATCGTTAATTTGATTATTGATTACGATATATCTTGTGTTGAGTGCTTCCCAATTTTACCATCTAATACACCAACTCTAACCCCAACAGTAACACCTACAAATACCATTACCCCTACTGTAACCCCTACTGTAACCCCAACCGTGACACCAACCTCAACATCTACACCTATTCCATTTATTTCAGTTTGGACTGCGGCATCACCAATAGAATTACCATATTCACCAACGGGAACATATTCAGGAACCATTGATTGGGGTGATGGAAATACTTCAGTTAACTCATATGCGAATAGAATTCACAATTACGCAATTTCAGGAGATTATACAATAACCATTACAGGAACAATTGAAGGGTGGGATTTTCAAAATTTTGCAACAACGTATCGAGGTAGCATAAAAGAAATTATACAATGGGGTCCTGTTAGAGGTGTTGCAAATAGTAACCAGGGAATGTTCTTCGGATGTTCAAATTTAGTGATTACTGGCGTAACCGACACTCCTGATTTAGTTGGAATAACAAGTACTAGACGTATGTTTTATGGTTGTAGTTCATTAACTACTGTAAATAATATGGATAGTTGGAGTACTTCAACTATCACTAACACTAGTGGGATGTTTGAAGCGGCGACATTATTCAATCAATACATTGGAAGTTGGAATGTTTCAAATGTAACAAATATGAATAGGATGTTTAATTTTGATTCGTCATTCAACCAAAATATTGGAAGTTGGGATGTTTCAAATGCAACTGATATGTCGGCTATGTTTCTTGGGGCGTCATCTTTTGATCAACCAATTGGAAGTTGGAATGTGTCAAATGTAATAAATACAAGTCAAATGTTCCAAGGGGCAACCTCATTCAATCAAGATATAGGAAGTTGGAATCTTTCGAATGTAACAAACATGTTTAATATGTTTTATGCCGCATCTTCATTCAATCAACCAATTGGAAGTTGGGATGTATCATCAGTCACAAATATTTCGGGAATGTTTTATGACGCATCATCATTTAACCAATATATTGAATCATGGGTTGTGTCAAGTGTTACAGATATGAATGATATGTTTAATAATGCATTTGCTTTCAACCAAACATTGAACAGTTGGGACGTTTCAAATGTTACAAATATGGATCGTATGTTCACAAACGCAACTTCGTTTGATCAAAACATTGGTGCATGGGACGTTTCAAATGTTACAACAATGGTTGACATGTTTCATGGAGTTACTCTATCGACTGGTAATTATGATTCTTTATTGACTGGTTGGGCATCTCTTGGCGTTTCTTTACAATCAGGAGTCACATTTGACGGAGGAAATTCCGTGTATACAATCTCAACAGCAGGATCAAGTAGAAATTACCTTACAGGAACCAAGTTGTGGACAATAACTGATGGAGGTGGTGTATAAATAACCTATCTCAATAATAATTTATATTTTAGTATTTATAGAATATGAATTATGTTACAATTAGTTCTGCAATCAATATAACACCACCTTTCAGTGGAACCGCTTGTGATGTTTATGGTAACCAATGTTCATACGTTGGAAGTGGTACAACATTTCCGGTGATATTTACACTACCATCTCAATTTAATACGGCCCCTGCATTACAACTAACACTCACTGACTCGATAGGTTGTTCTGTGTCCGAAATAATATATTGTGTTCCTTTTGTTGGACCACCAAAACAATTCCAAAACTTAGATTATTTTTATTTTATGAGCGGAGATCTTTATGAATTCCAATAATTAAATATTTATTATTTGAAATGGCATTATTAACTGATCAAACTTTGGCAACGGGAGTAACATTAAATGATTTAATTCATATTGTTATACCAACTGACATATCCCAAAATCCTGCTGGATCATCATATAAGGCAACTGTCCAACAATTATTTGATTCTTTATCAGGTAATTGTATTTCAGAGTTTTATGTTTCAAACATCCATTCTTGTTCTCCATTAAATATAAATCCACTTGATGAAGGAAATGTTTATTTCGGATCAACAAGTGGTGTTACAGTTGACTTGACAAATGTTAGATTAGGTATTGGAACATTTTCACCAACAAAAAATTTGGATGTTAATGGAACAACAATACATAGAGACTCGGTTGAGATGTCACCTAGTAAAGAAATATTTTGGTCTGACACATCAGCGACTTGGCCAACAAGTATTAATAGTCGTATAAGATGGCAACTAAACAACGATAGGGCGGAAATTTATTCGTTTCAGACAATAACAGATGATATTGATTTCGTTTTTAAAATTAGTGATAATGCTCAAGATGTTAGAGATAACTATGTCTTTTGGATTGATGATTTTAGTGGTGAAACATTTGACAGATACCCACTAGAGATGAATGGACCGCAATTTATTGTTAATCCATTAAGAAGATATGCAACAATACCCGCGAATTCAGGAGCGGGTAATACGGATTTCTATATATTACAATCAGGTGCGACTGGCCTATCACAATCAGTGGTTTTTGCCGATGTAAGTGAAGGTCAAGTGGGTATTGGAACAACATCACCAACAAGTGGTATCACTTTAGATGTTAATGGTGGAATGAGGTTAAGGCAAACTAATGGTATTGTATTATTAACTGGTGGTGAAACATCAATTTCAGGAACACCGTCAGGAGATGGGATTAGGTTTAGATATGAAAATAATTTATTTGGTAGTTCTTTGGACGGTTTAGTTATAGAAAAAACAGACTTTAATCAACCAACACCAGATGGAGGTATAATGTTTACGAATGTTGGTTCTAGCGGGACTGTAGTGCCTTCTGTGTCGATTAGAGGAAATGGTAATGTTGGTATAGGAACCACATCTCCATTATACAAACTTCATGTTGACGGAGATTCATTAATAAATAATGGATTAACGGCAGATACTTTAAATATCTCGTCAACACCAACGACAGATACGAATTTACCCGTAGAGTATTTAACAAGAGATTCGACAACTGGAGAAGTAAAAATTGTACAAATACCAGGACCAACTGTTTATGGTTTATTTGCTCAAACAGGTAACAGTGTTGTTGTTAGTGCAACCACAGTAGAATCAAGTATTATAAATGGGGGTATTGGAAGTTTAAGTGTTCCGGCAAATGGATTTAGTATTGGTGATAGTTTCAGAGCCGATTTTGGTGGGTTATTATCCGCAAAAAATAATGATACAATTAGAATTAGAGTTAAGTCTGGATCGGTTGTTTTAGCGGATAGTGGAGCACAAACACTGCAAGCATCAACTAATGATGTATGGCAATTTTCTGTAAATTTTACTGTTCGACAAGTGGGAACTGCGGGTGTTGCAAGTATTGTAACATTAGGGGTTTTTCATACAACAAAACAATCTAACGGTAATCAAACTGGATTTGCGTTCAACTTTATAAACAACACAACATTTGACACAACAACACCAAATACGTTGGATGTTACAGCACAATTTAGTAGTAATAGTCCTTTAAACTCAATTTACTCAGATATTTTTGTCTTGAACAAAATATTTTAGATTTGTAGTTTAGTTCACTTTACCTTATTTTAAATTAATTTTCCTATATGGAAAATATATTATTTGTTTCGGCGCAACCAGATGTGCCATATTTCATTTGGCAGTCCAAACTTTACATCCACAATTTTATATCTAAAGGTATAAATCCATCTAACATACATGTTGTCTTTGGGTTGGTTAATAATAACCATACCCCTTCTTCAGAGTCTTTGAAGTTAAAAGATATGGGTGTTAATGTTCATCATTTTATTGATGAAAGAAAAAAGAAAAATTACATACCATCAATCAAACCCTTTTTAATTTCAAAATGGATAGAAAAAAATCCAAAAAACGGAAAACTCTTTTTCTTACATGACGCAGATATTATTTTTAACAGATTACCAAATTTTAAGGAAATGTTAAATGATGAACACATTTATTTGTCAGACACCGTGGGTTATATTGGTTATGATTACATTATTGATTGTTGCAGAAGATATGAAAGTCATCATAAAAGTTGTCAAAAAAACCAACTTTTAGAAGAAATGGCAAAAGTAATTGGTTTAGAGGTTAGCGTTATAAAAGAAAATAGAAACAACGCTGGTGGAGGTCAGTACTTAATTAAAAATACG
>Ga0129333_10003491_pt1 | contig 14729 bp, 14 predicted proteins | sample CPB6_08_DNA_FD_94474 | JGI IMG/M metagenome (GOLD analysis project Ga0129333, IMG submission 94474) | Freshwater to marine salinity gradient microbial communities from Chesapeake Bay, USA - CPBay_Sum_0.6_0.8_DNA | ecosystem: Environmental > Aquatic > Marine > Coastal | place: USA: Chesapeake...
GGCTACGGCCAGCTCACCGGCATCGAGCTCAGGGATGAGGACGGCGCCGGCCTGCTTGGCGATCAGGCTTGGAAGCGCAAGGTGTACGGCGAACCCTGGACCTCGGTGGACACGATCAGCTCCGCCATCGGTCAGGGTCCGGTGCTGGTGACACCGTTGCAGATGGCGCGGCTCTATGCCGCCGTTGCCAACGGTGGCTGGCTGGTGACGCCGCACCTGGTGGAGCGCCCCACGCCCCGGCGCTGGCTTGGTCTCAAGCCCGAGACCCTGCGGGCCCTGCGCAAGGGGCTGCGCATGGTGGTCACCGAGGGCACGGCCACGATCCTCAACGACCCCTCACTGCCGCCGGTGGCCGGCAAGACCGGCACCGGCGAGGATCCGCCACGGCCTGATCACGCCTGGTTCGGTGGCTATGCGCCCGCCGGCAAGCCCACCCTGGTGATCGTGGCCTTCGGGGAGAACAGCGGCGGTTACGGCGGCACCGTGGCCGCCCCGATGGTGAAGGCGCTGATGACCACCTGGTTCCGCGGCAGCCTGCCGGCGGATCAGACGGCCAGAAGGGGTGCCTGACGGCCGCTCAACACCTGGCGGTAGTAGCCGCGCAGCTGTTCGGTGGCGCCGGCCCAGCCCCAGCGCTCCGCTTCCTCGCGGGCATTGCGCCGCAGTTGCTCACGCTCACTGGCGTCGCCCAGCAGGCGTTCTGTGGCGGCTGCCAGGCTGCCCGCGCCGCCATCGGCGCCATCCGGTTCATACAGGCAGCCGTTCACACCGTCGTTGACGATGTCCGGGATGCCGCCGCGGTTGGCGCCCACCACCGGGCAGCCGGCGGCCATCGCCTCCAGCAGCACCAGCCCGAGGGTTTCGGTGCTACTGGGGAACAGGAAGGCATCGGCGCTGGCATAGGCGCTGGCCAGTTCGTCGCCGGCCAGATAGCCCACGAAGGTGGCGGCGCTGCCGGCGAACAGGCTCTCGAGCTGCTGACGATAGGGACCATCTCCCACCAGGGCCAGCCGGGCCTCCGGCATGGCATCGAGCACGGGCCGGATTCGTTCGATCTGTTTCTCGGCTGAAAGACGGCCGATGTAGAGCAGCAGCTTGCCGGTGTCGCTGCGGCCCCCCAGCAGCCGTTGGCGCATCGCCGCGCTGCGCAGCTCCGGGCGGAACAGCTCGGTGTCCACGCCGCGTTGCCAGAGGGCGGTGTGCTGGATGCCCTTGGCACTCAGTTCGGCCACCATCGCTGTCGAGGTGCAGAGATTGAGCTGCGCCTGGTTGTGGGCGGCCTTGAGCAGCTCCCACAGCACCGGCTCCAGCATGCCCAGGCCGTAGTGCTCCAGATATTTCGGCAGGTGGGTGTGGTAGCTGGCCACCAGGGGATAGCCCTTGGTCTTCGCCAGCCAGATGCCACCCAGACCGAGCACCGCCGGGTTGACCACATGCACCAGATCGGGCGCGAAGGCCTCGAGGGCGTCCGACACCATCGGCCGTGGCAACGCCAGCTTCAGCTCGGGGTAGAGGGGCAGCGGCATCGCCGGCACTCCCACCACCCGGGCGCCCATGTAGGTGTCGGGCGCCCCTTCCGGGCAGAAAATCAGCACCTCATCGCCGGCAGCCACCAGGTGCTGCACCGTCTTGGTGAGCCGGGTGACGATGCCGTCGACCTTGGGCAGGAAGGTCTCGGTGAAGAGAGCGATCTTCAAGGACGGGGACCGAGGCGGAGGTCGACGGGGGTTGTCGGGTTGAGGCTGATCTGGTTCAGGGCGTCTGGATCGCCTGGGCCTGGGTCTTGGTCCAGGCGGAGATGCAGGGGATGCGGCTGCGGTCGCAGCGGTCGGCGTAGCGACCGGCGATCTCCACCACCTCCTTGAGCAGGCCGTCGTCGAGGGTGGTGGGGTTGAGGCCCAGCTCGATGAAGCAGCGGTTATCGACGATCAGGTCGTTCTCGACCGCCTCGTTGCGGGGGTTGGGCAGGTAGTTGATCTCCGCCCCGGTGATGGCCGCCACCTTGCGGGCCAGTTCGCCGACCTGATGGCTTTCGGTCATCTGGTTGAAGATCTTGACCCGCTCGCCCCGGCTGGGGGGGTTCTCCAGGGCCAGCTGCACGCACTTCACTGAATCGCGGATGTGGATGAAGGCGCGGGTCTGGCCGCCGGTGCCGTGCACGCTCAGGGGGTAGCCGATCGCCGCCTGCATCAGGAAGCGGTTCAGCACCGTGCCGTAGTCGCCGTCGTAGTCGAAGCGGTTGGTCAGGCGTGGGTCGCGGTCGGTGGCTTCGGTGTTGGTGCCCCAGACGATGCCCTGGTGCAGATCGGTGATCCGGACCTGGTCGTTCTTGTTGTAGTAGAGGAACAGCAGCTGATCGAGCGTCTTGGTCATGTGGTAGACGCTGCCCGGGCTGGCCGGGTGCAGGATCTCCTCCTCGAAGCGCGAGCCATCGGGCTGGGGCACCTCCACCTTGAGGTAGCCCTCGGGGATGGTGGCGCCGCGGTGGGAGCCATAGCCGTACACGCCCATGGTGCCGAGGTGCACCACGTGGATGTCGAGGCCGCTCTCGACGATGGCCGCCAGCAGGTTGTGGGTGCCGTTGACGTTGTTGTCGACCGTGTAGCGCTTGGTGGCGCTGCTCTTCATCGAGTAGGGGGCGGCCCGCTGCTCGGCGAAGTGGACCACCGAATCGGGACGCTCCTCCAGCAGGAGGTCGAGCAGGCGCTGATACTCATGGGCGATGTCCATGAGGACGAAGCGCATCGGTCTGCCGCCGGTCTCCTCCCAGGCCCGCAGACGATCGGGCATGGTCGCGATCGGCGTCAGCGACTCGACCGCCAGGTCGATGTCGATCTTGCGCCGGCTGAGGTTGTCGACGATCAGCACGTCGTGGCCCTGATCGGCCAGGTTCACGGCACAGGGCCAACCGCAGAAGCCGTCGCCGCCGAGAACGAGAACCTTCACCGCTGCACTCCTCTGAACGAGCGTTCGCTCCGTCAGGGCAAGCTACTACAGGGATTCAGCTGATCCCTACCGCCACGCCCACCAGCAGCAGCACCAGCAGGCCGCCGCCGATCAGCAGCAGGCGGCTGTTGCTGGTGCTGGTTTCACCAGCCTCCATCACCTGCATCCGCGGTTCCTTGGCGAAAGCGTTCAACCTGCCGCCGTCCTCTTCGGTGACCTGCATGCCCCTGGGGTGTGTGTCAGGCGACAGTACGGAGATCAGCCGGTTGCGACGGGCCGTCGCGACGAAGCTTCACACCGCCTCAGCTGCCGATCCGGCCGCTGGTCGGGGAGCTGGGGCTGGCGTCGGCGCGGATCGGCAGCCGACCCGCCTGGAAGGCGCTGCGACCGGCTTCGCAGGCCATGGCCATCGCCCGCGCCATCGCCGGTGGATCGCCCGCCAGGGCGATGGCGCTGTTGACCAGCAGGGCATCGGCTCCCATCTCCATCGCCTGGGCCGCTTCGCTGGGCACGCCGATGCCCGCATCGACGACCACCGGCACCGTGGCGTTCTCAATGATCAGGGCGATGTTGGCGGCGTTGCGGATGCCCTGGCCCGAGCCGATCGGTGAGCCGAGCGGCATCACCGTGGCGCAGCCGGCCTCCTCCAGTCGCTTGGCCAGCAGTGGATCGGCATTGATGTACGGCAGCACCGTGAAGCCCTCCTTCACCAGTTGCTCCGCGGCCTGCAGGGTGCCGATCGGATCCGGCAGCAGGTGCTTCGAATCCGGGATCACCTCGAGCTTGATGAAGGTGTTGTCCTCCTGCCCAGCCAGTTTGGCCAGCTCCCGCCCGAGCCGGGCGACGCGGATCGCCTCCTCCGCTGTGGCGCAGCCGGCGGTGTTCGGCAGCATCCAGATCGCGTTCCAGTCGATCGCCTCCATCAGCCCCTCATGGCCTACCGCCTGGGTCTGCACGCGCCGTACGGCCACGGTCACGATCTCGCAGGCGCTGGCGGTCAGGCTGGCCTGCATCGCCGCCAGGCTCGGGTATTTGCCGGTCCCGGTCATCAGGCGGCTGCTGAAGCGCCGACCGCCGATCACCAGGGCATCCCGCTCGTCGTTCGGCTGGTGGGCTGCGGACACGGCGCTGCTGCTCGCTCTGCAGCGACCGTACAGCTTGATCCTGACTGACGGCCGTGGGGCCCTTACCCTTGGCCCATCCCGCCCCAGATTCCGTGATTCCGTTCCTGCTGGCCGCCACACCCCTGCCGGTGGGCAGCACGGTTCCCGCGATCGAACCGATGTCTGTTCAGCAGAGCCTGCCCCCTGGTTTCGGTGAACAGATTCAGGTGGAAACCTTCGATCCCGTGGCCCGCGCCGCGGTGTTGGCCACACAGATGCCGCGCGTCTGGAGCGGTACTTATCAGTCGTTCAACGGCCAGGCACCCCTGACGGTCCAGGTCAGCCTCAGCTCCGCCATTTCCCTGGGTCAGATGGTGGACATGCGCGGCACGATGACCGTTGGCGGCACCACGGTGCCGATTCAAGGCAACCTCAACGCCAAATCCGACCAACTCGATCTGCTGTTGCTGGGTGGGATCGGTGCGGCCGGTTTGGAGGATGGGGGCGAATTCCGCGGTCTGCAGGGCCTCACCCTCACCGGTTGGCGCTCCTCCCGGCTCACCCATCCCGGCGGTCTGCTGGTGCTGACCGCAGCCAACGCCGACTCCACATCCCGGAGCGCGACCCCCGTGCGCGGACTTTGGTGAGCGGTGTGCGGGGGCCTGGCGCAGGGACCTGACCAGGGCCCCGCTGATCCAGGGCGGCCGGGCGTTACGCAGCCAGGCGATTGAGTCGCTTGAGCCGTTTCTGGGCCGTGCGGTTGGCGCTGTCGAGCTCCAGCACCTTCTCATAGGTGCTGCGGGCCTCGTCCTCCTTCTGCTGCTTTTCGAGGGCGAAGGCCAGATTGTTGAGGGCCACCGGGTAATCAGGTTTGGCCCGCAGCGCCGACCGGTAGTGGCGGATCGCGGCGTTGTAGTTGTTCTGGGCTGCCAGGGCAAAGCCCAGGGCGTTTTCAATCAGCGCCTGGGCTTCAGTGGGTTCCTCGGCGGAGCGCTTGGCAGCCCGCTTGAGTGTTTCGGTGGCCTGGCTGTAGAGCCGCTTGCGCAGCTGCACGGAACCAAGCTCATAGAGATCGGCGACGCTGGGTTCGCTGTCGCGGCCCTGGGCCTCCAGGCGTGCGAGGGCCGCTTCATCGCGTCGGACCCGCAGGAGCTGACGGGCCACAACCACGGCAGCACCGCTGAGCAGGACCAGCAGGCCGGTGAGATAGGCCTGGGGAAGGGAGAAATCCATGCGCCCTACCTTGCCAGGCCGATCCCCGTTTTGGCTCAGCCCTTGGCGGTGCCGGCGACAGCGGTGAAGCTGCCGGGGTCGAGCACGGCCAGCTGGGCCAGCATCTTGCGGTTCAGCTGAACGTCGGCCTTCTTGAGACCGCCGATCAGGCGGCTGTAGCTCAGGCCGTTGATGCGGGCAGCCGCGTTGATGCGGGCGATCCACAGGCGGCGGAAATCGCGCTTGCGACGACGACGATCGCGATAGGCGTTGCAGAGCGCCTTCATCACCCGCTGGTTGGCGGTGCGGAACAGGGTGCCGTTGCCGCCACGGAAGCCGCGAGCCAGGCGAAGGATCTTGTTGCGGCGTTTACGGGCGACGTTGCCCCTTTTGACGCGGGCCATGAAGGTTCTCTAGGTACGAATGGAAGACAGCGGGTCAGCCGGCAGGGCTCAGCTGTAGGGGAGCATCGCGCTCACGTTGTCCGCATCGCGCTCGTCCACCACGGCCATGGTGCCGAGGTGGCGCTTGCGCTTGGCGCTCTTGTGATCGAGCAGGTGGTTGCGGAAAGCGTGGCGGCGCATGAACTTCCCGCTGCCGGTGGCTTTGAACCGCTTGGCGGCTGCTTTGCGGGTCTTGAGCTTCGGCATGTGTTGACGCGCTCGGGCACAAACAATGAGGGTACGGCCTGGACCTCCCTTCCGCCAAGACCCCCTAGGGTCGGTGTCTCGCCTGTCCGCCCGTCATGGGGCCCGTTGCTCCGCTGCTGCTGCGGTCCACCATGCGGCCCACCGTGGGGCCCACCGTGCGACCGCTCGTGCGGCCCTCGGTGCGGTCGTTCGTCGTGATGGCCCTGGGCTTGGTCGCCGTTGGCTGCCGCCCCGCCGAAGCGCTGATCCGTCGCCCTGTGCCGCTGCCGCCGCCCCTCAGCGCCACCCGACCGGTGCTGTGGGTGGCCCTGGCTGCCCATCTGGGCCGGGCGCCGCTGCGATTGCAGGCAGCCGGTGCGTCGTTGGTGCTCGTGGATGCCCGCGGACAGCGTCACAGCGGCATCTCCCTGGACCTGACCTGGCGCAGCGAGGTGCTGCCCGAACCCCTGCGGGTTCAGCGCCAGGTGCTGGGTCCCTTCGCCAGCTTCGAGTCCGCCGAGCAGGTCGCCCAGGCCTGGGCCCGCCCCGGCCGTGAGCTGGTGATCGCCCATCCAGCCGATTGGGAGGTCTGGGCTGAGCCCGGTTTGCCTGCCCCGGCCGGTCTCAGCCCGCGCCTGGAGCAGCTGCGGGTCAGCCAGCAGCTGGTGCCGCAGTTGCACACCCCGGCCGGCTGGCGCCGCCTGCAGGGACCCTTGCGCATCACGGCTCCCCAGGGTCTGCGCTGGCAGGGGGGGGTCTATGCCGGGCCGTTCCGGTTGCAGGCGGATGCTTATGGCGGCTGGTCGCTGGTGGAGGAGGTGCCCCTGGAGCGCTACCTCGAGGGGGTCCTGCCCCATGAGATCGGCGCCGGGGCACCGGCCGCGGCCCTGGCGGCTCAGGCCGTGCTGGCCCGCACCTGGGCTCTGCGCAATCAGCATCGGTTCGCGGTGGATGGTTACCACCTCTGCGCCGACACGCAGTGCCAGGTGTACAGCGATCCCCGTCAGGCTGGCGGCAGCGTCCGCCAGGCCATCGCTGCAACGTCCGCACGGGTGCTCAGCTGGCAGGAGCAACCGATTCACGCCGTGTATCACGCCAGTAACGGTGGCGTGGCGGCGGCCTACGACGAGGCCTGGAGCGCCCCGGCGCTGCCCTACCTGCGTCCCGCCGTTGATGGACCGCCGCCGCTCCAGGCGGCCGTCTCCCTGCCCCTGACGGCCCCGCCGCGCCTGGGCGATCTGCTTCAGCGCAGCGGGCAGGCCTACGGCAGCGACCATCCCCTGTTTCGCTGGACTCGCGTTCTCGATCGCGCCCAGATCGAACGCGCCCTACCGGCTGGGGCCGCCATCGGTCGGCTCCAGCAGGTGCAGGTGCTGGAGCGCGGCCCCAGCGGCCGGGTGCTGCGCCTGTCCCTGCGGGGCAGTGGCGGCTCGTTGGTGCTCCAGCGCGATGCCATCCGGCGCACCCTGCGCAGCCTGCCCAGCACCCTGTTCCTGCTCAGCAACCCGGCCCCCGGGGTGTGGCGCTTCGAGGGCGGCGGCTTCGGCCATGGTGCCGGCCTCTCCCAGGCCGGCGCGATCGATCTGGCGGGTCGGGGCTGGAGCCTTGAGCGCATCCTCAGCCACTACTACCCCGGCACCCGCCTGGTGCCCCTGGGGGCCCTCGACCGGTCCCGCGCCACTGCCGCCGGGCCGACCGGCGGTTCGTGAGCGCTCTTTAGGCGGCCTTTAGAGTTGCCCGTATTGCTGAGAACGCCATGGTCGCCGGCGGCACAGCCCCAGGAGCCCGCCGTCCCAGGGCCACGCTCTTCGTGCTGAGCTGTGCCGCTGCGGGTCTGGCCCCGCACTGGCTGCCGGCCGACCAGCGCCTCTGGCCTGCCCTGGCCCTCACCCTGCTGCTCGGGCTCTACGCCGCCCGCACCGTTTTCCTGCCCCTGTTCAGGGCCGCCTCGCAGCCTGCAGCGGCTGCTGCAACCTCGACCCTGAGCGACTGGCCCAGCGTCGACCTGGTGGTTGCGGCCCGCGACGAGGAGGCGGTGATCGGTCGGCTGGTGGAGCGCCTGGCCCAGGTGCGCTACCCCGATGGGCTTCTGCGCTTCTGGGTGGTGGACGACGGCAGCGAGGACCGCACCCCCGAGGTCCTGACCGCCTATCAGCGGCGCTATCCGCAGCTGCAGGTCGTCCGCCGTGAGCGTGATGCCGGGGGCGGCAAGTCCGGAGCCCTGAACACCGTGCTTCCCCAGCTGCAGGGCCGCTGGCTGATGGTTCTCGACGCCGATGCCGAGCTGCAGCCTGATTCCCTGGAGCGCCTGGTGCCCTTCGCTGAGGCCGGGCCCTGGGCCGCGGTCCAGCTGCGCAAGGCGGTGGTGAATGCCGACGCCAACTGGCTCACCCGCGCACAGGCGATGGAGATGGCCCTGGATGCGGTGATCCAGCAGGGCCGGCTGGCCAGTGGTGGCGTGGTGGAGCTGCGCGGCAACGGCCAGCTGTTGCGCCGTGAGGTGGTGCTGGCCTGCGATGGCTTCAATGAGGCCACCGTCACCGACGATCTGGACCTCAGCTTCCGCTTGCTGGTGCAGGGGCAGCCCGTGGGCCTGCTCTGGGATCCACCGGTTCAGGAGGAGGCGGTGACGGCCGTCAGCTCCCTCTGGCGTCAGCGGCAGCGCTGGGCCGAGGGCGGCCTGCAGCGTTTCTTCGACTACTGGCCCGGTCTCACCGGCCCCGAGCTCACGGCCGGACGCAAGCTCGACCTCACCTGCTTCTTCCTGTTGCAGTACGTGCTGCCGGTGATGGCCGTCGCCGACATGCTCGGCGCTGCCGTCACCCGCACGGCCCCGGCCCTGTGGCCACTCTCGTTCGTGGCCTTCGGCCTCTCGGGTGGCGCCATCCTCGTGGGGTGCCGCCGCCGCAGCGAGGGCCCTGCCCTACCGGCCATGCATCCCCTCAACCTGGCCCTGGGCATCGCCTATCTCGGCCATTGGTTCGTCGTGATTCCGTACACCTCCCTGCGCATGGCATTGCTGCCGAAGCGGCTGGTCTGGGCCAAGACCCTGCACGTGGGCGATGGTCACGCCGAGGCGGCCGAGGATGCTGATCTCAGCACCCAGGTGTCCTGAGCAGTCCCAGATCCCGGCCTGAGGTTCCCGTAGCCGGGCCCACTGGCACTGGCCTGGTTGTGCTCGCTTTGCTCGCGGGTCTGTCGCCGCGACTCAGGCGGCCGCCTCGCCGCCGCCGCCGAGCCCCGGCAGGGGTTCCTCCAGCTGCACCACCTCGCCGTTGAAGAAGTCCGCCAGGCGGCGGGCCCGCTCGTCGATCACGCCAGCCGTCATCGGTGCCGCAGCCGCCGGGGCCGACGCGGGGGTGTCCGAGGCTGGCCCGCTGCTGGCTGTGGGGTCGTGGCTGGGAGCTGTGCCGCGCTCAGTGATCAGCACTGGTTCAGCACTGGCTGTGCTGGTGGCTGCACCAGCGGCTGGCCTGGCGGTTGTCTGTTCGGGGTCCGGTGTCCGTGGACCGGTCGGCGCGCTCGTCGTCGCTGCCGCAGTCGGCGCCGGCGTCGTTGCCTGTGGTCCTGGTGCAGCCGTGACGGGCGCCCCAGCTGCGGCTGGTGCGGTCGCCGGCATCCCTATGCCTGTCTGTGCGCCGACGCCGCTGCCTCCGTGGCCCGCTTCAAGCACCACCTGGCGCGGGCTTCCCAGGGCCGTGGCCACGGCTTTCTCCAGCAGCGGCAGCCGGCCCTGCACCATGGCCATCCAGTTTCCGGCCACCTGGACCACAGCCCGATGTGTGTCCAGACGGGCCAGATGGGCCTGCTGGGAGAGCAGCATGCGCGTGGATGGCAGCTCCAGTCCCGCCAGGATCTGTTGCCAGAGTTCCCTCAGGTCGGGTCCGGCCCCGCTGCCCTCCGGTTGGGCAGCCGGTTCTGGCGACGCAGGCCGGTCCGATGCTGCTGATGGTGCAGAGACGGCCTTAGGGGCTGCCAGAGGGGCGCTGGGCCGCGGCACGGGCGGCGCTGGTACGGGCGGCGGTGGCGCCACCGCCTGGGGTACGGCGGCCTGGGGTGTGCCGGCCGGTGCCGCTGACACCGTTGCTGACACCGCCACTGCCGCCGGAGCTTCCGCCAGCAGACCGAGCAGCAGCACCTCCAGCCACAGCCGCGGCTGCACGCTCTGGCGCAGCTGCTGTTCGCTGCCCTTGAGCTGGGCCTGCCATTGCAGCAGGCGTGCCTTGCCGAGGCGGCGCGCCAAGGCCGGCAGTTCCGGACGGAACTGGGGGGAGAAGCCGGTCAGCTCCAGGCGGTCGGGAGCCACCCCGGCCAGCACCAGATCGCGCAGCAGGCCCGCCAGCCCCTGCAGCACCGCCGCCGGCTCCCGGCCTCGCTCCAGCAGGGTGCGGATCGCTTCGATCACCCCCAGCGGTTCGGAGGCGGCCAGGGCTGTTGCCAGTTGCAGCAGCTCCTGCTCCGGCACGGCCCCGAGCAGCTCCCAGACGGCCGCGGGTTCGATCGGTGCCGGCAGCAGGCTCAGCTGATCGAGCAGGCTTTCGGCATCGCGCAGACCCCCCTGGGCCCGCTGGGCCACCACGTGCAGTGCTTCCGCCGTGATCGGGATCTCCTCCTGAGCGGCGATCCAGCGCAGGTGCCCCTCCAGGGCCTCCAGCGGGATGCGGCGGAAGTCGAAGCGTTGGCAGCGGCTGAGGATCGTCGGCAGCACCCGCTGCGGGTCCGTGGTGGCCAGCACGAACACGACCCGCGGTGGCGGTTCCTCCAGCGTCTTCAGCAGGGCGTTGAAGGCCGCGGTGGAGAGCATGTGGCACTCGTCCACCACGTAGACCTTCCAGCGGGCCTGCACCGGCGCGAAGCGGGAGCGCTCGATCAGTTCGCGGATGTTGTCGACGCCGGTGTTCGAGGCGGCATCGATCTCGATCACATCGAGGGCGGTGCCGGCCGCGATCGCCGTGCACAGATCGCAGGAACCGCAGGGTTCCGGTGTGGGGCCGTCGCTGCTGAGGCAGTTGAGCGAGCGCGCCAGGATCCGGGCGCTGGAGGTCTTGCCGGTGCCGCGCGGGCCGCTGAACAGGTAGGCCGGGGCGATCCGGCCCGAGCGCAGGGCATTGCCGAGGGTGGCCGCGATCGCCTCCTGCCCCACCAGCTGATCCAGCCGCTGCGGGCGGTACTTGTGGTGGAGGGGCTGGTAGGCGGACCGCATGGCTGGAGGCTACTGGTCCCGGTTGGTCGGGGCTGTCGCCGGGGGCTCCACCACCGTCACGGTCACTGTGTTGGCCATTGTGTTGGCCGCGGTGGCCGCCGCGCCGGCACCTGGATTCAACAGCCGTTGCAGACGTCCCTCCAACTCTTCCACTTCGCTGAGCTGATCGGCCAGGGTCTGAGCCGCCAGCCGCAGGGTCCGGAACTCAGTCGCGCCACGGCCATCCCCACGCTCACTGCCACCGCCCCTGGCTGCGTCACCCCAGCGCCGTTCGGCGCGGGTCAGTTGCTCCTCCAGCTGAGCCTGCAGGCGCAGGCGCAGGCCATCCAGCTGCTCCAGGCTGCGCAGGGCCAGCCGGCGGCTCTTCTCCAGTTGTCCGGGGCTGAGATTCAGGCCCTGGCGCAGCAGCATGCGGGCGCCACTGAGCACCGCCGCCGGCAGGAACTGGCCGAAGGCCAGGGCGCCGAGGCTGCCGGTGTGCAGCCAGTCCTCCACCTGGGCGCTGCGGTGTCGACCGGTCTTGCACCAGTGGGCGAAATGTTCGCAGTTGTTGAACAGCAGGTTGTAGTTCTGCTCCCCGAGCCGCCCCATCGCCCGCCGCAGCGTCACCCCGGCCGCCGAGCACTCCCCGGCCGGGTAGTCCACCACACGCACGGGCTGGTCGCGGCTGAACTCGGCCAGGGGGCTGCGCAGGATCGCCCGGCCTTCGAGGTAGTGGGCCACGGTGCCGTCGCCCAGGTCGATGCCGTGGTGCTGGTACAGGCCGTGCTGACGCGGCACCTGCAGGTGATCGGCGGCGGCCATGGCGCGGATTGCCGGGAGGTCAGGCTCGCGTCAACGGATCTCAGCCGGCAAGGCCGGCCGGGGAGGGAATGCCGTCCGACCGTTGGATCCAAGCGGCGCAGGCTCTGGGCTGCTGCTCAGGCGGTTTCCTGCTGCTCCAGGTCCGCGAGGGCGCTGGGGTGCGGCAGCACCTTGGCCTGGGTGCGCTCCTCCACCAGCTCGCGGGTGATCGTGAAGGCCCGGGTGCCCTGATCGGAGGGCAGCTCGTACATCACATCGAGCATCAGTTCTTCGACGATGCCGCGCAGGGCGCGGGCGCCCGTCTTGCGGCGATGGGCTTCGATCGCGATTGCCTCGACCGCGCCAGGCTCGAACACCAGCCGCACGTCGTCCATGCTGAGCAGGGTCTGGAACTGCTTGACCAGGGCATCGCGCGGCTCGGTGAGGATCGCTTCCAGGGCGTGGCTGTCGAGCGGTTCGAGCACGGCGCTCACCGGCAGGCGGCCGATGAATTCCGGGATCAGGCCGTACTTCACCAGATCGTCCGGCTCCAGGTGGCGCAGCATCTGGGCGGCCTGCTGATCCTTGGCGCCGTGCCGGCTGCGGCTGCGACCGCCTTCGGGCATGAAGCCGATCGTGTTGCGCCCCATCCGCCGTTGCACCACGTCTTCCAGGCCCACGAAGGCCCCGCCGCAGATGAACAGGATCTGACTGGTGTCGATCTGGATGCAGTCCTGGTAGGGATGCTTGCGGCCGCCCTGGGGAGGCACGTTGGCGACGGTGCCCTCCAGCAGCTTCAGCAGCGCCTGCTGCACCCCCTCGCCTGAGACATCGCGGGTGATCGAGGGGTTCTCGCTCTTGCGGGCGATCTTGTCGATCTCATCGATGTAGATGATGCCGCGCTGGGCCTGCTCCACATCCAGATCCGCCTTCTGCAGCAGCCGCAGCAGGATGTTCTCCACGTCCTCACCCACGTAGCCCGCTTCGGTGAGGGTGGTGGCGTCGGCGACGGCGAAGGGCACGTCGAGCAGTTCGGCCAGGGTCTGGGCCAGCAGCGTCTTGCCGCAGCCGGTGGGACCGATCAGCAGGATGTTGCTCTTGTGCAGCCGCGTGGCGGTCTGGCTGGTCTCCCCCTTGCCGTCGCCCTGCCAGGCCAGGCGCTTGTAGTGGTTGTACACCGCCACCGCCAGCACCTTCTTGGCCTCCTCCTGGCCCACCACCTGGGCATCGAGGTGGGCCTTGATCTCCTTGGGTTTGGGGATCTGGGCGAGGGTGGGGGCCGGCTTGCTGGATTTCTTGGCGGCGGGCTTGCCCTTTGGTTCAGCCGCGTGGCGACCGCCGCCGCCGCTGCTGCCGTCCACCAGCTCCTCGTCGAGGATCTCGTTGCAGAGATCGATGCACTCGTCGCAGATGTAGACCCCCGGGCCGGCGATCAGCTTGCGCACCTGGTCCTGGGATTTGCCGCAGAACGAGCACTTCAGGTGGGCATCGAACTTGGCCATCGGGCAAGGCTTGGCGGCGGAGCGGGGGGTGGGCGTCCTGGGAAGGGGCTGCGGTCCCGAAACTTCAGGATCGACTGGATCCCGCGCTTCGTCAGCTGTCCTTAAGGATCAAACCGGGGCGCCGTCTTCGACAACTCGGTCGATCAGTCCGTATTGAACCGCTTCCGCAGGCGAAAGGAAGTAGTCGCGGTCGGTGTCTTCAGCGATTTTCTCCAGGGGCTGGCCGGTGTGCTCGGCCATCAGGCCGTTGAGGGTGTCCTTGAGGAACAGGATCTCCCGCGCCTGAATCTCGATGTCCACCGCCTGACCCTGGGCACCCCCCAGGGGCTGGTGAATCATGATCCGGGCGTTCGGCAGGGCCAGCCGCTTGCCCTTGGTGCCGCCGGAGAGTAGGAAGGCGCCCATCGAAGCGGCCAGGCCGTAGCAGATGGTCACCACGTCGGGTGCCACCTGCTGCATCGTGTCGTAGATGGCCAGGCCGGCCGTGACCGAGCCACCCGGCGAATTGATGTAGATCTGGATGTCCTTCTCGGGATCCTCGGCCTCGAGGAACAGCAGCTGCGCCACCAGGGCATCGGCCACCTGGTCGTCGATGCCGGTGCCGAGGAAGATGATCCGCTCGCGCAGCAGGCGCGAATAGATGTCGAAGGCGCGCTCGCCGCGGCCGGATTGCTCCACCACGGTGGGAAGCACGCCGGGGCTGGCGATCGTGGCTTCCGGCCGTTGGCCCCGCCAGCGGTTCTGGATCGGATGGGGAATGCTGGCGTTGATCACGCGGCCGGAGCGGGAGCAGTCCGGCCAATCTATGGGGATCGGGTGGGGCCGGGGGGCCTGGGCCGACCCCAGCCCTGCCGTCAGGCTTCGGCTTCGGCCTCGGGGGCCTTGTCGCTGACGGTGCTGTTGCTTTCGAGCCAGCCCAGCAGCTTCTCGCGCATCAGGTCTTCCTGCACCGCCTGGCGCAGGCGCTCCGGATCGATCCGGGAGCTCTCGCTGAAGCCGCGGCTCAGTTCCTTCACCTTGGCGTCGATCTCGGCAGCTTCGACGTTGATCGCCTCGGCCGTGGCCAGGGCCTTGAGCGCCAGGCTGCGCTTGAGGCGCTCCTCGGCCTCGGGGCGCGAGGTGTCGCGCAGGCTCTGGATCAGCTGCGGGGTGAACAGCTTCTTGACGTCCATGCCCTGCTGGGCGAGTTGCCCGGCGGTCTGCTCCAGCAGCGAGACGATCTCCTGCTGCACCAGGCTTTCAGGCAGTTCCACCTCCAGCTGCTCCACCAGGGCCGCCAGCAGGGCGTCGTGGCGGTTGGAGCGGTCGCGGCGCTCGGCGTCCTCCTTGAGGCGCTCCTCCAGGTCGGCCC
>Ga0129333_10003493_pt1 | contig 14723 bp, 22 predicted proteins | sample CPB6_08_DNA_FD_94474 | JGI IMG/M metagenome (GOLD analysis project Ga0129333, IMG submission 94474) | Freshwater to marine salinity gradient microbial communities from Chesapeake Bay, USA - CPBay_Sum_0.6_0.8_DNA | ecosystem: Environmental > Aquatic > Marine > Coastal | place: USA: Chesapeake...
ATTGTTTAGCTATGTCAGGATATTTGGCCATTGCAGTTCTAGTTTCTTTACCTAATTTACCGTCCGCTCCATATCTTGGTAATGCTTTAGGATCACGTTTTAGTATTGCCTGTTGTAGTTTTTGTACATTAGAGTCGAATGTATTTGAGTTTACTGCTGCCGTTTTGTCAGTAGCAGAACCGCTAGCACCTTGACCAAGTTGAGCAACTTTATCTTTGACACGTTGATATTGCTCTGCATCTTGAAGATGAGCACTCATGGAACCTATCTTATAAGCATGATTCTTGGCCTCACGTTCGTTGCCTTGTTGAAGTTGAGTATTAAGTTGCGTTTGATGAAATGCTACATTTTTTTTCAATCTCTCAGGATCTCGAAAGGCTACCATACCTTTTTCTACCCAATAATCATAGTCCTTACCAGGCTCAGTTTGCCAATTAGGATCTAGTAACGATCCATGAACTGTATGTTGAAAACTAGCTTCGACACCATCTATGTCTTTATAGGAAACGGTCCTGGGTGTTTGAAATCCTAGTAATTTAGCTCTTCTTAACTGTTCTTCTGGACTTATACCTTCGTCATCAGCAGCATAGGAATAATTGGCTTCTACTAAATCGCTAATCTTCATACTATTTTTTCCCTATATTCTAAAGTTGTCTTTAGTTTACTATGCTTTTCTAATTCTGTTTTAGCCGGAGCAGATTTCGCCTTAGCTTTCTTTTTCAGTGCTTCTGGACCAACAATAGGCTGAGGTTTCTTAGCATACTTAACTGCCTTAACACCTTTCTTATGTTCAGTTAATAAATGTTCTATTTTCATAATGATTTAAGGCTTAGTTCCTCATCCTCTAAATTTAAAATATGTTGACGTAATTTATCTATTAGTCCTCGAGCACGTAATACTTTAAATGCCAAGTTTTCTACGCTAAATTCTCCACCACTATCTAATCCTGCTTTACGTATTTTAGCAATTTCTTCTTTAGTAGCCCGAGCTTGACTAATATCGTTGCTTTGTAAAGCTTGTTGTATTTTATCAGTGTAATTATTTACCTTGTCTTTTACATCATCATCATTGATGTTAGCACGTTCAGATTTTGGTTCACTTAACCATCGATTATCAAGAATACTATAAATTCCTGCGCTATGGTGAGCTTGTTTACTGTCCTGTACATATAGCTCTACATCAATCCCTTTGACTTTGATATCATGGTTAAAATTATATTGATTTTTCTTGGCGTCAAACAAGCTTTTTAAATATTCTGCTTGAGATGGATCAATGTCCACAATCAGATGTAAATCTAGGTCGCTGTGTTTGGTATAGGTATATGCAGCGTTACTGCCGCTTATGGTAATATCTTGTAAATTTAATTTAGGAATATCAATAAAATCTATAAAGTGTTTAGCAATTTTTAATAATTGAAATCTAATTCTAGGTTTTAATTGATTATTTTTCCAAAGAAGTGGATTCAATGTATCATGAAAGATAACTGCATCGTCTACTACTGCTTCTTGTGTAAGTTCTCTTAGATACATCGTTCATTGTGCTAATATTTTTACTACTGTTTCCCAGTACGCTGATAACCAGCCAATTACTGCTACTCCGCCAAGAATTAAATATGACCACTTGGCTCTAAATTTTTCTAAATCTGTTATCTTATCTGCTAATTCGTGATGCTGTGCTGTCTGTATTTTATGCAGTTCGTCCGCATGAGCATAGAACTTATCTCTGTTATCTCTATACTCTGTTAACATTACATCTAACTTTTCATTAACTTGATCTCTAGTACGATCAAGACAATCGTGCATATCTTTAACGTCTACTTTTAGATCATCTAATTTTTCGTCTATTGCTTCTACTTTAGTTTCTAAAACACTTACACGTTCTTGTGTAGGAATAGACGTCAATTTTGCTGCTCGTGCCATTAGGGCATCTCCTTGTTATTTTTGTTGTGGAAAATGTCAAAAAGGTGCCTAATTTTGTGCCTGTACATTATATTTATTGTTTAAAATCAAAAATAATATTATGTCCTAGTTTAAAATAAGGAGTTTTTAATTCTACTTCTTCAGTTAAATTTGTAATAAACGGTACGAATTCAAAGGAATCTTTTAGACGACCAATAATGTCGCCGTCTTTTGAAAACAACTCTTCTAATTCCATTTTCCACTCAAAATACCAACAATTAATATCTGGACGACCAAATATTTCTGCTGGAATTTTAGTTGGCGCAGAATCATAATACATGTTTCCGCTTAGTTGTATTGTTTGCATTACAGTATCGAAGTTTTGTTGTTGATTACGTTCTAAGCGTTCACCGCTACGATGGTGACCTGTGGCTGTAATATCAACTAGAGTATAAAGGCAATAAAGCATCAGTTTATTTAACAGCCATAAAAAAAGGCCTACAAAAAGTAGGCCCCTTCCCATCCCTAGGAAAAACTATTATACGTGGTTAGCTAATAGTGGGAAACCAGTACCACGTGTTACTGTTGCACTAGTTAAGTCAATGCTGTTTGCACCAACTGTTGCACCTAGACCTTGGATCAAGTCTTCTAAGTGAGCTGCGAAACTTTCGCTGTTTGTACCGTCGTATGTGTCAGTACCAAAATCGCCTTCAACATATACGTCGATTAACTGACCTGGGTTAGCACCTGCGTCAGCACGTAAAGCACTGTGACCAACAATAGTACACATTGTGCTGATAGTACGTAGTGCAATTTGTACGCACTCGTTTGGTCCCATTTCTGTTGAACCAAAGTTTGTTGCATTGACTGCGAAGTCAATTGTATACATATCTAGGGTTTTACCTAGAAAACTTCTAGCTGTATTAGCTAATTCTGGATTAACTTTTGTTTGAATTGCCATGATAAATCTCCTCGTTTGGCTTTGCTTGCTCTCTGCAAGCAGCCTACACCATGTAGGCCATTGTAATATTATTTACCAAAACTACAGAAAATACTGCTGATATGCTAATTTTTAAGGATTTAAGTTGGAGTCCAACGACGTCTAGGAACAAATTTTACATTGCCAAATTTTTTCTCAGATCCTGAATATCTCACTCGGCCTTCGCCATGCGAATCCCAAATTTCGCCTCGACCCTGCTCTGCTTGATCAATAACTTGATCTTTGAGATTCATAATTCTTGTAACTAATCCAAAAATAGCTTCTAAAGCTGTAGAATTTTCTCTAGATTTTTGTTCTATTTTTGTCTGTTTAGGAGTGCTTACTTTACTAGATTTTAACCAATTAAAAAAGTGATTAGCACCTAGATTATCTAGTTGATGTCCTTTAGCTGTTTGATTAACATATGTGTATAAAATATTTTTAAGATCACCTAGTCCTGGAGTTTCTTGTAAAAATGTGTCAATTTGTTTGCTATGTTGAGATAGGTAATTCTCAACAGCCTCAATTTCTTTTGTGTCTAAACTTACAGGATTACTATTATAAACTGGTCCTTGCACAATTAATTGAGGGTTACGATTAAACATACTAAAATCGTCTAATGGTTGTTGTTCGCTGTCGTCCATACCAAATTCAGAAAAGTATGCATGACCTACTACCATAACTTTAGCATTGCTTATACTTTGACCTAATGGACTATCTTGTCTTACATGATAACAAGTTTTACTTTTTGGATTAGGACAGAAAGTGTAAACACCATCTTCTAATCTTGGGGGTGCTAAAAATAATCCGTCAGCATAAACAAACCCTACGAAATCTTTAGGAGTGGCTCGATCAAACAAGGAATACAAGTTAGCGAACTGTTTAGCAAACATCTGTCTTGCACGTTGTTCTTCAGGAGTTTTAGGACTACCACTTTTATTTGCAATAAAATCTTCTAGATCATTAGGGTTATCTGTTTTAGCACCGCGACTCCATCCATTGTGGCCTGATAGTATCAAAGGGCCGCCAACACGTTCTCTTCCCCAATAAATTTGAGGATTACCATCCCACTTCATTCTTAAACTTTTACTTCCTTCGGATGTCATTATTTCTTTTAGATGTTCTAGTGCTTCCATAGTTCCCTGACTGCCATGAAAAAACACAAGATCTTCTAAATGGTTAAATGCACGGCCTAATTTTTTAAGCACAGGTTTTGTCTCTTCAATTAAAAATTCTTTAGCTCTCATTCGAAAATATCTCTGTATAATTTGCCATATAACTTCATCAGATATCCGGCTTTTGCATCTGCTTCAACTTCTAGTGGACTGCCTGGTCCGTGTTCTTTAGCACGTTGAATTTCGCCGCGTTGTCCCTGTCTTACATGTACCAGTTCGTGACATACTGTTCTTAATATATCTATCATATTACGATTACCCACATACACTACCATATGGTTATTTTGATAATCGTACTGTCCTGTTCTATGTTGATCCTGTGCATCCTTTTTGTCATAGCTGAACACTATCTGCAAGGGTTCATCTGCAAGACCAATTCTTTTCTTTGCCCAAGTAATAAAATGTTTAACTCTTTGTTCTCGACGATTACTAGGTTTAACGATATCTTCGATTTTTTCTAATTCTTGAAATCTCATTGTAACCTGTCCATCATCATACGAAACCAATCTGTAGTTCCGACATTAACACTTTCGTTTTGTTTAGGCCAATTTTCATCTGATAGTGCATTTCTAGCTCTAGGGTCATTAATACCTTGAGGTAATTTTTCTAATATTCTTTCTACACTACCTAAATCTTGTCCGCTGGCGCTTGGGCCTAATAACACAACTGCGACTTCGTCTGCATCTTGACTGATCAAATCTGATTTTTTGCCATCAGGTCCTCTTGAAAACAATCCTTGAAATCCGCTCCACATCATGCCATATGGATGTTCAGGTGTTTTAGTTTCTTTGGCAATACTAGATAACAGAATATGTTTATGAACTCCTTTAAATGGAGTATTTTCTACACTATAATCATGTTGATGAAATTTACTAACTTGACCTGCATTTTTCACTAACATTATATCTACCTGTGCAAATTTATCACCATTTGGTATTTTTACATGCACATTAATACCGGTTTGTGCAGATGCGTATCCTCTATCCATTAAGTAATTTTTCAAACTTGCTCTAGCACTTTTTTCGTCTTTAGTTCCAGTAGCCTTTAACATTTGCTCTGCATCTACCATTATGTCCATATCACCTGAACTAGCTTTATGTCCAGCAGAACCTACAGGGATTAAATCAATACCTTTAGGCATGATATTCTGTGCAAATTTAAAAATTGTTTCTGCTTCTTTTTTATCAAAAGGCTCTACATCGGGAAAAACATTCCCGCCCTCATTTAAGATCATTTTTGCTTTCCTGTATTTTTTTAATACCGCGTTTGAATTTAGCCGGCTCTCCGGTCCGGATAGCGTTTAGAAATCTACGTTCCAATTCTGCTGCCGTTTCTAGATCGTAGTTTTCTTTAATCAAACTTAGTAGATTGATTGCACTTTCAATGAGATTGCTACCTCTACTTTCAATGACTTGATCCTTGTCTCTACTGATGCCTAAATCGCTCAGTTCTTGTAGGATACTTCTAGTGCTTTTCCTCATCGTAATCCGTTCCTTTTGTATATTTAACCTTTTTTACACTTACATCATATAATAAATACTGTACACATTTACACATAGGAGACATTAATGTTAACATTTTTTGAAAAAATTATCAAATCTTTTGCCTATCAAACTGATCTAGAAGCTTATATCCGAGACCGTAACCCTAAAAATGCCGCAGATGTTGAACGGCTTTTACACGAGTTTACCTATAAGCAGATGCGAGAGTGGCCATGATTTGTAAATTTATCCAATCTATTATAGAGTACAGACAGCGTCAAGCTGAGCAGTATCTTAAATTTTTAGTAGCAAATGAACAAAAAAATAGTTGAATTTTTTTGTTTAAAGATATATAATACTACAACACACTTACACAAGGAGATTAAAAATGTGGATGCAATATTTTACTCAACCAGAAATTACAGCTGATTATGTTATCGACACATTTCAAAGTGTCAAAAAAGGATTCACTGATAAAGTAATTACTGACAAGACCTTAAACAAAGCAGCACACGATTATATCAATGCTCAAACAGCATTTGCTAAAATGTTAGCACATAATGCTGTAGACATCGCTAAGTATTCAGCAGATTCCATTACTAATGTATGGTTTCCGAAGAAAGCAGAAAAAGCCGCTGCTCGTCGACCACAGGCTTAATTTGACACATACACACAAGGAGAACTACTATGTCAATCGAAACACCAAAATTACCAGAAGTAAAATTTAACAAGAACGGATACGAAATCCGTACAGAGATTCTAGCTATGGCTAAGGATTTAGTTGGTCAAGAATTTCATGCCAAATATATGGGCTGGGAAGTATCAGCACAACGTGACGAAAAAACAGGTCAACTCGTAACCCAAGTTGGCATGCCAGAATTTCCAGGCATCGAAAAAGTTCTAGAGACTGCTGAAAAGATGTATAACTTTGTAAATCAAACTACAAAACGTTAATCCTGTATAACAGTAAGTTGTAAAAGCAACAAAGGACTCTTCGGAGTCCTTTTATTTTATTCCCAAGCTGACATTTGATATTGTTCTCTAGGCACACCGAAGTAATCACATTTCCAATCACACTGCTCAGTGTATTCTAAATGACCCCAATGATCTTTTAATGATAGAACTTTTTTACCAGCATCATTCCAATCTATATTATAAAGTATAGATTCCATCTTACTTTTAACTTCTAACATTTCATTGTGATTGTATCCATCGTATTCCCAATGTAATACTTCTAAACAATTACCGTAACAATCTACATAATCCATTGAAAAATCTAATCCCCACTTAGGACGTAGTCTTATTAGTTGCCAGATTAAAGGAAAATGCTTAGTCCACATTTTAAGTTGACTTAACGCTTCTCCTTGATATCCTTTGCGTTCGAATAAATTACTATGATTAAGTATAGTTCCTTCGAGCTTGTCAGATTGATCAAACCAAGATTGTTGTATAGAATAACGATAATGACCAAATTGTCCTAATGGAGCTTTGTTGACCTTAGCATACATTTGTTCGAGTTCGCATAAATCAAATGCTACTTGATCAAATAAATGTACATGAAATAACTTAGGAGCGAAATATCCAGGAAGTGGTTCGGTCCAGTAGCCGGTAGGATTCCATAAATTTTCTGTTAAAACAAGATCCTTCATTAGAAATTTCCCTGCATTCTACCTTGATTAATTTTATTACGTTTAGCATAATCATCTATAATCATGGCTAACTCAAAATCCAAAATAGTTAATCCGTTGACATCTGAAGTAGTAGTCTTTACCGTGACTTCGGCAACATCCTGTGTTACTTCAGTAAAATGATCCATACGTTCACTTTCTCTATTGATAAATTCAATAAATTCCTCTGCATGACGATGATCCTGAGCTACATAAGTTGTTTGCAAAATTTTATGGTCTAGCATTTCCCAATCTGGCAAGTATTTAGATTTAGCATTATCTAAGAATTCGTCGCTAGGTACGAAATCTTCTACAGGATCAGATCTTCCTTCTATAATATTGATCCATTGTCTCATTGTGTTCGATCCTTATCATCAATAGCACCACCGGTTACCCATGCTGTACAACTACGATCTCCAGCGCATTTAAAATGTAGGAAGTTGCAGTAGCCTAAGTCTGCTTTATGTATGGTAGCCATACCGTCTACATCTTTGTCATCACCTTTGATACCTGATTCAATACAGGCCCACATCTTGTCGCTGACATCAAACGCTGCACAGTTGGCGCACTTCATTGTCTTGGCTGTCTTCTCTGTGATGCTCCAACGTTTGGCAGCATCCTTCCAATATGATTCTGGCTCGTCTGGATTGGCAGGGCCATAGTGATACTCGTCTATAGCCTTCTGCCGATTCTTTAAATTGACGTCTATGTCATACGTTGCGATTGGACAGCCCTTGTTGGCTGCTTCTACTATGTTGATATATTTTCTGTAGGTCATCTCTGTTCAATCCAGGTCATTGCGGCCAAGGCACTTTTGTTAGTGTTGGGACAGGCTATGGCCAATGTTAGTGTGTCGCTGACCGTGCCCATGCTGCTGCGGCCGATCTGATATATAGTATCTTTGTCCAGTCTGATGCCAGTGCCACCCCCGCCGGCGATCACGAATCCGCTGTCAATGTCTATACCATTCGTGTAACTAGTGGCTGAAATATCGTATTGTGTGAATGCGTTAGCGTCAGGCATATCCACAAAGTTGGCACCAGTTAGCGTGGCATTGCGAACTAGTTTGTAAAACACACTAGTGTTATCTACGGTGGCTGCTTGGAAGAATGTGGGTAGGACGATACCTTTGAGTGCCGTCGTTTTTAATCTAATGCTGAGTATAGGATAGAATGTGTTGGCTGAGGCCATAGTCCTACCAGTGATGGGGCTGGTAATGTTCTGTGCGATGCCTAACTTGGTGGCTTCGCCTTCTGATATGAGGCTGTTGGAGCCTTGATACAGATAATGTGTGCCCGCCACACCTGTAAGATTTTCTATCTCTAATCTGATAGGCAGGAAAGGAGTAGAACTCCAAGGCACAGTTACGATATTAGCATGATTGAATGTATGGACAATGTGTGTAAATCCGTTTATGACGAAACCCACGATGATCTGTCCAGCACCATACCACTCATAGTCAAAAGTGACCATCTGTGCCTTGGTAGCATCGGCCACGATACCACTGTCTCCCAGTCCATCCAATCGATCGCCATTCCATTGACTGCGAGGCACACGGTTTTCGATAACGGAGCCCGATGTGCTGCTGCGAACCACCACATTGTATTCTGGTAAGCCATCGCTACCTATGACTCCGGCATCTTCAAAGAAAATCCCGTTTTGCTCGTCAAACAAACCAAAGCGTCTGCGTATACCTGTTACAGGAGTTTCGAGTCTCACAGCATAGGTCAGTTGAGAACTGCGTCCTGGTAAGTATCGCATGACATTGCGGGTCTGACGAATCACTTTGGATCCCTGTGTGCTGCCTACAGCCATATCTATCCAGTTGGTATTGGCATTCCAAGTAGCTGTGCCGCCGAGCGTAGTGCTTTCGTCCCAGACATCTGTTTCTTTGCCGTATTGGAATGTGTTGAAGAAATCAGTTTGATAGTTTGATATCTTCATCCTGTTCTTGCTGGTATAACCTGCTTGGCTGTCAATGGTTCTAATAGTCGGCTGACCTTCAGCATCATACTGCATGGCCATGGTGAGGTCATTGGTGTTTGGCTCGTAGCTATGAAAATAGTTGGTACTATTAGGATTTAGATTAGCCACAAATTAACTCCACGGACGGCCTTGTTTGAGACCTCCTACATTAGCATTATCTACTACAGTATTTTCTGAATACTTTGTAGGTAGTTTATCCCTATCATATGTATTACCTAAACGATAATAACCTACAGTCACACTACTATCGTCGCCTGGAGTTCCTCTACGTTTTAATTGTGCTATTTCTAATTTTTGTATTTGTCTTCGTTCTCTGCTGCCACTTTGTTCTGGAGTACAAAGTATAGTATCACCGTCTACAATTCCAGCAGCAGCACAGGTAGTAGAACTATCTCCTAATGCTATACTATTAATACTTGGATTATCTAAAACACTAATATTATAATAATCTGTAGGTAATCCTTCGTCACTAGCAATAGCAGTAATTAAATCGTCTAATGTAGCAGTTGCTAAATCAACAATAACATCGTCACGAATTCCGGTCAACCCTTTGTAATATAATGTAGCCATTAATACTCCTTATAAGGATTATGCTGATGTCCAGGGTACATACTAGTGTGTGCTGTTCTGATATCGCTAGGGTGTTTTGGTTCATTTGGGCCGCCGCCGGCATCTGTGGTTACAGCACTAACCGGAGCATATTGCGGATTTGGTGCATTACTTAATGGACTCATTTCACCAGGATCTTGTAATCCTGCTATCTGTTTCATACGACGAATTTCATCATTATAGAAATCTCCAGAAGTTTCCGGTTCGCCGTCTAACTGTACGGAAATAACAGGGGTTTCTTCAGGTTCTGGCTGTGCTGCCTGATCAATAACTCCGAGTATAGCTTGAATTAGTTCTTGTGCTCGCATAATATATCCTAGATTAGGTATTTAGCGCAACACAAATAGTTAGTAATAACTATGTGTTTTAAGATATTCTACGTATTCTACTATTCCATTCTGAACACTTCTAAAACTATTAACATCTACTCCTGCTAGAGTAAGAGCTTTAGTATCTGCACATGTCCAATTTTGATACTGATTTTGTAAATCTTCAGGCATGTCAATGTATTTCTTTTTTCCTTTGACATTTTCTAACAGATAATTAGCCACAGTTTCAAAATTAGTAGCTGATCCAGTTCCTACATCATAAACACCTGGTTTATAATTGTTTACAAAATGCCAAATTACACGAGCCACATCCTCTACATAGACAAAATCCCTGTAATACTCCAAACTATTTCTGAATAGTTTTAGCTTTTTATTTTCTACTAATTGATTGTACCAATGAAACACAGTACTGGCCATGCGCCCTTTGTGATATTCATTTGGTCCGTAGACATTGAACAATCTTAGTATAACAGCATTTCCTATTTCGTTTTCGCCGGCCAGTTTACTGAACGCATATTGACTTTCAGGACCAGCACCGTTACCATAAACTCCTGCACTGCTGGTAAAGATCATAGGAATATTTTGGCTCTTACACCATGAAGACCACTCTCTTGTTGATACAATATTTTGTTTGTAATAATTTTGCCAAGATCTATCAAGTGTACTTGAATTTGCTCCAAGATGTATAACACAATCTACAGGAACTCCCCAATCTTCTGCGCTATATAGTGCTTGATACTCTTTACCTATAAGGTTTTTAAACTGTTCAGGATGAGGCAAATCGTCAAAAATAAGTATATCTTTAATACCTTGTTTGTTTAGATATCCTAGTACTACGCTGCCTATAAATCCTCCGGCACCTGTTAATGCTATTTTCATTGTATTTCCTCTAATGTAGGTGCATACACTCCTGTATGTTGTACGGTTATACTACTAGCTCGAATAGCGAAAGGAATAGATTGTTCAATGCTGCCAGTTTTTAGGTAAGCATAGGTTAGAGCAGATAAAAACGTATCACCAGCACCGCAAACATCTGCTACTTCTATTTCAGGAGTAGGATATACTTTGCCTTTATATTTGGCTCCTTTTGATCCTAACGTAACAATTAGATCATTACACTCGCTATCTAAATTTTTATATTCTTTTTCGTTAATTTTGACATAGATATTATTAAAATATGATAAATCAGTCATTTTAGTATCCATAAAAATAGGACCTTGAAACTTTTGTCTTATTTTTTGTACTATACTATAATCAACACTGCCTTTAGCATAATCACTGATAACCACAGCATCGTAATCGTTGATAGTTTTACAATCAATTTTAACTACTTTACTCACTTGATCTTGATCTATCCGTAATAATTGTTGCTTACTTTTAATGTCTATTAATCTAGTTTTGATACAAGTTTTATTTCCATGTAAAAAATCTACACGACATCCTAGTGTTTTTAGATTTACTTCTACATTAGCCGCCATACCTGGTTTAGTTTCAGCATGTTTGAAATCAAATACAGGTACAGGACCTTCTGGACTTATCCGTGTGACATCACCGTATTGATATTGATCAATACCATTATCCCCTACTAATAATATCTTGTATTGTTTTTGTGGTTGAGTGGTCTGTTCTATCATAAAATATTACCTTAGGAACATATTTTTCTCCTACAATGCTACGTCCTCGATAGTCACTGCCTTTTACCATTATGTCTGGTTTATATTCTTTAATAATGTTAATTAATTCTTCTTTAGAATCAAATAACATAACAGCGTCTACTGTTCTTAAATTATACAGCATGAACTTTCTATCGTCTTGATTATTAATTGGTCGAGTGTCGCCTTTTAGTTCTTTAACTCTACGATCTGTATCAATACACACTAACAGTTGATCACCTTGACTTCTTGCAAATTGTAGTAATTCTAAATGTCCTCTATGCAGTATATCAAATGTACCATTAACTATTACTTTGATCACTCTGACTGTCTCCTGGAGCAATTCTGTAATTATCTTCAACACTGTCAGCTGTACTAACTTCGAAAATTATGCTGTTAGGTTGCAGTGCTTCTAATTGATGCGGCTGCAAAGGAGGATTGTGCCATACATCTCCTTCCTTAAGCAATTTTTCATGCATAATTGCTGTTTTAGTATCTATATATCTAAGCATAAATTGTCCTGCGTTGACGAACCATGTTTCATCTTTTTCTTTATGAAAATGCATACTGAATTTAGCTCGAGCACGTTCAAACACCATGAGTTTGCCGCAATACTTGTCGTTAGTGGCCCAAATAATTTCATAGCCCCAACCTTTCTTAACCATACCTTCTAATCTTTGTGTCATTGTTTTTTCCTAAAATAATAATCTCCATCAGGCCCATTAGTGCAAAATTGTCCGATATTTTCAAAACCTAAGGATTCCATATAAGTTATTACTTGATCTTTTAAAGGAGCTCCTTTATTATATTCTACACTTTGACATTCTAAAATAACATGATTACAATTGAATAGAGTTTCTTGAGCACCTTTTAATACATCTAATTCAGCACCTTGCACATCCATTTTGATTAAATCTGGTTTAGGTAATTTTTTTAAATTCACTACAGCATCCAAAGTTACAGTAGTATACTGTCGTTTATGAGTATCATTAAAGTATTCATGTGCCTGTGCATTGACTTCTATGTTTTCTCTATAATAACTGTTACCGCCTGGATGATAAGTGTTTTGATAGAAATCTACTTGTTTACCAGTAGTGTCACTAAGAACTCCAATATGATATTGTAAATTTTGTTCTTTATATATAAATTCACATTCTGGCATGGCTTCAAACACAACATATTCTGAGTTAGGCCAAATACGTCGAGCTTCGTTAGTCCAGTGTAATACACATGCACCTATATCATAAACTACTTTAGGCTCTATAGATAAAGTTTTTAAATATTCCACATGCTGGTATGGAATCAATCTTTGACTGCCTAATTCTCTTAATCGATCTGTATAATCTGTAATTTTGGGAATCGGAGCAACTTCTGGCGTAATGTTAAAATGTGTTTGACCTATATGGCTACATACAATACTAGTATCTGCCCAAATAGTAAATCCTTTATCTTTAGCTTTGCGACAAAAATCTATATCTTCGCTAATTGTATGGCTATGATCTAGTGCAGGATAATACATAAATTGTGGATATCCAATTGATCTAAACACTTCCGATTTAACCAGTACACAGCCAAACCCGCAAGCTGCTATTTCCACTACGCCTTGATTTTGTATTTTATAGTAAGGTATATGGTTCACTCCACCGGTATTATTGTTTTCATATACTTCTAGTATTTGCTCAGGTTTACGTTGTCTGTAAATTCCAGTAACAACATCTTTGTTATGACTTAATAGTTTTTGTAGTGTATCAGGAGCAAATGCCATATCTGCATCTACTGCCCAAAGATAATCATATCCTTTGATTGCCCAATCTGCAATAAGATTACGAACTTGATCTACTCTATATCCATAGAAGTACTGAAATGTGGTTTGGTAACCCTCGGGTACGATCTGATCGTAAATGCTCTTGAATGTCTCCGGCTCTATATTCCTGGCTGTAGGTATAGCTATTAGTATCTTTTTTTTTGACATAGTAGGTTTGTTTATAATCTGTCTTGCTGTACGATTTTGTTCTTCTGCATTAACTTTATAATCATTTAACGGATTAATATCGTTATAATTGTACACTATATCCTGTAAACATGCAACTTTATTTGGATCTGCTTGCTCAATTAATGCATAAAATACTGCACCATCTCCACCAGCTCGATACCATTCATTGTTTTCATTTTGAAATAAACTATCATCACAATTATCTATGAGATATTTCTTAAATGTTCTCAAATGAGTGTAAGGTAAAATCCAATTAAAATGGTGCTGTCTATATGTTTTGCTTTGTTTTACTTCTTCAGGATATGGTTGGCTGATTAAAGGTATGTTATCAACCATACTCCAACAACTGCCATATGTAAATTCTAGATTGTCACTGTATAACGTATTGTAGTATGATAAAATGGTGTTGTCATTTATTAGGTTGTCGTCACCATCTAATATCATTACAATACTATCATTGTCCAAAGTTCTAATTAATTCAACTTGATTACGAACAGCACCTAGATTTTGTTCATTAACAATCAATGTTATCTTATTTTGTATATGTTGTGGTAAACTATCAATAAATCTGTAGGCTACATCTACAGTATCATCTGTGCTAGCATCATCTATTAAGTAATGATGATAGTTGTCATAGTCTTGACAGATTACACTTTCTATACAACGTTCAATGTAGTTTCTATTATTATAAAAAGTGCTGACTACATTGATTTGCTGTTCTGTATTAGATTTATAGTTTTCTAACTCTACAACATTATGATAACGTCTATTATAAACTTTATGTACTCTACGATTTATTTTACTAACTTGACGATATTCTTCTAGGCTAAGATATAGTCCACAGGTTTTATAGAAAAACTGTTTCCATTGTAATGCCACAGTGTCCCATCCTGCTATAGGCTTGACTACATTACAATAGTATTGTTTTTGTTGATGTAGATAAGTGTTATGATA
>Ga0129333_10003497_pt1 | contig 14714 bp, 10 predicted proteins | sample CPB6_08_DNA_FD_94474 | JGI IMG/M metagenome (GOLD analysis project Ga0129333, IMG submission 94474) | Freshwater to marine salinity gradient microbial communities from Chesapeake Bay, USA - CPBay_Sum_0.6_0.8_DNA | ecosystem: Environmental > Aquatic > Marine > Coastal | place: USA: Chesapeake...
CCGGTGCTTGTTGAAGTTGAAAAACCACGATGGTTTACCTTTCAAGACCAATTCTCCTACTTGGGTACCTTTGAGCCTTACCGGCAAAATTTAATCGGTTCAGAAGCCAATGGAAAAGTAATTTCCATCAACGTAGAAGAAGGCGACCAAGTAAGTCAAGGAAGTATCCTTGCCAAATTGGACGACGAAATGATTCGATTGCAAATTGAGGCTTTGGAGGTGAACCTTGAAGGTCAAGAAAAGGACGACGACCGTTACACCACGCTGTCCAATCAAAACGCTGCTCCGGCGGTTCAAGCAGAGAAAACCAAGCTCGGAATTAAGGCATCGAAAATTCAATTAAAACAATTGCAAAAACAGCTCGCTTCAACCACCATTAAAGCACCATTCTCCGGAGTAATCACCAAAAAACTCACCGATTTGGGGTCCGTCATTGGTGCAGGTTCCCCGGTCGCTGAGATCACCGACATTTCCCAACTCAAACTTACCGTCAGTATCCCAGAACGGGATATCCAAAAATTCAAGGTTACCCAAAACATCGAAATTTCGACGGATCAATTCAATGAAACGCTGGAAGGAAAAATCAGCAATATTTCCGTACAAGCAGATAAATCCCACAATTTCAAAGTGCAAATAACGGTTAAAAATACAGGTTTGCGGCTACGTGCAGGCATGTACGGATCCGCTACCCTTCGAAGCAGCCAAAAAATTACCAGCTTGTCCATTCCTCGTAGAGCACTCGTAGGATCGCTGAAAAATCCACAAGTATATGTCATCCGACAAGGAAAAGCACAACTGGTTTCATTCACCACCGGCTTATCCGAAGGTGACGTACTGGAGGTACGAGACGGCTTGCAAGCAAATGACCAGGTGGTTGTTCGAGGGCAGATTAACCTGAAAAATAATAAGAACGTTAAAATCGCGCAATAACATGACACTCACCGAACTCTCCATAAAGCGCCCGTCATTTATAATCGTCATCTTCACCATCCTCATTGGCGGCGGGATGTTATGCTACCAACAGTTGAGTTACGAATTAATGCCGGACTTTTCTCCTCCCGTTTTAACGGTAACCACAACCTATCCGGGCGCGTCTCCAGCTACCGTAGAATCCCAGGTTTCTAAACCCCTCGAGGACGGATTAAGTGGGATTGAAAACTTGTCCGAGGTAACAACTTTTTCCTTGGAAAACGCCTCAATTGTTTTGCTAGAATTCAAAGATGGGGTGGACATCAATTTGGCACTGCAGGAGGCACAGCGAAAAATTAATACGATTGAAGCCATCCTGCCCGATAACAGCAGCCGTCCGGTTCTTGCTAAAATAGAACCCAATGCCACACCAGTTCTTCAGGTAATTGCCACTGCGGATAAGGTGAACGGCAAGGACTTTATGACCCTCATGGACGATCAAATCCTGCCCCAAATTAAACAAGTGAGCGGGGTTGCCGAGGTCCAAGTAATTGGGGGCGAAAAACGTGAAATTCGCGTCAATGTGGATAAAGAAAAACTCAAATCATACGGTCTAACCTTAGCCAATGTAAACCAAGCCATTGCTTCATCTAACGTTGAATTTCCTACGGGAAAAGTGAAAAGCAATAAAGAACAAATGACCGTTCGTTTATCCGGTAAATTTCAATCGGTAGAAGACATACAAAAGATGATTCTCTTTTCGAATGGAAATTCTCCGGTGCGATTAGGGGACGTTGCCGATGTGAGCGATGGAAATACCGATCAACTCTCCTTGTGCCGACTAAACGGTCAGGAAGGAATTGGACTGAGGATTAAAAAGCAAAGCGATGCCAATGCCGTTACCATGTCTGAACTAACCCGGAAAAGACTCGACGAGCTTCAGGAAAAATACCAAGACATAGGAGTGAAATTCACGGTGGCTACCGATACGTCAACCGTAACGATGGAATCCGTGAATGCCGTATTGCACGACCTAGAATTGGCGATTTTCCTCGTTGCACTGGTGATGTTGTTGTTCTTACACACCCTAAGAAACGCTCTCATTGTGTTGGTTTCCATTCCCGCTTCATTGATTAGCACCTTTATTGCCATGTATGCCCTTGGTTATACCCTCAACCTGATGACCCTGCTTGCTATGTCCTTGGTTATCGGAATTTTAGTGGACGACTCTATTGTGGTACTCGAGAACATTTATCGACACCTTCAAATGGGTAAAAACAGAAGACAAGCGGCCTTAGATGGTAGAAATGAGATTGGCTTTACCGCCTTGGCAATTACCTTGGTGGATGTGGTGGTTTTCTCCCCTGTCGTCTTCATAAGCGGGGTAATTTCCGACATCCTGGAGCAATTTTCGATTGTCGTTGTTATTTCAACCCTCATGTCTCTTTTCGTTTGTTTTACCCTCACTCCTTGGTTAGCTTCCCGCATGGCGAAAGAAATTAAATTGGAGGAGAAGAAAGGCATTTTTTATCGCTTTTTGCATTGGTTTGAACAATTGCAAACCCGATTCACAGAAAAATATGTATCCCTCGTTCGATGGTCTTTATCCCACAAATGGATCATGGGAACGGCCATCGTAGTGCTCTTTTTTGCAAGTTTTGGCACCATGGCCTTGGGAATCGTAGGTCAAGAGTTTGTGGCCCAGGGAGATCAGGGGAAGTTCATGCTCAAATTGAAATTTGACAAGAGCACTACGATTGAAGAAAATAACCGAATCACCCTCAAAATTGAAGACATGCTCAACCAGCAAAAAGAAATCAACGAAGTGGTTTTTTCAAATGTTGGTGGACCTAGTTCAGGAATGGGCGCCGCTACCTTTGGCTCGGAAAGCAAATCCGAAATTACCGTTATGATGAAAGACGGGGTGCAGGATAAATACCCCACTATCAAGTACATGACCAAAGTGCGGGAGAAAATTGAAAGCAGTTTTCCTGGGGTTGAAGTGCGCGCAATGAACATTGGAATGATCGAATCCGAAGAAGCTCCCATTGAGATATTCTTGTCCTCGGATGATAACGATATACTACTGAGTGAGGCCAGAAGGCTCAAGAACTATATGGAAGGAGTCAAAGGAGCAAAAGACGCTTACATTTCCACGGATGATGTAACTCCCGAAATACGCATAGAACTGGACCGTAACAAAATGGGGCAATTGGGGCTTCCTATCGCAGTGGTGGGCATGCAACTCCAAAACGCACTCAGCGGAAACGACGATGTAAAATACGATGACAACGGTCAAGAGTATGGTATACGGGTCATGGTGGATCGCTACGACCGAAAGAACCTTGAAGACCTTTCCTCGATGGCGTTTTCTACGAACGACGGCAAGATGGTTCGATTGCAAGAATTTGCCAAGGTTAGCATGGAAAACGGGAACGGATCGCTCGAACGAAAAAACCGTGCGAATAATACTACGCTGAGGTGTTGGGTACTTGGAAGAGCCTCTGGAAATGTTGCACAGGACATTGAAACATACCTAAAAAAGAATCCTTTGGATGCTTCCGTCAAGTTGAAATGGGGGGGAGAAGTAAAACGACAAAAAGAATCCATGGGCTCATTAGGAACGGCCATGGGTATTGGGATCATTTTGGTTTACCTGATCATGGTTGTGCTTTACGACAATTTCATTTATCCATTCGTTGTTTTGTTTTCCATCGTGGTGTCGCTGGTGGGAGCGGTACTCGCTTTGAGCCTTACAGCCTCGAATATGGGAATTTTTACGATGTTAGGAATGCTCATGCTTCTGGGGCTAGTGGCTAAAAACGCCATTTTGATCGTGGATTTCACCAATCAATTAAAAGCTCAAGGCCAAAAAACATATGACGCCTTAATCGAAGCGGTTCGCACCCGGATGAGACCCATTCTAATGACAACCATTGCCATGGTGTTTGGTATGATACCCATTGCCATAGCCAAAGGATCGGGGGCAGAATGGAAAAACGGACTTGCATGGGTTCTTATTGGAGGTCTTACCTCCTCGATGTTCCTGACCATTATTGTGGTTCCGATGATTTACAGTACCGTGGATACGGTTAAAGACTGGATTTCGAGCAAGAAAATCGCTAAGAAACTAAAGGAGGCGTCATCCGAGGCTTGATGAACAAGCATGTCGAGGATTTAAGAGGTCCATTACGTTTTTAACCGGGCTGAAGACCGTCGAAGGAATCTCTACAAAAATGCTGTTCCAATGGTACATGGAGCCGTTCCATAACCCGGGTTTTTCCAAATAGTAAACGCTGTTGCCGAAATGGTTTTTTTTGACCGCCATGGACATGTCCTCTTTGACAAAGTGTTGAAAATTAAAGGGCTTTCCAAGGGCATCAAAAGAAGAAGTCACCAACATCACTGGATTGAAATGGGTACTGGACGATAGGATGGATAATTGGGCTGGATCTATTTGTGACTTTTCTATAATTTGCTTGCTTAAGAAACCTTCTGATTGTAACCAAAAAGGACCTCCCCCGGCCATGCCTTCATTGGGCACCATACCACAAACACGAAGCGGTCTTTGAAGCATCGGTGACAGGATATCCCAAGGTTTACTCAAGAGTTTTTCGTCAAATAACTTGAACCGATGATTTAATTCTTCCAATTTAAGCTTATCCCTCGATTCAAATACCTCCATTAAGGCTTGTTTTGCGGAAAGGTACACGCCTGATAGCAACTCCCAGCATGCGTTGACCTCATCATCCTTTTCTGGACATTGAATGTTATCAATGTTCTTAATCAAAATCAAGTCCGAATTCAAGGAGCTGAGGTTTTCGATGAGCGCACCATGTCCGGCAGGACGCCTGAGATAATCCCCTGAGGGGCTGGACAAAACTCTTTGAAATTCATCAAAAACGTAGGAATCACTTTCCGGTGACTGCACTGAAAAATCAATCTCAAAAGCAAAATCAATGTGTAAGCCCTGAACAAACCGACGTATAAGCGGTACGTGTTCTTCTTGAATTGTAAAATGAAAGGCCTTAACTTTATCACAAAAGGCATTTCCCAAACGCAAATGGCCTTCCAAGGGTGAAACCCTGTGTTCTCCTAACTTATGAAAAGGGAATAGGGCTTTCGGCAATGCTGAAAAATGGAGACCTTTCGGACCTAACAAATGCTCGCAAAATCCCAACAGATCCGGCGTGTCGGACCGAAGATTCTCACACCAAGGCTCTTGGATCATGGAAAAAAAAGCAAAATCAGAAAGTTTTGATAAAAACAATTGCACTTCCTCTTGCTGTTCTTGACCGGAGGAACCCAAAAATTGTTGCAAAAAATCAAACATCCTAGAACCCGTGCCGGAAGCGGGAATAAAATAGGTAATCTTGGAAGAATCCAATCGAAATACCTTTCGATATGCTTCCACCTCGTTTTCCTCTAACGACAAAATTCCGTCGCTCAACGTGCACGGTTTTACGATGGAAGGAACCGTAAGCGAAGAGAATAATCGCTCCCGTTGTTGAGAAATCAGCGTATCTTTATCCGAATCCATTAAGTAATATTGGGATACTTGGTTCTATGAATTTACTCTTCGAAGGTATAAAATATCAGCTATACGCCAAAAAAAGGCAGGGAATCCACTCCCCTTTTGTGTACGAGCTTGCCGATGATGCCCTCCAAATACCCATTCCTGAATCGGTTAAAAAAATCCTTTTAACCTTTGACCAAGAACAACTCGGCAACCGACAAATCATTGAATTCGAAGATTTTGGAGCCGGATCAAAACACTTGGGCCGCAAACGGATGGTGAGCGATATTCATCGATCAAGCTCCTCAAAAAAATACGGAAATCTCTTGTATCGGCTTACGAAATATTACCGACCAAAGGCCATTCTCGAATTGGGAACATCATTGGGAAGAGGAACCATGGCGATGCATTTGGGCAATCCCGAGTCACGTATTACTACCGTAGAAGGCTGTTCATCCGTCGCTCAAATTGCCAGCAGCAACCTTAAAAATCATGCGTTAATTCCTACTCATATTGCCTTGGTTAACGCAACTTTTTCGGACTTTTTTAAGGCCCTTGATCCGCACGTTTTCGACTTAGTTTACATCGATGGCCACCACGAAGGGCCAGCTTTATTGGAATACTGTGAGGCATTAGAGAACCGGCTCCACGACCAATCCCTATTAATATTGGACGACATTCGTTGGAGCAAATCCATGTTTAATGCGTGGAATACCCTCTGCAAATCTGATAAATTCAACGTAAGTATTGACTTTTTCCGCATGGGCGTGCTTGTAAAAAGATCAGGCCAACGCAAGGAGCATTTTCTCTTGAAGAGTTAAAAAACGGGTTTTATGTTTTTCAACATTGAACCAGTATCAATTTTCCGCGCTCTTGCTTTCGAGTGCTTTTTGAGCATCACCACTTCGGCGATTTGCCGATCATCTTGATCTTTTGATTTATCTTTAATTGATTCTTTCATCGTTTTAGAAAGCTCGCTCTTCTCATCCAATAATGAGTTGTTGCTTGCTTTATAACCTTCCAATTGCGCCATGGTTGAAGTAGGAGCGTCCTCTGCATAGGTTTGCATTGCTTGGTCTTCTGAGCCTGATATTTCCTCATCCATCAAAGCAACCGGTGCTTCCTCGTTGATGTTTTCGGTAATGCGTTGGTCATCCGCTTCTTCCAGACGGGCTATTATCGGTTCTTGTTCCACCTGATTGCTTTTTTCTGGAGCAACAACCTGCTTTTTCTTTGGGCTTATTGATGCTTCTTTTTTTGCTTGTTGCGGAACATTAACGGCGGAAGGATTGCGGTTCAACCAAGGGTAAATCACCAAAACGCAGAGCACTACCGCTGCTGCTGCAAGGAGGGAATAACGCCATAAATAGTTCTTGGCACGGGCAATGGGTTTTGGTTTAGGGTATGTTTGATCGAAAAGCTCATCCAAGCGGGTGAATACCTCACGCGGTGCTTCTTGCGGCATGATTTTTTCACTTTCCCGCAGCAAGGTTTTAACCTGTTCTAAGGAGGCAGCATCGTCGAAGTGGGCCGATAATTCTGCTTTTTCTTCTTCGTTCAAACTGGAGTATTCTGAGTTGCCGTTTAACCAATCCATTGCCAAATAATTATGCGTAATCAAACATTTTTAACGAGTCTGCCAATTTTTTAATGGCATAAAACAAACGAGATTTGACCGTTCCTTCGTTCGCTCCGGTGATCTCTGAAATTTCTTTGATGGATAAACCATCGATATGCTTTAGGACGAAAACTTCACGGTGCTTGTCATCCAATCGCTTTAATTCTTCCGTTAGCGCATCACGGAATTGATTTTCTTGGATTTTATTCTCCAAATTCTCATCGGTTGATAGGGTATGAAACTGTTCTACTCCATGGACCGTTCCTCTGCGGACCTCATTCCGCTTGAATTCATTTTTACACAAATTGGATGCAATGGTGTACACCCATGTTTTAAAGTTGCGCTGAGGGTCGAACAAGTGAGGTTGAGTAATGATTTTTGCAAACAAATCCTGTAAAAGGTCTTGAGCACGTACTTCATTGTACCAGAGCATCTTAAGCAAGTATCCGTAAAGTTTATCGGAATAGCGGACATACAATTCATTGAACGCAGGTTTTTCTCCCTGCTGTATGGCCAGCATGAGCTCCTCGTCACTGTAGTCGCCAAATCCGTTTTTTACAAGCCTCATTTTTTTGGAGCTTTACGCTTTTTAATAACGCTTTTCTTATCCTGAATTTCCTTCTCTTGGTCATTTGTCGCTTTAACAGTAAGTTGTTCAACCGTTTGAACCATGGGGAGGTAATTGTCTTTTAATCCCTCATAATCCATCGAAGCGGTATGACCACAATCCAAAAAACTCAGCGATTTCATCAACTGCCGGTTTTGGTTAAGAATGGTTTCCTCCGGATAATCGTTCGGAAAGATGAAAACTAAGCCAATGGGGACCATATCGTTTTGAAATGATTCTAAATAGGCGCTTGGAATGGTCATGGAAAAAGCAAACCTTTTCTCCGGATTCAATTGAACAAGTTCTTTGAGAAAAGCAATGTCCACGGATTTTTGAGAAGGTAATATTAATCCCTTTTTTTGGAGTAAAATTCGGTACTGTGGACTTTGTAAGAACTCCAAAGATGCATTGATAATGGGAGATTTCTCCTGGTTAATTTGCTCGTATAAAAGACCAAAAGTATCCCAACGACCGTGGCTTACCAATACCGCATCCTGGGGCGTTGAAGCCAACATATCTTTTCCGTAACAGCGAAGATCTTTAGGAAAACAACCTAAACTATCCAACGCATTCAACCTAATTCTCAAACTGACCGTATCTCCGGTAACTGCGGCATTGGCACACCATAATTCTAAGATTGAAGCATCATTCGGTTTGGATTTTACCGCCTTTTCCAACCAATATGCCCTATCAGCATTGTAGTTTCCGAGTTCATAAAATAAAGCCCCGTTGGTAGGATCTGATGGGTTGATCGAATTGGCGTTCATGTACAAGCGGTCCAATTCCTGCTCTTGGCCAGGATTTGCTGAACGGGAAAGAGTATTCATCCTCACCGCAGATTTGGCTGCCTTGAATTTACTCACCTCTGTTTCATAAGCGGTGGTTTTCTGTCGCGCTCCCCTCATTTCGAGGCTCTCTACTTCCCCATAGGTGAAAACGGAATCGGTTTCAAAGGCTGGGATGACGGGTTCTTGCTGGGGCGAAAAATTCCCATTGCTGTTATTGTTTTGGGGTACTTGCGCCAACAATACCGGATCAAAGAAGATGAAAAAGCAAAAAAAGAGGTAAAAAGTGGTGTATTTCATGCCGCTGAATACATTCGTACTATAAAAAGGTTCATTTTGTAAATTTAGTACAATTAGACCATAGAATATTCCGTAAGTTTGTACGTTACGGACCCACATGAAACTACTCTTCTTTCTAGGTTGTATTTGCCTTGCTTTGTTCATGAGTCAATCGCTTAGCAGTTGCAAAAAACTCAAGCCTTTTTCGCAGGAACATATTTACTTTTCGAAAGATACAGTTGTATTCGATACGGTATTCACCACCGTTGGTTCGACTACGCAACAGTTTAAAATTTATAACCCCTCCAATAAAGCGGTTAAAATAGAGGAAATTGAGTTGATGGGAGGATCCAGTTCTCCATTTAGAATGAATGTTGACGGAGAGAAGGGTACAAGTCTTGGAGAAATGGTATTGGAGGGAAAGGACAGTTTATTTGCTTTCGTTGAGGTTACGCTTTCGGTCAACGGTCAAAATTTACCTCTGATTATCGAAGATTCCATTCGATTCAGAACCAACGGTAAGGACCATTACGTTAAGCTCGCAGTTTGGGGTCAAGACGCTTATTTTCACTATAAAGATTTGAACGAAGGAACATGGCCCAACGATAAACCTCATGTAATCTACGGCTATGCGGCCGTGGATTCTTCGAAAACGTTAACCATTCCTGCAGGAACGAACATTTACATGCACAAGAATGCGCTCTTGTATGTCTATAAAGGCGCTTTGCAGGTTCAAGGGATGTTGAACCAAGAGGTGGTTTTTCAGGGCGATCGTTTAGAATCCATGTACGACGAAGTTCCCGGTCAATATTACGGGATTTACTTCCATGAAGCATTACCCTCAAGCATCGATTACGCCATCATCAAAAATGGAACCGCTGGTGTTCATCTTTTCCATGAGGCCCCAACGAACACAGGGTACACATTGCAACTCACCAATACTCGGATTTTCAACATGTCGAGGTACGGCGTTTTCATTTATTCAGGAGCCAAGGTACGAGCCGAAAATTGCATCGTATCCCGCAATGAAACGCACGCTTTATTGGTACTTGAAGGAGGAGATTTCAACTTCAACCATTGTAATTTATTAGGTTACGGTTCAGCCAAAGGTCCTTCGGTTGGAATTAGCAACTACTACTCAAATCCCATTTCCGGCATTACCAATGTTGGGTCCATCCATGAGGGCACTTTTACCAATTGTGTCCTTTATGGAAACAACGACTTTAACCTTGCAATCGACACCCTTCACATGAGTGGTGTAACCTTGAACTTTCAATTTTCGAATTGTTTAATTCGAAGCGACTCGGTTTTCTCGGATCCATATTTCACCAATGTTTTATGGAATCAAAATCCATTGTTCGAAAATACCGCTCAGGGTGATTTTCTCTATTTACCTAATTCACCTTTGAATGGGAATGGTCTAAACACCGGTCTTGCCCTGGATATTTTCGGAAATCCAAGACAGAATCCACCGGATATCGGAGCAGTAGAATTATAAAAAAAGGCCGCATATCTGCAGCCTTTCATTCCTGTGAATAAAAATTCTTACGTTTAAGCGTTGGCGTTCATGTTGTCAAGAACATCCATTACGCTTTTAACCGCTTCCGCAGATTCCGCTAATAAAGCTTTCTCCGCTTCGTTCAGTTGAAGTTCAATGATTTTCTCAATACCATTTTTCCCGAGGATAACGGGAACCCCGAGGTAAATATCGCTCATGCCGTATTCACCTTGCAACCAAGCACAAACTGGAAAAATTCGTTTCTGATCGCGTACAATGGCTTCAACCATTTGTGCGGCCGCGGCCCCGGGAGCATACCATGCAGAAGTGCCGAGTAGCTTGACAATTTCTCCTCCTCCAAACTTGGTTCGTTCAATGATTTCATTCAATTTATCTTCCGCAATGAGTTCGGTTACAGGAATTCCCGAAACCGTTGTATATCGGGGTAGTGGAACCATGGTGTCACCGTGCCCCCCCATTAATACGGCTTGAATGTCTTTCGGAGAAACGTTAAGTTCCGTCGCCAAGAAAGCCCGATATCTTGCAGTATCTAAAATTCCCGCCATTCCAAAAACCTTACGAGAGTCCGTTTTGGCATTCAAGTAAGCGCAATAGGTCATGACATCCAAGGGATTGGATACCACAATAATGATGGCATTCGGAGAGTGGGCAACAATGTTTTCGGTCACCGTTTTTACAATTCCAGCATTCGTGGCAATTAAATCATCGCGCGACATTCCCGGTTTACGTGGCAATCCAGAAGTAATAACGACAACGTCCGAATCCTTGGTCATTGCATAATCATTCGTGGATCCGATAGTTCTTGAGTCGTATTGATTGATCGGTGCCGTTTGCCAAATGTCTAAAGCCTTTCCTTCTGCAAAACCTTCCTTAATATCGAGTAGTATGATTTCATTGGCCACTTCTCTCGAAGCCAAAACATCTGCACAGGTTGCTCCAACATTTCCTGCACCAACAACGGTTATTTTCATGGATTTATGATTTTATTTATTTGTTTGTTTAACGCCTTGCGAAATTACAATAAGTCCTTTAATTTTAACAAAATTCTCAAAAGTTTGAAGAATTTTATTTTAACAAAGCAACTGCTCCCACGAACCTAACGTAAAGCGATTAAAACCTTGGAGAACCTAAAAGAACTTGTTGAGGCGTGCATTAGAAAGGAGCGAAAGGCCCAACACCGTTTTTTTGAGCTGTACTATGGTAAAATGATGTCGGTATGTTTACGTTACATCAAAGACCGAGACAGCGCCCAAGAGGTTTTACAAGATGGTTTTATTAAGGTCTTTGACAAGTTGGATTTGTTTGATTTTCGGGGTTCTATCGAAGGTTGGATGCGAAGAATTTTTTCGAATACCGCAATTGACGCTATTCGAAAAGCAAAACGCAATCCATTTTTATCGGAAAACGATAACGACTTTAAAGACCCTGGAGTAAATCAAATGGAGGAAAAAGAAGACTTGGAAACCCTTCAATTGTCTTATCAAAAGGCTTTGGACAGCGTTAATGACCTGTCACCTGCCTATCGAACGGTTTTCAACCTCTATGTTTTTGAGGAGTATTCTCACAAAGAAATTGCTGAAATCTTAGGTATAAGTGAAGGGACCTCCAAATCCAATTTAGCTAAGGCAAGAATGAACTTGCAAAAAATGTTAGAAAAAAAGAACGTACATAAAGTCTAAAAACACCATGAGTAAAATAGACGACCTATTCAAAAAAGCGATAGAATCGCAAAGTGAACCATACAATCCTGCGGCTTGGGAAAAACTTTCCAATCGATTGGATGCTGGAATTCCTCCTCGTAAAAACCCCTTTATGAAATGGGGGTTACCCGGTTTGGCTGTCTTAGTTGGTGCGGCGGCAATCGGTTATTATACCTCTGATAGCCCCATGAAAAAAACGCAAGAGGCCAAAGTTCAACAACGAAATAAAACGGAAGAACTTGCTCAAAGCTCGGAGAAAACGAACCGAGTTTCAAACCACCAAACATCTCAAAAAACGAAGATTACGGATCAAAACGTTATTCCGTTAGAGCAAACAAGCGATCTAACAGATTCCGAAGGAACAACAGCCGAGGCAATCGTCAGCGAAAAGCAAAGCACGAAGACCAAGGAGCAAGGTTCAACGGAAACAACCATTCTTCAGCCGGCACAAATCGGTAAAACAGAACAAAATCCTGTTCGCAACGACGCCCCCAAATTATCGGATAGTTACACCGCACTCCTACTACCGGCATGTGAAAATGACGCACTAGACGTTCAAAACTCAAATGATTTTGGAATCGTACTCCGATCGAAAGAGTTCGAGGTAAAAATTACCGCAAATGCCTCGAAAAAAATTAAACTCCCCGAAGGCAATTACGAAATTGTGCATTCCGAGTCCGGTTTAACCCTTCAAAACCATGCTGTATCAGGGGTAGCAATCAGTGAAATTATCGTAGGTGAACTGTACTTTAATGCAGGGCTTCCATACCGTCATGCATCCATTAAAACTGAGAATACGGTGATTGGGATCGCTTCTGAAGAGACTCAAGTCACTTGTTGCAATAAAGAGCTCGAGATGCTTTCGTTCAACAAAGGCAATTACACGCTAAGTGTTGAAACAAGTACTGAAAACGGTTGCCGTGGAAAATCCATCGAAACATTTTATGTGTCCGAGGACTACAACCTGCTTGCGGTAAATGCATTCGAACCTTTATCGCAAGACGCACGGAAAAGTACGTTCATTCCTTATGCCTTAACGCAACGCAACACCCCTTTTAGGATGGTGATATTAGATCCGAACGATGGTGGAATTGTTTATGAAACCTCAGACGCTTTGTTGCCTTGGGACGGGATTGATAAACGAAGTGGGAAATTGGCCGATACCAATAAAGCCTATGTTTGGAAAGTCAATCTATTAAAGCCTGAGCCAGGTGAAAAATCAGACTACCTAGGAACGGTGGTGAGAATGTAAGAAATACCTCTCCAGAATATAAAATTAAGGATAGTTCGTAGAGAATTATCCTTATTTTTGTTTATAGTCAATCGTTTCATGCAGGTAATCAAACGCCTTCCAATTCATTTATCCAATCAAATTGCAGCCGGTGAGGTGGTACAACGTCCATCGTCGGTGGTCAAGGAATTGCTCGAAAATTCGATTGATGCCGGAGCGACTGAAATCACTGTATCAGTGCGTGACGGAGGCCGAACCCTCATTTCCATCCTGGATAATGGTACAGGAATGAATGAACAAGATGCACTCCTTTGTTTCGAACGACATGCCACAAGTAAATTGTCTTCCATCGACGATTTATTTCAATTAGGCACCATGGGTTTTAGAGGTGAAGCGCTTGCCTCCATTGCTGCGGTAGCTCAAGTTGAAATGAAAACTAAAACTTCGGCGGCAACGACGGGATTTTATATCCGATTTGAAGGAGGGACATTGATTTCCAAAGAGGAGGTGATTTGTGCTAAAGGCACTTTAATTGAAGTAAAGAACTTATTTTTCAACATACCGGCACGACGGAATTTTCTAAAATCAGATGCCATTGAGTTCAATCATATTGAAGACGCTTTTTTGTGCATCGCCTTAGCACATCCGGAAGTATCGCTTGTTTTACACAACAACAATCAACCGGTTTATAACTTGGATGCTTCCAATTTAAAACGGCGAATTTCGGAAGTACTGGGAAAAGGAGGCGCGGATAAAATTTTTCCTATTGCTTCCGAAACCGATATCGTCACGGTTCATGGATTTCTTGGCAAACCTGAATTCGCAAAAAAAACAAGGGGTAACCAGTTCTTTTTTGTAAACCGCCGATTTTTCAAGAGCAGCTATTACAACCATGCTATTCAAACGGCCTTTGAAGGATTGATTCCTGACAAAACCCATCCCATTTATTTCATTTTTTTTGAGATCAATCCTGCGAAAATTGACGTCAACATTCATCCTACTAAAACGGAAATCAAATTTGACGAGGAACGGTTCATTTATTCTATTTTACTGAGCACCATTCGACAATCCTTGGGGAAATTCAATTTGATGCCGAGTTTGGACTTCGAATTGGAAACTGCCTTTGATTTGCCTTCGAGTTTTCGTCAACAACCCATCCAAGAGCCTGTTATACGAGTTGACCCTCAATTTAATCCTTTTGACAATGAAAAAAAGTCAGTTCCTAAAGCGTTTAGTCCAGCTATTCAGCAAGAGGGTTTTGGAGCAGCGCCGCCCAACGAATCCGATTGGAAGGAATTTTATCACATAAGCGAAGAGCCCAGCACGGAAAACCCGATTCCCGATTTAAATACAAACGCATCCATTGAATGCATACAAACTGGAAAATACCTTGTAGCTCCAGTACGCAGTGGGATCATGCTAATTGACCTTAGGCGTGCTTTGGAAAGAGTTCTTTACGACGAGAGCATCGCTGCGTTTGTAAAGCATCCACTGCACACACAAATGCTCTTGTTTCCCATGGAAAGAGCATTGGAAAAACAAGAGATCCG
>Ga0129333_10003499_pt1 | contig 14708 bp, 6 predicted proteins | sample CPB6_08_DNA_FD_94474 | JGI IMG/M metagenome (GOLD analysis project Ga0129333, IMG submission 94474) | Freshwater to marine salinity gradient microbial communities from Chesapeake Bay, USA - CPBay_Sum_0.6_0.8_DNA | ecosystem: Environmental > Aquatic > Marine > Coastal | place: USA: Chesapeake Bay...
TACAGAAGATCCAAAATTTGGAACTGGAACATCGAATCCTCCTCCAGAAGTTGATAATGAAGAGTGGTATTATGTATCAGTAACAGTACAAGCAACTATGATAGATGCTCAAAACGCTGGTTGTAATTCAATGAAATTAGTAAGCGCGGCAGCTTTTACAAAATTAAATAGCAACAATATGAGATTTGAAGTTATGAGTGCTAGCTTTGATATAACATTTGATCCAAAACAAGATAAATATCAAACTAATGAGGGATTAGATATAAGTAAAAAATTTAATTATAGTAAAAGATGTACAATTTTATCTTTAAAAGTAAATAAAACTTTTCTTGACAATTTTTTAAATTCAGAATTGTACTTGGATAATACAAGCGTATTATTTATTAACTATATAAATTTTCCTTGTAATCCAGCTCGCGCAACTGATGCGGAATATTATCCTCGCGAGCAGACATATGCAATGTTTTTTAATGGTAATTTTTTCAATGCTTTAAATGATACATATAAAAATAAAGAAACTCCTTATGAGCATTATATAGGCGTGTATAATAATGCTGATTATAATTTATACGCAAATTATTAATACAATATGAAAGCTATAAATGATTATAGAATATTAATGCCAAATGTGCCATATTATGAAACTGGCATATTATTTAATGAGTTTGAAATTGTATATTATACGGGGATTAATTCAGGAATTTACACAGATCCAAATGCATATCCGTCGCCAATCACAGAAACAGTAACGAATCCTAAAGCTGGAAAAACTGGTTATTATTATTTAAATAGTCAAAAGTTTTTAACATCTGGTCAAAATGTTTTTTGGACGAGACCTGATAGCCCTTTCAATGTTATTGATGGCGAAGATACATTTGATTGGTGGACTCAAGATTTCTTCTTCAAACCAACATACGGTTCAAAAGTTAGTTTCAATGCTAATTTTTATGAAAATAAATTTCAAGATAATTATAAATATATTCTTGGAAAAAGCGAAAATGTTGTTCAAGTGGAAGCTGAGTTGAACTTCCAGGGAATCACTGATAATGAGGCAAGAGCATTGAACCATTTCTATCAGAACCATTATACTAAAAGCTCTTTGCCAGATGGTCAGGGTATGAAACCCGTCAACATGCCTTTATTTTTTCCTCATGAAAAAGTAAGACCATATTATTTAAAAACAATAAATAACAATTTAGAAAATATAGATTTTAATACAGTTACTTTAAGTTTAGAATCTCCTTTCGTATCTATAACATCTTGGCAAGAAAAATTAATACCTTTCACTGTAAAAAATAATTACTTTGATACAGTAATGTATGAAAAGCACGATTATGTTTTTCCTTTTAGATCTAGTAATAGTTCAGATGGATTCTTTTATTATAGCGGAGACACGGCATCTAAAAACGTAAGTCCTTATTCTACAGAATCTAATAATTATTGGACACAAAAGTTTTATTTTTCTCCCGATCTTGTTCAGAATATAAATTTTGATTCTAGTAAATATAAAAATGACTTAAATAGTTTTTACTTATATCAAAATGACGGCATAAATCCAAATAGTTTTAATTTTGATCTTGAATTTAATAACAGATCAGATAAAGAAGCGAAAGCAATTTTACATTTTCTTGAAAATCATAATGGAGTAGAGCTTTTTCAGTATGATATGTTCGCTCCTTATACTGGAACAAGATCATTCTATTGTCCTCAGTGGAGTCACACATTTAATTTTAAAGATAATCATACAATTCAGGCGAAATTTATAGAATCTAAATTTGATTTTTCTTATGATAGAAAATTTGATACAACTTTAATTCCTTCTGGTGTTAATTTTGGTTTCGTGCCAATTGGTTTTACAAAAACAGCAGATATAAAAATAAGAAATCAAGAACGCAAACCAATAACTTTTACTTTGGGTGCGGATCAAGTTTATCCAAATACACCTGATAATACTGACGTTAATTTCATAAATTTAATTAATTCTTCAGATACACAAGAAACTGCTCCAGCAGGTGGTTATGCTACATATAACCTGCTGTGTCAAGTTCCACATGATACAAATCAATTTACTGGTAACTTTTTATATACCGGAAGAAGAGCTATAACACAAGAAAATGAAAATTTAGGTATTATAAGTGATACAGATTTAATACTTACATATTCTGGGCAATATTATGATGATGGTAAAAATGTTCCTACTAAATTTTTGAGTGGATTAAAGACATGTATTGTCGCGCCATATTATGATTTTAGTTTGAATCAATTGTGTTTAAAAACACAATTTACTATTCCAGAATCAGGATTTTATTATACAGACTTTTCTGGAAGATTAAGTCAAACAAGCGGAGCTTTTTCAGCAGGTTCTTTTACTGGTTCTTCGAAAGGAGTTGTTTTAAATAAATCTAATAATTTATATGATATTGGAACTCCTGATGAGTCATCTTTTACGATGAATTTTACTGGAGTAAAATTAGGTACTGATTATTACGTTAGAGTAAGTGGATACAATTATGATTATTTAGGACAAAATAGTGGAGATTATGTTTTTGCTTCTGGAGTCAACGATCTTAATTCTCTTATAAATAATCAACAAGTAATCAGTGGATTAACTTTACAGAATTTACAAACTTTTGGAATTAATCCTCCTTCTATAAGAATAGATGGAAGAGTAGAAGAATTTACTGTAACAGGACCAAATCAAAATTGTTTTGATTTATATAAATATATAGAAAGCAATGCTAGATTTGGGCCAGCTTTTTCTTTATATTCTGGAATCAAAATAAATTTTAATAATGTTACTTATGGTCCATTAAGCCCAGATTCAGTAGATGACTGTTTTAATACTGGAACTTTTATAATAACAGGAAATTATTCTATGATGCCTTCTGGAGTTGTTTTAAATTTTTATAACTCTAATGTTATTGGCAAGGGGGGAAATACAGTTAGAACAAATACAAATTCTGCGCGTTTAGGCAAAAATGGTTTTTACATAAATTGTAGTGGAGTAATAAATATAAATAAAGATGCAGCTTCTATATTTGCGGCAGGTGGAGGTGCTGGAGATACAATTTCTTTTACTGATGTAGTTGATAATGCAAATAATAAATTTAATAAACTTTTACCTGCTATCTATTCAAATAATAATACGCAAGATGTAGGTAAATTCGTAGGATATTTTAATACAGCAGAGTCTAATAAAAATAAAAATTACACTACAACAAAGGGATCTGCTATTTTATATGATTTTTTTAATCCTCTAATAGCGCAACCATATTTAGTGTATGGAGGAGCTGGTGCAGGAATGGGTAAAGGAACAGGTGTATATAATGGAAAGACGTTTGTTAATGACGCTACAAGATCATTAAACTCAAATAATTATAGTGTTATGGCTATCATAGAATATCAAGCAAGTTTATATCCACAAAAAGGAGGAAATTAATTATGCCATTTAGCGAAGCAACTAATGTAGTTTCATACCATGGAAATGATTTACCTAAGATAGATAAGAATACAAGAGATCGATTGCCAACAACGGCTCAAATATTAAAGTTGAATGGTGGAAATGGTGGAACATTGGGAGAAAAAAGTTTTAAACCTCAAATTGTTTTTGCACTAGGAGAGGTGACAGGTGGAGGTGACGCACAAACAACTAATAGTATTAACACTTATGAATTCGGATCTGAAAATGATTCTGGTTTTGCTATAAAAATAAATCAAGATTCAAATAATAAATCAGAAGTTAGCATAGGATATATAAATTCTACTGAAGGAATTAATATTTATTCTAGCAGTAATAATTTAAAATTTACTAAACTGATTTCTGGATCTGTTGAGAGCGCTACTTCTTATAGTAATGGAAATACAATAAAAGATTTTACAGTAAATACAAATGGCATATCTGTAATACAATCTTTTTTAGATAGCGATTTAGATTTAAATAAATATTATCTAAAAATGGATGATGGAAATGATTGTTCTAAATTTTTAAAAGCTACTATATCAGATTCTGCAAGTGTAGATACAGCAACAAAAGAAACATTAACAGATTTATTAAATGTTTATGTAATAGAAACAGATGTTAATGATAATTATTTGTCTTATATGACTGCTAGTAAGACTTTTAAAAAAGGTTCAACGGCTACTATAAATATAGAAACTGGAAAATCATTTTCAACTGCAATTGGAGAGTTTGTTAGAATTCAAGAATCTGAAACAAAATATATAACAGGAATTATAACAAGTTATAATAATGGCACTGGCGTATTGAGCATAAAAAATATTTCTATGCAAACACAAGCAGAAATAACTGAAATAACATTGGCTATTGGATCTTTTGTAACTATGAATGATGTTTGGAGTGGAGAAGATAAACATTGTATTTCTATAACAAGTTCACCTTATATAAATTCACCATATGCAAGTGATAATGATTTATATAAAAATCTTTTTGGATCAACTAATAATGCAGGTTTTAGATTTAGTTATAAAAAAGAAAAAACAAATTTGATACCAGAATCAAAAAATGCTATTCGTTGGGGTAGTGATAATTTTTTTGTCATGGGAACGCCAACTAATGGACAAGCTATTATAAAAGAATCAGAAGCCTCTAATACTTTTAATATAAATAGAATAGGAAATAGAGATTATATAAAATCTCAATATTCAGGAGGAAAATCGGTGCTAATAACAAAAAATAAATTTTCTATTATGTTCAATGGTTTTTATTCTAATAATAAAAGCTATAAATATATAAATGGTTATTATGGAGGATTGGCGACAACAAGCGACATGCAGCAAATAATGTTAGATAATACTAATGTGCAAATTTTGATAGGAAATGGCGCTAAAGCAAATGATAATTCAACTTATAGTCCATATTTTACAATGAAATTATATGAAGTTTTAGTATATAAAAATATAGTAGGCTTATCTACTGGAAGACCTCAAAGGATAATATGTGATTATTTAGTTTCAAAATATAAAAATAAAGCTTTTTTTGATAAGTCTGAAATACAAACAGATGCTCCTATTTATTATTCACAGTCAGATAGGCCAAATATACTAGGAAAAGTTCAAAAAATAATATCATAATTATGTCAGACCTCATTTCTGCAAATTCATTAATAAATTTAGATCCTGATTCTTTTGTTGATTTATTCGAAATATATGTCGATAACAATTTGGGAGTGGTGAGATTTCATTCTGGAAAAAATTTCAATAACTATATTGTTTACCGAGGTAATCAGTATGTTGCTATGCCTATAGAATACAGCGGTTTTGAATTTTCATCAGATGGTAAACAGAATAGACCTACATTTAAAATAGCAAATGCAGATGGTTTTATTACTAATTACATAAAAAATAAAAACGATCTAATAAACTCTCAATTAAAAAGAATTAAGATTTTCGTAAGAAATCTAGATGACGTTAATTTTTCTGCAAATGTTAATCCTTTTTTTGGATATAGAGCAAAAAGAAATGCCGTAAAAGGATATGGAGAATCGTTTTATGAAGAAACTTACATAATAAATAGAAAAAATCAAGAAAACAAATATTTTATTGAGTTTGCTTTAAGCAGTCCAATTGATTTAGAAAACCAAACAATTCCAAATAGAAAAATATCTGATAATATGTGTTCTTGGAATTATCGTGGTTGCGGATGTAATTATGGTAAAATACCATGGCCCAATCAAATAATAAAAGTTAATGGAGTAGAATATCCAGAAACTTCAGTTAATTTATGGAACGGAAAACCTAACGAAGGGGTTCCAGTTGCAGATCAAAATAATGTTCTTTTTTATTCAAATTCAGGTTACGGATTAACAAGTATAAGTTTTGTTGGTGCGTATCAAACAAACAGAACTTATAATCCTGGAGAATTTGTAAAATATATAGACTCAATTAATTACGATTTTTTTGGAAATAAAATACAACAAACTGATGATAACATATCTTATTCTTTTTATGTTTGCTTAAAAGCACATGGCCCTTCATATAGTGTAGATGGAAAAGTCGTTGGCATAAAAAATCCATCGACAGAAAAAGAATATTGGGTAAAAGATAGTTGTTCTAAAGATCTAACTGGATGTAAGTTAAGATGGAGCAATCATCCAAAAGGATTACCTTATGGTGGATTTCCTGGAACAAGACCTTACGATTATTCAGTGTAAATTTTTATTGAAATCGATAAAAAACTATTGCTTATCAAATTATCCTTATGAAAGTGGTGGCTTAATTTTTCGAAATGGATCTCTAAAATCATACCAATCGAAGATTAAAGATTGCCATAATTATTTACCTATTGATGATTTTTATACAGATATAGTTAAAAATAATAACATAGTTGCGTCTTTTCATAGCCATCTTAATTCATTGACTCCATCTGATAACGATTTCTTTTTTATTAAAAATTACGATATTCCTATTATAATATATAGTTTAAATGATAACACTTTTTTAAGTGTAAATATAAAAAATGAAACAAATCTTATTACATGGAATTTTGAAGAAACTTGCTTGTCCCAAGTTTAATATCAAAGCTTCATGTTTTCAAGATATCTTAAATTGTTTGTCAGCGAACTTCCCAAAATTAAGAAAGCATGTAAAAAGATTTAAAAACGATATATCTGGTTTTATCTTAGTCGTTGATGATAAATTAATTGATAATTTAAATAATATTGATAAATCTATATTAACTGGTAAAACAATTGAAATAATACCAGTAGTGATGCTTTCGGCATTAATATCGGCAGCATTTATAGCTGGATTAATAGGTGCAACTTCAGCAACAGCAGCTTCGGTAGTAGCTATTACATTTATAGCTAATGTTCTTGTTATGTCTATAATCAGCTTTGGAATAAGCTTTTTGGTCGCAAAACTTTTGACTCCAAAAGATCCGAAACAGGTGAAAACTTCATCTTTTATTTTTAGTAGTAAAGAAAATAGTGTTGCTAGAAATACCCCAATTCCAATTGGTTATGGAAGATTGAGGGTAGGATCTTGTTTAATAAGTAGTATTGAAATGAATTTTGATATAGATTTAGTTAATAATACTTCTGGAGGAGCTTCTAATAGTTTAGTTGGTGGACCAGTATCTACTTTTACTGGAAATACGAAGTTGAATTAATAAATTAACAATATATAAAATGGCATTTATCTCACTAATACAAATTAATAATCCAGATGGATCGTCTACTAGTGTTTTGCCATCTAAAATTGATGAATCTGAATATATTTCTAGAAATAATAACTCTGCTGCTGGTTTTAGGCTTATAAATTATTATTTGCAAAATGGTATATTAACCCCTTTCGTTCTTCAACAAGAAAAACTTCAGTCAGCTAATAAAATATTTTTACAAGATTTAATAGGAGAAGGCCCAATATTTGGATTAGTGGATGATTTAGGGAATGATTTAGTATTATTTGATAAAAAAGAAAATAACGATGAAAATTTAAAAGGCATTTACTTAAACGATTATCCTGTAAAAAATTCTAAAAATAATTCTTACAACTATAGCAGAATAGAAGTTTATGGAAAAATAGGATATGAATTTCAAACATCTATACCATTAGATAGACAAAAGGGGTTATTTTCTTATTCTAGTCCTGGGGTTGTTTTTTCATATAATAAATCATTATATAATTTAATAAGAAATAAAAACAGTTATCCTTTAGCTAGAGAAGGTGTTTATCAAGATGCTACATCTAAGATTCATAGTACATATTTATGCTGGCAAAATGGCTCAAGAGTTGAATATGCAAAACCTAGTAATATTTTAGAAAATGAAACTTTTAATATTTCATCGTATAATGATGCTGTTTTTGAAGAATGTTTTGGAATATACCATGAAGTAAAAGATGTCAATGCTGACTTTTTAGTTATTACTTTAAAAATAAATACTCTTTATTATATTGGCGGCGACGGAAGTATGTATTATAATAAAGCTCATTTTGGAATAAAATTGGGTTATAAACAAAATCCAGATCAGAATATTTATATATACCATGTGGTAAGAGGTATAGCTTCTTCTCCTTATCAGTTTGATTTAGTATTGGACATCAGTGATTTAGATAAAAAACTGATACCTTATGTCAAAGTTTTTAGTTTTAATAATGCTCCAGATGTTACTGATACAAAAATGTATAATAATATTGGAGTAGCTAGCATAACTGAAATAATTAATTCTAATTTTAAATATCCTAATTCAGCTTATTTTGTAACTGGAGTTGACGCAAGAGGTTTTGGAGGATTACCAAGTCGTCAGTATAATTTAAAATTACTTCAAGTTAAAGTTCCAGAAAATTATGATTCTGACGTAAAAGAATATTCTGACATTTGGAGCGGTGAATTTGATCCCGTCTTGAGATGGACTGATAATCCAGCTTGGATTCTATATGACATTATAACTAATAATAGATATGGGTTAGGAAAATTTAATTTTCCAGAAAGTTTGGCTGATAAATGGTCCATTTATAAGATAGGTAAATATTGTGATGAAATGGTTCCTACTTTTAATAATTCTAAATTTCCAGCGCTTAAAGTTTTAAATATAGGAAGTTATGGCACTTATGACTATTTGACATTAACAATACCAAGCGGAACAACTGTAACTAAAGATATGTTTCAAGTGGGACAGCAATTACATTTAGTTAATTTACAGTTTTCAGAAATAGATGAAGATGGGCAAGTAAATATAGTTAATAAATGTTTTAAAAAAATAATTAGAAGTATAACTACTACTCCCACAGCGGTGCAATTAAGATTATTTAATATGTTTGGATTGCATAAAGCTTGTTCTCAATTCGCTTCAGTAAAAGATTTTGTAACTAGACTCGAAGCAAAAACTTCTAACGAAGCGTTAAGTTTAATAATTTCAGAACTATTAAACGACAGCTCTACGAATATGGTTGATTTTAAAAACTATATCTTTAGTCAAAAGGTGTTTTCTGATGATGATATAAGCAGTTATATAGCAAGTTCTGGATCTGCTGCTCAGAAATTTGATAATTTTTTAGATTTAGTTGAGCCTAGATTCACTTCAAATATATATTTAAAATCAGAAACTGATGTAATTAATTTAGTAAATAATGTAAGCTCTGTTTTTAAAGGTATCGTTTATTGGTCAAATAATTACGTTCAATTTGATAATGATTCGCCAAAGACTTCTTCTTATATTTTTAACAACTCAAATGTTAAAGATGGCCTTTTTAACTACTCAGGATCATCTAAAGATACTCGTTTTACAGTAGCAAAAATAACTTACGCAGACGCTTCTGATGGATATAAAGACAAAACAGTTTATGTTGAAGATCAAATTAATATAAAAAAATATGGATATATAGAAAAAGAAATTTTAGGATTTGGTGTTACATCTAAGTCGCAAGCTAAAAGAACTGGCGAATGGTTTTTAGTTACAAATCAAATAGAACAAGAGCTTGTAACTTTTCAAGCAGGTCCAGAGTGTTTATTATTATCTCCAGGAGATATAGTTACAATTAGTGATGCTTTAAAATTATCGAATAGATATGGAGGAAGAGTAATTGAAGTAAATAATGATGAAATAGTGTTAGATAATAAATATGACTACATAAAAGTTAATGATATAATAAGTTTTATTGTTCCAAAGAAAAGTTTGTCAATAAACGAATTGAATGCAGAATCTTTAGCTTCTAATGGAGTCACAGAGGCTCAAATAAATCAATTGAATTCTACATATATTTATAAATATAAAGTTTCAAGCGTTGGCATGGATGGAAGTTTTAGAACTAAAATAACTTTAAAAACTACCGGAACTGATGATGATGAAGCTGCTCAAGAAAATATTTATACTATAAATCCATCGACTTTATGGATTTATGAACAAAATTCTCAAAATACGAGTACTTTATACTCTAAACAATACAGAATAGTAGGAATTAAAGAGAATAATCCAGTAGAGTTTGATGTCTCTGCTGTTGAATATGTTAAAACAAAATTTTCTTATATAGATAATAGAGATAATCTTTCCAGTAAACTGCTGTATTCTCCTGAAGAAGCTAACAAAACACTTAAAATACCTTTTGATATATTATCTGATATTAGTTCTACTGATGTTCAGGGAGATGATGGCGCTGTTTTGAATAAAAAAACTAATTTTAATTTTAGCGCTCAGTATGATTATGTTATTTCTGGAGTAGATTATAGCGATACGCAAATAGCGAGTTTATTTAGTGTAATAACTATTAATGTTGGATATATTTTTCAAAAAGCCGTTAAAGAATATAGTTCAACTTTAGTAAAAGGATTATTAATAGAATATGTTTTAAATTCTAAAAAAATAAGTATTCGTTGGAAGCTTGGGGATAAAACTACGTTTACAATAGTTACTCCAAATTTAGAAGCGGATTCAACTTATGAATTTATTAGAGCATATGCTTTAGGCGAAACAGACAATTTCTTATAAAATGTTTACTCAAGTTCAAAATATTAGTAATAAACCTTTTAAGATAGTAAATCTTAAATCGAATATTTTATTATCGAATATAGAAAATCAGAATGAGTACGGTTTTTTAGCAGATCCAGATCCTAATTTCACTACGTTGCCATTGATTGTAATGGCTCAAGGTTCAGTAAATTTATCTGTAACAAGTTTAGAATGGCAAGTAATTGATCCAGATACTAATCAGATATCTACTTTTAATAATCCTAATTTTTCGAATTTCTTAGTAGAACTTTTAGATGTAAATAATAATTCAATACAAATTCTTGATGGCAACTTAAAATATCCTTTTTATAATTTAAATTCTAGTTTTTTATCTAATTTATCAAGCACTTTATATAATGATGTTAATTTTTTAAGAGATATAAGAATAAAAGTAACTTCTTATACAGTTGATGGAAAAACATCACAAGCAATATTTGTTTTAAATTTTCCAATTTCGACATTTTCAAATGTAACTTCTAATGTTTCAAATGGTGTTTTTGCTAATTATGAATTATCTAATATAGACTATGCAAAATATGTTTCTATACAAAGCAGCAAAATTTCCGATTTTTCTACTGTTCTTAATGAGGTTAGAAATAATCCTTCAGCAAGTATTTTTATAAATAACGATGGAACCGATAAATTATTTTATCGTTTAACTGTTGCTGATTTTTATAATACCGGCGATCCGTATTTTATTGGTCAATTAAAGCTAAATAATATTGATAATAGTGTTTATGATCAATATCCACAGAATATTTCAGGAGCAATAAAAGTAGATTATGATTCTATAACTAAAACTTTTGATAGACGTTTATTTGTTAAATGGGCGATAAATTCTAGTAATGCTCCAATTGATTATGAGATATATATTAATAAGAGCGGGGAAAATAAGTTGTCGGAAACATATTATCTAAATGCTCCAAAAATAGATAATGTAAGTTTTATTACTCAAGGTACGGGAGAAAATAAATTCGCTTTTAATCAAACAGGAATAAATCCATTTTATTCTGGTACTAATTTTGACTCTATTTTTTCTCCTTCAGGAGATAACGGAATTCAATGGAAAGATCATACGATAGTAATTGATAACAAAGGATCTTTTCCTCCAGGTTTATATTCTGCTGATGCAATTGAATCGTTATATGAGATAGCTTTTCCTTCTGGTTCATTAAATAGTAAGCAATTATATTTAGCATACAATTACGATTCTACAGATAACGTTTTTAAGTATTTTCCAAGTGAAGGAACTTATACTTCAGGTTTATATAATGCAACAGGAACTGGAAGTTCTTCTTCGATAACTGGGTCGGGCGATGGAATTTTAAATTTGCAAAATCTTAGTGGAATACTCATTGCCGAAAGATTTGATTTTAACTATCCATCTGGATCGACTGTAGTCTCTAATGTTGAGCCTTATTTCTTTATACCTATAACTTCATCTGGAAATTATGCTGTTTCTGTAAGAGGCATCATAGATCGAAACAGTTATACTGATTTTTCTGATACATTACTATTTTCTGCCACTGGAATAAATTATGTTACAACGGGAGTAAAGAATTTAAAACTTATTGAAGGAACTGGAGTAAGCGGTTATTTATCTAAGTTTGATTCTTCAGATAGCATAACAACAGGAACATTATATTACGACGCTTCTAATAATTTAAAATTCTCAGAATTGCCAAGCACAACAACAACTGAGAATTTATATAAGTTAGTAATTGAAGATAATATAATTAAGAAACAAATAGATACTGGTAATGGTACTTCTTTAATAGAAGAATTTACGAAGATTGGTCATACTTTTGTTGTTGGAGATGTCATAAGATACGATGGTTCAGATTTTTATTTAGCGCAAGCTAACAGCGCCCAAAATGCTGAAGTGTTAGGAATAGTAAAATCTATTGATGGTGATAAGTTTAAAGTTGTAATTGATGGATTAATTACAGGATTAAGTGGATTAACTGCTGGAACCGTTTACTTTTTAAATACAAGCACGGCTGGAACATGGCAAGCAGTTGAGCCTACAGCTTATGGTGATATTTCAAAACCAATATTATTTGCTTTATCTTCCACAACTGGAAACGTATTAACTTTAAGAGGTGTTGTTATAGAGCCAACAAGTGGTACATCTGGTACTAGTGGAATTAGTGGAACAAGCGGCACAAGCGGAAGTAGTGGTTCATCAGGCTCAAGTGGAACTAGTGGAACACCCACAGAAGCAAAAACTTTAGCTAAATATAGTAATAGCACACAAACAATATCATCAAGTACAAATACTAAAGTAGCTTGGGATACAGCAGATACTGATAATACTCAAGGATCAACTGGATTAACGTTTAATGGAACAGATAGATTTACAAATAGTACTGGTTCTTCAATGGTTATTGCAGTTGATGGATATGTAACTTGGGATAATAATGGAACATCAAATACATCTAGATCCGCATTTATAGTTAAAAATGGAAATATTTCTTCGTCTCAAGGACGATATTCATATATAAATATACCAGCTTCTGGTGGAGCAGATTATCCTGCGACAATTTTTTCAAGTTCATTTGTACTTGCTAATAATGATTATTTTGAAGTTTATGTTTGGCATAACGATTCTTCATCTCAAGACATAAATGCTCAAGCTAATTATCCTGGTAGTAGAATAATAATAACTAGACAAGAAGGTGTGCAGGGTCCAGATGGAAGTTCTGGAACAAGCGGTACTTCTGGATCTAGCGGAACAAGCGGTTCTAGCGGAACTTCTGGAAGTTCTGGCACAAGCGGCTCAAGCGGTACTTCTGGATCTAGCGGAACAAGTGGCTTAAGCGGTACTTCTGGATCTAGTGGTACAAGTGGATCAAGTGGTACTTCTGGAAGTTCTGGCACAAGCGGCTCAAGCGGTACTTCTGGATCTAGCGGTACAAGTGGATCAAGTGGTACTTCTGGAAGTTCTGGAACAAGCGGCTCAAGCGGGACTTCTGGATCTAGCGGTACAAGTGGATCAAGTGGTACTTCTGGAAGTTCTGGAACAAGTGGCTCAAGCGGTACTTCTGGATCTAGCGGAACAAGTGGATCAAGTGGTACTTCTGGATCTAGCGGTACAAGTGGATCAAGTGGTACTTCTGGATCTAGCGGAACAAGTGGATCAAGTGGCACTTCTGGATCTAGCGGTACAAGTGGATCAAGTGGTACTTCTGGAAGCTCTGGAACAAGCGGTTCTAGCGGAACTTCTGGAAGTTCTGGCACAAGCGGCTCAAGCGGTACTTCTGGATCTAGTGGAACAATAGGTAATTTTGGTGGTAATTCTTTATTATATAAATATGTTGATGCTGGGCAAAGCCCAGATTATACGCCAGATTTTGCGGGTGATATGGTTTATAATATAGCTCCATCTAATGGCATTATAAATTTTGAATATAGAGACGAATACAACTTAAATGTAACTCCATGGTGGACATCTATATCAGGTTCGAATGGATATTTAAGAGTTAGCAAATATGGAGATTCTAGTAAATTTACTCTTGGAGAAGTTGCTTTTACTGGCGTAAAGTCAGGAAATGAATGGATTACTCCATTTAGCGGTTTCACTGTATACTCAAATCCAATAATTTTATCTAGTTTAACGCCTTTTACAACAGATGATTTAGTAGTTGTATCTTGGACAGAAAGTGGATCATCTGGAACTAGTGGCTCAAGTGGTACTTCTGGATCTAGCGGAACAAGTGGATCAAGTGGTACTTCTGGAAGTTCTGGCACAAGCGGCTCAAGCGGCACTTCTGGATCTAGCGGTACAAGTGGCTCAAGCGGTACTTCAGGATCTAGCGGTACAAGTGGCTCAAGTGGTACTTCTGGATCTAGCGGAACAAGTGGCTCAAGCGGTACTTCAGGATCTAGCGGTACAAGTGGCTCAAGTGGTACTTCTGGATCTAGCGGAACAAGTGGTTCAAGTGGAACTTCTGGATCTAGCGGAACAAGTGGTTCAAGTGGAACTTCTGGAAGCTCTGGAACAAACGGCGGCAATTTAACAGCAAGTAATTATATATGCGAAGGTATATTGAGTACAGATCAAACGATCAATTCTGGATCTCCTGATAAAATAATCGAATTTGTAGATTATTATGATCCTCAAGGTTGGTGGACGGCTTCTCCTTCTTATTCTTTTTCACCAACTATTGCTGGTTATTATTCTATAACTATAGGCGCTTGGTGGGCCTCGCCTGGAAGTAGTGGATCATCAAGTCAGCAAAAAAA
>Ga0129333_10003500_pt1 | contig 14708 bp, 13 predicted proteins | sample CPB6_08_DNA_FD_94474 | JGI IMG/M metagenome (GOLD analysis project Ga0129333, IMG submission 94474) | Freshwater to marine salinity gradient microbial communities from Chesapeake Bay, USA - CPBay_Sum_0.6_0.8_DNA | ecosystem: Environmental > Aquatic > Marine > Coastal | place: USA: Chesapeake...
AGCCAGCCGGGCTGCACCATACTGCAGGCCCCAGTTGGCCAGCAGCAGCGCCAGGCCGGTCAACAGGGCCAGCATCAGGGCCTCTGCGCCGGGCCACACCGGCGCTTCCACAAGACCCACGCTGGCGCCCAACAACCCAGCCACCACGGCCATCGCCAGGCCGCCGCCAAACATAGCCAGCATGCGGGCCGACTCGGCTGTCTGGCGCAGCTTGCGCAGCAAAATATTGGTTAAGGCAAAACACGCACCGCCAGCAATCGCCAATCCATCGGCCAGGCTCGCTGGCAGGGGCCAGTCTGAGTCAGGGGTCTTCAACACCAGGCTGACACCCAGCAAGGCCAACCCCAGGCGAGCCAGGGCGGCCGGGCTGGGCCGCTCACCCAGCATTGGCCAGGCCAGCAAGGTGGCCCAGACCGGCATCAGGTAGAACAGCAACACGACGCGCACCACATCGCCCACTGTCACGGCCCAGTTGAAACCCACATTGGTCAAGCCTGCAGCCAGCGCCAGGCCCCAGAGCAAAGGCTGTCGCCGCCAGACAGACCCATCCTGCCGCCACAGCAGCAGGGGCAGGGCCAGCAGGTAAATCAGGGCGGTCGACCACAGCGGGTGCAAGCCCTGAGCCTGCAGCTCACGCAAGGGCCACCAGGACAGCCCCCAGACCAAGGCATTGAACACCAGGGCCGCAGCGGGCAAGGCATCATGTACCCGCTTCATCATTCGTGCCCCTATGGGGTTCGGCCAAGCACGGGCCCTTTGAACACCATCCTTAACCATGCATATGGTCGTTGCGTGCGATATCCAGAAGATGTTCCACTTCGTCCAGATACTTGCGGCAGTTGTGTTCATGCCAACGCTTGATCAGCCACATAAAGCCCGCCACCACCAGGCCAAACATGGTGATGGCGCCAAAGGCCGACAGGCCCAGGCCAGTGGACAGGCTGTACAAGGCACCAAGCCCAAGAATGCAGGCCTGCTCGTTGAAGTTCTGCACGGCGATCGAGCGCCCCGCACCCATCAGGTTATGGCCGCGGTGTTGCAGCAGGGCGTTCATGGGCACCACCAGAAACCCGCCCAGGCCGCCCAGCAACACCAGGAAGGGCGCAGCCAGCCAGACGTTGTTGATGAAATTGAGCAAGATCACCAGCACGCCCATGGCAATGCCCAGCGGCATCACGCTGGTGGCGTGCTCCAGCTTCATGCGCATGGAGGCCACCACCGCGCCCACTGCGGTGCCAATGGCCACCACGCCCACCAGCGAGGAAGCCTGGGTGACGCTGTAGCCCAGTGCGGCCGCCGCCCAGGCCAGCACGATATAGCGCAGATTGCCACTCACGCCCCAGAACAGGGTGGTGGTGGCCAAGGAAATCTGGCCCAGCCGGTCATGCCAGAGGCGCAGGTTACAGCTCCAGAAGTCGGGCAACAGGGACAGTGGATTGGCCGGCATGGGCCGCATTTCGACACCGGTGTGTGGAATGCGGGTGTTGAACCAGGCCGCCAGTATGTACACAAAGACCAGGGTAAGAATGGCAGCCTCAGGCGGGGTGTCGATGCCGGTGGTGAGGAAGGGAAAATCAAAAGACAGCAACTCCGCCGACACCGCTGGCCCCACCAGCTGGCCTCCGAGCAGTACGCCCAGGATGATCGATGCAATCGTCAGGCCTTCTATCCAGCCGTTGGCCTTGACCAGCTGCGAGGCTGGCAAAAGCTCGGTCAGGATGCCGTACTTGGCCGGTGAGTAGGCTGCAGCGCCCAGGCCCACCACCGCATAGGCGGCCAGCGGATGCAGCCCCACCAACATGAGAAGACAGCCCACAATCTTGATGCTGTTGCTGATCAGCATGACCTGGCCCTTGGGCTTGGCGTCGGCGTAGGCGCCGACGAACGGGGCCAGCACCACATAGAACAAAGCAAACATCGGCACCAGCGCCGCCTGCTGCCATTCGGGGGCAGCGCTGCTGCGCAGTAGCTGGACCGCTCCGACGAACAAGGCGTTGTCTGCCAGCGAGCTGAAAAACTGCGCCGACATGATGGTGTAAAAACCGCGTTTCATTAACTTGTGGCGCTGTGGGCGTCGATACGCCGAACTTTTCCTGACTGCTTCTGGTGACAGTCGGGTTATAGCATGCCCTCTCATGCCAAAATCAGCCGCATCCCGCTTTAGTCCACAGTTCCATGCCGCGCCCTATTCAGGCCACGATCCATACCGACGCCTTGCGCCATAACCTGGCCAGAGTGCGTCAATTGGCCCCGGATGCCCGTGTATGGTCCGTGGTCAAGGCCAATGCGTACGGCCACGGACTCGAACGGGTCTTCGAGGCTTTGCGCGGCAGCGATGGCTTTGCCTTGCTCGACCTGGAGGAAGCCAGCCGCCTGCGCGCGCTGGGCTGGCGGGGTCCGATCCTGTTGCTCGAAGGTGTGTTCGAGCCGCGCGACCTGGAGCATTGCTCGCGCATGAGCCTCTGGCATGTGGTGCACTGCAATGAGCAAATCGACATGCTGGCCGCACACAAGACGCATGCGCCGCATCGTGTGTTTCTCAAGATGAACAGCGGCATGAATCGGCTGGGCTTTGTGCCCGACGCGTTTCGTAGCGCCTGGCAGCGCCTGAACGCACTGACTCAGGTTGACGAGATTTCGCTCATGACCCACTTCAGCGACGCCGAGGGCCCGCACGGCATTGCGGCCCAGCTGGACCGCTTTGAGAACGCCACACGTGATCTGCCCGGCGAGCGCTCGCTGTGCAACAGCGCGGCCATTCTGCGCCATATGGGTGGCAATGCACCTCGCCCGCTGCACTCCGACTGGGTGCGCGCCGGCCTGATGCTCTACGGTGCAGCACCGGATTTTCCGCAACATGGCGCGCATGACTGGCAGCTTCAACCCACCATGACCCTGTCCACGCGGCTGGTGGCGCTGCAGGACTTGCGCGCCGGTGACACAGTTGGCTACGGGTCGAGCTTCACGGCGCCTGGGGCCATGCGCATCGGCATTGCTGCCTGTGGTTACGCCGATGGCTACCTGCGTGCCAGCACCCAGGCTCCCGTGCTGGTGAATGGCGTTCGCACCGTCACCGTGGGTCGGGTCAGCATGGACTTGCTGGCCGTCGATTTGACTCCCGTGCCCTCGGCCGCCATGGGCAGCGAGGTCACGCTATGGGGGCGGGCCAGCGATGGCGCGCAGCTGGCCATTGATGCGGTGGCCCAAGCGGGCGCCAGCATTGCCTACGAGCTGATGTGCGGTCTGGCCGCACGCGTGCCGGTGCGCGTCGAATGAGGCTTTAGGCGGCGTCCGAGTCTGTGTCGCGCTTTATGCGCTCGCTGTTCCAGTAGACATCGTCGCCGCCGTGCATGCGATTGAGCACGCGCGCCAGCACAAACATCAGGTCGCTCAGCCGGTTCAGGTACTGGCGTGGCGCTTCACGTAAAGTTTCAGCCAGCCCCAGGGCCACCACCGCACGTTCGGCGCGCCGCGCCACCGTGCGGCAGACATGCGCCTGGGCGGCCGCCCGGGTGCCTGCTGGCAATATGAATTCCTTGAGACGGGGCAGCGCAGCATTGTGGTTTTCCAGCGCCTGGTCCAGCGCCAGCACCGCGTCGGGCTTGAGCAGCTCAAAGCCCGGGATGGACAGCTCGCCGCCCAGATTGAACAGCTGGTGCTGGACCTCCACCAGCAGCTCGCGCACCGCTTGGGGCATCTCCTCGCACAGCAACAGGCCAATGTGCGAATTGAGCTCATCCACCTCGCCCATGGCATGGACCCGCTGGCTGTGCTTGGGCACCCGGGTGTTGTCGCCCAGGCTGGTGCTGCCATCGTCTCCGGTGCGGGTGGCAATTTGTGTCAGGCGGTTTCCCATGGTTTCTGTCCTTGGTGGAAAATAGGCGTTATCCAGCCATTGTGCCTTTCCTGTGGAGATCCCATGAACGCCCCAACTTCCCCCTTGAATCTGATTCCCGAAGTCCACCAACGCGAGGTGCCCGCGGTGCTGATCAGCGCACTCAAGGAACGGTTTGGCGAGCGCTGCTCCACCGCGCAAGCGGTACGCGAGCAGCACGGGCGCGACGAGTCCGCCTACACCACCGTGCCCCCACCGGCTGCGGTGGTGTTTGCCGAAAGCACCGCCGATGTGGCTGATGCGGTCAAGCAGGCCAGCGCGCACAACGTGCCCATCATTCCCTTTGGGGTGGGCTCCTCATTGGAGGGCCATTTGCTGGCGGTGCAAGGTGGCATCAGCGTGGATGTGTCGCGCATGAACAAGGTGCTGGCCGTCAACCCGGAAGACCTCACTGTCACGGTACAGGCCGGTGTCACCCGCAAGCAGCTCAATGAAGAGATCAAGAGCACCGGCCTGTTTTTCCCGATCGACCCAGGCGCCGATGCCTCGATCGGCGGCATGTCTGCCACCCGCGCCTCCGGCACGAATGCGGTACGTTACGGCACCATGCGCGAAAACGTGCTTGGACTGGAAGTGGTCACCGCCAGCGGCGAGGTGATCCGTACCGGCACCCGCGCCAAAAAGTCTTCGGCGGGCTATGACCTGACCCGCCTGATGGTCGGCTCCGAGGGCACCCTGGGCGTGATCACTGAAATCACCCTCAAGCTCTACCCGCTGCCTGAAGCGATCTCGGCCGCCATCTGCTCCTTCCCCAGCATCGAGGCAGCGGTACGTACCACCATCCAGATCATCCAGATGGGCATCCCGATTGCGCGAGTGGAGTTGTTAGACCACCACACCGTGCGCATGGTCAACGCTTATGCCAAGCTGGGTCTGCGCGAAGAGGCTCTGCTGCTGATGGAGTTCCATGGCTCGCCAGCCAGTGTGAAGGAGCAGGCTGAAACCGTGCAGGAGATTTCTCATGAACATGGCGGCCAGGACTTTGAATGGGCCAGCACGCCAGAGGAGCGCACCCGCCTGTGGACTGCGCGTCACAACGCCTATTTCGCCGCCATCCAGAGCAAGCCGGGCTGCCGCGCCATCTCCACCGACACTTGCGTGCCGATCAGCCGACTGGCCGACTGCCTGCTGGATTCGGTGGACGAAGCCGAAGCCAGCGGCATTCCCTACTTTCTGGTGGGCCACGTCGGTGATGGCAACTTCCACTTTGGCTACCTGCTTGACCCGGCCAAGCCTCAAGAATACGAGGCCGCAGAGCGCCTCAATCACGCATTGGTCGCTCGCGCCCTGCGCCTGGGCGGCACCTGCACCGGCGAGCATGGCGTGGGGCTGCACAAGATGGATTTTCTGGTCACCGAGGCCGGTGATGGTGCGGTCGAGATGATGCGCAACATCAAACGCGCGCTCGACCCGAAGAACATCATGAACCCGGGCAAAATTTTCGTGCTTTAAAGGCCAACAAGCGGGGGCGCCCCCCGCTCATCGCGATCGGATCACCAGCCCGATGCCGCCCAAAATGGCCAGGGCGGCCAGCAACAGGCGCAGGGTGGGCGGCTCGCCCAATAGCACAATGCCGCCCACAGCAGCAATCACCGGCACACTCAGTTGCAAGGTGGCCGCCGTGCTCGAACGCAATGCAGGCAGCGCGCCATACCAGAGCGCATAACCAAGGCCTGAGGTGATGGCGCCCGAGGCCACCGCATAGGCCGTGCCGGCCGCATCGACCCGGGCCTGGCTCAGGGTCAGCGCAGAAAGCAGCAGGGCCATGGGTACGGTGCGCAGGAAATTGCCTGCGGTCACACGGGTCGGATCGCCTGCCCCCTTGCCGCGCAGGGAATAGGCGCCCCAGGCCACCCCTGCGCCGATCATCAAGAGCGAGCCCACCAGGGGCGGGGCGGACAGGCCCGGCAGCAGCAGCCCGACCAGGCCGCCAATGGCCAGGGTCAGTCCGGCCAGTTGAAGTCCGCGCAAGCGCTCGCCCTTGATATAGCCCCAGGCAATCATGCTGGCCTGGACCGCGCCAAACAAGAGCAAGGCGCCCGTGCCCGCGGGTAGGCTGAGATAGGCAAAGGAAAACGCAGCTGCATAGGCAAACAGAGCCAGCGCCGATGCCCAGCTGCCTTGGCCTGCGGGCAATCCTGGACGGGCACGCACCAGCAAGTACAACACCAGCGCACCGGAGCACAGGCGCATCGCCGTGAAGCTGGCCGCATCGATCTGCGACTCACGCAAGGCCGCCCGACAGAGCAGGGAGTTGCCAGCAAACGCGAGCAAGGCCAGCCCGGTCAACAGCGCCAGCTTGCGTCGCGTCATGGCGCGCTCAGGTGCTTCGACCACGCAGGCGATCGATCAGGCCGTTGAGCTCCTCCAGCGAGCCAAACTGGATGCTCAGCTCACCCATGTCTTCAATGCGGCCGGAGCGCTTGACTCGTTTTTTCAAGCGCACCTCCACTGCAGCGGCCAGCAGGTCTGACAGCTCCTCCTCCACCCGTCGCAAGTCACGAGACTTTTCCTTCTTGGGTTTTTGTGGGGTCAGGGTGAACTCGGCGCTCAGCTTTTTGACCAGCCGCTCGGCCTCGCGCACCGACATCATTTTGGCGCTGATCTGATTGGCTGCAGTGATCTGCGCCGCCCGCTCCAGCGCCAGCAGGGCGCGGGCATGGCCCATATCCAGGTCGCCGGCCATCAACATGGTCTGCACCGGGTCGGCCAGATTGAGCAGGCGCAAGAGGTTGGAGGCCGCGCTGCGCGAGCGGCCCACCGCCTGCGCGGCCTGTTCATGCGTCAGTCCAAAATCTCGGATCAGCCTTTGCAGGCCTTGCGCTTCTTCCAGCGGGTTCAGGTTTTCCCGCTGGATGTTTTCAATCAATGCCATGGCGGCGGCGGCCTCGTTGGGCACATCACGCACCAGCACCGGCACGCTGTCCAGCCCGGCCAGCTTGGCCGCACGGAAACGACGCTCCCCCGCAATGATTTCATACTTGCCCTGATTGGGGCCTTCGCTCAGGCGGCGCACAAGGATAGGCTGCATGATGCCTTGAGACTTGATCGATTCGGCCAGCTCGTACAGCGCGCCCTCATCCATTCGGGTGCGTGGCTGATAGATGCCGGGCATCAGGTCGCTCAGCAGCAGGCTGGCCGGCTGGCCCGGGCTGCTGGCTGATGTTGCCTCTGCCTCCAACACCTTGGGTCCGAGCAAGGCCTCCAGTCCACGTCCTAGCCCTTTGGGTTTTTTGGTCACCATAGTTTTCTCTTCTTTCATTCAATCCAATTGCATGAGCTGCTGCAAAAGTTGCTTTCCCTGGGGCCAATCCTCCAGACCTGATTCAGCATTGATATGGCCGGCGCTGCCCAGATCGACCAGTTGCGCCTGCCAGTCTTTGGCCAGTGCGGCTGCCAGGTTGAAGTGGCAGCGCGTGTCGTTGCGACTGGCCACCAGAATGCTGGTAAAGGGCAGCGGCTGGCGCTCAATCGGCCACCAGCTGGGCAGTACGGCGCGGGTTTCTTCGCGCGCCACATCACCCGGTGCCACCAACAGTGCGCCTTTGACACGATGAACATTGCGGGAGTGCGCCGCCCAGGCGGCCACCAGAATCACACCCAGGCTGTGTGCCACCAGGACCACGCGCTCATCACAGCGCAGGATGGCCTCCTCCAGCTGGATTTGCCAGTCCCCCCGCAGTGGGCGCGACCAGTCGTGTTGGTTCACCCGGGTGTAGCCATGGGCCAACTCCCAGCGGCTCTGCCAATGCGCGGGGCCGGAGTTGTGCCAACCCGGAAGGATCAAAACATTTGCTGATTTCATGGTTGCGCCGGCGCAGCGTTCTGAGGCTGCGCCCGTCTTACATTCGCTTGATGCGCTCCACCATTTCTTGCGCAAAGCTCAGATAGGCTTGCGCACCACGCGAGGAGGGATCAAACACCACTCCGGGCAAGCCATAACTCGGCGCTTCTGCCAGGCGCACATTGCGCGGAATGACCGTATTGAAGACTTTGTCGCCAAAGTGACTTTTTAATTGGTCGCTCACCTGTTGCTGCAGGGTGATACGTGGGTCAAACATCACCCTGAGCAGGCCGATGATTTGCAGGTCACGGTTCAAATTGGCATGCACCTGCTTGATGGTATTGACCAGATCGGTCAGGCCCTCCAGGGCAAAGTACTCACACTGCATCGGCACAATCACCCCGTGCGCACTGCACAGGCCGTTGAGGGTGAGCATCGACAGTGACGGCGGACAGTCAATCAGCACAAAATCGTAATCACCGTCCACCTCGGCCAAGGCCTGCTTGAGCCGGCGCTCGCGCCGTTCCACCTCGACCAGCTCCACCTCGGCGCCAGCCAGCTCCCGGTTGGAGCCCAGGATGTCGTAGCTCAGCCCCGCCTCGACCAGCTTGTCGCTTTGGGCGCGCGCCTCGGCAATCGAGGCCGACTCGAGCAACACATCGTAGACGCTGAGAGCCAGCTGGCGCTTGTCCAGCCCCGAACCCATGGTGGCATTGCCTTGCGGGTCGAGGTCGACCATCAGCACACGTTGGCCAATGCTGGCCAGGCCGGCGGCCAGATTCACGGTGGTGGTGGTCTTGCCCACACCCCCCTTTTGATTGGCCACACAGAAAATTTTTGCCATCAGCAGATACCCTTTATTTTGTCAAAGCCAGCCGCAGGCCAAACCCAATCAGGCACAGGCCAGCCAGCTTCTCCAGCACCCTACCGATCAGCGGGCTGGCATGCAGGCGTGCCGCCAGGCGGTGGGTGATCACGGTGGCAGCCAGGCCATAGAGAAAGGTAAGCGCCGCAATCGTCACCGCCATCACCGCAAAGGTCAGCAGCCCCCGATGCCGGGCCGGATCGACAAAGAGCGGGAAAAAAGCCATGTAAAACACAATGGCCTTGGGGTTGAGCAGGGTGATCATCATCGACTGGCGAAAGTAGTGGCCGGCCCGGATATTCAATACAGGCGCGGATCCCGGCTTGGCCAGCAACATCCGCAGCCCCAGCCAGGCCAGGTACACCGCGCCCAGCCACTGAACTGCCACGAAGGCGGTAGGCGAAGCCAGCAACAATGCGGCCACACCAGCGACTGCCGCCCACATCAGGACCTGGTCGCCGGCAATGATGCCCAGGGTGGCCGCCAGCCCACCCACCACCCCGCCCTTGCCGGTGGAGGTGATGAGGGCCAGATTGCCAGGGCCGGGAATCAGCAGAAAAATGATGACAGCGGCGACAAAAGCACCATAGTCAGCAACACCAAACATGCGGGAATCAGAGGTTGGAAAACTTGCGCGGAGCACCGGAGTGTAAGGCAGGAATCTGCCAGGCGCCGCCCGCCACGGGTTTACGGGCCGGGATTGAGTTCACCCGACAGGGTTTTCAGCCAGATCAGGCAGCGCTCAGCCTCCAGTCCCGGCACCTGCAGTTGTTCCACGTGAAACGCCTGCACGCCCGGGGGCAGGTCGGCCAACTCGGCATCAGGCCGCCGGCCCTTCATGGCCAGCCAGATGCCCGAGGGCGCCAGCGCAGCGCGCGACCAGGCGGTGAAGTCGCCCAGGGCGGCAAAGGCACGCGAGCTGATCACATCAAAGCACTCCTCCAGGCGCTCCACCCGGGCGTGCAAACCCTGGAGATTGCCTAGCCCCAGCGTGATCGCCACCTGCTGGACAAAGGTCGCCTTCTTGGCGACAGCGTCCACACAGGTCACCGCAATGTCTGGGCAGCATATGGCAATGACCACGCCCGGCAGGCCGGCGCCAGAGCCCACATCCAGCAGTCGAAAACCATGGCCATCGGCCGGTTGCCGCCCCGTCAATTGCTCACGCAAGGGCCCGATCACCGTCAGGCTGTCCAGCAAATGGTGGGTCAACATGTCTTCGGGGTCGCGCAAGGCAGTCAGGTTGTAGACCCGGTTCCATTTCTGGATCAGGCCCAGAAAGTCCAGCAACTGTCCGACTTGCCGCTCGGTCAATGACAGGCCCAGCCCGGACAACCCAGCCCGCAGGCCGGGCGCCAGTGCATGGCTCATGCGCTCAGACCCAGGGCCGGCGCATCTTCTGATCTGGCAAACCCCCTGAAGCCGCCTTTTTTCAGGTGGATCAGCAGCAGGGAAATGGTCGCTGGCGTGATGCCCGAAATGCGGCCCGCCTGGCCCAGGGTTTCGGGCCGGTGCTTTTGCAGCTTCTGCCGCGCCTCGATCGACAGCGCACTCACCTGCATGTAATCCAGATCGGCCGGCAGACGCAGGCCCTCGTAATGGGCGGCACGCTCCACCTCTTCCTTTTGTCGGTCGATGTAACCAGCGTACTTGGCGGCAATCTCCACCTGCTCGATCACCGGCACGGCCAGCTCGCCCAGGGTTTCACGTGAAACATCAGCGCTTGCGTATTTGCCGCCGTCCAGCGACATCAGGCCGGGGTAGCTCACATCAGGCCGGCGCAGCAAGTCAAGCAGCCGGTATTCACGCTCGATCGTGGTGCCCAGCACCCGCTCAGCTTCCGGGGCCGGGAGATTGCGCGGATTGACCCAGATTGATTTGAGGCGTTCGGTTTCACGTGAAACCGCTTCGCGCTTGCGACAAAACGCCTCCCAACGCGCGTCGTCCACCAGACCCATGCGCCGTCCGGCCTCGGTCAGGCGCATGTCGGCGTTGTCCTCGCGCAGCTGCAGCCGGAACTCGGCGCGGCTGGTAAACATGCGATACGGCTCGGTCACCCCCTGGGTGGTCAGGTCATCTACCAGTACCCCGAGGTAGGCCTCATCGCGGCGCGGCAGCCAGGGCGCCTCGCCCCGGCACTGCAAGGCGGCGTTGATGCCAGCGAACAGGCCCTGGGCCGCCGCTTCTTCGTAGCCGGTTGTGCCATTGATCTGGCCAGCAAAGAACAGGCCCTGGATCTGGCTGGTTTCGAAGCTGCTTTTCAGCGCGCGCGGGTCGTAGTAGTCGTACTCGATGGCGTAGCCCGGGCGCAGGATGTGGGCGTTTTCCAGTCCCTGCATCGAGCGCACCAGCTGGTACTGAATATCAAACGGCAAGCTGGTAGAAATGCCGTTGGGGTAATACTCATGGGTGGTAAGCCCTTCGGGCTCGAGAAAGATCTGGTGGCTTTCCTTGTCGGCAAAGCGATTGATCTTGTCTTCCACGCTGGGGCAGTAGCGCGGCCCTACCCCCTCGATCTTGCCCGTAAACATGGGGCTGCGGTCAAAGCCGGAGCGGATGATCTCGTGGGTGCGTGCATTGGTGTGGGTGATCCAGCATGGCACCTGCTGCGGGTGCATGGCGGCACCGCCATAGGCGGGGGCCATGAAACTGAATACCGGCACCTGGCCCTCATTGGCCCCGCCCGGCATGCCGTCGCCGGGTTGCTCGATGCAGCGAGAAAAATCGATGCTGCGGCCGTCAATGCGCGGGGGCGTGCCGGTTTTCAGCCGCCCTTGCGGCAGCTGCAGCTCCTTCAGGCGGTGCGACAAACTGACTGCCGGCGGATCGCCCGCGCGGCCCGCAGCGTAATTGTTCAGGCCCACATGGATCTTGCCATCAAGGAAAGTGCCCGCGGTCAGCACCACGGTGCGCGCGCGAAACTGGATGCCGACCTGGGTGCTGGCACCCACCACCCGGTCGCCTTGCACCATCAGGTCATCCACCGCCTGCTGGAACAACCACAAATTGGGCTGGTTTTCCAGCTTGCGCCGAATGGCCGCCTTGTACAAAATGCGGTCGGCCTGGGCCCGGGTGGCCCGCACCGCCGGCCCCTTGGAGCTGTTGAGAATGCGAAACTGAATGCCCCCTTCATCGGTGGCCAGAGCCATGGCCCCGCCCAGGGCATCGACCTCTTTCACCAGGTGGCCCTTGCCAATGCCCCCAATCGATGGGTTGCAGCTCATCTGGCCCAGGGTTTCAATATTGTGGGTCAGCAGCAGGGTGGCGCAGCCCATGCGCGCAGCGGCCAGCGCGGCCTCGGTGCCGGCATGGCCACCGCCAACGACAATGACATCGAACTCTTGCGGGTACAGCATGGGGAAATCGGTTTGGGCGCTTGCCGGGCCAGGCCTGGGTGGCAAGCGGCAGTGCGCATGAAGGTGACGATTTTACCGGCAAGCCCCAAGTCGCGTGTCCCAGCGCGTCGAAGCCCTCCCCCTATACTCAACTTGAGTCAATCTGGAGACGCCCGCATGAACAGCCACGTGCACGCACTGCCCTCCTACCTGCAGGCCAACCAGTTGGGCCCGTGGGGCACCTATTTGCAGCAGGTCGATCGGGTCACGCCCTACCTGGGGCCACTGGCGCGATGGGTCGAGACCCTTAAACGGCCCAAGCGATCTCTCATCGTCGATGTGCCCATCCAATTGGACAACGGGAGCGTCGCCCACTTTGAAGGCTACCGAGTACAGCACAACACCTCGCGCGGTCCAGGCAAAGGCGGGGTACGTTTCCATCAGGATGTTTCCCTGTCCGAGGTGATGGCCCTGTCTGCCTGGATGTCGATCAAGAATGCGGCGGTCAACGTGCCCTATGGTGGGGCGAAAGGTGGCATCCGCGTCGATCCGAAATCACTCTCGATGGGAGAGCTCGAACGGCTGACCCGACGCTACACCAGCGAGATTGGGATCATCATCGGCCCGACCAAGGACATTCCCGCACCGGATGTGAACACCAATGAACAGATCATGGCCTGGATGATGGACACCTACTCCATGAACGTTGGCGAAACCGCAACCGGAGTGGTGACTGGCAAACCCCTGGCTTTGGGCGGCTCACTGGGGCGGCGTGAAGCCACCGGGCGCGGCGTTTTCACAGTGGGCGCCGAAGCGGCCCAGCTCATTGGGCTCAAACTGGCTGGCGCGCGGGTGGCTGTCCAAGGCTTTGGTAACGTCGGCAGCGTCTCAGCAAGGCTTTTTCAAGAAGCGGGCGCTCACATTGTTGCAATTCAAGACCATCAGGGCAGCATCTACCGGGAAGCCGGGCTAGACCTGGCGGCCTTGGCCAAACACCACCAGGAGACCGGCACTATCAAGGATTTTGCCGGGTCGTCCCCCTTGTCCAGCGCCGACTTCTGGGGCGTCCCCTGCGACATCATGATTCCGGCGGCGCTGGAAGGGCAGATTACTTCAGCCAACGCTGCCCACATCGCCGCGCGCATGGTGATCGAGGGCGCCAATGGCCCCACCACGCCCGAGGCGGACGACATCCTGCACGATCGGGGCATCCTGGTGGTGCCCGATGTGATCGCCAACGCCGGCGGGGTGACGGTCAGCTACTTTGAGTGGGTACAGGACTTTTCCAGTTTCTTCTGGGGTGAAGACGAAATCAACGCGCGTCTGGTTGGAATCATGAAAGAGGCGTTTGCCACTGTCTGGCGGGTTTCACAGGAAAAACAGGTCACCTTGCGCACAGCGACATTCATCGTGGCCTGTAAGCGCATCCTGGAGGCGCGTGAACTGCGCGGCCTCTACCTATGAGCGCCCAGCGAAGCGGCTAATTGCTTAGGACTTCTTCTGCGCTTGCTGCCGCTTGGCTTCGCGGGCCTGCATGGCCTGCAACATCTTGGCATCGGGCTCCTGCCACTTGGCGCCCGCGGCATTGGCCATCCAGACAGTGGCCTTGGCAAAGTCCTCCAGGCTCAGGTCAGACCGGCCACCCTTGGCTGGCATGGCGCGCACACCCAACCAGCCATCCACCGTCAGGGGCACCTGGCCTTCCTTGATCAGTTTGGCCCAGGCTTTTCTGTCCTCAAAACGAGGGGCGTTGGAAACCCCTGCGCCATGGCAGGCCGCACAGGTTTCACGATAGATACGTTCGCCAACGGATTGGGCGCAAGTCAACAAAGGAAGCAAAACAAGGCTCAGGGCCAATGCACCACGTGCCAGAAAAAATTGCATCTTCCAACTCCAGATCTCTTGATAACAGCATTACAACAGAACAAACATCTACACTTTCGACAAGGTCGGCGCGCACGATCAGGGGCTTGCCCGCCTCGTCACGCCAGGTCAGGCGTCTATTCAATGCTCTGGCAAAGTGCTTTCTGAGTTGCGCGCCACTTCAAATATGAGGCGCGCGCACAAGCCCGGCCCATGCACCACCGGCACCAATTCGAATTGCACATTCATCAGCTTTGCAAACTTGGCCACAATCGCCAGGCCCAGACCCGCACCCTGGCCAAGACGTGATGACGCCTGAGGGCCGCGCACCCCGCGTTGCAGCAATTGCTGGCACTCCTCTGAGCTCAGCCCAGGGCCATTGTCGATGACGGAGAGCCAGACCTGGTTCTTGCCAAGCGGCTCCAAGGCGATAGTGACCCGCCCTGGCTCACCCGAAACCGGCTGGCCATATCGCAGGGCATTGTCAATCAGGTTGCCCAGAATGCCCTCCACCAGGTCGGGGTTTGCGCTGACAAACACCGCCTGCTCCAGGCCTTGCATGCCCAGGTCAATACCCGCCAGATCTGCCCTCGGCAGGTAATGCAATATCACCTCGCGCGCCATCCTGTCCAATGCCACCGAGCCGGTTGTCAAGCTCTTGTCCTCTTCTTCGGCCAGCGCCAGGGCCAGCAGTTGCTCCACCAGACGGCTGGCGCGCGCCTCGCTGTCAGTGATGCGGCGTAACTGCTCACGCCAGACTTCGGGCTCCGAATGCGTGAGGCCATACTCGGCCAAGGCCCGAATGCCGGCCAGCGGGGTGCGCAGCTCATGGGCCACGTTGCCAGAAAACTCCCGCTGCGCAGTCATGCTCTGATCCACTCGGGCCAGCAAGGCATTGATGGCCGCACTGAGATGTTCGATATCCCTGGAGCCGGCAGATACATTGACCGGTGTCAGGTCCAGGGC
>Ga0129333_10003501_pt1 | contig 14703 bp, 11 predicted proteins | sample CPB6_08_DNA_FD_94474 | JGI IMG/M metagenome (GOLD analysis project Ga0129333, IMG submission 94474) | Freshwater to marine salinity gradient microbial communities from Chesapeake Bay, USA - CPBay_Sum_0.6_0.8_DNA | ecosystem: Environmental > Aquatic > Marine > Coastal | place: USA: Chesapeake...
GAAAATAGAATCCGGAGAAACGCAGTTGACCATTAATCGGCTAAACGAAATTTCAAGCATTTTGGGCATTGAGCCCATGGAGGTCTTAGGATTTGATCACAAAAACATTTTCAACAATTGCACCCAAGAAGGGAACATTGGCATCAACCACATTGCCATTCCAGAAAAACTCATCGAACAATACGAGCAGCGCATTCAAAGCCTGGAAAGTGAAGTGCTGTTTTTACGCACGCTGGTGAAATAATTCTCTACCGACAATTGGTGTTATCCTTCAACGGGACCTTATAGATTACGAGCGTGCAAAGCGCATGAGTGGAGAATAATCTCCAAGATCGGCCATTTTCAAGGCCTTCAAATACGTTTTTCGTTGTTCGGAAGATTCAACCAAGGCGTGGTGTCCCCAAGAAAACTTTTCAAGTCCAAAGACATGTGCCGCCATCAAATCTGCCATAATTCGAGAATGCCTCCCGTTGCCATTGGGAAAGCAATGAATGGATACTAAACGATGCTTAAATCGTAGTGTAATTTCTTCAGGGGGATACGTCTCATGTTTTATCCAAAAGGTGGTGTCATCGATGAGCCCCCTAAGTTCCATGGGAATTTTTACCCAATCCACGCCAATATTGGTTTGTGCTTTCCTGAATTGACCCGCTCAGCGCCATACGATACCGAACATGCGTCGATGAAGTTGTATCATGAAATCTTCGGTAAGCACGTCGGTGATTTTTCGTTTTGAATGAATCCACAATAATGCCTCATTGATATTCGCTTGCTCGAATTCATTCAACTGCTTTTGCGTAGCAATGGTTTTGATTTTCAACCCATCAATCTGATCGGGATCCAACGGCGTTTGACCATCTTGGTAGTTAAGAATTAATCCCATAAGCTTTTTGGCATGTTATCAGCGAGTTCTCTTGTCAGTCTTTCTAACTCGTGATTTTGGCTATCTTGATCCGTATCTTGGCCCTCTAATCGCATGGTTTGATTCGATTGGATTAAAATTTCCTGCGCCTTCTTCTTTGCTTGTATTGAGATGGTGTTTTTTAAAGACCCACTCTTGGGTTTAAAATAATATACCAGTTCCAAATCCATGGCGTTTGCCGCTTTTTTCAAGGTAGCTAATGTAATTGCCTCGGTTTGTTCCCTTTTTTCAAAATGAGTAAGCGCACTAGCCGATATTCCAATGCGATGAGCAAGCTGCCTTAAGGATATGCCCAATGCCAACCGTGTAGATTGAATCCATCCAACGGATAACTTAATCGAATGATTACCTGCGGTGTAGGACTGGATTAATTCATCCAGTTGCTTTTGCATAAGCGTTTTTTTTAAATTATTCATAACTTAAAGGTTTATAAATATAGCACAAATGTAAACCTATAGATTAAATTAAGCAATAATAATTTTAACTTAAAGATTAAAAAAAAAGTAAAAAGAATGGAGTTTGGTCGTTATTCGTGTCTTGTGGATTTATCCCTGGGTGCGGGTTTAAACCCGCACCCAGGGATGCTTCAAAACCATTGAAAGCAAAGCTGCGTTGCATATTTTGGCTTTTTTATTCGCTAGGGAGTACTCGCTAACGTTTAGTTCAAGATAGCAAAGCGACGTTGAACTCGTGAACCCGAGAAGGGGGTGCTTCAAAGCCATTAAAAGTAACGCTGCGTTGCATCTTTTGGCTTTTTTATTCGCTAGGGAGTACTCGCTAACGCTCGTGAACCCGAGAAGGGGGAGCTTCAAAGCCATTAAAAGTAACGCTTGCTCCGATGTCGCAACCTTTCTTTTTTGCTTTTTTCCCGTTGTTAAAGCAAGCTTTCCCACCGGTTTAAAAGCAAAAAAGCCAGCCTTTCGGCTAGCTTTTTAATTGTTTTGGCGGAGAGAGAGGGATTCGAACCCTCGATACACTTTTGGCGTATACACACTTTCCAGGCGTGCTCCTTCAACCACTCGGACACCTCTCCAACAGGCTGCAAAGGTATTTGAATTTTTCGGTGTTGCAAAACGCTGAATTCTGTACTGAAATAATTTCCTGAATTTCAGTTTGTATAAGCGCATTTTCCCATAAATTAGCGAAATTTTTTTCCATGTCGGGTTCCTATCATAAAATCTCTTTTGCTGGCGTCCTCATTACCATTGGTATTGTATTTGGCGACATCGGCACCTCGCCCCTTTACGTTTTTCAGGCGATTACCGGACAAGGATCCCACCTGAGCCGGGATTTTGTAGTAGGTGGTTTGTCATGCGTTATATGGACGCTCATCCTTTTAGCGACCATCAAATACATTTATTTTGCCTTAAATGCCGACAACAAAGGAGAAGGGGGAATTTTCGCTTTGTATGCTTTGTTGAAAGAAAAAAAGGCGAAATGGATTGTTATACCCGCACTCATTGGTTGTGCCACACTTCTTGCGGATGGGTTCATTACACCCGCCATTTCCATTTCCTCCGCCGTTGAAGGAATCAACAACATCAACCCCGATGTTCCAGTGATTCCCATTGTTGTTGGAATTATCATTGCCCTTTTCTCCATTCAGCAATTTGGAACAGCCATTATCGGAAAAGCCTTTGGCCCTATCATGGTTTTGTGGTTTGGCTATTTAGCCTACTTAGGCTTCATCAACGTCAGTAAAAACCCTTCGGTACTGGCCGCTTTTAACCCCTTGGAAGCCATTAATTTCGTGGCCAATGTGCCAGGGGGATTTGCTGCTTTGGGCGCGGTTTTCCTGTGCACTACGGGCGCCGAAGCTTTGTATTCCGATTTGGGCCATTGCGGAAAAGGCAACATTCGCATCAGTTGGGGAGTAATCGCTTCCGTTCTCGTGTTTCACTATTTGGGGCAAGCCGCGCTTTGCACCTCGGAAGGGTTTTCATTGGCGAAAGGAGCGACGGTTTTTTACAGCATGGTTCCAAAAAATCAGTTGATTTTCGCTGTGATTCTTGCAACCTCAGCCACCATTATTGCCTCTCAGGCCCTCATTACAGGAGTCTTTACCTTGCTCAACGAAGCCATCAAGTTGAAATTATGGACGAATCTTAAGGTTAAATTTCCTTCCGACCATCAAGGTCAAATTTACATCCCCTTCATCAATTGGGTATTGATGTTGGGTTGTTTGTTGGTGATTGCTATTTTTAAAAAATCAAGCGCCATGGAGCACACTTATGGTTTAGCCATTACCATCGATATGGTGATGACTTCGGTGCTTTTAGGTTTGCTGCTGTTTTTGAGAAATCCGCATTACCGGTGGATTTACAGCATTTTATTTTTTATATTCATCTCCATTGAAGGCATCTTCCTCATGTCGAACTTGGGGAAAGTTGTTTCGGGCGGATGGTTCACCCTTATTTTAGCATCTACCTTCTTCTTCTTGTTGTTTCTTTATTACCAAGCCCGACAATTGCGCAAGAACATTACAGAATATTTGCCCATGTCGGCGGTTGTTCCGCTGTTACAAGCGGTACGTAAAGACCCTGGAATAACTTTTGAAGCAACCAATTTAGTTTTTCCAACCCGCAGCCCTTCGCATGATAAATTGGACATTACGGTTTACCATTCCCTGTTCGGTAAAAGGCCGAGAAAAGCAGGAATAATTTGGTTTGTACATATTGAAATTCTCAACGAACCTTGGGGGGTTCATTATTCGGTGAACGAATTGGTAGATGGAGAGTGTTATTATGTTACGCTTCAGTATGGCTTTAAGGAAGAACACCACACGGAGTATATGATGCGGAAAATCTATTGTAAAATGGTGGAAAAAGGCGAATTGAAAAATGAAAGCATTTTTGAATCCGTTCGAGGCGCCGCGATTCCCGTAGATTTTAAGTTTGTTGTGTTGAACTCACGCATTGCCACCGATAATAAACTGACGCCTTTCCAGCAATTGTGCGTACGTGTTTATCGGTTCGTAAAGTCCACAGGGCTTAAACCCGCGGAAGATTTTGGCCTGGACAAAACCAACGTGGAGGTAGATTTTATTCCGATTTCTGTGACGGAAGCCATTAATCAGGAGGTCATCGAGGATTATGAAGATTATTCAAAAACTAAGATAAGGCGTTAATCGCTTTCACCACAAATAGCCTCCTCAAACATGGCTTGGGTTGCGTTTTCGTGTTGTCCCAAAATCCACATCATCTTGGTAAGTGCGGCTTCAGAGGTGAGGTTTTTTCCATTCCAAGCACCCAGTTGAACCATTAAATTTCCCGACGCGTATTTTCCTGGCGTTATGCTTCCACGCGTACATTGCGTAATGCATGCGATAATTCCTCCCTTTCGGACGTATTCGGATAGAATTTCAGCAAAGGCGGAATCATTGGGGGTGTTTCCTGATCCAAAAGCTTCAACAACCACGGCGCGATGATTTTCTGTCTTGAAGATCGATGAATAAGCGGTTAATTGAATGCCAGGATAGAGCTTTAATAATCCAACGCGCAGGTCCAAATTTCGGTAAAACACTTTGCGGCTCATGGTGTTTGCGACTCCTTGTTTAGGGGAGATCTCAATTTCAACCCCAGCAAATCCCAACAAAGGATAATTGGGGGAGTCAAAGGCATCGAATTGATGGGCAGAAACCTTGGAAACGCGGTTCCCACGAAAAAGTTTGGATTGAAAAAATACGGCCACCTCTTGGAGGAGGGGAACCCCATTAAGGTCTTTTTTTCCCGCGATTTCAATGGCGGCTAAAAGGTTCTCTTTTCCATCGGAGCGCAACACCCCCACCGGCAATTGTGAACCGGTAATGACAATCGGTTTTGCAAGGTTCTGAACCATAAAACTTAAGGCGGAGGCCGTATATGCCATCGTGTCGGTTCCGTGCAGAATTACAAAACCATCTACCTCACCTTCGTGTTTTTCAAGAATATCTACCAATTCCACCCATTGATCAGGATGCATTTGAGAGGAATCCACCGGGTTGGAAACGCTCACCGGTTTAACGTCTACGTCTAACCGTTGAATTTCGGGGATTTGCTGATGAATGTAGTCAAACTTCAAAGGCTGTAGTTCACCGGTATTGGGGTTTTCCATCATTCCAATGGTTCCTCCGGTATAAATTAACAACACACTTGGTTTCATGGAGTTGAAGGGTTGAGGTGAAACAGACGTTGGGCGTTTTCGGTGGTAAATTCCTTCACTTGTTCCAAGGGGATTTCAAGCGAAGCGCTTATCGTGTCTGCGACATGCATTAAAAACGAGGGTTCATTGCGTTTTCCCCGATGAGGTGTTGGGGGTAAATAAGGGGCGTCGGTTTCAAGCAACATTCGATTTAAAGGTATCTGCTTTACCACCTCTGCTAAACCGCTTTTTTTATAGGTGATGACTCCACCTATTCCAAAATAAAACGATGGATGGTGCTGGAGAATGTGATTTACGTGATGTACCTCTCCGGTAAAGCAATGAAAAACACCCGATAGTTCCGTGTTCTTGTAATCGGATAATACCTCAAACAATGGATCAAAAGCATCTCGAACATGAAGCGCCACAGGCAAATGAAACTCCATGGCCCAGTCCAGCTGTTGTCTAAGTGCTTTTATTTGATCGTTTAACCGGCTTTTATCCCAATACAGATCCAGTCCAATTTCACCGATGGCCACCAGTTCTTTATGGCAGGCCTCCAATTCTTTCCTTAAATACCCTAAGTCTTGTTGAAAAAAATCGTTCACGTAACAAGGGTGTAAACCTAACATAGGGTAACAAGGGAGGGCACTCCTTTTCATGGACTCTTTAAGCGGCAACCAAGATGCGCGGTCAATGTTCGGTAAGAGTATTTTTTCAACTCCGTTGTTTCGGGCACGGGAAATAACTTCGTTGAAATCTTCGGCAAAGAGGGTGTCGTATAGGTGGCAGTGGGTATCAATCATGGTGTAAGCTGTTGTTCCCAATTCCAAGCGTCGCGAAGGGCTTCTTCAACGGTTCTTTGAGCTTTCCAACCAAGTTCTGCCTCCGATTTTTCAACGTTCGCGAATATTTCCGTAATGTCACCCGGTCTTCTATCTCCCAATTTGTAGGGAAGTTCTCTTCCCGAAACAGCGTTGAACGTCTCAACCATTTCAAGCACTGAAGTGCCTTTCCCCGTTCCGATATTAAATACATCCAAGGGAACAGGCCCCTCATGTTGCAATGCGCATACATGGGCCTCTGCGACGTCGCATACATGGATGTAATCACGTATGCAGGTTCCGTCCGGAGTTGGATAGTCGTTGCCGAAAACGGTGAGGTATTCGCGAATTCCCGCCGCTGTTTGCGTAATGTAAGGGAGCAAGTTGTTGGGGATGCCAACAGGAAGTTCTCCGATCAATCCGCTGGGGTGTGCTCCGATGGGATTGAAATACCTCAAACAAAGGGTGTTGAATGGCTGGGTGTTTCGGTGGAGGTCCTCAAGTATTTGCTCTCCCATCCATTTGGTAAAGCCGTAAGGAGATTCGGGTAGGTGTTTCGGGGTGTTTTCAAAAACTTGTCGCCCATTGGGTTCCCCGTAAACCGTGCACGAGGATGAAAACACGAATTTTTGAACGTTAAATGTTTGACAAGCTTCAAGAACATTCATGAGTCCAATCAGGTTATTCTGGTAATAACGCAAAGGCACCACGCAGGACTCGCCTACGGATTTGTAAGCAGCAAAGTGAATCACTGCTTGAATGCCGTGGTCTTCAAAAGCTGAAAACAAAATGTTTTTATCGCAAATATCAATGGATAAAAACGAGAAACCGTCACCACAAAGTTTTTTAAGGCCTTCTAAAATGATGAGGGAACTGTTTCTTAAGTCGTCAACAATTACCGGATGGTACCCTCTTTCTACAAGAGCAACCACCGTATGCGAACCAATGTAACCTGCTCCTCCCGTGACCAGCACTTTTTTCATAGGATAAAATTACGCAATTCTTGGTTGAACCAAAGCGAACCGTACTTGTTTAATGGATTATGAACGGATTATTTTTGCTTGTTTTTTGGTGGATGTTCCCTTCCAAGGACACCTATTTTCTCAAGGTGAATGTGTCGGGTTTCCCCTCCAGTAAGGGATTTGCTAATGTGGCTTTATTTAACAGCAGTAATGGATTTCCGATCTATGGAAAGCAGTACCAAGGCAAGGTTGTTTCCATCAAGGACGGGTCCTGTCAAGTGTCTTTTACCGGGTTGCCTTCAGGATCCTATTCGGTGGCAGTGTACCATGACGAAAACAACAATCAGAAAATGGATAAAAACCTTTTTGGGGCACCAACAGAGGCTTACGGGTTTTCCAACAACGTTCGTCCTGTTTTTTCTGCCCCCTCATTTGAGGAGTGTAAGTTGAATTTATCCAACGACCGTTCCATTAACGTGAAAGTAAAATAATTCACAGAAAGACAACGATTCCTTAACAAGCTGAATACAAGTTCATTCCATCTTTGGTGAATGCAACAATTTAGCCACGATGTTGTGGTGATTTCGGATGTTCACCTCGGAACATATGGCTCGGCAGCCCGAGAATTGGTGGTGTATTTGAAGAGCATCAACCCTGAGGTTTTGGTCTTGAACGGAGACATCATCGACATTTGGCAATTCAACAAGAAGTATTTTCCGAAGGCTCATTTGAAAGTAGTTCGTGAGATAATACGCATGATGAGCCATGGGACGAAAGTACATTACATTCTCGGAAACCACGACGAAGCACTGCGAAGGTTCACCAAGTTTTCCATGGGAAATTTGGTGATGGACAACAAGTTGGTCTTGGATTTACCGACCGGAAAAGCGTGGTTTTTTCACGGAGATGTATTCGATTATTCGGTAAGGCATTCCAAATGGATAGCAAAACTTGGAGGAAAAGGCTATGATTTATTAATTTTATTCAATACTTTTATCAATAAGGTGTTAGTGGGAATGGGCAGAGAACGGGTATCCATATCGAAAAAGGTAAAAGATAAAGTGAAAGGCGTCATCAGTTATGTGAACGATTTTGAGCAAAATATAGCCTCCATTGCAGGGGAAAAGGGCTATCGTTATGTAGTGTGTGGTCATATTCACCAACCCGCAATGAAGCAGATGGTAACCCAAGAGGGGGCGGAGGTGGTGTACTTAAATTCGGGAGACTGGGTAGAAAACCTATCCGCTTTGGAGTATGTCAATGGATCATGGACCTTATACCAGTTCAATGAAAAAATAAGCGAAGCTTCGGAAGAAGACATGAATTCTGTTGAGATTGGTTTAGAAACGGTGCTGGAAAGTTGTGAATCATGAGAATTTTATACGCGGTACAGGGAACAGGAAACGGGCATTTAAGCCGCGCTATTGCCGTGGTACCGGAGCTCATGAAACACGGTGCTGTGGATGTACTCATCAGTGGAACGCAGTCACAAATTGAATTTCCCTTTCCCGTTAAATTCCGCTATCATGGACTAAGCTTTGTTGCATCGCGTACTGGTGGTGTTCACGTATTTAAAACCTTGTTAAGTACAAAACCCCTGAGGTTTTGGAAAGAAATTCATTCGGTTCCGGTGGAGGATTATGATTTAGTGATCACCGACTTTGAACCCGTAAGTGCTTGGGCGTGCAAAATCAAGGGCGTTCCCTGCGTAGAAATGAGCCATCAGGCTGCTGTGCGTGACCCCTCAAGTCCACAAACAACGCGCGCCTTTCCCTTGGGAAGATGGATTGTAAAGAACTATTGTCCATCAACTTCTGCAATCGGTTTCCATTTTGAAAATTACTCCGACACGACCTATCTCCCCTTGCTTCGAAAAGAAATCATTGAGTCAACTCCTGTTCAAGGCGAACATTATGTGGTATACCTTACCGGTTACAGCGACGACGCCGTAGTTCAGGTTCTCACCTCTGTTAAGGCCCCTTTTATCCTGTTTTCCAAAGAAATTAAGCAGCAAGTTCAAAGAGAAAATTGTTGTATAAAACCAATTAGCAACCAAGTGTTTCTTCAGGACTTAATAGCGGCCAAAGGCGTTATTTGCGGTGCCGGATTCGAATTACCCGCGGAGGCTCTTTACCTTAAGAAAAAACTCTTGGTGATTCCTTACGCGAATCATTTTGAGCAACATTGCAACGCTGCTGCGGTTGGTCGATTAGGAGCACAAGTGCTTTTTTCTCTTAGCCAAAAGGAAGTTGCTTCCCTTCAAGCGTGGTGCGACACCAACAATGAAATAGTTTACGATTGGAAAGATCCTTTGAGTTTTGCCGTACACCGCGTGGTGAGTGAAGCCCCTACAGCAAAAGGGATTTTCGCGGCAAAGAATACGCCTAATCTTTAAGTGATTGGTACCGAAGGTATAGGTTCTGTTGTGCATGAAAAGGGGGGCCATCTTGCTTTCGATAATCGTTTTTCATGTCCGAATCTATCCAACGAGATTTAACGGTTCCTCGCCACTGATAATCTAAAATCGCATCAATTTCCTCTTGAATGTTTCGGTCAAAAATAGGCGTGGCAACCTCGATCCTTGCGTCCAAATTGCGCTCCATAAGGTCTGCACTTCCAATGTAATAAATGGGATTTCCGCCGTTTCCGAAGACAAAACATCTCGCATGCTCCAAATAACGGTCCACAATGCTAATAACGGTTAAATTGGGGTTCTTTTTGTGGTTGGTTTTTAAACAGCAAATTCCACGCACAATCATATCCACTTTCACCCCGGCCTCGCTTGCATCTACGATTTTCTGAATCATTTCAGGGTCGGTTAAGTTGTTCAATTTAATTTTAATGGAACCGAATTTACCTGTTTTTACGAATGAAATTTCCTTATCAATTAGGGATAGGAGTTTTTTGCGGTAGTTAATAGGAGAAACCAAAAGATTCCTAAAGCTGACGCGCTCTAAGTTGTTTTCCAGTAATTTAAACACTTGTGCCACTTCACCAACCACTCGTTTGTTTCCGGTTAACAAGGCGAAGTCGGTATAAATTTTAGAAGATCTTTCGTTGAAGTTTCCGGTGCCTATGTATGCAATGGAAAAATCACCTTGTTTGCTTTGGCGTTTAATGTACAATAACTTAGAATGAACTTTAAGGTTCGGCACTCCAAAAATCACCTTAGCGCCGTATTCCTCGAGTTGATTCGACCATTTTAAGTTGTTTTCTTCGTCGAATCTGGCTTGCAATTCCATCACCACCACCACTTGCTTTCGGTTTAAAATGGCCGCAATTAAGGCGCGCATCACCTGTGAGTCAGGCGCTAAACGGTATACGTTGATTTTGATTTCCGACACCATCGGGTCAATGGCGGCTTCTCGGAGAACATCAATGATATACTCGAATTTCTGATATGGAAAGTGTAAAAACACGTCTTTTTTCACCAAGGTGTTGAGTATTTGCCGGTTGTTTTCCAAATCAGGGTGAGGGTTTGCCGGTTGAGGTTGGTAAACCAAGTGCTTACGGTTAAAATCGGGAAATTGCAGGAAGTCCTTAAAATTATGGTACCGTCCACCTGGGATTGCGTTGGCGGTTTTACCGAGTTTAAGGCAATCTAGCAGGTATTTCAGCAAGTCTTCGGGCATCGTTTCATCGAATACAAACCTCACGGGAACACCTTTTTTACGTTTTTTTAAACTTCGCTCAATTTTTTCTGAATAGGATTCACCAAGGCTGTCTTCGATGTCTAACTCAGCGTCGCGGGTGAATTTGAACGTGTAGGCAGAAATTTTATCGTAAGGCACAATGGAAAAAATTGAGCCTAAGTGTTTGCGAATGAGGTCATCTGCCAGAATGAAATAGGAATTTTCTCCTTCGTTTAACACCAGAAAACGGTTTTTTCCCGAGGGAATCTGCACGAGGGCGTACCGGTTTGGATTTCCTTTTTTTTGAATTTTTACGGCCAAATAAATCGCATCATCCCTCAACTCTGGAAAAGATGCCTTGCGGTCCAATATAATCGGAAACAGCATGTGCTTAAAGTGCTCATTAAAATATCGGGTAGCCATCTCCGATAACGCGCCATCTAACGTGTCTTCATTCAAGGTATAAACCTTCTCTTCCTTCAACAATTCAATGAGGTTTTCATAGCACGATTCGAAAAGGTCTTGTTGATGGAGAACTACTTTTCGAAGTTCTTTGTATAAATCTTCTGGGCTTCCGTCGTACCCGTATATTTTTTTCTTTTTAAGCCCAATCAAGCGCCGCACTTCGGCTACCCGCACCCGAAAAAACTCGTCGAGATTGTTCGAATAAATGCCGAGAAATCTAAATCGTTCGATAAGGGGCACCCGAGCATCAAGCGCTTCTTGCAACACCCTGGCGTTAAAATTCAACCAGCTTAATTCTCGATTAATGGTTTTCATGAAGCCTGCTTTTTGTAAAATAAATAAATTTAAGTTACCTGAATGTTAATCGAACTCCAAGAGAACAGCCCCTTTGTCAACCACCTCTCCTTCTTGGATGAAGATGCTTTTAACCACCCCCATTCCGTTGGATTTTAAGGTGTTTTCCATTTTCATCGCTTCGAGCGAAAGCAAAGGCGTTCCGGGCGCAACAGCGTCTCCAAGTTGGACGAAAATTTTCAAAACCCTTCCCGGCATCGGAGCGTTGTAATGCTTTATTTTTCGAACTTTGGGTTTATCAAGCCCCAGTTGTTGGATTAATTCATCCAATTCGTGTTTTTTGCGAATATGAAATACGCGGTGGTTAATTTTAAGCCGCAATTCTTGCGATTCACTTTCGTCGGCCAGGACTTCACCATGGTAGGAAATACCCTCAAATTCAAGGGTAAAAAAGCGGTGGTCTATCCAAGTAATCGAAGCTCCTTCGGAGCTTGGGGTTTCTTTCTGATCAAATATCCAATTCATGGGTCTTTGTTAAGGTAAATATAAAATCGTTGGCTTCCAGAATTTCTTCGCTCTTTCCTTGGATCAATTGAGGGTTATGGTTGAGTTGATTCGCCAACACTTCTTCCGAAATGTATTGGGAAAAGGCCTGTATTCCAAGTGTCACAGGCTCGCTGCCCCTGAAGGTGATTTGTATCCTGTCCGTCACTTCTAAACCAGCATCTTTACGAGCGTTTTGAAGACGATTCACCACCTCACGTGCGATGCCCTCTCTCGCCAAGTCATCCGAAATTTCAATATCCAACGCGACCGTTAACGAACCTTCGGTTGCAACAACCCAACCGGGAACGTCTTTGGTCGTTATTTCAAAATCGGAAATTTCGAGGTTAATGCTTGTTCCTTCCAGGTTCAGGGTTGTACCTTGTTCTTGTTCAATTTTCCGTATTTCTTCAGGGCCTAATCCGTTAATCCATGCAGCAATGGCCTTCATTTGCGGACCGTACTTGGGTCCGATGGTTTTAAAATTGGGTTTAACCTGTTTTACTAAAACGCTCGCATCCATCCATTCGAGGGCCTTCACATTTACTTCGGATTGAATCAAGGGAGCAACCCGGTTTAATCGACTTTTGAGAGGCTCCCCAGTATCAGGAATTAAAACGCGTGACAAAGGTTGTCGAACGCGGATTTTCTCTTTTTTTCTTAGGCTTAAAACCAGGGAGGTGATTTTTTGAGCGAGGTCAATTTCTTCCTCCAAATCGGTATTAATGAATTTGGCATTAGCCTTTGGAAATTCGGCTAGATGCACCGATTCACCCTCCTGTCCCTGCGTTAAATCCAGGAATAAACGATCCATGTAAAAGGGAGCGATCGGAGCAGCGAGAATGCTCAAGGTTTTGAGGCACGTATACAGCGTTTGATACGCTGCCATTTTATCGTGAGGATCCTCGTTCTTCCAAAACCGCCTTCTTCCTAAACGCACATACCAATTGGACAATTGATCGCTTACAAAATCTTGCAGCTGACGTCCCGCGTTTGTCACATCGTATCGCTCATAGCATGCATCTACGAGTTCGATTAAACTGTTTAATTTAGATAGGATCCAACGGTCCATTTCTGGACGGTTTTCAAAGGGAATTTCGGGGGACTTTGGGTCGAATTGGTCAACGTTCGCATACAAGGCGAAGAACGAATAGGTGTTGTACAAGGTGCCGAAGAACTTTCGCTGCGTTTCTTGAATTCCAGACTCGTCAAACTTTAAATTGTCCCAAGGTTGTGCATTGGTTAACATATACCACCTCGTTGCGTCGGCACCGTAAGTATCCAAGGTAATGAAAGGGTCTACCGTATTTCCGAGTCGTTTCGACATTTTCTGACCGAACTTATCCAAAACGAGTCCGTTCGAGAGAACGTTTTTGTAGGCAGGTTTTCCAAAGACCAAGGAGGAAATGGTATGTAAGGTGTAAAACCAACCACGGGTTTGATCTACGCCTTCGGCAATGAAATCCGCAGGATAATGGCTTCCTTCGTCGATGAAAGATTTATTTTCAAAAGGATAATGCCATTGGGCGTAAGGCATGGCTCCCGAATCAAACCAAACATCGATTAAATCGTTTTCACGGCGCATGGGCTTTCCAGAGGGGGCCACCAAAACAATGGGGTCTAAGGCGTGTTTGTGAAGGTCAATCAGTGAATAATTGTCGTTGCTCATGTTCCCCGGTTCAAACTCTTTCAACGGGTTTTCTTGCATCAACCCCGCATTTACCGAAGCTTCACAAGCAACGTAAAGGTCTGCAACCGATCCGATGCACATCCGTTCATCGCCTTCTTCCGTGCTCCAAATGGGAATCGGGATTCCCCAATAACGCGAGCGGGATAAATTCCAATCGTTGGCATTCTCCAACCATTTACCGAATCGACCGCTGCCCGTAGATTCTGGATTCCAGTGGATGGTTTTATTCAGTTCAACCAAGGTTTCTCGGTTTTCCGACACCCGGATGAACCAAGAGTCTAAAGGATAGTATAATACCGGCTTGTCCGTTCGCCAACAATGCGGATAACTGTGTTCGTATTTTTCCACTTTGAACGCTAAGCCTCGCTCCTTCAATTGAATGGCGATTTCTACGTCCACGGATTTTTCAGGCGCTTCTCCCTCGGAGTAATATTCATTTTTGACGTATTTTCCGCCCAAATCTCCAACCTCGGCACGGAACTTTCCTTGCAAATCCACCAAAGGAACAGGTGTTCCGTTTTCGTTTGCAATTAATAGAGGGGGAACGCCTGCTTCTTGAGCAACGCGCGCATCGTCGGCACCAAAAGTTGGCGCCGTATGGACGATACCGGTACCATCCTCCGTGGTAACAAAAGCGCCTCCAATGACCCTAAACGCCTCCTCTGGCCGATCCATCGGCTGACAATACGGCAATAGCTGTTCGTACCGAAGCCCCAACAATTCTTGTCCTGAAAATGACGGCTCACAGCAATAAGGAATGCTTTTTTTATCCTCGGGCAACACCAAATCTTCTGGGGTTTCAACGCGCAAGAATCCTTTACCAAATAAGGAAGGCACCAATGCGGCGGCACAAACCACTTCAATTCTTTCGAACGTGTAGGGGTTAAAGGTGTGTATTAAAGCATATTCAATCGTGGGTCCAACCGTCAGCGCGGTATTTGATGGAAGGGTCCATGGGGTGGTTGTCCAAGCCAGAAAGTAGCGATTGCTTCCGTAGGTTCCCCAGGGATTTTCTTGGTTGGGAAGCCATTTAAATTGAGCAACAACGGTGGTATCTTTGACATTTTTGTAACATCCGGGTTGGTTCAATTCGTGGGAAGAGAGTCCTGTCCCGGCCTTTGGAGAATACGGCTGAATAGTATAGCCTTTGTAGAGCAAGTTTTTTTCGTACAACTCATGCAGCAACCACCAAACCGACTCCATGTATTTACTGTCGTAGGTTACATACGGAGCATTCATATCCACCCAGTAA
>Ga0129333_10003502_pt1 | contig 14702 bp, 14 predicted proteins | sample CPB6_08_DNA_FD_94474 | JGI IMG/M metagenome (GOLD analysis project Ga0129333, IMG submission 94474) | Freshwater to marine salinity gradient microbial communities from Chesapeake Bay, USA - CPBay_Sum_0.6_0.8_DNA | ecosystem: Environmental > Aquatic > Marine > Coastal | place: USA: Chesapeake...
GGCATGGGTGCCGCGAGTGCGCTCCTCGATCTGTGGGAACGTCGAGAGACTCCGAGTGACGACCGACGTGGTTCGCTCGGTGTCGATCCGCTCGGTGCTTGGTTGCGTACCGGAGGAGCGATCGATCTGGTGAGTTCCTGGAACGACACCGCTGCGCTCGTTGCGCGGGCACGCACCGCGGCTCCGAATGCTCGGGTGGTCACCGTCGACTCGACCGTGTGGCACGATGCGGGCGCGACGCCGGCTCAGGAACTGGCGTGGACGATCGCCGCCGGCGCGGCGGCGGTGCGGGCTCTCGTGCGTGAAGGACTCACGATCGACGGCGCTCTGCGCTCGCTCGAGTTCCGGTGGTCGGCGACGGCCGACCAGTTCACCACGATCGCCAAACTGCGCGCCGCCCGACGACTGTGGGCGCGGGTCGCCGAAGTGTCGGGCGCGAGTCACGACTCCGCCGCCATGTTCCAGCACGCCGACGGGTCGCGCGTCATGCTCACGCGTTACGACACGTACGTGAACACTCTTCGTTCGACGGTCGCCTGTTTCGCCGCCAGCGTCGGAGGCGCCGACGCAGTGAGCGTGTGGCCCCACGACGCTCTCGTCACCCCCGGCGGATCGCGCCACGGCCGACGTCTGGCGCGCAACACGCAGTCGATCCTGCAGGCCGAGTCGAACATGTGGCGGGTGATCGATCCGGCGGGTGGATCGTGGTACGTCGAATCTCTCACCGAAGATCTGGCCACTGCGGCCTGGGCCGAATTGCAGGCCGTCGAAGCCAAGGGTGGGATCGTCGACGCGGTCGTGGCCGGACACGTTCACGACGCACTCGGTAGTGCTCTCGAAGTGCGTCGGCAGGCCGTCGCCACGCGCCGGCGTCCGCTCACCGGATTGAGCGAGTTCCCGAACATCGCCGAGAACCCACCTGAGTTCATCGCGACCACCCACGCCACGGACTCCGGTCCGCTCTTCGACCCACTCCGTCTACGTCGTCTCTCGGAGGACTTCGAGGCACAACGTCGTCGAGCCGACGTGCACACGTCTTCCACCGGGCGGCGACCACGAATCTTCCTCGCCACCCTCGGAACGCCGGCCGACCACACGGCACGACTCACTTTCGCCAAGAACCTCTTCGAAGTGGCCGGGATCGAGACCGTGGCAGGGGACGTCGATCGATTCGGTGCCTCCCTGACCACGGTCGTGTGTCTGTGCTCGTCCGATCCGATCTACAAGGAACGGGCGATCGAAGCGGTGACGGCCCTGAAGGCAGCGGGTGCGACGCGCGTCTATCTCGCCGGTCGCCGGTTGGACATCGCTGGGGTCGACGAGGAAGTGGGAATGGGTAGTGATGTGCTCGACGTCGTGACCCGAGCTCTCGATCACCTGGAGGTCGCGCCGTGAGCGTCCCCGATCTGTCGAACGTCGAACTCGGAGTCGCCGGAGGAGTCGGCGATCGAGGCACCTGGTCGGAACGCGTCAAGACGAGCACCGGTCACGATCCGAGCGACTTGGTGTGGACGACGCCCGAAGGGATCGAGGTCCCACCGCTCTACACGGCCGACGACGTCGCCGATCTCGACTTCCTCGGCACTTTTCCCGGGCTGAAGCCCTACCTTCGTGGGCCGTACTCGACGATGTACGTCAATCAACCGTGGACCGTTCGTCAATACGCCGGTTTCTCGACCGCCGAAGAATCGAACGCGTTCTATCGCCGCAATCTGGCCGCGGGCCAGAAGGGTCTGTCGGTCGCATTCGACCTGGCCACGCATCGTGGTTACGACAGTGATCACCCGCGGGTGGTGGGTGACGTGGGTATGGCGGGTGTCGCCATCGACTCGATCCTCGACATGCGTCAGCTGTTCGACGGCATTCCGCTCGACCAGATGAGCGTGTCGATGACCATGAACGGTGCGGTGCTACCTGTTCTCGCGTTGTACATCCTCGCCGCCGAAGAGCAGGGAGTGGCGCCAAAGCAACTCACGGGCACGATCCAGAACGACGTGCTCAAGGAGTTCATGGTTCGCAACACCTACATCTATCCGCCCGAGCCATCGATGCGGATCATCTCCGACATCTTCGCCTTCACCTCGCAGGAGATGCCGAAGTTCAACTCGATCTCGATCTCGGGTTACCACATGCAGGAAGCCGGAGCGACCGCCGATCTCGAACTCGGTTACACCCTCGCCGACGGAGTCGAGTACCTCCGCGCCGGTGTCGAAGCCGGACTCGACATCGACGCCTTCGCTCCGCGACTGTCGTTCTTCTGGGCCATCGGCATGAACTTCTCGATGGAAGTCGCCAAGATGAGAGCCGCCCGTCTCCTGTGGGCCAAGTTGGTGAAGCAGATGGGTGCCAAGAGCGACAAGTCGCTCTCGCTGCGCACGCACAGCCAGACGTCGGGCTGGTCGCTCACGGCGCAGGACGTCTTCAACAACGTCGTACGTACGTGCGTGGAAGCGATGGCAGCCACTCAGGGTCACACCCAGTCGCTGCACACCAATGCGCTCGACGAGGCGCTGGCGTTGCCCACCGATTTCAGTGCGCGGATCGCTCGCAATACTCAATTGTTCCTGCAGCAGGAATCGGGCACGACACGAGTGATCGATCCGTGGGGTGGCTCGTACTACATCGAGAAGCTCACCCACGACGTGGCTCGTGCGGCTTGGACGCACATTCAGGAAATCGAAGAGGCCGGTGGCATGACCGCGGCCATCGAGGCCGGCATTCCGAAGATGCGCATCGAGGAAGCGGCTGCCCGCACCCAGGCCCGCATCGACTCCGGCCGTCAGCCGGTCATCGGTGTGAACATGTTCCGCCCCGACGAACACGAATCGATCGACGTGTTGAAGGTCGACAATTCATCGGTCCGTGCTCAGCAGCTCGCCAAGCTCGAACGTCTGCGGGCCGAGCGGAATCAGTCGGCGGTCGACGCAGCGTTGTCCCGCCTGACCGAGGCGGCGGCCCGATCGGTCGACGGCAAGCGCGACCCCGGACTGGGGGAGAACTTCTTGAAGTTGGCGGTCGATGCGGCCCGAGCCCACGCCACTGTCGGTGAAATCAGCGATGCCATCGAGAAAGTGTTCGGACGTCACACCGCTGCGATCCGTACCATTCAGGGTGTGTACCGCAGCGAGATCGGCGAATCGCCCAACGTGAAGCTGGCTCGTGAGATGGTCGAGTCGTTCACGACGAGGCAGGGACGTCGCCCGCGGATCATGGTCGCCAAGATGGGCCAGGACGGACACGACCGTGGCCAGAAGGTGATCGCCACGGCGTTCGCCGATCTCGGTTTCGACGTCGACGTCGGTCCGTTGTTCCAGACACCCCGCGAAGTCGCGCTGCAAGCGGTGGAGGCCGATGTTCACATCGTGGGCGCGTCGTCGCTCGCTGCCGGTCATCTCACTTTGGTCCCCGAGTTGCGCGCCGAACTGGAGAAGTTGGGCCGCAGCGACATCATGATCGTCGTCGGCGGTGTCATCCCTCCGCAGGACTTCGACGAATTGCGCGCCGCAGGTGCCACGGCCATCTTCCCGCCGGGCACGGTGATTGCCGACGCGGTCATCGACCTCATGGGAGAACTCGAGCGGCGTTTCGCCTGACCGGGCGCACGCGATCGTCATGGCTCCGCCGATCGACCTCGACGCCTACGAGGCGGGTGTTCTCGCCGGAGATCGCACCGCTCTCGGTCGGGCCATCACTCTCGTCGAGTCGAAACGAGCCGATCATCAGGAGCTCGCACAGTCGCTCCTCGCTCGGTTGCTCCCGCACACCGGTCGGAGCCATCGAGTGGGAATCACCGGCGTGCCCGGAGTGGGCAAGTCGACGTTCATCGACGCCCTCGGTACTCATCTCACCACGACCGGGCATCGGGTCGCGGTGTTGGCAGTCGATCCGTCGTCGACCCGCACCGGAGGGAGCATTCTCGGCGACAAGACCCGTATGGCTCGACTCTCGATCGACGAACGCGCTTTCATCCGCCCGTCGCCCAGTTCGGGCACTCTCGGGGGAGTGGCGGCTGCTACTCGCGAGGCGATGGTGATCGTCGAAGCAGCCGGTTACGACGTCGTTCTGGTCGAGACCGTCGGAGTCGGCCAGTCGGAGACCGCAGTGGCCAACATGACCGATTGCTTCCTCGTGCTCATGCTCGCGCGTACCGGCGACTCGCTTCAGGGCATCAAGAAGGGCGTCCTCGAGTTGGCCGATCTCCTGTCGGTCAACAAAGCCGATGGATCACACGTGACCGAGGCCAAGGCCGCCGCGCGCGAATTGGCGACGGCTCTCGAGCTTCTTCATCCGCCCGGAGCCTCGTGGATTCCGCCGGTGCTCACGTGTAGTGCGCTCACCGGTGATGGAATTCCCGAACTGTGGTCGCAGATCGAACAGCACCGTGCGGCCACGGAGAAGTCGGGCGACTTCACGCGCCGTCGGGTGCGTCAGCAGATCGAGTGGATGTGGTCGACGGTCGAAGAACGACTCGTCGAGGATTTTCGACGACGTGACGACGTACGCGAGCGAGCGACTCGCCTCGAGGCCCAGTTGGCCGAGGGTTCGATCACCCCGACGGCCGCCGCACGGCAACTGCTCGACCGGGACTGAATTTCGCTCCTACCAGGGACTTTCAAGATTTTCTCGAAAATCTTGGGACCGTGTAACAGATCGTCTCCTCGGGCGATGACCAGCCAGGTTCGTCGATGTGTCGAACCCCTGAGCAGAGGAGTCAGTCCATGAATCGCTTGATCGTTCGAGCCCTCAATCGTCTGTCGGTCCCGAGTGACGACCAGACCCGTGACCAGGGTGGCGTGGCCGCCGAATACGGAGTCCTGTTGGCCGGCATCGTCGGAGTCGTCGCCATTGCCGCCGCCGCCCTCGGTGGCCGTATCGGCGGACTCTTCGACTCCATCCTTCCCTGATCTCGATCGGGGAACGACCGTCGTGATGTTTCGCCGACTCCGTCGAACGACGGACGACGGGGTGGCTGCTGTCGAGTTCGCACTCGTGCTGCCACTTCTCCTCGTCTTGTTGTTCGTCATCGTGAACGGAGGATTGGTGTATCTGGATCAGTTGCACCTGCAGTCGGCGGCCCGCGATGCGGCTCGCATCGCGTCGGTCGAACCTTTGCAAGCATGCTCGACCGCCCTGGCCGAGCTGTCCGCCAACGACATCGGCACGCCCTCGTGCGAAATCGTTCAGGACTGCTCGCAGGGCACAGTCGAAGTTCGTCTCACGTCGAGTCAGAGCATCTCGATCCCGGTGATCGGAAACAGGACGGTGAATCTCGATGCGTCGTCGACGTTCGTGTGTGCACCGTGACGAGAAGGATCGTGGATCGGTCGCCATCGTCGTGGCGGCGGCATTCGTGCCACTGACGATGGCGTTCGCTGTCGTCGCCGATGGAGGGAGGGTCTGGATGGAGAAGCAGAAGCTGCAGAACGAGGTCGAAGCATCGGCTCTCGCCGTCGCCCAGACTGTCGCTCTCGGTGGATCGTCGTGCGCTCCTTCGGCCATTGCACTCGTCGAAGCCGAAGCGACGTGCACCACGGCAACCCGTACCAACGGATCGGTCGCCACCGTGACCGCCGTCGACGACGTCGATCTGCACTTCGCCCAGTTGTTCGGGCGCGACACCGCCGGGGTCGATGCGTCAGCATCGGTGCGAATCGGTCCGGCCTCGTCGGCCTCGGGTCTTCGCCCGGTGGCCATGTGCATCGAGAGTTCTGGTCTGGTCGATTGGTTGGCGTCGGGCAAGACCTCGACGACCACCTACACGATCGGCATCGACGCCACGAGCGCGGCGTGCGGAAGCGACGTGGCCGGTAATTGGGGAGTTCTCGATTTCGACGGGGGTGCCAACTCCATGAGTGACGCCCAGACCTGGATCACCGAGGGTTTCGACGGTTCGGTCGCGTCCGGCACCTCGGTCGACGGTGATCCCGGCATTCCGTCGCCGGCGCTCAACCTTGACGAATTGGTCGGTCAGTCGGTGGTCCTGCCGGTGTTCGAGAACCCGCGTCTCGAGGGTGCGAACGCGGTCTACGACATCGCCGGCTTCGTGAAGGTGCGCATCGTCGAGGTGAACCTGTCGGGTTCGGCGAGTCGACGCAACGTGAAAGTGGTCTTCGAGCAAGGTGCCGTGAACGGAACGGCAGGGGACGTCGACGCCCCGGACTTCGGTCTGTCGTCGTGGTCGGTGTGTTCATTCGATGGAAAAGGTGATTGTTCGTGACGAGTATCCAGTCCTTGAAGCGTTTCGCTCCGGCGGTCCTGGCCTTCGTTCTGGTGGCCTTCGGCACCTTGATGGTGCTGCCCAAGGACGACGACGTGGCCAACGCCGATCAGCGTCAGCCCACGCTGGTCCTGACCGCCGATGTGGAAACCGGTACCCCGGTCGCCGATCTGGCGGCCGACATCGAAGTGCGGATGCTCGAAGCCGACGCGCGGGCAACCGGAGCCATCTCGTCGATCGACGACTTGCCCGAAGGTGTTCTGATCGCCGACCACGTGGCGGGACAGCAACTCTTGTCGAGCTCCTTCGCAGCGAACGTCGTGGAAGGGCTCGGCGAGGGATTCGTCGCCGTCTCGGTACGACTCGATGCTCAGCGTTGGGTCGGACCACTCGTGACCACCGGTGACGTCGTCGACGTGTACGACATCGGAGTCGACGCAGCGACCCCGATCGCCCGTGAGGCAGTCGTCCTCGAGGCCCCCGCACCGACAGATCTCGGACCGCGCGATGAATCGGTCATCTCGCTCGGTGTGCCCGAACGGTCGTTGTCCGCGGTGTTGGTCGCAGCCAGTGCCAATCGCATCTGGTTGGTGGGCGCATGACCGCCGTGAAGGCTCCCGTCGTCGCCGTTGTGTCGCCCAAGGGCGGTAACGGAAAGACCACCGTCTCGTCGAGTCTGGCCGTGGCCATGGGTCGTCGTCATCAGACCGTTCTCGTCGATCTCGACGTGCACTTCGGCGACGTCGAGTATGCGTTGCGATTCCATCCCATCCATCGACTCGACGACGCCGTGCGCCGTCTGCAGGAGAATCCGAAGGTCGATCTGGCCGCGATGCTCGCCTCGCACCCAACGGGTGTCGAGGCCCTCTGCGCGCCGGGGAATCCGGTCGAAGCGGACCGTCTGGCTCCCTCCGATGCCTTCGCTGTCGTCGATCGACTCATCGAACTCGGTCGTCCGGTCGTGCTCGACACTGCCGGTGGCATCAGCGATTACACCCTCGGTGCTCTCGATCGAGCGACGCACATCGTGCTCGTGAGCGGTACCGACGTGCCGTCGGTGCAGGCCGGTCGAAAGTTGATCGACACCATGACGCAGCTCGAGATGTCGGTGTCGAAAGTGCACCTTGCGGTGAACCGCTCGACGACGCGAGTCGGTTTGTCGGTGAAAGACGTCGAAGCCGTCCTCGGCATGACCGCCGAACTCGAGATCCCAGAGCATCCGAGCGTGGCCGCCGCCATGAATCAGGGGTCGCCGGTCACCGAGTCGTCCCCGCAGGGACCGATCGCTCGCGCCTTCTTCGATTTCGCCGATCGAATCCTCGGTGTGGACGAAGTCGTCGTGCGTCGGCGTTTCGCCTTCGGCGGTAAGTCGTGAGTTTGGCGGCTCGCGCTGATCGGGTGACGTCCAACGTCACGCCGATTCGTCCGTCGATGATCGAGGACGAGGAGTTCCGTCTTCCGTCACGCGATGAGATCGGTGACATCGTCGCCCGCGTTCGAGATCGTCTCTCCGAAGTTCCCGAGCGCGCGACCATGTCGGACGATCGTCTCCGGGTCCTCGTCGAATCTCACGTCGGCGTCGTCATGTCGTCGCCCGATGTGGCTTCGTCGGTCGTCGATCCGGTGAGGGTTCGGGCCGCCGTACTCGACGAATTGCTCGGTTTCGGACCCCTGCAGGATCTGCTCGACGACCCGAAGGTGTCGGAGATCATGGTGAACGGCCTCGAATCGGTGTTCGTCGAGTCGAAAGGCGTACTTCGTCGCACCAATCGCTCGTTCGATTCGAACGAGCAGTTGCTCCGGGTGATCGATCGCATGGTTCGTACTTCGGGCCGCCGAGTCGATCAATCGTCACCGATGGTCGACGCCCGACTGCCCGACGGATCGCGCCTGAACGTCGTCCTGCCGCCGCTCGCCGTCGACGGTCCGTCGATCACGATTCGAAAGTTCACGGCTGGGAAACTCACCACCGACGACCTCGTCGAGCACGGATCGCTCTCGGTCGAAGCCGCCGAATTCCTCCAGTCGGCCGTCGCCTCGAAAGCCAACGTGTTGGTGAGCGGCGGAACCGGAACCGGAAAGACGACGATTCTGAACATCCTGTCGTCGTACATCGGTCGCCACGAGCGCGTGGTGACGGTCGAAGATGCCGTCGAGCTCTCTCTCGATCTCCCCAACCTGATCCGCCTCGAGACCCGTCCGGCCAACTCGGAGGGAGCGGGCGAGATTTCCATTCGCGATCTCGTTCGGAACTCGTTGCGCATGCGTCCCGATCGCATCGTGGTGGGCGAAGTCCGCGGTGCCGAGGCTCTCGACATGTTGCAGGCGATGAACACGGGTCACGAGGGCTCGCTGTCGACCCTCCACGCCAACGCCCCCCGTGATGCGCTACGCCGCCTCGAGACGATGGTGCTCCTCGGTGGTGTCGAACTCCCGTTGCGGGCCATCCGCGAGCAGATCGCTTCGGCGATCGACGTCATCGTGCAGTTGACTCGTGACGCAGCCGGTCGTCGTTTCGTGTCGTCGATCACCGAAGTCGTCGGCATGGAAGGTGACGTCGTCTCGACCGCCGATCTCTTCGTCCGTACGGGTGGCACGATGGATGCTCCGCTCGAGGCGACCGGAGTCTCGGCCCACCGCGCGATGGGAGTTCGAGCGTGAGTTCGAGCGTTGCTGCTGTCGCTTTCGGAATTGCGGCCGTCCTGGCCGTCACGGAGATCGGTCGCGCGCGCCACCGTCGACTCGTCCTCAAGCGGGCCCGTCAGCAAGTCGGACTCGCTCCGATCGTCGAATCGGATCGCCGCGAGAGCTGGGCCTCGACCAATCTCAATCTGCTCGTCATCGGCTTCGTGGCCGGGATCGTCGGTCTGCTCGCCGTCGGTCCTGTCGGTGCGCTGGCCGGCGCAGTGCCCGTGATGGGCTGGCGGTCGTGGGAGTCACGTCGCACGCGAAAGCGACGTGAACTCCTCGCCGATCAGCTGGCCCCGGCTCTGCAGCTCGTCGTCGGTCACCTGCGTATCGGACGCAATGTGATGGCAGCGATGGCGGAAGTCGCCGAGGACACTCCGGCTCCGCTCGGAGATCTCTTGCGCGAAGTCGTGTCGGAAGTTCGCCTCGGTGCAGCGGTCGACGAGGTCCTGCAAGCCGTGGCCGACCGTGAGAGCGACCGGCATCTCGGTGTCGTTGCGTCGGCGATCGGTTTGCAGAGTCGCCACGGTGGCTCGTTGGTCGAGATCCTGGAAACGGTGGTCGAAACGATCGAAGAGGAGGATCGTCTCCGACGCGACATCCGCAGTCTCACCGCCGATGGCCGCCTCAGTGCGCAGGTGTTGCTCGCCATGCCGCCGGCCATGTTGGTGATCGTGTCACTGCTGAGCCCGGGTTACGCGGCTCCACTTCTCGAACATCCGACCGGACGCGCCATGTCGATGGCCGGAGTGTTCCTCGGACTCGTCGGCTGGCGTTGGTTGCGTTCGCTCAGCACTCCGAAGGTGGTGGCGTGATGGTCGCCTCGTTGATGTTCGCGTCGGCCGCTGCACTTCTCGTGCATCGCCTCCCGTCCTCGTGGCGGGTTCGCACCGGTCGATCGCTGAGTCGCCATCGTCGCGACACGCTTCTCGAGGCAGTGGGTTTGGTTCGCGGAACCGAAGACGGTCTGAAGTCGGTCGCCAAAGCTCAGGTGATCGGCGCCATGTCGATGGCGGCGCTCGCCTTGCTCGTCGTCACGTCTCAGCCGTCGGCTCTCAACGTGATGGCGGGTGGATTCCTCGTGGCGCTGGGTTGGCAGGTGCCGCTCATGACCGCACGCGCGAAGGAGAAGAAACGTCGACTCGGCGTGGAGCTCGAACTCAGTGATGCGCTCGGCGAGTTGGTGATGGGCGTGGAGGCCGGTCTCACACTGGAAGCGGTCATGGGTCAGTACGCGTTGCGACATCGAACCGCTCTCGCCGACGAGTTCGCCTTCGTGCTCGACCGAGTGGGTATCGGAGTCCCACGAACCACCGCCCTCGATCAGATGCGAGAGCGAACTCCTACGCCGGGTGTTTCGATGTTCGTGTCGGCCGTTCAGCAGAATCAGAAGTTGGGCACACCTCTGGCCGGGGTTCTTCGCCAACAGGGAGAAACGGCTCGTCGTCGCCGTCGACAGGCCGTCGAGGAGCATGCCGCCAAGCTGTCGTTGAAGATGATCTTCCCCACGGTTTTCTGCGTCCTGCCCACGTTGCTCGTGGTCATCGTGGGGCCAGCCATCGTGCGTCTCATCGAGTCACTTCCGTCCTGATCGAAGAGTCGTCCTCGCCGAGGAAGTGGCTGGTACCACTGCGATAATGGCGTTGCATGTGGGCGGTACCGATGTTCGTCGCCACGACGTGGTGGTCGTGGCGAACGGTTGAGGTTCGTTCCACCGGACGCTCACCTCGTCTCGTTGCGTGGTGGTGTGCGAGTGCCGCGGTCATCTTCGCTTCGCTCGTCGTCGCCACGATCGATTCCTCGGAGACGTCATGGCTGTCACCGATCTGGTCGGTGTGGGGCGGGGTCACTGGTGTGTTGGCAGTTCTGCTGGCCCTCGACATCGACGTTCAACTGATTCCTCGGGAAGTGAGTCTTCCGTCGTTCCTCATTGCACTCGTCACCCTCTCCGTCATGGAAGGCCCGGCCGAGATCGGTCGTTGGGGTCCGTTGATCGGCGCATCTGCGATGACGATGATCACTTTCGTCTTGAGAGCCGTGTCGCGAGGGTCGCTCGGAATGGGAGACGTTCTCGTGTCTCCACTGCTCGGCGCCGTACTTGGCTTCTTCGATCCGTGGGCGGTTGTCACGGCTTGGGTGGTCGCGGCTCTCGCCGGCGGCGTCGGAGCAGCTGTGAGCCTTCTTCGGGGCGAACCGCGACAAAGTCTCGTGGCGTACGGGCCGTTCTTGATCTTCGGTACTGCACTGGCCCTCGTCGGAACGGCTCTCTGATGGCCATTCGCCGTCCGTCGATCGCCGATCTGAAGCGGGGTGATCCACGCGCCTGGCGTTGGTTCGTGAACGAGTTCGGTCCGGCCGTGACCGGGTACGCGAAGAAATTCGGACATCCCGACCCCGAAGAAGTAACAGGTTCGACTCTCGAAACGATTGCCAGACGGATCGCCAAGTTCGAAGGCGGTCACGGAGAGTTGAGGAGTTTCGTGTTTTCAATCGCCCACGCTCGCATCGTCGACGACGTACGCAAGCGCAGTCGTCGTCAGACGGTCGACATCGACTGGGCGAATCAGCCGTCGGCGGAGTACACCGACGCAGCGATCGAAACCTCCGATCCCGAGTTGATGGCGGCGCTCGCCGACATGCCCGACGAGTTGAAGCACATGCTTCATCTTCGTTACGTAGAGGGTTTGTCGACGAAGGAAACCGCCCGGGCGATCGGCAAATCGGAAGTAGCCACCCGTGTGGCACTCAGTCGTGGCATGGCCCGTTTGCGCGAGGCCATCGAATCGCAACGTGATCAGAGCGAGGACGAGTCATGAGCCGCGTCTCCCGTCGTTCACTCGTGTCACGACTCGAGGCGCTCCGCGTCGACGAGCCCATGAACGACGTCTTCGCTGACGACCTGGCGGCCCGCCTGCAATCGTTGGCGATCGCCGCATCGTTCGAGGTCGGCGCCAACAAGGGTCGCTTGCGTCGCAAACTGGTCGCCGCCATCGGTTCGATCGGAGTGGTCGGCTGGATCGGAGTCACGGGTGCTGCGGCTAGCGTCGGTTTGGCGACAACCGGCAACCTGCCGGCCCCGATCCAGGACGCAGTGTCATCGGTGTTCGAAGTGGTCGGTATCGACATCCCGGCGTCGAACGACGAGCCCGATTCGAACGACGAGCCGACCCCGCTCGAAGGTGACGGCGATTCGGTCGATGCTTCGGTCCCTTCCGATGACTCGAATCCCGAAGCGTCGTCCGATTCGACACCGGAGTCGACGCCCGAGTCCGACGATGACATCGTGCTCGTCGATCCATCGGTTCCGGCGATCGACGTCGATGAGGACAACCCGGTCTCTTCGTCGCGCCCGGGCAACTCCGGCAGTACACCTTCGGTCACCGCGCCGGGCCAGTCCGGTGGAAACGGAAATTCAGGAAACACTCCTGCGGCGACAGCGCCGGGGCAGAGTGGCAATTCGGGTAACGGCAACTCGGGTAACGGGAACTCGGGTAACGGGAACGGCAATTCGGGGACTACTCCTGCGGCGACAGCGCCGGGGCAGAGTGGCAATTCCGGTAACGGGAACTCGGGTAACGGGAACGGCAATTCGGGGAGTACTCCTGCGGCGACAGCGCCGGGGCAGAGTGGCAATTCCGGTAACGGCGACTCGGGTAACGGGAACGGCAATTCGGGGAGTACTCCTGCGGCGACAGCGCCGGGGCAGAGTGGCAACTCCGGCAATGGCAATTCCGGCAATGGGAACTCCGGTAACGGAAACGGCAACTCGGGTAACGGCAACTCGGGTAACGGCAATTCGGTCAACAGCAATTCGGTCAGCGGCGATTCGGGGACTACTCCTGCGATGACGACGCCGGGGCAGAGTGGCAACTCCGGCAATGGCAATTCCGGTAACGGCAACTCAGGTAATGGGAATTCGGGCAACGGTCGGGGAAATCAGGACTGACCGAGTTCCCGTGCCACACCCCTTCGCTACGTTCGAACCATGGTTCGACCAGCCGATTCACTCGACCCGGCCTCCATCGAGGCGCGCCTCGCCTCGCTGTCTAATCCCCGTGATGCAGCCGATCTTCTCGTCGAACTCGAAGCTCTGAAACGTCAAGTCGACGCCTCGATCGCCCGTGTGGTTGCCACCGTCGAACACAATTCCTGGTTTCAGGAGGACGGACATATGTCGGTGTCCTCGTGGGTGCGCGGCGTCGTCAACGTCACGGGCGCCGAGGCCAAGCGGGTCGGCAAAGTGGCCGGGTTCGCCCGCCAGTATCCACAGGTGATCGAGCGCCTCAGTTCAGGTCGTATCGGTGCCGCTCAGGTGTCACGACTGGCGTCGCTGCACGCGAACCGACGAGTAGCCGATCAACTTCCTGGTTTCGTCGATGCTCTCACGCAATTTGCCGAGACACTGCCGTACGACGACTTCAACACCGTCGCCACCCGTTGGGAGCAGTTGGCCGATGCTGATGGTGCTCACCGCGATCATCAGCGAGTGCACGACGATCGAGACGTACGAGTCGTCACGTCCGGTACTGCCACCTACATCGAAGGACGCTTCGGCAATGCGCACGGGTCGCTCATCAGCGAGGTGTTCGAACATTTCGTCCAACGTGAGCTGATGCGCGACCTCGAGATGCGAGATGCGTTGGGTGATCCGCCCACCGTTCTGCCTCGCACCACCAAACAGCGACGTGCCGATGCCGCGTATGCGATCTTTGCCGCCGCGGCGTCCCAATTCCCACCGGCCCCCGAGCCCTTGGTGAGCATCGTCATCGACCAGAACACCTACGAGCGCACCTTGGAAGCCCTCGAACGAGGGGAGAAGTTGGGGTCGTTGATTCGTCCCGGCGAAGACCTGCTCGACAAGCGTTGCGAAACCACCGCAGGTGTGCCGATCGATCCCGTGCACGTCGTCGGCGCGTCTCTCGTGGGTCAGGTGCGACGTGTCGTCATGAATTCCGCAGGGGTGACGATCGACCTCGGTCGCCGCTCGCGAGTCTTCACCGGAAGTTCGCGGTCCGCGGTGGCCGTACGTCGTCGCCGTTGCGTGTGGCCCGGATGCAACCTGATCACTTGTGAGCTCGATCATCGCGTCGCCTGGGTCGATGGCGGTTTCACCGATGTGGCCAACGCCGATCCGTTGTGCCGTCGCCACAATCGGGTCAAGATTCGCGGGTTCGTCACGCACTACGACGAGTGCACTCGCAGCACCTTCGTCGTACGACCCGACGGACGGCGAATGGTGCCGGTCTAACGGCCCGGGCCGGCGGGCGACGACGTTTCCGAGCCGCGAGAACGTGACGGCTTCCAGATGATCGGATCACCCGGTCGGTGGATCTCGTGCGCCCGCCGCCATTGAGCGAAGACTTGGAGAATGTGCGGGGGATCACCGTGAATCTCGGTGAACCCGCCATTGATGTGGCGCGTATCGAAATAGGAAGCGTTTACCCCATCGGCGAAGAGTTCGCAGGCGGGCTCGAGTCCGAGATCGATCAATCGTTGACGCTCGGCGGCGAAGTCGGTGACCAGATATGCGAGATGGTGATACCCCTGTTGGCCAGCGGCGTACATGTCGCGATAGATCGACGGAGTGTCGTCGTGCTGCACGATGAACTGGATCATGGTGTCGCCGAGGTACCCGAACGCATACGAGACATCGGCTTCCTGATCGGTGCCTCGGTACGTGAACCGATCGCACCGATGATGCGGTGCGATGGCAAAGGGTCCGGCGCCGTACGTTTCGTACCAGTGATGGGCCGCCCGCTCGAGATCGTCGACCACATAGGCCTGCTGGAAGATTCGA